>Ga0315554_1000055_pt1 | contig 52903 bp, 52 predicted proteins | sample SalMarSW160370MG_FD_202114 | JGI IMG/M metagenome (GOLD analysis project Ga0315554, IMG submission 202114) | Salt marsh sediment microbial communities from the Plum Island Ecosystem LTER, Massachusetts, United States - Salt Marsh Sediment SW1603-70 ...
AGAAGAGCATCAGCAGCCGGTGATGGATCTTCGGCAGATCGTTGAGGATGTAGAATGTGAGAAACGGAACGAGGATCACGTAAATGATCTGCGTTACGAGGTTGCTGATGCTGCTGGCGAGGATGAGGAGACCCTTGAGCAGGTTCTTCAGGATGTCTTCGAGCTTTGGCGCGAACTGGCTCGTCAGCGTGGTCCGGACATCATCTGCGGAGAAGCCGTAGCGCTCGAGCGCCTTCATGATGCTGCTGTTCCATATCCACGAGTTGAAGTCGACGATCATTCTCGAAAGCGAGTCCAGAATGCCCTCGAACTGCGTCAGCACCACCGGCAGGACGAAGAAGAAAACCAGCGTAATCATGCCGAGAAGCAGGAGAATGAGGATGAGCGAAGTGACCCAGCGCGCAATTCCCCACCGTTCGCAACGCTCGACGATCGGGCTCAGCACGTACGCCAGCACGAGCGAGAAAACGAACGGAGCAAGGATAGAGGAAATGCTCGCCGCGAACCACACGCCAAACAGAACCACGCTCAGCCACATGATCTTCGCCGCCAGCGAATACCTTCGCAGCGGATAAAGAAGGAAAATGATCGCGCCGAGAAGCAAGAATGGGGAAAGGACCGACTGAACGAAATAGATGAGGACAAGAAGAAGCAGAATTGCACCCACCAGCGACACGACTTCGATTCGACCGAGGGATTGGAACAACGAGTTCCACCCGGTATCACGAACATCGAGCCGGGCCGCTCCACCTTGACCGGCCTTTCCACGAGATCGCGGTTTCGGCGTCATTGATCTTTTCCCCCCAGTGTCGCTGCACCGGTGTGGCCAAATCCCCCCTCACCTCGGAGAGTTTCACTGAGCTTGCCGACCTCCTCCCACTGCACTCGGGCATACCGCTGGACGATCAGTTGCGCGATCCGGTCGCCTCGCTTCACCGTGTAGGGCTGACGCCCAAAATTCGTCAGAATCACTCTAATCTCCCCTCGATAGTCGGAATCGATCGTGCCAGGGGAATTCAGGATGCCGATTTGACTCTTGATCGCGAGTCCGCTCCTCGGCCTGACTTGGGCCTCGTACCCCTCCGGCAGCTCAATACTGTAGCCGGTCGGCACGAGGACAGTTTCGAGAGGCTGCATGGTTACTTCCTTTTCGACGGCAGCGAAGAGATCCATCCCGGCGGAGCCGGCGGTCGCGTACGTCGGCAGGGGGAGATCTTGCGATGCGTCGTTCACGCGTGTGATCTTGACGTTGATGTGCTCAGACAAGCGACTACTTCAAGCCGTTGGTGGGGTTGGTTGGCAGAATATAGCGAAGAGTGGAAGGAAAAGCAAACTGCGGACGTGAGCATGATTCCCGTCGAGACTCTGCCCCGACGGGATTCATCAATTCAATTCCGATGAACCTTTACTGTTCGAAGGGGTCGTCATCCCTCCGCTTCTTTTGCTCGCGGAGGTCTTGATTTTTCTCTTGCATCACCTTCATCAGTGAATCCACGAACGCGCGAGCACGTCCGCCCGCCTTGGCCAGACTATCCATTGCGATGAAGTCCTTGCCGATCCGCACGCGCAGCCCGTGATCCCGAAATCTCGGATCCCCCTTGAAGAACTCGAACGCGGCTTCGGGCCCTTCATTCTGCATGCGGATTAAGAGACTGTCCATGTCCAGATTGAAGTAAAAGGAAGAATCACTTCCCCCGAAGCGAAGGTTGAACGACGGGCCTCGTGCTGGACGAGGAGGGTTCCTTGAGCCGCGCACGACGGGCTTCACCATCCATTCGCTTGGAGCGGATTGGAGACCTTCCCAGGCCGCGCCGATTTCAATGCTCAAGACATCCGTATCCCCCATCACCCGAATCGGATCCATATTGAAGTAGAACTGCTTCTTCATCGCGGCCTCTCGATCCGCAAATCGTCTGATGAAGCCGTCCACGCTTACGCCAATTTGATGCCGGGACTCCGCCACTCCGCGAAGGTGGCGCCGGAGGCTGTCCACGTCAAACTGGAGGTGAGTGAGCGCCATTGTATCGGGTGTGACGATGAGGAAGCGCTCGTTCCGGCGGATTTGCGGCATGCCACGGTAGATTCGCTCGGCCGACTCAGCTTTTCCGTGCAATTGCCCGATGGTGTAGCGAGCCCTCCGTTCCTCAAGTAACTTCTGGAGCCGAGCCCGTTGCACCGGCTCCAAAGATGCCGCGATGCTCGAAAGCATGACCCGGTTCAATTGAGGGAGGTTCGGGTCGATCGCGATCCCCCGATCTCCCGCAACGAACACCGAGCGTTCAATGCGTTCGCGCCCCAGATCGAGAAGCGAGTCAATCACCAGGCGCTGCGCCCTCGTCGGCTTCACCTGCTGCACAAACTCATCGACCGTAACCGGGGGAGCCTCTTCGGCCGTCTTCTTCCCAACATCGATCGTGTAGCCGCGCTCTGCGTTCTCATCGACACGGAGCGAAGTTTCAGCCTTTGCGTCGAGCGGCAGCGTGCCGAACAGCGCGAACTGGAGGACCTGGTTCTTGTCCACATTCGAAAAGAGCGGGAGGATGGATCCCTTCAGGACATTTTCCTCGACCGCCTTCTGAACGCGCTCGGATTGGCGGCTGACATAGTCGATCACGCTGCTGCGCTGCTGAAAGATCAGCAGGGCCAGAACAGCAAGGACCAGCACCCCAGCGGAGACAACGGCAGGGAGATACTTGCGCGGAAATGGAAGAAGGTTCTCTTCCTCCCTCTCCTTCTGGTCTAACCGTGCGGTAAGTCTCGTCCAGAACCCGACGGTTTCCTGCAGCGGCTTCTTCGTCGTCAGGAGCGTCTTCATCGCGCGCAGGTCCCGAAGCTCCTTTGCCGCGTCGGGATCGTTTACGAGGTACTCCTCCAACTCCTTCGCTTGCTGTTGGTCAAGTTCCCCGTCGACGTAGAGCGATATCAACTCCGAAATTTCTCTTCGTGACCAAGATCTCATACTATGACCGTTCCTCCAGATAAGGCTTCAGGATATTCCGCAGGGTCGCGCGTGCACGGAACAAACGCGATTTTACCGTGCCGACCTCGCACTGCAGGACGTCGGCGATCTCTTCGTAGGAGAGCCCTTGGATCTCCTTCAGGACGACTGCGACGCGGAATTTCTCCGGCAGCATTCGCAACGCCGCCGTAATCAATTCCTGCGTCTCGTTGTTCCGAGGCTCGACGGCCAACCGCGATCCGAGCTCGTGGTCCCCTGAATCGAGCAAGGCCTGAAGCGAGAGTATCCTCCGAATCTTTCGCCTCCGCAGCTCATCGCGGGACTTGTTCACCGCGATGCGATACAGCCACGTAAAGAACGACGACCGGAAACGAAACTGAGGCAGCGCCTCATAGGCTTTGATGAAAACCTCTTGCGCCAGATCGTCGACGGCATCGGCATCGTGGAGAATCGAATAGATGAGATTCTTCACGCGGCCTTGGTACCGCTGTACCAGCACGCGAAACGCGTCCCGTTCGCCGTTCTGGACCAGGGTGACCAGCAGCTCATCGCTCTTCCCGTCAAGAGCGCGGTCTACCTCCTGCACACGCGGCTGGCTCACTATCGATTTCGTTGTGTTTCCAGTTTCATTCATTAGACGATAACCGGGCGCATCAGGTTCCCCCGGTCGCCCTCCTTAAGACACTCCGACTCTAGTATACAGGCGCAGCCGCACGGATGTTTCAGAAACAAAAAACTCGTATGTGCAAACCCGCCAGGAAGTTGGCGTCCCTTGCGCACATACGAGCATCGAATTCTGTGCAAAATCCGGGAATCAGACCGCGATCGCCTCTGCCTTCGTCGAATCCGGCACCTTCACGCGCTTCTCAAACTCGTCTCGAAAACGCCTGACCATCGATTGGACAGGCCACGCAGCCGCATCCCCAAGCGCACAGATCGTATTCCCCTCGATGTTGTTGGCCACATCCATGAGAAGGTCAATGTCCTCCATCGTTCCCTCACCGTTCTCGAATCGCTTCAGCACCTTCCAGAGCCACACCGTTCCCTCACGGCAGGGTGTACATTGCCCGCACGACTCGTGATAGTAGAACTGCGCGATCCGGCTCAGCACCTGAATCAGATCGGTCTCCTCATCCATTACGATCAACCCTGCCGTCCCGACCGATGAGCCCGCCGCCTTGAGCGATTCGGCGTCCATGCAAACGCCTTCGAGCTGCTCCCCGCGAAGGATCATCGTCGATGAGCCTCCCGGGATAACCGCTTTGATCGCCTTGTTCCCCGGCACGCCGCCGGCATACTTGTGAATGATCTCCAGCAGCGGCACTCCCGTCGGCATCTCGTAGACACCCGGCTTGTTGACGTGGCCGCTCACACCGACCAGAATCGGGCCCGGGTGCTTCGCCGCGCCGATTCTCGAGTACCACTCCCAACCGTTCTTGACGATCAGAGGCACGTTGCTGATCGTTTCGACATTGTTGATCGTGGTGGGGCAGCCCCAGAGTCCGAACTGAGCGGGGAACGGAGGCCTGACGCGGGGGTAGCCGCGACCTCCCTCGATCGAATTCATCAGCGCCGATTCTTCACCGCAGATGTACGCGCCGGCACCCTTGTGCACCAGTACTTCCGTCGAAAAATCCGATCCCAGAATCTTTTGCCCGACATATCCCTTCGCGTACGCGTCCTGCAGCGCCTTTTCGATCATCGTAATCCATTTGGCATACTCGCCGCGGACGTAGATATAGGAGATACTGACTCCCATCGCGTAGGCTGCGATGAGAGTTCCTTCGATCAAGAGATGCGGATTGAACTCAAAGATCTGCCGGTCCTTGAACGTGCCCGGCTCCGACTCGTCGCCGTTCACGCAGAGATACTTCTTCTTCGCGGTCTGTCCTGTCGTCTGAGATCCAGCTTCCCGGGATTTCGGCATGAACGTCCACTTGAGACCGGTCGGGAAGCATGCTCCCCCGCGACCGCGGAGGCCCGACTTCTTCACTTCGTCCGTCACCTCTTCGGGCTTCATCTGGAGCGCCTTGCGAAGCGCCCCGTAGCCGCCGTGCGCCTCGTAGACGTCGATCTTGTGCAGGTTCGGTATGTCCGGGAGTATGTGCTTTTCCATCTCGCCCTATTTCCGCTCGAGTTTGGCAAGAAGGGCATCGACTTGCTCGGGAGTCAGGTTCTCGTAGTACTCCTCACCGATTGCGATCATTGGCGCCGTCCCGCACGAACCCATGCATTCCGTCTCGGAAAGCGTCCACTTCTTGTCCTTCGAGGTCTCGCCCATCTTGATGCCAAGCCGCTTCTCCAAATGCTCGACGAGCCGGCCGGAGCCCCGCAGCATGCAGGAAACATTCGTGCAGACCTCAATGTGGTGCTTGCCGATCGGTTTCGCGTGAAACATCGTGTAGAACGTCACGACGCCCAGGACGTGGCTGTAGGGAACATGGAGGAGCTGCGAGACGTATTTCATCGCCTCCTCTGAGATGGAGCCGTGCTCCTCCTGAACCATCCACAGCGCAGGCAGCACAAGCGCCTGCGAGGTCTGGTAGTATTTCTTCAGTCCGTCGAGCTTCTTGAGATTCTGTTCTGAAAGCATAGTAGCGATGTTCGATTTTCAATCTAAATCTATTTGTCCGCTTCTCCCATCACCGGATCGAGGCTGCCGATGATCGCCACGACGTCGGACACCATACCGCCCATCATCATCGTCGGGAGCGATTGGAGGTTCACAAACGACGGCGATCGTATCTTGAGGCGCCACGGTCTGCCTTCACCGTTGCTGTAGATGTAGAACCCGAGCTCGCCCTTCGGCGCCTCGACGGCGCTATAGATCTCTCCGACGGGCGGCTCCACACCAAGGTTGACGATCATAAAATCGTGGATCAACTCCTCCATCTTCGTGTAGACCCTCGCTTTGCGCGGGAGGACCTTTTTCGGTTTGAACGCGTGGACATCACCCGCGGGCATCTTAGCAAGCACCTGTCGCACGATCTTGGTGCTCTCCCTCATTTCATCCATGCGCACGTAATACCGTGCCAGTGCGTCCCCTCCTTCGTAGACCGGGATGTCGAAATCGAGATCCTTGTACACCAGATAGGGATTCGCGCGCCGCAAGTCGTGCTGCACATCGCACGCCCGAAGACCCGGACCCGTCAGGCCCAGGTCGATCGCCTTTTCCCGGCTGATCACTCCGATACCGTCCGTCCGGCCCAGGAAGATCCGATTCTTGTTCAGCAGCTTCTCGCACTCCTCGAGATTGGCCGGGAACTCGTCGATGAACTTCTTCACCATCGCGAGCGTCTCGGGCGTGACGTCCTGCGCCAGCCCGCCGATCCGGGTGTAGCTCGTCGTAAACCGCGCCCCGGCGATATTCTCGAAGATGTCGTACTCCTTCTCCCGCTCGCGGAACGACCACATCCAGACCGTCAACGCACCGACATCCATGGCAAGCGACCCGAGGAACATCAGATGCGATGAGATCCGGGCAAGCTCCGAAATCAGCACCCGAATGTACTGGGCGCGCGGCGGCGCCTCGATGCCGAGCAGCTTCTCAACGGCCAGCACGTACGCCGTGTTGTTGTTCATCGGCGAGAGGTAATCCAGGCGATCCGTATGAGGTATGAACTCGTGGTAGCTGCAATTCTCTGCCAGCTTCTCGTAACCCCGGTGAAGGTAGCCAACCTCCGGCACGCAGCCGATCACCGTCTCTCCGTCCAGCCGAAGGAGCAGCCGGAGCACACCGTGTGTGGCCGGATGCTGCGGACCCATATTGAGAACCATGTCGTTTTCGAGAGGGTCCTCAAACGACACATTCGTATTCTGATCCTCGAGCGCCTGAAGGATTTTTGATTTCCGTGATACTTCTTCGGTATGAGTTTCCATCACCTATTTCTTCGGGAGAGGAATGGAGCCGGGGATGCCCATGAGAGGGAAATCTTTGCGCAGCGGGAAGTATTCAAACTCCTCCGGCATATACACCCTGCGGAGATCCGGATGACCTTCGAAGACGATCCCGAACATGTCGAACGTCTCGCGCTCGTGCCAGTTTGCCGTGCCCCAAACGGAGGTCACAGTGGGGAGCTTGGGATCCTCTTCTTCAACAAAGCTCTTGAGGCGAATCCGCTGTTTGTTCTTCAGCGAGTACAGGTTGTAGATCACGCCGAACCGCTTCATCGGCGTGTTCATATCGATGCCGCAGAGGTCGGCGAGGAGATCGAACTTCAGCTCGTCGTCTTCCTTCAGAAACCGGCAGACTTCGACAATGATCTCCTTCGGGACAACAAGCGTAAACTCGCCCCGAAACTCGCTCGCTTCGATCTTCGATTCGCCGAAGCGGGCCTTCAGCTTTTCGACAACGAGATTGTTCATATGCTAACCCGTGACGGCGGGAAGCGGTTCAGGCTTGTCTTTGCCCGGATTGCCGCCATAATTCGGCGAGCCACCCCTGCTCTGCCCTTTCTGCACCATCGTCTGAAGTTTCATCAACGCGTTGATCAGGTTGTCCGGACGAGGCGGGCAGCCTGAGACGTAGAGGTCGACGGGGAGAAACTGGTCGATGCCCTGCACAACCGAGTAGGTCCGGTACATCCCTCCGGACGAGGTGCAGACCCCCATCGCGATCACCCACTTGGGGTCGGGCATCTGATCATAAATCTTGCGAACCACCTTCGCCATCTTGTAGGTTGTCGTCCCAGCGACGATCATCACGTCCGATTGACGTGGCGAGAAACGAAAGACCTCCGAGCCGAAGCGTGACACATCGAACCGTGGGCCCGCAAACGCCATCATTTCGATCGCACAGCAGGAGATCCCCATCGGCATCGGCCAGAGGGAGTTCTTCCGGCACCAATTGATTGCTGCATCGAGCTTTGTCGTGAGAATACTATCACCGAGAGCATGTTCTAATCCCATTCGAGCGCCCCTTTCCTCCATACATAATAGTAGCCGATCAGCAAGATCCCGATAAACAGTGCCATCGTGACGAATCCCGAAACCCCGAGCTCCTTGAACACCACGGCCCACGGATAGAGAAAAACTACTTCGATGTCGAAGAGGATGAAGAGAACAGCCACCATGTAGAATCTCACCGAAAAACGTTCTCGGGCGGTTCTGACAGGCTCCATCCCGCTCTCATAGGTCGTCAGCTTCTCCTCGGTCGGGTGATGAGGACCCAGCCATTCGTTCAGTTTCACCATGACAACGCCGAAGATGATCCCTCCGGCGATCACGACGAATATCGGGATATAGCTCTCAATCATATAAACACTCGAATAGGCAAAAATGTTGCGCGCATTGAGCGAACAAACGCTTCACCAAGCCGCAAAAGTCGTGAAATTCTAAAGAAAAATCGTTTGAAAGTCAAACTGCAGCCGAACGGATTTTCGCGAGCCTGCGAATGTCTAGAAGAAGTGAAAATGAATGATCGTCGTGAACGTCGGTTCCCACATCTAGTGAAAGATCAGTTGAATGCCGTCGAGGGGCCAACGTGCCCGGACCTTGAGAGTGTCCGGGTAGTACGTAAATCGCTCGGAACGAGAGAACGGGTAGGGGCGCCCGGCATCATACTTCTGATCTCCGTTCCGATCGCGAAATGCATGGAGAACGTACGAACCCTCGAGGATGTCCTGCAGAACGAACGCGCCGGGCCGTCTCAGTCTCAACTGGTACGCCGCGCTTCCCTTTCGTGCGATGTTCCCCGCAAACAGGAAGATGTCGCCGACAGTGTCCATGGGGCCGTCGTCCCGCACGGTCCCTTCGATACTGCTCAGCAATTCGTCGTCCAGCGTGCGGAATTGCCACACCCGGACCGTATCCTTTCCAGATTTGCCAACCAGACCCCGAACCCTTCGCAACTCGACATCGAGCCGGTACCACGTCTTACCCGCGAGCTTTTCTCGAGGTCGCAGAACGACCGAAGCATCCGTTAGCCAACGGAAGGATGATGCGATCTGCTGACGGCTCGTATCCTGCAACGCGATCGCTTCTTCTGCGGTCCCCCTGCTGACAGCATCGGAAAAGTCGATTTGCACGTCGGGCTGGAAATCGACCTCCCGTGAGCTATCGGGAATGGAGACAGACAGGATCGCCGGCCCAACCGTATCGGCGGTCGCAGAACCGGAGAACGTCAACGAGTTTGCAATCGGACTGATCGTCATTCCACCCAGATCCCGAACCGCTTCCACCCGCACACGATAGCGTCGATCCGTCGTTTGTGGCTCTGTCACGACCAGAACGTTGATCATTTTCGGGAACAACACGGAGGCGGCCCGTACGCCGAGAGCTTCGCCGTCAGCGGTATCTGCGATCTGAAACGAACTCGGCGCAATGCTCCCGGTGTCGACGGCCTGAGAGAACTCGACGAGAAGATGACGCTGGTCCGGCGCCGTCGCCTTGATCAGTCGCGGCGCGGTTGTATCCGCCTTGGCGAGCTGCATCCACACATTGGCTTGGATCGTATCGCTCGGGGTCAGATCGATGTCCTCCGACGGGACACCGTACTCGTCGGTCTCAGGCTCGTACAGCAGATTACGGTACTCGTCCCGAACAGCAAGAAGCCGGTACGCCCCCAGGGCAAGGAACCGAAGGAAGAATTCCCCTCCTTTTCCTGTTTGCGTGACGTAATCCGGCTTCGTCCGGGAGGGATCGAGTGTGTCGGGATTCAAGCCCATCAGGTTGTAGGCGAAGATCATCACCCCCGACGGCGAATCGGCCGGCTTGATCGTGAAGATTTTCCCTTTGATCGCTCCGCGATCGATGCTGTCACCTGTCGAGAATGCGAGCGTGAAGGCCTCGGCCATTCTGTTGTGGTTGTGGAGGTCGACGACATCCGTACCGACATTCACCACATACGTGCGGCCAGGCCGGAGGCTGTCCGAGAAACGAATCTCGACCTCCCTTCCGCTCCAGTCGAATTCGAGCGGCCCGACGGTCGGCGAAATGAAAACAGAGCCTTCGACGCTCCGGTGATCCACATACTTGTCGAATTCGAGGAGGATCCTGCTATCTCGAAACTGGGTCGCGTACTGACGGGGGTAGGTCGAGATAATGACCGGCGGAACTGTGTCGACGGGCCCTCCCTCCGGTGGCTTTTGGCCGGCGCAGGAGGAGAGCAAGAGAACTGCAAGAATGACTGCCGCTGATTTCAGCAGCGTTGCGGATTGATCCATCAGGTAAGGGATCGATGATCGGGTGTGCTCTGAATATAGAAAAAGGTGAGGAAAGAAGAAACGGCGGCGCTCGGTCCGTGCACGTCATCCACCCGTGCGGGAGTTGGTCACGGCCTCCCTCCTCATGCGGCGGTACGCGCGTACGGCCTTTCGATGCTCGGAATACGTCCGCGAAAATGTATGTCCCCCCGAGCCGTTCGCCACAAAGTAGAGGAAGGAATGCTTCTCGGGGTAGAGAACCGCGAGGATCGACTTGCGTCCCGGACTGTTGATCGGACCGGGCGGAAGGCCGTAGTACCGATAGGTGTTGTACGGAGAATCGATTCTGAGGTCGGAATACGAGAGCCGACGCGGACCGTCGGGGATGGCATACTCAACCGTCGGATCTGCCTCCAGGCGCATCCGCTTCTTCATTCGATTGAAGTACACGCCCGCGATGATCGGGCGCTCCTCGTCGAGCTGCGTCTCCGCCTCGACGATCGACGCAAGGGTCAAAACCTCGTTGAGAGAGAGCTTCATCGCTTCCTGCCGCTTGCGGAGACTATCGTCGTAGAACCTCTTGAACTCCCCCACCATTCTGGCGATGACGTCCGCTTCATCTGTCTGCCATAGGAACTTGTACGTATCTGGCATCAAGTAACCCTCGAGCGATGAAGCCTCCACGCCCATGGAACGCACGAACCGTTCGCTCTGGCAAAGTTCGATGAACCGCTCGGTGTCGGTTCCCAGCTGCTGACTGAATCGAATCGCGGACCGCTCCACGCGCCATCCCTCCGGGATCGACACGGCGATCAAAATTCGGGATTTTCCTTCCGCGAGATCCCTGAGGATCGAAGCGTTGGACAGTCCTTGAGGGAAGAGATACTTACCCACCTTCATCGTGCGGGTCAGGCCGAGGATTCTCCCCGCGAGATTGAACGTCCAGCGGCTTCGGAGAACCCCGCTTGCTTCCAACGAATCGCCGACGCTCTTGAATGTCGCTCCCCGAGGAACAGCGACGGCCCGCACAGCCGCAAGCGAGGAGGTATTCGGAGCCCAGAACACCATGTAGGCGAACAGGAGGAAAAGGCCCACGACGAGAACGACTGTGGACTGCCATGGCCGCTGCTTGATGATGCGAACGATGGATTCAAAGAGTCTCATTTGCCCTGTCTGCTGATTCGTCCCCGTTGTTCCGTCATGAACAGGCGCTCGACGGTTCGCGATTCGTCAATGATGCGCTCGAACAGTCGCCGAATCGCCTGAGACGAGAGTGGTCCGGAGCTATGCGAGGTCACGTTGCGCATGACCTCTTCCTCCCGCTCCGGCGAGTACGCGTCGAGCCCCAGAGCAAGCTTCACCTTCCCGATCTCTCTGGCACAGTCGGCGCGCATGTTCAAGAGCTTGACGAGCTGGAGGTCAAGGTCGTCGATTTTCTGTCGCCACTGATCGAGTTCATTCATGGACCAGGGTTCCTCCGGATGGTCGAAGGGAAAGAAGAAAGTCGCGAGCGGCTTTCAATGCTTCCTGCTGGGAGCTGGCTTTCCCCAGGACGTTGATAAGCGCTGAACCGACGACGGCGCCGTCGGCAAACTCCCATACCCTCGTGACATGCTCCGGCTTTGAGATGCCGAAACCGACAACGAACGGTTTCTTTGCATAAGCGCGAACCCTCCTCAAGAAGCTCCGGAGAGAGTCGTCTGCACCAAGCTGTGCCCGTTCACCCGTCACTCCTGTGACTGACACGCAGTACGAGAAATCCGTCGAAAGCTCATCGATACGGCGGATGCGTTCGTCCGGCGTCGTCGGCGCGACGAGGAAGACCGCGCTGACGCCGGATCCGTCGCAGCTGTTCTTGAACTCCGATGCCTCCTCGGGCGGGAGATCCGGAACGATGACGCCGTCAACCCCCGACGTCCTGCAATCTGTGAGGAATCGATCGACTCCCCAATGCAGAATCGGGTTGATATATCCCATCAACACCAGGGGCAGCTGGCTTCCCTTCCTGAACCGGCTCACACAATCGAGGATCCTTCGTATTGTTGCTCCGTTCTTCAGTGCAACATCGGAGGAATGCTGAATCGTCTCTCCATCCGCCAGCGGATCGGAGAACGGAATTCCGACCTCGATCAGATCGGCCCCCGCGCGCTCGAGCTCCTGCAGGAGCGGCAACGTCATCCCATCAAACGGAAATTCCGGCGTGATGTACGGGATGAGCGCTTTGCGTCCACTTGCGTGCAGCTCGCTGAACTTTGCTCGGATTCGGTTCATCTTACCCCTGGTAGGTTTCCCGAAGTCGTCCGCGAAAAGCGAGGAGAGATTTCGGGAATCTGCCTCAAGTTAGTTCCAGACTCGGTTCTGCTGTCAGCTCCAGGCTCGATGTTCTCCCCTCCTTCAGCTTCAGATAGCCTGCCATCGCGACCATCGCGCCGTTATCGGTGCAGAATTCGAACTTGGGAATGAAAACGCGAAAACCGATGTCACTCGCAGCAGCCGTCATACGCTTTCGCAGTTCCGAATTGGCCGCGACGCCACCGGCGATCGCGACGTCCTTCACATTGAATCGCCGTGCAGCCCCCAAGGTCTTCTCCACCAGTACATCGACGACCGCCGCTTGAAAGCTGGCACAAATGTCTGCCAGGAATTCGTCATATGCCCCTGGATTCGCCTCCTTCACCTTCGCTGCAGCGTTCGAAAACCCGATTTTCCGAAGATAGTACAGCACGGAGGTTTTCAATCCACTAAAACTAAAATCGAGAGAACCCCCCTCCAACCGAGATCGGGGGAAGTCGACGAAGGCGGGGTTGCCACCCGCTGCCAGCTTGTCAACGATCGGTCCGCCGGGGTACCCGAGACCCAGCATCTTCGCCACCTTGTCAAATGCTTCACCTGCAGCGTCGTCCTTCGTTTGGCCGAGCAGCTGGTATTCCAGTGGGCCTCGTACCATCACAAGCTGCGTGTGGCCCCCGGAGACGGTAAGGTTGATGAACGGGAAGCTCGGTTTCGGATCCCCGAGAAGGTTCGAAAGAATATGGGCTTCCATATGGTCGACACCAACGAAGGGAACCCCCAGTCCGAGCGCCATCGATTTCCCGAAGCTCAGACCCACGAGAATCGCCCCCACGAGACCCGGACCATACACGGCCGAAACACCGTCCAGCTGATGCGTGGTCACGCCTGCCTTTTTCAAGGCCTCATCGACGATGGGAACAATTCTCCGCTCGTGGTCCCGAGACGCAAGCTCCGGCACGACGCCCCCGAATCCGGCGTGGAAGAGCTGCGTCGCAGTGACGTTTGAGAGCAACCTCCCCTCCTGCACGACTGCCGCAGAGGTTTCATCACATGATGTTTCAATCCCGAGAACGGTCACTTGAGGGATGGTGAGTTTTGAGTTATGAGTTTTCAGTTTTGAGTTTCGGTCGTCTGCGTCTCGCTTCTTGGTGCTTACAGATCAAGAATCACGACTCTCGATGCTTGTTTTGAGTCCAGGTTTCGTTTATGATAACCAAAAAAACAGGTTTGCGCAACCTTCACGCAGATCGAACCACCTTCGGCACCGTAGGAATTTCGGCTTGCCTCTCTTTCCATTAATCGCTATATTGAACAGCGGGTGGGGGGATGAAAGTGAAGAATGAAATGAATGGACTGATGGATCAGAACGGAGTTTGAAGATGGCAAGAGTGTGCGAGATTTGCGGAAAGAAACCGATGGCGGGAAATCATGTGAGTCACGCTCACAACCGGACACCGCGACGTTTTCTCCCTAATTTGCAGAAGGTCCGCGCCAACGTTGACGGATCCGTCCGGCGCATCACCGTCTGCAGCAATTGCATCAAGACCGGTCGGGTTCAGAAAGCAGCCTGATGCGGGCGTTGCTCGATTTTCATCATTTGTGACGCAAGAAGAATCCCGCTCGTCCAGCGGGATTTTTTTTCCACCCTCGAGATCGACGGGCTTGTCAAGAACATGAAGCTCCCACTCTCACCTCCAAACCAGCTGACGTTCCTGCGCATCATCCTGACACCCGTCTTCGTCGCCTTGTTATTCTCATCGAACCCTCTCCAGCGCCAGCTTTCGTTGTTGGTTTTCGTCGTCGCCGTCCTCACCGACTGGTACGACGGATGGGTGGCTCGGCGCTGGGGGTACGTGACTCGGTGGGGAACATTCCTCGATCCGCTTGCGGACAAGGTTGTGACTTCCGCGGCTCTGATTTCCTTCATCTACCTAGACCTCGTCCCTGCTTGGACTGTTTGGGTAATCGTTGTCCGCGATATTGCGATCACCCTGCTCCGCTCCTACTCGGAGTACAAGGGGAAGCCCTTCGACACCTCCCGTCTCGCGAAAACGAAGACATTTCTTCAATTTGTCGTCATCTACTATATCCTGCTCGTCTATATTGCCCTGGATACGGAGTACTTACGAAACCGGTTCGGTGAGCTCCTTCGCACTCTTCTCGATTACTCCTTCCTCTACGCGGCGATGGTTGTCATTGCAGCCATCACGCTCCTAACGGGCATCCTCTACGTGGTCGAAAACTGGAAGACCCTTCGCGAACTCTATGACATCTCCGGGCGAGTCACAGAATCAGAGTGAGTCGGCCCCCGGTCAGGGAGACCCCACGACGGCGAGTGTTCCATTCGTGACCAAGGCCTTCGCCTCCGGACTCTTCAGCGGGTTCTCACCGGCTGCGTCCGGCACGGTCGGTTCGGCAGTAGCCCTGGCACTGTATTTCATCCCGGGCTTCGAACTACCGTACGTCCTCCTGCCGCTGTGCGCGGTTGTATTTTTTCTTGGGGTCAAGGCGTCTGATGCCATGGAAAAGGTGTACGGCCACGATCCCGCCGAAGTGACGATCGACGAGATGCTCGGCATGTGGATCTCTCTCCTGTTCCTTCCGAAGACCCTTCCGGTCGCTGGGGCAGCGTTCTTCATCTTCCGCATCCTCGACATCGTCAAGCCGTTTCCCGCGAGGCGTCTCGACAACATGAAGGGCGGGCTGGGGATCATGCTGGACGACGTCGTTTCAGGAGTCTATACGAACCTGATTTTGCAATTGGTTGTCGCCACTAGAATTCTCCATTGAAAGTTACCACTCTACGTTTCTCTTCTTATGAGGGCAGAGATCATTTCCATCGGCGATGAGCTCCTCATCGGCCAGGTGATCAACACGAATCAAGCCTACATCGCCGAGCAGCTCAGCGGTGTCGGTGTCGCAGTTGCGCGCATGACAACCGTCGGGGACGAAGAAGAATCGATCCTGAAGGCTTTCGAGCACGCTCTCGAGCGCCACGAGATCGTGATCGTGACGGGCGGCCTCGGCCCCACACACGATGACATCACCAGGAAAGCAGTGTGCAAGTTCTTCCAGACCGATCTGGTGGTCAATGAGGAGGCATTGGAACGCGTCCGTCAGTTCTTTGCGCGAAGGGGACTTGCCCCGCGGAAGATCAATGAGGATCAGGCCTTGGTGCCGCGAGGCTGCACCGTCATAAGGAATCTTCAAGGAACAGCGCCAGGCTATCTGTTCGAGCGCCAGGGGAAGTATTTCATCGCCATGCCGGGAGTCCCCTTCGAAATGAAAGCGATGGTGCAAAGCTTCGTCGTTCCCTTCTTTGCCCAGCGTGCCAGTGGAATCGTCATCCGACATCGCACGCTCAAGACAACGGGGATTGGAGAGTCGTTCCTGGCTGAGCAGATCGGGGACGTGCACAAGATCTTCTCCCCGGATTCAGGGATCGCATTGGCGTTCCTTCCAAGCCCACTGGGCACGAGGCTTCGAATCTCCGTGCGAGCCGTCAGTCTGAACGATGCCAACGAAAAGATACAGTCTGTCGAAGAGAGAATTCGTGCCAGGGCAAGCAAGTATATCTATGGGGCGGATGGAGAAGAACTCGAAGAGGTTGTGGGGAGGCTCTTGAGCAAGCGAAAGTTGACGCTCTCGGTCGCGGAGTCCTGCACCGGCGGATTGATCGCCGATAAGATCACGAATGTGCCGGGAAGCTCCAACTACTTCGAACGAGGGGTGATAGCCTACAGCAATCAGTCCAAAGTCGAGGAACTCGCTGTCCCGCTCGTTCTCATCCAGGACCACGGTGCAGTCAGTCGCGAGGTTGCCGAGGCGATGGCCGTCGGTGTGAGGATGAAATCCTCCACGGATATCGGCGTTTCGACGACGGGGATCGCGGGACCGTCCGGCGGGACTCCGGAGAAACCCGTCGGTCTCGTCTGGATCGGCTACTCCGATGCGCATGACACGCTCGCCTTGCATTTCAACTTCGGTGATGATCGGAGAAGAGTGAAGGAACGAGCTTCACAGGCAGCGTTGGAACTCGTTCGAAGAAGATTGTTGAAAATCGACTACTAGGATCGGCGACTATGACTCGCATTCGCGCATTCATTGCTGTTCCAACTTCCGGGGAGATCAAGCAGCAGATCGCCGCCATTCAGGCTACACTCAAGGAGACGCAGGCAGATGTCAGATGGGAAGGGAGTGAGAAATTCCATATCACGCTCAAGTTCCTCGGCGACTGCGAGCCGGAGGTTCTCCATTCACTGGAGAGCGACCTCCGGACCTCCCTTCTTGAAACGCAAAGCTTCAACCTCCTCTACAACTCGCTGGGTTGCTTCCCCAACTTGACGCGACCGCGCGTCGTCTGGATCGGTGCACAAGAAAATGCGCACATCGCCGGGTTGCAGCATCTCATTGAGGAAGCGGCCGGCAGATTCGGCTTCGCAAAGGAAGATCGTCCCTTCCATCCACACATTACGCTCGGCAGAGTGAAAGGGAATCGACATGTTGATCGCTTGACTGAGACTCTAAAAACCGTTACTTTTGAGCCGTTGCAGGCGGGCTGCACCGAAGTCCACGTCATGCGCAGCGAGTTACGACCAACCGGTTCGGTGTACTCTCTCTTGAATTCAATTCCTCTACTACCATAAGCTGGAGCTTTCATGCCCGAAACAACGAACAAAGAAGCGCGACTCCAAGCGCTCAAGATCGCGATCGACCAAATCGAAAAACAGCATGGCAAAGGGGCGATTATGAAGCTGACGGAAGGACCCATTGCCAAGATAGACGCCATTTCGACAGGGGCCATTTCGCTCGATGCCGCGTTAGGGATCGGGGGCGTACCCCGCGGGAGAGTTACGGAGATTTTCGGCCCCGAATCATCAGGGAAGACAACGATCTGTCTTCATGTGATCGCCGAGGCTCAGCGACAAGGCGGCGTCGCAGCCTTCATCGACACCGAGCACGCCATGGACATTGCCTACGCGAAGAAACTCGGCGTCGATGTCAATAACCTTCTCCTCTCGCAACCGGAGTTCGGCGAACAAGCGCTTGAGATCGTCGAAACGCTGGTGCGGAGCGGGGCCCTGGACGTTATCGTGATCGACTCGGTCGCGGCATTGACCCCGCGCGCCGAGATCGAAGGTGAGATGGGCGACCCCTCGATGGGCGTGCAGGCTCGCTTGATGTCGCAGGCACTGCGAAAGCTCACTGCTGCGATCAGCAAATCGAAGACGAGCGTCATGTTCACGAACCAGTTGCGCCAGAAGATCGGCGTGATGTTCGGGAACCCCGAGACGACGACGGGCGGGAACGCCCTCAAATTCTACGCGTCCGTCCGCCTGGACATTCGAAGGATCGAGGCGTTGAAGGACGGCCAGAGCATCATCGGCAACCGGACCCGCGTAAAGGTCGTGAAGAACAAGGTCGCCCCTCCGTTTAAGGAGGCGCTCTTTGACATCCTCTATAATGAGGGCATTTCACGCCTGGGCGATCTGATCGACACGGCAGTCGAGCAGAATATCATCGTCAAGAGCGGATCCTGGTTCTCGTACAAGGACGACAGAATCGGCCAGGGTCGCGATGCCGTGAAGGCCTTCCTGCAGTCAAGCGAGGCTGTCGCGAAGGAAATCGACCTCGCCGTCCGACGCAAGCTCGGGCTCCTGCCGGCAGAAGCCGAGCCGCCTCCTCCGGCAAAGCAAGAGCACACTCCGCCGAGCGCGAAGAAAGCGATCAAGAGTTGATGAGGCGCCGTCGTGCTGATCACGAAGATCGTGAAGGCCCGCAAGGAGCGTAACAGCTACGTCGTCTTCATCGATGAAGCTCCTGCGTTTCAGGTGAGCGATGAGGTTCTCATGAAATTCGGCCTGCTGACCGGAAGGCGGATCGATGAACGGATGGTCGAGGAGATCGCCTCCGAGGAGGCGTTCAGCCGAGCGCGGATGACCGCTTTGAACTTCATTTCCTACCGCCCCCGCAGCTCGAAGGAGGTTACCGACAAGCTGTCGCACAAAGGATTCTCCTCTGATCTGGCCAAGAAGGTCGTTCACAAGCTTCGAGAGGCCAATCTCGTCAGCGACCTCGAGTTCGCGCGGATGCTCGTTCGCGACAAGCTCCGCGGGAAACCGATGGGCAAGGCGATGATCAGGCGCAAGCTCCTGGAGAAAGGGATCTCCTTTCAGATCATCGAGCGCGTGCTGAAGGAGTATGTCTCCGAAGAGGATGAACAGCAGGCGGCAGCCCGGCTCGCCGCAAAGAAGCTGAAACTGAGCCGCTCACGTTTCGCAGAACTGGATTCGCTCAAGCAGCAGAAACGCATGGTAGATTACCTGCTCAGCCGAGGCTTCTCGACGGAGGTCGCACTGAAGACCGTTCGCGTCATGTTTCCATAGGCGTCGCCATGCAACCGCCCACCGCACACCGGCCGCTGCTGAAAGTCTCTCTGATCGTCGCGCTTCTTCTCCTTGCCTTCTGGGTTGCGTCGCTCTTTCCCGACCTTGTTCTCGCTCTGATCGCATCCGGACTCGCTGCATTCATTCTCTCGCCGGTGGTGAGGTGGTTGGAATTCAGAGTTGGATTGAAACGGAGCTTCGCCATCTTGGTGACATTTCTTGTCATCGGCGGGGCCGTCGTCGCCCTCTTCCTGAACCTCATCCCATTCCTCATCGATCGCGCCCGATCAGTGTACAACCAACTCAGCACCTTCCCGTTTGAGGAGAAGCTCACCGAAGCCGCCCGGGGTGTCGAGAAGAGCATCCCGTTCCTCAGCGCGGCTGAGCTCTCGAAGGGCGTGCAATCGTACATCTCCGGATCGGTCCAGCAGTTCAGCTCGGTTTTGCAGAATTCTCTCGCTGCCCTCGTCACGCTCGCCATCGTGCCGTTCGTGACGTATTTCATTCTCGCCGAGGGCCATACGGGCTTGAAGAAACTCATCGAGCGTGTGCCCAACAAGTATTTCGAAATGACGCTGAATGTCCTGAACAAAATTCAGCGCGACCTGAAAGGCTACCTCCGGGGCTGGATCCTGGACTCGATCATCATCGGGCTGATCAGCATGCTCGGATACTCCGTGATCGGGGTGGACTATCCGATCCTCCTCGGTTCGATCGCCGGAGCCGCGAACCTCATCCCCTACCTCGGCCCCGTGGTCGGCGCGGTCCCGGCTTTCTTGATTTCCCTCACCCAGTACGGCGACATGCGCCTGCTGATCCCGATCATCATCGTCACGTTTGCGGTGCAAATGATCGACAACATCCTCGTGCAGCCTCTCTGTTACGCGAAAACCGTTGACATGCACCCTCTGACCGTGATTCTCGTTCTCGTGGTCGGGAACGAGTTGATGGGAGTCATCGGCATGCTCCTTGCGATTCCCTTGTTCACGATCGTGAAAGTGTCTGCGATCGAGAGCTACTGGGGCCTGAAGAACTACCGGATCACAGCTTAACCCGTCATGCCCTCCAGGGTCGTCATCGATATTGAAACGCTCGGCTTTCCGTTGGAATCGTTCGACGACGCTCAGCAAAAATACCTGCTCAAGTTCGCTGAGACTGAAGAAGAACGCACCCAGACTATTCAGAAGCTCAGCCTCTACCCCACCACCGCCCAGATCATTGCCATTGGCATGCTCAACCCTGATACGAACAAAGGGGAGGTCCTATTCCAATCCGATGAGAAGGTGGACAGCTTTTCTGACGGGGAAACGATCCACTTCAAATCTGGGGAGGAGAGGGAGATTCTCACGCAATTCTGGGAGGATGTGCTGAAATTCGAGCAGTTCATCACCTTCAACGGCCGCGGATTCGACTGCCCCTTCCTCCTGCTGCGCTCCGCCCTTCTGGACGTCAAACCGACGCGCAATCTCATGCCGTATCGGTACGAAGCCTCGGTTCATTGCGATCTGCTTGAGCAGCTCACATTCTATGGTGCCTTTCGCAAGTTTAGTCTCGACTTCTACTGTAAGGCCTTCGGCATTGACAGCCCGAAGTCTCACGGGATCACAGGGCTCGACCTTGGCAAGCTGTTCGAGGAAAAACGATTTCAGGAGATCGCCGAGTATTGCGCGGGAGATCTGAGGGCAACGGCTGAGTTGTTCAGACGGTGGGAGAAATTCTTGAGGTTCTAATCCGACACAATCCAAATGGAGAGGGGCGACCGAGAGGCCGCCCCTTCGTGCTTCATACCCCGTTGCTCATCAGATCACCACCTCCACGCTTGAACCCAGAATAGAAAAGCCGCCTCTGAATGAGGCGGCTTGGTGAAAACGGCAGACTTGCTTCGATCTCAACCGCGCGCAAACTGGTGGCAGATTGCGGTTGCCGCGCACAATTTGAGCAAATCCCACCAGGAGAAAATCAGAAACCCCGAGGCAAAGGAGGCGGTCCAGCTATGGAAGTAGATAAGATTTAGCTGAACAGTGCCGAGAAGAAAGATGATGATCAGTCCGATCATCAACGAGCCGAAGGTCCAGCCATAGGAGAGTGCAGTGATCCATCGGTTGTCACTCTCCCCTGCATGGTCCAGAGGCTGCTTCGAGAGGAGGAACGCGACCGCAAGAGCAGCCAGTGGGAATCCGAGGAGATACCCGCCTGTCGGGCCCAGGATACGCGCAACGCCGAAGGAGGCACCCGCGAAGAGCGGTGCGCCAAGACTTCCGAGCGCCAGATACGTAACCATGCTCAGGAATCCATTTCGTTTCCCCAGCATCGCTCCTGCGAGGAGCACGAAGAGGGTCTGAAACGTATACGGCACTGGTTGATGCGGAATCTCAATCTGAGCGCCAACGGCCGTGAGCAACGCGAAGGTCACGATCCAGAACGTCTGTGCAACGATGTGTTCGCTGCCGATGGCGAGATACTTCGAGAAGGGAACGGAGCTTGCTTGCGACATGAAGGTCTCCTGGCTAAGTTTCGTGGCCAAAAAAATACAGAATTGTGGTCGGAAATGCAACAACGGAGCTCGCCCACGTTATTGCTATTCAGCCAATTTCCCCTAAATTGCGCGGGACTCATTTGACTCCGGAGGCATCATGAAACATCTGTTTCTGGTTTTATGCGCGGTGAGCATCGGCTTCGCTCAGGAGATGACGAGCTTCTTCCCTGGAGGCACCTACGATCCCAAGGTCCCGACCCCGCGATCGCTCCTCGGGTACGAAATTGGGGAGAAGTTTACTGATTACAGAAATCTTGAGAAGTACCTCGACAAGTTGGTGAGCTCGTCCGACCGCGTGAAACGGTTCTTCTATGGTGAAACGAACGAGTCCCGCCCCTTGCAGGCACTTGTCATCAGCGCCCCGAAGAATCTGAGCAGACTCGACGAGATCAAAGCATCAAATAGAAAACTGACCGATCCCAGGACGTTCGGAGCAAGATCCGAAGCAGAGACGATCATCGACAGACTGCCGGTCATCGTGTACCTATCATACGGCGTTCATGGGAACGAGGCTTCTTCGACGGAAGCGGCCATGCTCACGGCCTATCAGCTCTGCGCAGGCACAGACCAGCGGACACAGGAGATCCTCGAGAACGCCGTCGTCATTGTCGATCCAAACGTCAATCCTGACGGCCGAGAACGTTATGTCGAGTGGGTGAATGCTACCCTCGGCGCGCGACCGAACACCGATCCGATCGCTATCGAGCACAGCGAACAGTGGCCCGGCGGGCGGACGAATCATTACTTTTTCGACCTGAATCGGGACTGGTCCTGGCAGACGCAAAAAGAGACACGCGCACGTGTGCGATTCTATCGAGAGTGGATGCCGCACGTGCACGTGGATTACCACGAAATGGGGTACACGAGCACATACTTCTTCTTCCCTGCCGCGGTGCCGTTTCACGAATCCCTGCCCCCGGAAGTCAAAGAGTGGGAGATGATCTACGGGAAAGGCAACGCCGAAGCTTTCGACAAGCTGCGGATACCGTATTTCGTCGGAGAGGAATTTGACATGTTCTACCCCGGGTACGGCGACTCGTGGCCCACGTTCAACGCAGCGATCGGAATGACCTACGAGCAAGCAGGAGGCTCGCGCGCGGCGCTTGCTGTAAGACGGCCGGATGGAAAGATCTTGACCTTGCGCGAGCGCGCCCGAAATCACTTCGTGACGGGTATTGCCACCCTCGAGACGAGCGTCAAGTACAAGAAACGGCGCTTGGAGGATTTCTACAAGTTTTGGGAAACCGCACTCAAAGGCCAGGACCGAACGAAAGGCTATGTCGTGAAAGAAGGCAACGATCCCGGTCAAGCTGCCCAGATTGTTACGACCCTCCTGGAACAGGGAATCGAAGTCTATCAACTTCAGGAGTCGACCTCATTCGAAGCACAGCAGTTCTTCGCCCCAAAGGCCTCGAAGGAAAGCTTCCCGGAGGGTACCTACTATGTGCCGACGGGACAGCCGGAGGGGCGCCTCGCAAGGGCGCTTCTCGAGCCTACGACCGTCGCGAGGGATACATTCTTCTACGACGTCTCGGCCTGGTCACTGCCGATCGCGTCCGGGCTCGCGGCCTACTCGACGACCTCGCCGCTCCCAACGACTGCAACCAAGATTGTCCTGCCACCTCGCATCGTCGGGAAAATCATCGGAGACAACCATCCCTACGCGTATTTGATCCCCTGGGAGAGAAACAACGCCGTCAAGCTGGTGTGGCAACTGCTCGAGAAAAGGTACTCACTCTCAGTCGCGCGCAAGCCATTCGAGACGTCCCAGCGTTGGTTCGGCCCGGGTACAGTCGTCATCATCGCAGGTCTGAACAATGATTCACTCGACGTCGATATCGAACGGTTCGCATCACTCGACGGCGTCGATGTCTACTCGGTGGGCACCGGGCTGACCGAGAAAGGGATCAGCCTTGGCTCTGGCAATATCACACCGATCAAGAAACCGGAAATCGCGATCGTCACTGGTCCCCCCGTGAGCTCGACTGACTATGGAGAGCTCTGGTTTCTCTTCGAACAAGAACTGCAGATTCCCTTCACCCCTATTCGGGCAACGGATCTCGGTCGTGCCAATCTCCAAAAATTCGACGTCCTCCTTCTCCCCGACGCCAGCAACTACCAATCGGTCTTCGATAGCTCGATGGTAGACAAGTTGAAACGATGGACTCAAGCTGGAGGCGTGTTGATCGGGATCGAAGGTGGCGCTCAGTTTCTGACGAAGAGTAAGTCGGGAATCACGCCGGAAGTTTTGAAAACTGAGAAGAAGGAAGCGGACAAATCCAAGGAGGAGAAAGAAGCCGAGAAAGCGAGAAAAGACAGCACGATGAGGCAGATGTTGCTCGAGAGACAGGAACAAGATCGCCTCGACCGGATTCCGGGGACGATCTTCAGGGTGATCGTTGACACGACTGATCCTACGGGTTACGGCTATAGCAGAGAAATATATGTTTTCAAGTCGAACGGACCGCCCTACGAGCTCTCGGCCGCCGGCCATAACGTTGCGCGGTATCCAAAAGGGAACGCTCCTGTGAGTGGATACGTCCCGAAGGAGAAAGCCGAAAAGATCGCAGATGCGGCATATATAATGGATTTCCGAATCGGCCGAGGCCACGCAGTGCTGTTTACCGAGAATGTCGCATTTAGGAGGTTCTGGACAGGTCTTCAGAAGCTACTTCTCAACAGCGTCTTCTTTCTTCCCCAGCCGCAGTGATGGTAGCACGCTGTTGGAAGAAGTGAACAGATTTGCGTTGACTTAGAGGCTATATTTGGTTATTTTTTAAGCCCAATTCTTTTACGAGTTGGGCTTTATTTTTTATGGAAGCGGCTTCTGCAAGTGGTTTCTGAAGCGTTGTCTCAACATCGTTCAAACAACGTAGTAGTAATCGCCGATTCCATTCCATTAGGAGCCTTGCGAGACTGTCTTTGTTAGAGGCTGAGCTGCAACCAGAGATTCCGAAAGATCATTGGGGTGTAGCCAAGTGGTAAGGCAGCGGCCTTTGGAGCCGCCATTCGGAGGTTCGAATCCTCCCGCCCCAGCAGAGTCATTTGAGACGTGCTCTTGTTCGACAAAGCGGAATCTCCCGCTCTTTGGATTCCGCCAAACATGCGGGATTCCAAAAGGCGGAACAGAAAGCGGGACAGCGGCCTTTGGAGCCGCCATTCCCAGGTTCTGCACCGGTCCGAAGGACTCCTTCGGAGAGGCGCATCCGCCTACGGCGGAGAATCCTGGCACCCCAGCAAGGAACTCCCGCATGAAGCCATTTTTTCCCTTCACTCAAGAGTGAGGCAACCATGAGTGACCTAAAGATCTTTTCGGGGAGAGGAAACCGCCTTCTGGCACAGAAAATTGCGAAGGCCTCGGGCGTTGCGTTGGGAAAACTTGACATCAAGAACTTCTCTGACGGAGAGATTTGGGTAAAATACAGCGATAACATCCGTGGTGATGATGTTTTCGTGGTACAATCGACGCAGCCGCCGGCGGAGAATCTCATAGAGCTGTTGATACTGATCGATGCCGCAAAGCGGGCTTCGGCCAGGCGCGTGACTGCGGTGATCCCATACTTTGGTTATGCACGGCAGGATCGAAAGGACCAGCCGCGAGTCTCCATCACCGCAAAGCTCGTCGCGAATCTTATCACCGAAGCGGGGGCCGATCGTGTTATCACCATGGATCTTCACGCTGCGCAGATCCAGGGGTTCTTCGACATACCGCTCGATCACCTCTATGCGTCGGCCGTGTTCTCAGACTATTTTCGAAAGAAGAAGATCCCGAACCTGGCCGTGGTTTCACCGGATGTCGGCAGCCTGAGGATGGCCCGGTCGTACGCGAAACGACTCGAGGCGGACTTGATCCTGATCGACAAGCGTCGACCGAAAGCGAATGAGGCAGAGGTGATGAACATCATCGGCAAGGCGGAGGGAAAGAACGTCTTGATCGTCGATGACCTCATTGATACGGGGGGAACATTTGTCAACGCGGTGGCGGCATTGAAACAGCACGGCGCGAAAGACATCTACGGAGCATGTACTCACCCGATCCTCTCCGGGAAAGCCACTGAGCAAATCAATGCGGCAGATGTCAAGACGCTGGTTGTGACCGACTCTATTCCGCTCAAAGAGGAATCGCCGAAAATCGAACGCCGATCCGTCTCCCGGCTTTTTGCGGAAGCGATCATACGCACACATAACAATCAATCCATTAGCTCTCTGTTTGACGTCGACAAGGACAAGATATAATCGAATTGAGGAGATGGTACTATGCCTGAAATAACGATCATCGCTGAAGTCAGAAAGGAACTGGGCAAGAAGGCGAAAACACTCCTGAGATCCGGAAAGGTCCCGGGGATCTTCTACGGCCACGGTCAGGAGAATATTCCGATCGCGATCGGGGAATTGGCCCTTCAACCATTGTACAGGTCTTCGGCGGCAAGCGTCATCAATCTGAAACTGGACGACGGCTCGAGCCGCACGTGCATTCTGCGGGAAGTTCAGTTCGACCCGGTCACTGATCGCCCCGTCCACTTCGACTTGTTCGGACTCAGTGAACAGGAGGAACTCACGATTGAAGTGCCGGTGAAGATCGTTGGAACGGCCAAAGGGGTCAAGGATGGCGGGATTCTGCAGCACGTCATTCATCGTCTACGGGTGTCGTGCCTTCCAAAGAACATTCCGGGCCACCTGGAAGTGAATGTTGAAACCCTCGAGATCAACAGATCGATTCACGTCCGTGATCTCAGCATCCCGAACGTTAAGATCCTCGAGAACGAAAACAGCACGGTCGTAGCGGTCGTGCCTCCAACCATCTTGAAGGAGGCGGAGGTTGCCGCTCCCGGTGAGGTGCCGGTTGAGGGCGCCCCGGCGGAGCCCGAGGTCATCGGCAAGGGCAAGAAAGCCGAGGAGGGCGCCGAGGAGGCTCCCAAAGAAGGTGCTCCCGCAAAAGGAGCCGCCCCTGCGAAGACGGCTGCTCCTGCAAAAGCAGCGCCAGCCGAGAAGAAGTAGTCCGGCTCGCGTCATTGTCTCTGTATGCAGTTCATCATCGGTCTTGGAAATCCAGGGAGCCGGTACGACCGGACAAGGCACAATGTGGGGTTCGCAATCGTCGACCGACTGGCAGAGCGTCTGAAGGTTGCATTTCGGCCGGGCCGCGGCGAATTCCTCCTGGCGGAGGGGGTGTACCGCGGTAGCCCGCTCGGCCTTGTGAAGCCGCTGACGTATATGAACGAGAGCGGCATTGCAGTTGCTGAAATTCGAGAGCAATTCGGCGCAGCGCTCGACGAGCTGCTCATTGTATGCGACGATTTCCAGCTTCCGCTCGGGCGTTTGAGACTCCGCCTCTCGGGAAGCGATGGTGGACACAACGGATTGTACTCGATCATCTATCACCTACAATCCGAAGATTTTCCCCGCTTGCGGTGCGGTATCGGCCCTGCTCATCCGCTGGCGGAGAACACATCAATGGCCGAATTCGTGCTCGATGCGTTTACAGAAGATGAGCGTCCCGTTGTCGTGGATATGGTCAATCGAGCGGAAGACGCTTGTCTTTCCGTCGTTGTCGATGGTCCGGAGAAAACAATGAACAAGATCAACGGCCCAGTTCTCACATAAAGTTGTGTCAATTCACCCCTGCTCCAGCAAAGCAGCACTGATGTTGGGGCCAAGCAATCACAACAGTCCAAAGGGAATCATCCATGCCATCTGCCAAACACATCTACGAGACGACGTTTATCGTCAACGCCTCTCTCGACGATCACCAGACCGACGCAGTGATCGACAAGGTGAAGGACCTGATCCTCAAGAACGAGGGGGAAATCCGCGAGCTCGTGAAATGGGGCCGGAAGCGGTTCTCCTACCCTATCAAGAAGAAAAACAACGGTTTCTACGTTGTCATCGAATTCTCGGGGCCCGGGGACGTCATCGCAAAGCTCGAACGCCATTACTTCCTCGACGAAAACGTCCTCCGTTACCTCACCATCGTGCTCGACAAGAGAGCGCTGAACGCACATACAGCCGCCAATCTTCTCGCCGCCGACCAGCCGGCGTCCGCAGTGAGCTCCAGCGAGCCTCCGAAGCCAGCGGCAGAACAGAGTGATCGCAAAGTAGAGGAAAACGCTCCGGCGAAGCAGTGAGAAACGCTTATCATGAAGCCACCCACTACGCAAGACTGAGAAAGGAATAAATCCTATGGCTATGGCACCACGACGTGGCCGTCGAGGCAGCTCGGGTCAACGGAATGCATCCGGCCAACTGAGGAAGAAACGCACATGCCGCTTCTGTGACAACAAAGAAATCTATATCGACTACAAGAGTGAAAAGAAACTCCAACGCTTCGTCTCCGAGCAGGGCCGGATCATCCCGAAGCGCATCACAGGGACGTGCGCGAGACATCAGCGGATGCTCGTCACCGCGATCAAGCGTGCACGGCACCTTGCGCTCCTCCCCTTCGTCTCAGACGCTGTGAAGTAGCCTATTTCAGTTTCGATCAATTCTTGACTTAAGGAGCGTCAGTATGAAAGTGATTTTGCGACAGGATTTCGAGCAGCTCGGCCGCGTGGGAGACGTCATCGAGGTGAAAGATGGCTACGCTCGGAATTACCTCATCCCGCGAAGAATCGCCTACCAGGCCACACAGAGCAGCATCGTGCAGCTTGAAGAGGAGAAGAAGCAGCAGGGAAAGCGGCTCGACAAGGAAAAACGCCAATCAGAGAAACTGTCCGCCGAGCTCGAGAAGATCTCCGTGACCATTCAAATGAAGGTCGGAGAAGACGACAAACTCTTCGGCTCTGTAACGTCGCAGATGATCGTCGATGCGTTGAAGGAAAAAGGCTTTGCGCTCGACAAGCGTCAGATCGACCTGGAGGATATCATCAAAGCGCTCGGCATCTACAGCGTCGACGTCAAGCTCCCAGGCAGTGTGACCGCAAAAGTGAAGGTTTGGGTCGTCAGGGAGTGATCCGTTTCGCAGCCACAAGGATTCCAGAGCAAGCCCATCGCGTCCTCCTCGTGATGGGCTGTTTCTTCGTAGGCATATCACCGAAACAGCTGCAGCAACGGAACAATTAGATGGCGGAAGGCGTTATTCTTGGAAGGATTAGCCCGGTGTTTGGTTGTAACGAACCCCGTGGTTGCCGAGTTTTCTGAAGATTTGACTGAAAAAAACAGACCTAGGGAATCATCACATCATGGCAGAGAAGAGAGTCGAGAGTCTTGAAGAGGTAACGATACGATTCGCCGGCGATTCCGGCGACGGCATGCAGCTGGCCGGGACGCAATTCACGAACACGACGGCAATTTTGGGGAACGACCTCAGCACGCTCCCCGACTACCCTGCCGAGATCCGCGCTCCGGCCGGTACGCTTTTCGGAGTCAGCGGATTCCAGATACACTTCGGCAGTACGGAGATCAACACACCCGGCGATCAATGCGACGTGCTCGTGGCAATGAATCCCGCGGCCTTGAAGGTCAATCTCATCAATCTCGTGGACGGCGGATCCATCATCGCGAACACGGACGGCTTCAACGACAAGAACCTGAAACTGGCCGGCTATGCGCAGAACCCTCTCCACGACGGCTCGCTCGACAAATACCGGCTCTATGAGGTCGACATTAGCCGACTGACGGCGTTGGCACTCCAGGATATGAACATCTCGAGCAAGCTCATCGATCGCTCGAAGAACTTCTTCGCACTCGGAATGATGTATTGGATTTACAACAGGCCTTTGGACTCAACCATCGAGTGGATTGGGCACAAGTTCAAAGACAAGCCGGACATCAAGGAAGCAAACTTGCGAGTCCTGAAGGCCGGGTGGAATTTTGGCGAGACGACGGAGATTTTCGCCGTCCGGTATGAGGTCGGTCCCGCGAAGCTTGCGCCGGGGAAGTACCGCAACATCACAGGGAACCAGGCTCTCGCGTGGGGCCTGATGGCAGCAGCAAAGAAAGCGAACCTCGACCTTTTCCTCGGAAGCTATCCCATCACGCCCGCGAGCGATGTGCTGCACGAACTTTCCCTCTACAAGAACTATGGCGTGAAAACATTTCAGGCGGAAGACGAGATCGCGGGCGTCAGCTCGGCTATTGGCGCATCGTTCGGCGGAGCGCTCGGCGTAACAACGACAAGCGGCCCGGGCGTGGCCCTCAAGACGGAAGCGATCGGACTCGCCGTCATGGTCGAATTACCCCTCGTCATCTGCAACGTCCAGCGCGGCGGCCCAAGCACCGGCTTGCCGACAAAAACCGAGCAGGCGGATCTGCTTCAGGCAGTTTATGGCCGCAACGGAGAGGCACCGGTGCCTGTCATCGCTGCTTCAACGCCCTCGGATTGTTTCGATGCCGCCTTTGAAGCTTCCCGCATCGCTTTGAAATACATGACTCCGGTCATACTCCTCTCCGACGGTTACCTCGGCAATGGCTCGGAACCATGGTTGATTCCGGACTATTCGAAGCTGCCGGACATCTCCCCGAAGTTTCGGACGGACCCGGCGGGTTTCCAACCCTATCTGCGGGACGAGACGACACTGGCGCGGCCGTGGGCGATCCCGGGGACTCCCGGACTCGAGCATCGCATCGGCGGGCTCGAGAAACAGGACATCACGGGCAATGTCAGCTACGATCCGCAGAACCACGACCATATGATTCGATTGCGGGCCGAGAAGATCGAGCGAATTGCAGACGATATTCCACTCGCGACCGTGGAAGGCGACGCGGAAGGTGAGATCCTCGTTGTCGGATGGGGAGGTACCTACGGATCGATCAAGAACGCCGTGGTGAGACAGCGTCAAAAAGGTCACTCGGTATCCCACCTGCATCTCCGTTACCTGAATCCGCTGCCGAGAAACGTCGGCGAGATCCTGTACAAGTTCAAGAAGATCTTGGTGCCGGAGATCAATCTCGGCCAGCTCGTGAAGATTCTGCGCTCGAAGTACCTTGTTCCGGCGATCGGCTTCAACAGGGTGAGAGGTCTCCCGTTCAAGTCGGTGGAGATTGAGAGCGAAATTGAAAAAATGTTGAAAGGCAAGAAATGAGCACATTGGTGGATGATATTCTGAAGAGCACGACAACAACGGATCCGTTGAAGTACACCGCGAAGGACTTTCAAAGCGACCAGGATGTACGCTGGTGCCCGGGATGCGGCGATTACTCCATCCTCGCTCAAACCGAGCGTGTCATGCCGGACCTTGGCATTCCGCGCCACAAGATGGCCTTCATTTCCGGCATTGGATGCTCAAGTCGTTTCCCCTATTACGTCAATACGTACGGTTTCCACGGTATTCACGGGCGTGCGACAGCAATCGCTTCCGGACTGAAACTCGCGCGGCCGGACCTCTCCGTGTGGGTTGTGACGGGGGATGGAGACGGCATGAGCATCGGTGGAAACCATTTCATTCACCTCTTACGCCGAAATCTCGACATCAACGTCCTCCTCTTCAACAATCAGATCTACGGCCTGACGAAGGGTCAGTACTCCCCTACGTCGGAAGTAGGCAAGGTGACAAAATCGACGCCGTATGGATCGATCGATTATCCGTTCAACCCGGCTTCGTTGGCGCTCGGGGCCAGCGCCACCTTCGTTGCCCGCGCGCTCGACAGAGATCCAAAGCACATGCAGAGCATCATCAAGAGAGCGGTGCAGCACAAAGGCACATCGTTCATCGAGATCTACCAGAACTGCAATATCTTCAACGACGGTGCCTTTTTCCAGTTCACGGAGAAGGAGACGAAGGACGAGAACGTGGTCTTCCTCGAACACGGGAAGCCGCTCGTCTTCGGAAAAGAGAAGGACAAGGGCATCCGGCTGAACGGATTCAGCCCGGAAGTCGTCTCGCTCAAGGACGGGAAGTACTCGGTCAACGATCTCCTCGTTCACAACGAGAAGGACACAACGCTCTCGTTCATTCTCGCCGATATGACGCACAAGCCTGACGTTCCCCGCCCTGTTGGGATCTTCCTTGCGATCGAGCGGCCGGTATATGAGGACGAGATGGAGCGACAAATCAGCTTTGCGAAACAGAAGCGCGGTGAGGGCGACATGGGGAAACTGTTGAATTCAGGCAATACGTGGATCGTCGAATGATCATCTGAACGCCGTTGGAGAGGTGTGGCTGAGGGGTATCGGTCACACCTTTTTTTGTATTCTGACAAGCGGAGAACTTCACCGTGGAACAAGAGTTCATTCAGTGCAGGAAGATTGTCGAGCAGAACCATCGTTTCATTTTCACGACACACGTCAACCCCGACCCCGACGCCATCGGCAGCGAGCTTGCCTTTGCCCGGTTCCTGAGAGCGAGGGGGAAAGACGCCCTCATCTTCAATCATAGTGCGACACCCTTCAACTGCGAGTTTCTCGATCCGGACAAGACGATTCTGCAATTCGACCCGGGCCGGGATAGGATAAAGATCCTCGAGGCGGATGTCATCCTCGTACTCGACGCCAACAATCCCGATCGGCTCGAGAGCCTGCGACCGTTCATCCTGGAAAGCAAGGCCAAGAAGATCTGCATCGATCATCACCTCGACAGAGCCGAGTTTGCAGATCTCTATGTTATCGACGAGTCGTCGACAGCCACGGGCGAGATTCTGTACCACCTTCTGACCTCCTTCGACGAAGCCGCGATCACGAAAGACATTGCAGAGCCCCTCTATGCAGCGATCATGACCGACACGGGCTCGTTCCGATTCCCCAAGACAGATTCAGACGTCCATCGTGTCATCGCTCAACTCATCGACCGCGGCGCCGATCCCGTGGAGATCTACCAGCACATCTATGAACAAGTGAGTGCGAATCGGACACAGCTCCTGGGTCACGCGCTCAGTACGTTGGCGCTGGAACACGCGGGCAAAGTTGCATATTTCGTCGTGACGAAGTCTATGTTCGAGCAAACCGGTACAAAGGAAGAAGACACGGACAACTTCATCTCCTACACGCTCAAGATTCGCGGCGTACAGATCGGGTTGATGTTCACAGAGCTGCCCGATGGGATCAAGGTCAGCTTCCGGTCGAAGGGAGAGATCGAAATCAACAAGCTCGCGCAAGAATTCGGCGGCAATGGGCATCTGAACGCGGCCGGCGCCCGCGTACGAAACGTGCCTCTCGCCGATGTCATCGCAACAGTCGTCGAACGCTCACAGTACTATGTCAAATGACGGAACTCGTATGAAACTCTCCTTCCAGAAAACTTCCTTGAACCGTACGAAAGCCGACCTCGTAGCGGTCTTCATTCACCAAGATGAGCAAATCTTCAAACGGCAGATTGCGGAGTTGAGCCGGCGCTTCGCCTCACGACTTGCCCCCGCCGACAATGGCGATTTCAAGGGAAAAGAGGGTGAAACATCACTCGTCTATCTGGAGAAGGGCTCAGCCGTCCACCGAATTCTCTTGGTAGGGCTTGGTGAAAAGAAGAAGCTTTCACTGGAACGCTATCGGCGGGCAGCCGCCACGGCTTCGAAGCGAGGACGCACCCTCAAGGCAAAGAGGATCGCGCTCTTCCTGCCGCCGATGGACCGACGAGCCGGCGACGTGATCACCGCGATGGCCGAGGCAGCGTATCTCTCGCTCTACAAGTTCGAAAAATACCTTTCCAAGAAGAATGATGACGGTGACGCGAATGTCGAGGAAGTAACGCTTTGCACCGATACATCCGCATTCCTGAAGCTCGGGGAAACATCCGTTCGCACCGCTCAGATCATGGCGGAGGCAACGTGCCTTGCCCGTGATCTGGCGAATGCTCCGGGAAATGAAATCTATCCTGAGACGCTCGCACAGGCTGCTCGTGTATCGGCCGAGCGGTGCGGATTCTCAGTGACCGTGCTCGATGAAAGCGAGATCAAGGAACTGGGAATGGGCGGCGTCATCGGCGTCAGCCAGGGAAGCGTGCACCCGCCCCGCTTCCTTATCCTGGAATATGGAAGGCCGTTGAAGAAGGCGGTCGTTCTCGTCGGCAAGGGAGTGACGTTCGATACGGGCGGCATCTCTCTGAAACCCTCCGCAAACATGTCGGAGATGAAGATGGATATGTCCGGTGCAGCAGCAGTCATCGGCACATTCGAAGCCGTCGCACGCCTCAGGCTGCCTGTGCATCTTGTCGGACTTGTTCCGGCCGTCGAGAATATGCCGGGTGGGGGTTCGATCCGTCCCGGCGACATCCTTCGACACTACAACGGCAAGACGTCGGAAGTGGACAACACGGACGCGGAGGGCAGACTCATCCTTGCGGACGCCCTCGCGTACGCGGAGAAATATCATCCGGCTGCCGTGATTGACCTGGCGACGTTGACAGGGGCGTGCGTTGTCGCCCTTGGCCACCACGCGACGGGCATGATGGGGAATAACAGCGGATTGATGCAGAGGTTGAGGTCCGCCGGGGAAAAGACCTACGAACGCGTCTGGGAGCTGCCGCTGTTCGATGAGTATGAGAAGCTGATCAAGAGCGACATTGCGGACGTCAAGAATGTGGGGGGACGATGGGCGGGCGCTATCACGGCGGGTTGGTTCTTGAAGAAGTTCATCGGTGACTACAATTGGGCGCATCTTGACATTGCCGGCACAGCGATCCTCGAAGAGAGTACGGAGTATACTCCCAAGGGCGGGTCCGGCGTCGGGGTCCGACTGCTGACAGAATTCTTGCGGGAATGGAAGTAGAACTCCGTCCGTTCCGTCGCGAGTCTCACCTTCAAGCGCATTGCCCTTCACGACTTTTCTTTCTACCTTCTGTCGTGCTTCGACTGTTTATCATCATATTCCCTCAGGAGAGGAGGATGCGTTGACAGGCAAGGGGGCTGGACATCTCCGGACAATCCGTACAGCAAGGCTACTTGTTCTTTCGCTCATCACGATGCTTCCGTGCCTCGGTCAGGTCGAGCACGAAAGATCCGACTTCCAATCCCAGCGACAGGCGGTCTCCTACGAGCTTGTGCCCTTGTTCGAAGGCGATTCTTCAAAGGCCGTCGTGGACGTGCACTATCGCATCAGGCAGGACTTTTTCATCTTCATCCGGAACGTTGCGCCGCGGCGGAGAGCCGAGTATATTGCGCGCGGCGAGCTCGTCGTGGAACTTCAGGACGATCAGAAGGTCTCCGTCGCCCGCAATATTCGTCAAATCGTACTTGAGCGGTCCACGATCCCGAGAGAGAACGAGCTGTTACCCGACCTCGAAGGCGCCTTCTCATTCCTCGTACCGGGCGGAACGTACAGTGTCATGATCAGCCTCGACGATCGGGAATCGGGACGCACATTCCTTGAGAGAAATCGCAGGATCGCGGCAATCGCGCCGACGCGGAAACCGCTGGATCTCTCGGGTGCATTCTTCGTCCTCCCTGAGACCGCAGGACCGGCCGAGGGCGACGTCGTTCCTCTGAATCAAGCCGGCAACGTGCTCTACGGCGGGACCGGCGGGCTCGTTGCCGAGCTCTTCCAACCGGATAGCATGCTCAGCCTTAGGGTGCACTGGAAACTCCACGGGCAGTCTGACATATTCGGCCGGCGGACGCAAGATTTCACCGACAGTTCCTTTTTCTCGGCCCCCGGGTTACTCGCGTTGGAGATGCGCGAAGGAAAGATCCTCTACTCAACCAAGCCTTCAACGCTCCCCTGGAAGACTTGTTACATTCCATTGCCGATCGAGAAGCTGGAGCCGGGCTCGTTCAGACTGGAGATTGAGTACTCGCTCGCGAACATGGAGCGAACCCAGGACTATCTATTCCGCGTCATCTGGCCGTTCCGGCCAATCTCATTGACCGATCCCGATTTGGCTGTGGAGGCGCTGCGTCATATCGCCACTGATCAGCAGGTTTATGAAATGCAATCAGGCTCGGCGGCACACCGTGCGGAAGCATTCCACGAATTCTGGCGGGCAAAGGACCCGGACACGACGACGGCCTACAACGAAGTGATGGCAGAATACTATTACCGGATCGACGAGACAATGCGAAAATTCTCGACCCTCGGAGGCGAAGACGGCTACAAGACGGACCGGGGACGTATTTACATCCTCTACGGCCCACCGGAGCAGACCGATCATCTCCTTCAGCCTGGTTCGGCTCCGACGGAGATCTGGACGTACGATCGACTGAAGAAACGATTCGTTTTCATCGACCCGAGCAAGAATGGCACGTACATTCTGAGCCAGACAGAGAACCTGTGAAACCAACCGTAGCCATCACCATCGGCGATTTCAACGGCATCGGGCCGGAGATCGCCCTGAAGGCCGCTACTCACGTCGCCGTCCGGCGGATCTGCATCCCGGTGCTTGTCGGTCCGCTGAACGTATGGAATCACGCCCGAACCGCATTCAAGATCAAGCCGAAACTCGAGAAAGTCGTCTTCCCGTGGAACAATCCATCCGTCATCGGGGTCGCAGATGTAGGGGACGGAATCTGGACGGATGTCGAATACGGGAAAACCACCAAGGCTGCCGGGAAATCCGCCGGGGCTGCAATCGAAAAGGCGGTCGAGCTGTGCAAAGCGAAGAAGGCCGATGCGATGGTGACGGGGCCGGTTTCGAAAGAGGCGCTCAACCTCGCCGGCTACAGTTTCCCCGGCCAAACGGAGATGATCGCCCTCCTCAGCCGATCTCAGAAAGTCGCCATGATGCTCATCGCTGATCGCCTGCGTATCGGGCTCGTGACGATTCACACCGCGCTCCGAAATGTCGCGGACCAAGTGACGAGCGAGAAGATCGTTGATAAGGTGTCGATCGTGAACGATGCCTTGAAACGGAATTTCGGGATCCAGAACCCATCACTCGCCGTTCTGGCGCTGAACCCTCACGCGGGCGAACATGGCCTGATGGGAAGCGAAGAAGAACAGATCATCGTCCCTGCCCTCCGTGAGAGTCAAAGCCAAGGCATCGACGTGAAGGGGCCGTTCTCCGCCGACGGGTTCTTTGGGAGCGGTTCGTACAAATCATACGACGCGATCATCACAATGTACCACGACCAGGGCCTCATCCCGTTGAAGCTGAGCTCCTTCGGGAAGGCAGTGAATTTCTCCGCTGGACTGAACATCATCCGCACCTCCCCGGGGCACGGGACGGCGTACGATATCGCCGGTAAGGGCAGAGCCGACATCTCCAGCATCGTAGAGTCGATCAAGCTCGCCGCACGTATCAGCACGAAGAAGTGATCGAACTTCAAGACATATCAGTCTCGTTCGATGACCAGCTGGTATTGAAGAACGTGGACTTCGAAATGAAGGAGGGAGAGTTCGTGTACCTCGTCGGACCCACGGGCGCCGGCAAGAGCTCGCTGCTTCGCCTCTTGTACATGGATCTGAAACCGGACGCGGGCAGGGTAAAGGTTGCCGGTTATGACTCGGAGGAAACAAAGCCTCGGGAGGTCCCCTACTTCCGGCGTAAACTGGGCATCGTATTTCAGGACTTCAAGCTCCTCGAGGATCGCGATGTGTATGAAAATGTGGCGTTCGCGCTCTACGCGACGAACACCGCGCGTGCCGAGACAAAAAAAAGAGTCTTCCATGCCCTGGCGGATGTCGGGCTTGGGCACAAACGGAATCAGATGCCCCAGGAGCTTTCCGGAGGCGAGCAACAGCGCGTTGTCATTGCCCGTGCGATCGCGAATTCCCCTGCTCTGTTGTTAGCGGACGAGCCGACCGGCAACCTCGATCCGGGCGTCTCGGCAGAGATCATGGAGCTCCTTAAAAAGATCAATATGCGCGGGACCGCCGTCCTGATGGCAACGCACAACTACGATCTCGTGCGCAAATACCCGGCACGGGTCGTTCAGCTGAAAGACGGACGGTTACTCGAAGTCGATCTGAAGGAAAAATAAAAAAAGCGCCGGCTTCCGAACCGGCGCTCACACCCACCCGGACGCTCCTCCCGATTATCGAACCTGTTCCACTCTCCGAACCTCTGCATGGGCCAGCATCAGTGCCCTCTCGATTCCTGCGCGGAGCGTCATCATGGACATCGGGCACGAGAGGCATGACCCCGTGAGCCGCACTTCGACTATCCCGTCATCCGTTATCCGCACCAGCTCCACATCTCCCCCATCCACCTTCAGATACGGCCGGACCTTTTCAAGTGTCGATTGTATGATTTCTGTCGTCGGCATACGCTCTGATATCAGCCTTGATTCCCGATCAGAATCTCTACCTTTGGAGCCTGCGAAGTCGAGACGTTCCGGATGCTCACTTGTGCGGCGAGGTTTCGGGCGATCTTCCGGATGACCTGAGCCTGGGCCGAAGCCTCGTCCATGACGACGATCGGCGTTCCCTGGTCACCCCCGACCCGAATTCTCGTGTCTATCGGAATCTCTCCCAGGAAAGGCACTCCCAGCTCCACTGCAACCCGGCTTCCACCCCCGCTGTCGAAGATGTCCTCGCGATGGCCGCAATGACCGCAAATGAAGTAACTCATGTTCTCGACGATCCCCATCACCGGCACGTTGACCTTGTTAAACATCACGAGCCCCTTACGGGCATCGGCAAGAGCGACGTCTTGCGGCGTCGTCACAATGACCGCTCCGGTCAGAGGAATCGTCTGCACAAGGGTCAGTTGAATATCCCCGGTTCCCGGAGGCAGGTCGAAGATCAGATAGTCCAGGTCACCCCAGTTCACGTCACCCATGAACTGTTTCACCGCTCCGCTCGCCATCGGGCCTCGCCAGATGACGGCCTGCATCGGGTCGACGAGAAAACCGATCGACATGATCTTCACGCCGTATCGTTCGAGTGGAACGAGTTTGTTTTGCGATATCCGCGGACGATCGTTGATCCCGAACATCAACGGGATACTCGGGCCGTAGACGTCCGCATCGACAAGACCCACCTTCGCTCCGTCCAGAGCGAGAGCAACCGCAAGGTTCACGGCGACGGTCGATTTCCCCACACCCCCTTTTCCGCTCGCGACGGCTACCGTGTTCTTCACGCCGGGCAGAATAACATCTTTCTGCTGGTTGTTGTGGGCGACAACGTTCGAGGTCATCGCGATATCGACCTTCCCCACCCCCTCGATGTTCTGGCGAATCGCCTTCTCGCAGTCCGAAGCAAATTGGTCCCGGACGGGACAGGCCGGCGTGGTCAGTTCAAGCGTGAAGCTGACGTTTTTTCCATTGATCTTCAGATTTTTGACGAAATTCAACGTCACGATGTCCCTGTGCAAGTCTGGATCCTTCACCAGCTTGAGTGCCGTCAGGATATTCTCTTCATTCAGCGGCAGCATTCATTCTCCCTTTGTTTTCTTGGTTCAATGTTCGGTGATTAGACTGTAGTGCCTCTCTCTCACAACGGAACTTCTGCTCCCCAGGTTCCCTCTTCTTCGCTCCTGATCTTCTTCTCAGCCTCAAAACGAAATCGTTCAGCCTGAAACGATCCTATCCTTTTATCACCCCGATGGGCACCAGCTTCGCCACCTTCTTCGCGATCCCCGCGTTATGGACAACCTCAACGACCTGACTCACATCCTTGTACGCGTTCGGATTTTCCTCCGTCAGCCCGCTCCTGGATGCACCCCGGACATGGATCCCTTTTTCTTTCAACTCGGACAGAAGCTCGTCAGCAGAGATCTCCTTCTTTGCCGCGTGACGACTCTTGGATCTCCCTGCGCCGTGGCACGATGAACCGAAGGTTTCGTCCATCGCCCGCTCCGTCCCGACCAGAACGTAGGAACAGGTTCCCATGCTCCCGGGGATCAGCACGGGCTGACCGACCTCAAAATAGTCCTTCGGGATCTCCGGGCGATGTTTCGGGAATGCCCTCGTCGCTCCTTTCCGATGGACAAGAACAGTGCGCGTCCGCCCGCCCACCTTGTGCTCCTCCTCCTTCGCAATGTTGTGGCAAACGTCGTAGATGATCTTCAGTTCACCTTTGCCGAGGACACGGGTGAACGCCTCACGCGTCCAGTGCGTGATCATCTGCCGGTTGGCAAAGGCGAAGTTCGCTGCTGCAGCCATCGCGCTCAGGTAGCTCTGTCCTTCCGGTGACTGTATCGGCACGCACGCCAGCTGCCGATCGACGATGGTGATGTTGTACTTGTGCATGGCAGTCTGCATGATCTCAAGATAGTCCGTGCAGACCTGGTGGCCGAGGCCGCGTGACCCTGTGTGTATGAGGACCACTACCTGCCGGGGCGTGAGGCCGAATGCTGCGGCAGCTTCCTCATCGAACACCGCTTCAACGTATTGAATTTCGACAAAATGATTTCCCGAGCCGAGCGTGCCCAGCTGATCGCTGCCTCTCTCTTTGGCCCGCTTGCTTACGCGGTTCGGGTCCGCGTTCGGAAGTCGCCCCGTCTCTTCAATGTGGTGCAGATCTTCTTCCGTTCCGTATCCGTTCTTCACTGCCCAGTGCGCGCCGTTCTCGAGCACGTTGTCCAACTCTTCGGTGCTCAGTCCCGCGATGATCCCCTTTCTTCCTGTACCGCATGGAATGTCGCGGAACATCTGATTCAGGAGCGGATCAAGCTTCGGCTTTACCTCTTCGAGCGAGAGATCCGAGCGCAGGAGGCGGACGCCACAATTGATGTCGAAGCCCACTCCTCCTGCAGAGACGACTCCAGTCTGGATATCAGCTGCGGCAACGCCGCCGATCGCAAACCCATACCCTTGATGTGCATCGGGCATCGCCAGCGAGCGGCCCACCAAGCCCGGCAACGTCGCGACATTCGCTACCTGCATCAAGGTCTGATCGCGCTCGATAGCCTTGATGAGCTCCTCGTTCGCGTAGATCAGTCCTTCCACATTCATCCCGTCGCGGAAAGATTTGGGAACGAGATACCGATAGTCGTCAAGTTTTTGGATCATGAGCGCGCCGCCCACCAGCATCACCAACAGCGTCCGAGCATACGACCGGACTCGCTCCTGGTGCAGTCTTCATTCACCAACCTCGAGCAAACGTTCAAGCTACAATTTTCAACCTTCAATACACAATCTACAGTTCTTCATCTACAATTTTCTCATATATCTACGAACACCCTCACCAAAAAGCCGTCCTCCCGCTCTTCCACCTTCAACTGATGATACGTAATCGCCTTGACGTCTGTCTTGAGCGCGTGCTTCTGTGCGTCAACAGATTCCCCCATCACGGAAGCTTCGAGCTGCTGAGACGTCAACCGTGTGATCTCGACATCGGAAGGAAGGAACTGCTGCCCGTCGTAGAGATAGAGGAGCTCCGACAACCACTTCACGAGCAGGTTCTCATGATCCGAGCCTTCCAGCGCGACGAATCGTCGTTCCGCGGAATCAACGGTTGACGGGTCGGCAATGATCGAGACCAGGCCCAGCGCCGCGTACTCAAAGACCTCCTTCAGAGAACGGCCCGCGGCTTCAATGCCCACATCTGACGGGTGCTCAAGTATGCGATATCCTTCTGTCATGGCTCCGCCGACAGCCGTCGAGCAGGCAACGCTCCTGCTGTCGCCGCATTACACCAGCGTTTTGCCGCTGAGCCTCTTGAGTGCTTCGAGATACAGCGCGGACGTTTTGAAGATGACGTCTTCCGGCAGCACGGGCGCGGGCGGCTTCCTGTTGAAGTTGATCGAATTCAGGTAGTCGCGGACGAATTGCTTGTCGAAGCTTTCTTGCCCCTTCCCCGGCTGATACTTGTCCTTGGGCCAGAACCGGGACGAGTCCGGTGTCAGGAGCTCGTCTATCAGAATCAGCCCCCCCTTCTCATCAAGACCGAACTCCATCTTCGTGTCGGCAATGATGATGCCTTTCTGCTCCGCGAGAGCCGCAGCCCGCCTGTAAACCGCGAGCGAGATATCCCGGACCCTCCCGGCGAGATCTCGGCCGACGATGCTCGCCGCGCGCTCGAACGTGATGTTCTCGTCGTGCCTTCCGACCTCTTCTTTCGTGGCCGGTGTGAAAACCGGTTCCGGCAGCCGATCCGACTCGACGAGGCCGGGGGGAAGCTTGATACCACAAATGCCCTGCGTCTCCTTATATTCTATCCATCCCGAGCCGGAGAGGTATCCTCTCACCACACACTCGATCGGCAAGGGTTTCGTCTTTCTCACATACATCGACCGATGCTCGAGCTCGTTCCAATACGGCTTGCACGCGGAGGGGAAGTCATAGACGATGGTCGACCTGAGGTGGTTCGCGACGATATCCTTTGTCTGCTCAAACCAGAAGTCCGAGATCTGCGTGAGGACTTTCCCTTTGAACGGGATTCCTTGCTGCATCACCACATCGTACGCTGAGAGACGATCGGTCGCCACAATGAGAAGTGAATCGCCGAAATCGTAGATATCCCTCACCTTGCCGCGATTGGCCAGCGTGAGCGTGGAGAAATTTGTTTGAGTGATGACCGGAACCCGGAACGAGGAAGTAGACATGATCAATCCTGAATATGAAGTTTGCGATCAGCTGACAAATTGGCAACTCTTCACCAAAGCCCTTTTCAATCTCTCGAGATACTCTGCCCTTGGTATCTCCTTGGCGCCGAAGCGCGCCAGGTGCGGCGTGAGAAATTGTGTGTCGAGCAGCTCAAAGCCACGCTGCTTCATCCTCTCGACAAGATGCGCCAGAGCCACTTTCGATGCATCCCGCCTGCGACTGAACATCGACTCTCCAAAGAAAGCGCCCCTCAGGGCAACGCCGTACAGTCCCCCCACTAGCTCACTACTGCTCCAGCACTCGACGGAGTGCGCAAAGCCCATCCGATGAATTTGAAGATAGCTTTGAACGATCTCCTCCGAAATCCATGTTTCCTCCCTGTCGCCGCAGGCTCGGATCACTTCCTCGAATTCCTGATCGATGCGGATCTCAAAGATTCCTTTTTTGATGGTCTGCTTGAGGCTACGCGGAATCTTGAGCTCCTCCAATTCGATGATCGCGCGCGCGTCGGGAGAATACCACCCGATCTCTCCCGTGATCGGCTCCGCCATCGGAAAGTAGCCGCTGCAGTACGCCGTCAGCAGAAAATCCGGCTCGATAATGCGAGTTTTGGAGCGACGTGTCTGCATAGGAAATGGTTGCGTCTACATTACAACGATCACCTTGCCGAAGCTTCTCCTTGACTGCAGGAAACTCTGCGCGTCCGCGATTTCCGCAAATGCGTATTTCGCTCCGATCACAGGCTGCAACACCTTCTTCTCGTAAAGCTTCATCAACTCGCGAAGGACACCTCCGAAGTATTCCACCTTATGCGTGAGAAAGAAGAGATTGAAACCTGCCAGGCTGACATTCTTCGATACGATTGCCGGCGGATAGATCAACGGAACAGACGCAAGTTCACGAAGCGCGCGTAGTTTCTTGACCGAGCGATCGCCGGACACCGCGGCGAACCCGTAGAGCACGTATCTCCCCATCGGTGCAAGCAGTTTCCAACCTTTGCGGAAAATCCTCCCTCCCACCGAATCCATGACGACGTCAACACCGTAACCGTTCGTTTCCAATGAAACGATTTCAGCGAAATCTTCCGAACGATAGTTGATCACGCGGTCTGCACCGGCATTCTTGGCCACCCGCAGTTTCTCGCTTGAACCAGCCGTGGCATAGATTTCCGCGCCGAGATGCTTCGCGAGTTGGACGGCCGCTGTGCCGACTCCGCCTGCCGCTGCGTGCAGGAGAAGCTTCTCGCCAGGCCGAACGTGCGCAAGCGTTACGAGTCCATGATACGCCGTGAGCGACGCCACGCCAAGAGCCGCCCCATCTTCGAACGACATCCTTGATGGCATCCGTATCGCGTGCGTTGCAGGGACAGAGACGTACTCGGCGTACCCGCAATGCTTGGGGAAAACCAAGACGCGGTCTCCACGCTTGATGGTCTTCACGCCTTTTGCGACGCGCTCAATCACGCCTGACAATTCAATGCCCGGGATGAACGGCGGACGAGGCACGCCCGGATAATATCCCATGCGCGCGAACACATCGGAAAAGTTCAATCCGATCGCCCTCGTGCGAACGAGGACCTCCCCCTCATTCACCTCCGGATCCGGCCACTCCATGATCTTCAGCACCCCCGGAGGACCGAACTTCGTAACAACCGCCGCTTTCATGGCTCAACCCTCCCTGGTCGTCGAACAAAGCTGTTCTACCTGCGAGGCGCAATGTTGTCGAGTGCGTGGATCTCGCCTTTCCGTACATCGTCGTCGAGTCGGTACGGAACTTTCGCCTCGCGCAGATCATTGCCAACAAACAGGATGTCGCTCGAGGTCCTGCCGCTGATTCGAAGAAACGTGCCGGTGCCGATCTGCGCCTGAGACTCGCGGATAGTGGCTCCTCGGACCCGGTTCAACAGCACGGCAGGATTTTCAGACCCCGGGTGGGCCTGTTTCCCGCTGAATCCATCGACCTCCAAACCGTCGACATCCTCAATGGAGAGTGCACTTTCCCATTTCGCCAGTTCCGGCTTCTCCCAAAACACCTCGACGTTTCGCAGCCTGAGATTCTTCACCATCTGAAATTCGAGCACATGCACGGCCTTGTCGTAAGCGGCCGCCGTATCGGCTGAGAGAAAGAGCTTGACATTCTCGAAGGTGATACCGTCGAGCCAGCTCTGCGGATGACCGTTGATGACGCTTGACCCCTGGCCATGGGCAATCACATTCGTGATCAGAACGTTCCGGATCGCACCGGCCGGAGGCTCGTTCTCACCTTTCCAATTCCGATGGACCTCGCTCCGCCGCTTAATGTTGAAATGGAACGGGTCCCCGTCTCCCCACCAGAACCAGTCGCGCCGCTTGCATTCGATCGTGAGATTTGAGATCACGACATCGCTGACATAACCGCCGTCGAAGACCATGAAGGCGATACCGCGGTTCGAATTGGTGATAACACAGTTGTCCACCGTCACGTTCCGGACGCAATTCATGTTGCCATCGCAGAACTTCAAAGCGCTGGACGAGGAGGAGAGCCGGCAGTTCGTGATCGTGATGTTTTCACACGGAAGCGCGGGGCCGAACCAGTTCATCGAATAGAAAACGATCGCGTCATCCCCTGTCTCGATCGTGCAATTCGAGATGCGAAGGTCTTTGCAGCCGTCGGGATCAATGCCATCAGCCCAGACACCATCTCTGAGACTCGAGCGGATGTAAACGCCGTCGATGACCATGCGCTCGCACCCGTACGGATGGATCGTCCACGAAGGGGAACGGACAAGCGAGAGGCCAGTGATCCGAACATCCTTGCATCGGAGCAGCAGGATGAGCTTGCCATACTGATTCTTCTTTGGGAACGAGCGCACGAGCGGCTTTCCAAGCGCCTCCATCAACTCCTGATTGGGGCGGATAAAATCGTCCTCTATGTCGTTCAGACGCCACTCGTATTCCCCTTCGCCATCGATCGTTCCGCGACCTTCGAGAGTGATGTTCTCGAGGTCTTCCCCGTAGATAAGGGCATCCTTGTCGAATGCATTCTTCTCTTTGATGGAATAAATCGTCGCTCCGGCGTCCACGGAGAGCCGAATGTGGCTGCGAAGGTGGATCGTTCCCGACGTGTAGTCGCCCGGGGGAAAGTAGACCATGCCGCCCCCGCTTCGGGCGCAGGAGTCAATCGCTCTCTGGATCGCCGCTTGCGAGTTCTCGCTCTTCCTTCCTGAAGCACCGAAATCTTTCACGTTGAAGACGCGCTTTGAGCCGCCTTGCGCGAAGGCGTTCACCGGGAGCGCAGCCGCGAACATGCAGAATGCGAGGCCAACGGTGATAAGAGAGCGTCTTACCATGTACGATCCTCCCAGACGAGGTTTAGATGAAGAAGACTCTGGTAATCAATGGGCGGAGCTAGTCACGATACGAGATTACATCTGTTACCAGGAGCGGAGACGAGCTCTTTGTTTTCAAGGTCTGCCGAATCACGAGTTCTCCCGTCGCTCGCCCGGTGTTGGAATCCTCAATCCCGGAACGGGGCCGGAAACGATTCCGGCACGCCAGAGTTGAAGTCCGGTCGAGGGAAGGACAGCACATCCCTTTAGGGCCAGCCGGGCGACCGACATGCGAAGAGGTCGTTTTTGGCGCGCCCGTGTGTCGAAAGATATACAAAATCCCGGCGTGATTCCAAATGACGGCTTGGAAGTGGACACACCCATATCAGCCCGGCCGAGGGCGCGCAAAATTTCTCTTGTTTATGGCCCGAAGTTCAACTATATTGTTTTCGCAACTAACAGTACACCGTTATCCCCGGACGAAGAGAATTCTTCCCGTGGGCGACGTAGCCACGCTCGTTCGTCGTTGCTGTTGATGTTCTGTCCATGTCCTTTTTCATGGCCTTTCAAGCTCCACGAGGCTGGGCATCGCGAATCATCCATAGCAAAGCTTAGGCGTTACGCTGAAGCGTTCAGGCTAGCGGTCTCGTGTACAATTTTTTCATCTTTTCTTGAAAGGATCGGTTCCATGGAAAAGGGAACGGTCAAGTGGTTCAATGGAGCCAAGGGTTACGGCTTCATTACACGTCAAAATGGCGAAGACGTTTTCGTCCACTTCAAGGCGATTGTCGGCGAAGGCTACAAGACCTTGAATGAAGGCGACAAGGTCCAGTTTGAGGTGCAGCAGGGTCCCAAAGGGCTTCAAGCCGCAAATGTAGAGAAGATCTAACTTGGCAGTAGGACCTGAACCCCAGTTAGCTTGAGCTGGCTGGGGTTTTTTATTTTGAGTGTTTATTTCGAATCGGGAAAGGAGTTGGCTGATGAAGCAAGGAACTGTGAAGTTCTACAACGCGTCGAAGGGATTTGGATTCATTATCTCAGAAAGCGGAGAAGAGATTTTCTTCCATAAGAGCAATGTGAAAAACACAGGGTTTCGCGATGTCCTGTTCAAGGGCGATACCGTACAGTTCGAATTGAAGGAAGAACAGAAAGGGAAACGCGCATACAACATCGTGCGCGTGTAGTCAAGTTCCGGTAGCGAAAAGAAAAAAAAGTCCCCGACGAGGGGACTTTTTCATTTCTGGCCCGAACGGTTCGACGATGCTCTCTTCAGTCCGCTCCTTTGAACGCATCCAACTGCCCGCCTCCACCTGATTCAGGGATTGACTGAATCGATTTGAATTTCTCCGTTAATCCGCTGAGCTGCTTGTCTGCTTTGTCAAAGTTGTTTTTCGCGTTGGTCAATTGGTTCCCGAGGGTCTCAAACAAATCCGAGAACTTCTGCAGCTCGGATCCGAGTCGGTCGAGGTTTTGAAGGATCTCCTTCGCACTGCGCTCGATCTGAAGCCCCTTCAGGCCAAGAGCGATCACCCGTAAGTGCGCATAGAAACTGTTCGGGGAGACAGGGACGACTCGCTTCCTCATCGCGTAATTGTAGAGACCATCCTCCTCGGGGACCGACTCATCCTTGATAATTGTCTCGTAGTAGATATTTTCCGCCGGGATGTACATCAGTGCAAAGTCGAACGTCCCCTCGTCCGGCAGGATGTACTTTTCCGAAACGGCATCGATGTGCTTTTTGACGTCGGATCGGAAGGTGCGCAGCGCCGTCCTCCTCTCCTGGTCCGATTTCGATTCGAGCATCTTCTGGAAATTCTCGAGGGGGAATTTGGAGTCGACCGGAACCATTCCTCCCGCCGTGCGAATGATCGCGTCCACCGTCTGGCCGTTCTTGAACCGATATTGTGTCTCGTACGCGTTCGAGGGAAGCACCTGCTTCAACAGGTCCTCCAGAAGCAACTCGCCGAGGCCGCCGCGGAGCTTCGGCGCCTTCAACATCTCCTCCAGTTTAGAGACGCTCTGCCCGAGTTCTTTGATCTCCTGCGTTGCCTTCCCCAACTCACCGAGCTTGTTCTGAACGTCCTGTATCACCTTTGCCGCGTTGTCCAACCTATTCCCCATCTGCCCCGTGTTGTTCTGGAGTTGATGTGTGACGCTGGAGAGTTGGCTGCTCACGATGGTCAATTGCTGGTTCACCGTCTCGCTTGTGATCTTGAGGCTCTGATAGAGAGCGTCCTGTGTATTCTTGAGAGAGGTTCCGAGCGTATCCGTCGTGTTCTTAAGGCTCTGACTCATTTCGCCGCGGAGTGCGTCCATTTGCTGCTGCAGCAAGATCGCCGATTGGTCCGATCCTCTTGCTGTTCGCGACCAGGATCGTACTACCAAGATCACCAACAGTACAACCGCAGCAATCAACAAAACCAGCAGTGTGACATCCATGGTATTCTCAGCTCGTTTTCAAGAAAAAAACCAGAAGCACAACGAGCCCTGTCGCATACGACAGAACCCTCGCCCTCGGGAGCGAACGGCGCTTGGTGAATCCCCACACCTTCGCACCTGCAAACATCAGGACTATCAACGCGAGCGTCGCCACAATACACTGAGCCACACTGAGTGTCCCGCCGTGCCAGTAGGCCAGGCTTTTCTCGTTCCAGTACTGGCCGTAGATCACCAGAAGATGGGCCGTGTACACAACCAGTGATTCTCTGCCGACATCGAGCACGAACGACTTTTCCGTCTTCCGTCTCTCTGCGTAGTACCAGCACAGAAGCATCAGCAAGAGAACGATACCAAGTCTCGTGGCAAAAAACAAGGGGTTTGCCCGGACGGCGTTGGAGGCCCCTGGAATCCTGACGGGCAGCTGGTTCAAGAGCAGGCCGGCAGCGATCAGGACGACGCTGACGAGACCGACCAGTTTGAGGTAATCGAGCTCCTTGTCCGAAGCCTTCGCTTTCTTGTACCCTATCGCCGTCACCGCTCCAAAGATGAGGAATCCAATCCATGGGAAAATCGGGAACAGTGAGGAGTGCTGTCCGTTCAAATAAGCCGCCAGGGAGGCGGGAAGCGACCCCGCGAAATCGATGTCCCAGAGAAAGGGAGCAGCAAGGACAAAGACCCCGCCCGCGATCACCAGGAACTTCTGGTATCTCTCGTCACTCCTGATGAGAATCCGCCCAAGGAAGACGATGAGCAAACCGATGGCGATGCAGTGCAGAATGTCCGATTGATAGAACTGCAGCCACCCCGCCTCGGTCGTCCCTTGGACCGTCCGGGTGAACGAGAAGAACGGGAGATGAAGCGCGTAGCCCACAATCCAAATGAGGGTGATCCGGCCGATCTGACGCCAAAAAGCACGGCCGAAAGTGCGGAAATCCTCCAGCTTTCTTTCACTGGCGATGACGAAGACAAATCCCGCCACAAAAAGAAAGCTCGGCGCGACCCAGCCGTTCACGTAGTCGACGATGTTGAACCAGCCCGTTTCCTTCAGCGATGGGATCAGAAACGCATTGAAGACGTGAACCTCGATCATCACGATCGTGGCCCAGCCGCGCAGGAGGTCGATGAAGACGAGTCGGCGCCTCATTCCAAGTTCATCTTCAGGTGTGAATTGTCGCCGGGCGGCGGCGTGCGGTGAGCGCCGTCGTGGAGATCCCTCCCCTATTCGCTTCGTGAAAGCTATTTCAGAACGCCAAGCTTCTTGCCAACCTTGGTGAACGCTTCGACTGCCTGGTCAATGTGGCGTTTTTCATGAGCGGCCGACAACTGCACCCTGATGCGGGCGGTGCCTCTTGGAACAACCGGATAGAAGAATCCGATCACGTAGATACCCTCAGCATATAATTCCCGAGCCATCGATTGGACGATGCCAGCATCGCGGATCATGATGGGCACGATGGGGTGAAACCCATCCTTAATCTCGAACCCTGCCTCGCGGATGCGCTGCCTGAAGTACCGTGAGTTCTCGAGAAGCTTGTCGCGCAGCGTGCTCGACGTCTTGAGGAGCTCGATCGCTTTGATCGTCGCAGCCACGACGACAGGGCTTAGCGTGTTCGAGAACAGGTACGGACGCGATCGCTGTCTGAGGATGTCGATGAAAACCTTCTCCCCAGCGATGCAACCTCCCGATGATCCGCCCAAGGCCTTGCCGAAGGTCGTCGTGATGATGTCAACCCTTCCCATCACGTCAAAATACTCGTGCGTGCCGCGCCCGTTCTTTCCGACGAAGCCGGTGGCGTGCGAGTCATCGACCACGACGATCGCGTCGTATTCTTCGGCCAGGTCACAGATCTTGTCAAGCTCCGCCAGGACACCGTCCATCGAGAACACGCCGTCGGTGACGATCATCCGGAACCGCTTGTTCACCGTCTGCTTGAGATGCTGCTCCAAGTCTTTCATGTCCGAATGCTTGTAGCGAAGCCGCTCGGCCTTGCAGAGCCGGATTCCATCGATGATGGATGCGTGGTTCAGCTCGTCGGAAATCAACGCATCCTCTTCGCCCAACAATGCCTCGAACACGCCTCCGTTCGCGTCAAAGCATGAAGAGTAGAGGAGGGCGTCCTCCATACCCAAAAAGTCTGCAATTTTCCTTTCCAACTCTTTGTGCTGGTCCTGCGTGCCGCAGATGAATCGGACCGAGGAAAGCCCGAAGCCGCGCTCCTCCAGACCCTTTTTTGCCGCCTCGATCAAAGTCGGGTGGCTCGAGAGGCCCAGATAATTGTTTGCGCAGAAATTGACGACCTCTTTCAGGGGGGAGTTCGGCGGGTATTCGACGGTGATGTCTGCCGCCTGTCGCGAATGGATGAACCGCTCTTCCTTGAACAGACTGGCATTGTGGAGTTCAGTCAGTTCATTGTGATAGAATTGACGTACTCGGTCATGGACGGCCATAGGTCTCTGTCATCTCCTCTTTTTTGAAACAATATCGATCCTGGATGCCGTTGCTTGGTTTACGCCATTTTCCCACGGCTAGCGTCGACCGCGAACAGCGTGACTCTCCGCGTGAGGACGTTCTTCTCTGAATGTCAGTCGACACCGCTACGATTCTCTCCAAATGCTCCTGCTCGCCAACTCCACCATGTCGCAACACGATACCGTGAGAGCGCGTTCCAACCTACCTGCACACCCCACGATGATCTTTCCCTACGGTTTGAACAACACCTTGTATGCATCTCCCGCCCGGATCGCAGCAAACCCGCGATCGAACTCCTCGAGCGGAAGCTGGTGCGTGACAAAGCCTGTTTTCATGAATTCCTTGGCGAGGCCGGCCTTCAGCAGATGTTCCATCTGATCCCACGTCCGGAACACCCTTCGGCCGATGATCCCGTGGACGGTGATGCCGCTGAAGATGATGTTCTTGGCAAAGTCCACCTGCATCGTGCCGGAGGGAATGCCGAGAAGAGAAAATGTCCCGCCCATCCGCACCACCCGTTCGGCATCCTCATAGGCATGATAACTGCCCGACATCTCGAGCGCGACGTCGACGCCTGTTTGATCCGTTTCTCTCATGATAGTTTCATAGAAACCTTCGCGCTCAGCCGGCACTGCCATATCGAAGCAATGATCGGCACCGTACGTCTTGGCAAGAGCGAACCGCTGCGTCACCAGTTTATCATGGGAAAAATCCTCGTGGGAGGCATCAGTCACATAAATGCGCTTGGCGCCCGCCCACTTCGCAACCGCGACTGCCATCAGCCCCTGGACGCCGCAGCCGAGAACAGCCACGTTCTGATCCTTCACGGGCCCGGACATCACGGTGTGCGTTGCATTCCCCAGTGCGTCCATGAAACTGATGATCTCGGGAGGAATCTCCCGCTGGTAGAACAGGCGAACATTTTCAGCGGGAACTTTGACGTACGAAGCCCACGCACCGTCGTCGTGGACCCCCTTGATGACCGTGTTTCGGCAGACGTGATACTCCCCGTGCCGGCACTGGTAGCACATCCCGCACGTCACGTGCATCTCCGCCGTGCTGAAGAACTTCTTTTCGATAAGGCTCAAGAAGCCTTTTTCTTCAGCAAGGGATCGAGGGGTCTTCCGGCGGAGGAGCTTCTTGAGATCGGAATTCGCTTTCGCTTTCTGAACCATGAGCCGCGCAAGGTGATGACGTGCTTTCTTCCCCGCCGCCACGATCCTACCGCTGAATTCATGCCCGACGGTGACAGGATCGGTCTTCGCCTTCAGCATCTGCACACGGAGAGATTCTTTCGAGTTATAGATGCCGACATCGGTGCCGCAGATCGCACCGGCATACACTTTGATGATAACGTCGTTTGGAGCATCAACGGTCGGTTCGGGTTTGTCGATGAGTTGAAGCCCTTCCGGCCATTCTTGTCCATCCTTTGGTCTGGGTTTGACGATCGCTTTCATAGGTAGGTTGTAAGTTGAACGTTGAATGTTGTAGGTTGGGGGCCGGCGCGTGTCAACGCCTTCTTCCCACGTCTCATACCCCTCATTTTCCCCGCTTCCGCGCTCCGTCGTGCCTCCCCCGCCTTCCCCGTCACTTGTTCGCCGTTTTCCACTCCGCGAAGTTCTTGTGGATGTCTTGCAGAACCTCCTTGTCTATCTGATCATCCTGCCGGATGCGCACATCATAGTTCTCCCATCCCATAAAGTCCTGGAGCGCTTTTTTGGTCTTGGCATCGAAGACGCCGTTGATCGGGCCGTCATAGAACACGAAACCTTTGTACGCCTTGTTGCTCATGATTTCCTGCAGTTCTCGACAGATACTCGCGTCGATCGTAATCAGATTCTTGGGGTCGGAGCGGAAGAAATAGAGCTTGTGCAATTTATAGAGTCGCTCCAATTCCTGCAGCGGCTTCGGGTTGTCGTAGACGCTGATATCGATGTAATCGTCCGTCGTGCCGTCATAGCCTGCTCCTGCCCGCTTCACGAGCAGCGCTGCAGATTCCTCTCCCCTCCGGTCACCCCCGGCCTTTCCAGCCGCAACAAGAGCCGCCACGAGCTTGTCCGCCAGCGAACCCTGCGTCTTCTGATATGTATTGGCCAACGCCCCCACCGTCTCTTTGCCCACCAGCGTATTTCCTTGCGCTGCAAAACCCTTTCCCGTAACCACCATGCCTTTTCCGCCACTGCCCGTTCCCGTGATTGCGCCCGCCCAGTCGAAACAATCCCTCCCCGTCCAGCTGGCAGCGTTTCCCTTCATGTCGACGATTCCGACCTGTCGGCTGTCCCGGGCTGAATCGTTCTCAATGAGGATCCTCAGTGCCTCCTCCGCCGACGCTCCATTCCGCATGAGGGTCAGGCCTTTCGGGCCGTAGGAGACGTTGATGAAAGATTGAGTTGCTATGGCTCCTACACCCGCCTGCGCCCACGGGACGATAGGACGGACGTTTGGAAATTTGGACTGGACGGCAACCCCCACGTCACCATTCTGCAGGTCGATGCCGACGATCGAGAATGTCGATGCGAAAGGATCTGCGGAACCGGGGTCGGGTAGGCGTTTTGCACCGCTGTCAACAACCAAGAAGAAAAGCGTCGCAACTGCAAAGGAGCCGATCAGGGTTATGAATCGCGTCATATTGTTCCTCCTTAGTGGTAGAGTGGTAGTGGTCAAAGAATGAGGATACGTCAGAACGACTGAGGCTGCTCGTTCCTATGACACGCAGAGTGCGGTGGGAATATAGGGAGAAAACTCTCTTAACACAAAGCACCGTAATCGGAGAGCATCAGGTTGTTTTCTTCAACCTGACCGCGAACGATCCATCCATACCATGTTTGTGCGGAAAGGTCTCGATGTAACCATCCGGCGAAACTACGCGGGGATCGACGAACTGTCTCGCATTCTCCATGACGAATTCACTGTGCGCAGACAGGAAATCCTTCACAGTATTGAGATTCTCCTCCGGTTCCGTAGTGCAAGTACTATAAACGAGAATGCCGCCGGGTTTCACGTGGTGTGCTGCATTCTCAAGAATGCTACGCTGAATCTCGACCAGCTTCTTGAGGTCCTCAGGCTCGCGCTTCCACTTCGAA
>Ga0315554_1000056_pt1 | contig 52707 bp, 48 predicted proteins | sample SalMarSW160370MG_FD_202114 | JGI IMG/M metagenome (GOLD analysis project Ga0315554, IMG submission 202114) | Salt marsh sediment microbial communities from the Plum Island Ecosystem LTER, Massachusetts, United States - Salt Marsh Sediment SW1603-70 ...
CTCTCCAGTGAGCGCCGCAGACTGTCTCTGGCGCCGGCCTTACTACGCTCGGTAGTCTTGCAGCCGAGGAAGATTTCATTATGGTGTTTCTCCATCCACGGGCCGAGCCTCAGCTCGGCCTCTCCATAGGTCGGGGCAACGTCGAAGTGGTTGACACCGTGCCTGATAGCCAGTTCGATGGCTGCGTCCGCTTCAGCCTGAGAGACCTGCCCGAGAGCGGCGGCGCCAAAGGTAAGCACGCTGCTCATATGTCCTGTTTTACCGAGTCGTCTCTGCTCCATAATCAACTCCTTTGTTTCAGACATGAGTCTGAGATAGCTGTGTGCTACTGCACCGAGAGCCCACCGTCGACCGGTATCGTCTGCCCGGTGATATAGGACGACTCCGGTGATGCCAGGAACAACACCGTTGCTGCCGTTTCTTCAGCACGACCGTGTCGTTTCAGTGGCACCCTTTCTTCTACACGGCGGATACGCTTCTCGGTCATTATTGGTGCCACCAGGGGGGTGTCCATTAGCCCGGGAGCGACACAGTTTACCCTGATGTTGTCCTTGGCAAACCCGGCAGCGAGGCAACGGGTAAGGGCAATGACACCGGCTTTGGAGGCAGAGTAGGCATAAATGCCGTGAGAATGATAGGCTGCCATGGACGAGTTGTTGACTATAGTCCCGCCACCGTTCTTTATCATCTCCGGGATAGCATACTTGCAGACAAGCAGGACACTTTTGAGATTGGTGCCCATTACCTCGTCCCATTCCTCAAGGGTGACCTTGAGGCCGGTACCTCCAGAAGCGATGCCAACGTTGTTAAAAACTACGTCCAGCTTGCCGTAACGGGAGACTGTTGTCTCTATCAATTTCTTTACGTCTGACTCCTTGGTAACATCGGCCTGTACCGCTATGGCCTCATTACCTTCACCGCGGATGATGTTTACCGTCTCCTCGGCGGCTTCGAGGTTTATATCGGCGGCAACCACTTTGGCACCCTCTCGGGCAAACATAATGGCTGTGGCCTTGCCATTACCCATGCCGGGTCTGATTGAACCCGCCCCAACCACCAGAGCGACCTTATTTTCCAGTCTCATTGGAATCACCTCCTGACAGGATAAACAAAGCGACGTGATAACTGGTACTCCCATGTAGTGGACACTCTACTCAAGATGAAGGGTTGTGTCAAGCCACTTTCCATTCCATAGCAGCCCATCAATTGCTGCTGTGGGGGTTGAAGCTAGTAAGACTCCCGATAAATCTGGGCTATGGCCGCTGCATCCAGTGTTTTAGGGCCGCCGCTGTCAAGGCCTGGGGTTGATTGTATGGCAAGCTCGGCTATTTCATCAGCCCGCTCAAGTTCACAACCCATGTCTCGTAACCGTAACCTCAATCCAACGCTTTGAAACCATTCCTCAGTAGCCTTTATCCCGTCATTCTTACCAAAGACCTTTTGGCCCAGTAAGTAGAACCTTTCCTTCATTTCTGGAAGATAGAATTTCATCCATGCAGGCAACAGAGCCGCCAAGCCCTCACCGTGAGTAACATCGTAGTAACCACTCAAGGCATGCTCAACGCCGTGACAGCTCATTACGCCTCCACCATCTCCCCAGGTGACAAACGATGACATGGCAGTAGTACTTGCCACGGAAAGCTGAGTACGAGCTTCGATATCATCCAGGCGGTCCAGTACCTTCGGTAAGTATTCCACAACCATCTTCATTACAGTCTCGCGAATACCGTCGGTCATGGGACTGGGTCTGTCATCGGTAACATAGCGTTCTACTACGTGAGAAAAGATATCTGCCGCTCCCGCTTTTGTTTGCTTTTCGGGTACGGTAAGCGTGACTTCAGGGTCAACAATAGCTAGCTTTGCCCATAGACTACGATGACCTATCCCGGTCTTAACATGGGTCTCCCAATTAGTAATTACCCCTCCAGCATTTATCTCGGAGCCGGTACCGGCCATAGTTGGCACCTGAATGAGCGGGGGAACCGGGCCCTTTACTTCACCTGTACCTCCTCTTATGTAGTCCCAGACTGAGTCAGTGCCACTACTGGCCAGCGCTATTCCCTTAGCTGTGTCCATAGCACTGCCGCCACCAAGACCAATAATCAGGTCAATCTTATTATCACGGGCTATCCTAGCTCCCTTGTCTATCGTTGATGAACGCGGATTAGGCTCCACCTCTTCAAAAACCAAGATATCGACCCCGTTTGACTTCAGGTCTTCAATGACCCTGTCCAGCAGTCCTACTCGGCGTATATCGGGATAGGTGACAATCATGGCCTTTCGTCCAATTGCTGTTGCCTCTCTTCCCAAACGTGTAATAGACCCGGCGCCGTAGACTATCCTTACCGGTAAGTTAAATGTAGTCATAATGGTATGTCCTCCTTTTTATAACAAAATATTGCTGCTGGATAGCCTTTGAGTGTGCGATTCACCCCCTTTTGCTGATCTGGCACTATTTTACCACAAGAAGCCTGTTTGTGTGCTCAATATGGTATGGGAAATGCAATGCCTAATGGTTTTCGGGTGGGTGTTCGGTCTAGAGGATTATATAGTGATGATGGTGACCGTCAGCAGGTTTACAGTCTCAGGGCCAGTTGTCCCTCTTCGCCGGTATTCGATACTGACTGTGCTTTGCCTGGCCTTGCCGGAGGCGTGCCGCTAATTGCTGGCGCGGCTGGTATGCGACCATTGAAGACTGAGAACACTTTGTCGAGGTCAAGGAGCAAGACCTGTCGGGGGCCCAGATTGGCGATGCCCCATAGATAACCGGTGCGAGCAGCAGGAGCGGTTGCTGTCTCTACCGAAGAAAGGGGAATAGGCAGCACACCGGTGACCGAATCAACGATGAGGCCGATTTCCCGTTCGGCGATATTGACGACTACGATGCGACTTTCCAATGTAGGTCTGGTTACCTGCAGGCCGAGCCTTTTTCTGAGGTCGACAACCGGCACCAACTTTCCCAGGAGGGTGACTGCACCCTTGAGAACTGGTGGTGCGTCCGGCACTTTAATGAGGGAATCCATCTGCAGGACGCGGTAGGTATCCCTGATATCAACACCGTAGTATTCCGAAGCGAGGGTGAAGACTACGTATAAGATGGTTGTTGATTGACTGGCTTGTCTGTTCATTGGTTTTTTAATAATCTTGTGACTTTACCTGATGGTGGCGTAATTCATTGCTGGCTGACGAGTGAGAGATGGTGTAATCGGGTGGCCACCGTTAGACACTTGATGAATTGCCTGAACAATCCTTTCATAATCGCTGTCCTTGAGAATGTAGCCGGAGACGCCGGCATCAATGGCATCACGTATCATGGTCTCGCCATACATGGTCAGCGCCAGCACGTTCACGCGGGGCATCTTCTCCTTTATCTGGCGGGTGGTGGTGATACCGTCCAGCCCCCGCATCCTGAGGTCCATGGTGACGACATCAGGCAAGAGGGCAGTGGCCTTGCTGATTGCCTCTTCGCCGCTCTGGGCCGTGCCGATTACCTCTATTGTTTCGTCCAGCTTAAGCATTCGTTGCAGCCCATCGAGCACTGCCTGATAATCATCAACTAAGAGCACCCGGATAGCAGGCAATTGTCACCTCCATATGGCTGTTGGTATTATCCGTTGTGACTCGGGGGAGAAGGTAAGGCTGATTAAAGTTCCTTCTCCGGGTTGGCTGTCAATTTGTAGGCAAGCACCAATCAGCTCTGCCCTTTCTTTCATAGTGATGAGGCCGATGTGACCTGGCCGGACCTGGTTATCTATTACTTCTTCCGGCTTGAAGCCTTGCCCGTTGTCAAAAATCTCCATAGAGGCAGCATCGCCACGGAACCACAGGTGGAGGTGGGCCCTGGTGGCCGCGGAGTGTTTCCTGATGTTGGTCAGGGCTTCCTGGACTATTCCGAAGACAGCCCTTTCTTCACCTAGCGTGAACTTCGGCAGTTTTCCGCTTAATTCGAAGCTGCAGGTAATGTTCTCCTCTATGAGGGCACTCAAGGCCAGACGCAGGGCTGGTACCAGCCCCAGCTTCTCCAGTGAGGGTGGGTGGAGGTCGGCGATTATGCGCCGGAGTTCGCCGACACTTTGCTTTAACGTCATGGCAATATTGTTCAGTTCGTCTGTCAGGTCACCAGGCTTTAATGACGGAATGCTCTGGCGGCAGGCATTGATGCGATACAGGGCCCCGACCATCCACTGAACAACGCCGTCGTGAATCTCGGCTGACAGTCGGCGGCGCTCGTTGTCACGAGCGAGTTGTATCTCCTCCAGTACCTGTGCTGGTTGAACGGTTCGGTTGTAATGACTGTTAATCAAGCGGGCGTCAGTAACGACCATACCGGCTACCTCTTCAGGTTTTTACTCCCCCGGTTCTGTACCTATCCTCCCAATCAGCCTAGTCCAGTGTAGTAGGGCGGCATGACGCACATCTGACATTGAGACTACGCAGTCTGACAAAAGACTGACAAAGAGAGGTAGCTGGCAGGTATCTATGGTGAGGTTGGTAGGGTGGATAGTGACATTCCTTCGGTAGGAAAAGTCTCTTCAGTTGCCGGAGAGGTTGTCAGGAGGGCTGCTCGTCATTGTTCTTTCTGGCAAACAAATATCCTATGCCGGGCTTGGTAAAGATGAACCTGGAGTGCCGAGCATCGTCCTTGAGCTTCTTTCGAAGCCGGGCAATATTCGCCTGGATGAGGTTGGTCTCATCGAGGTATTCCTCACCCCAGACCCGATTCAGTATCTGGTTCGGGGTGACCACACGGTCGGCATTGCGGGTCAGGTAGGAGAGGACCTTGTACTCGGTGCCTGTCAGGTTGACGTCTTCACCATCCAGGGTAACCCTCCGGCGGAAGAAGTCAATCTCAAGGTTCTGGTAGCGGAAGGTTGGCTCAGTAGGTTCGTCCGAGAGCGAGGCCCGGCGTAGTACAGCCCGGACGCGAGCCGTTAGCTCGCTTGCGGAAAAGGGCTTGGTTACATAATCATCAGCCCCGGCATCAAGTCCTTTGACCTTCTCCTCATCGGCGCCCTTGGCAGTGACCATGATTATCGGTATCTGGGAGAATTCGCGGATGCGCCGGCATACGGTATGTCCTTCCATGCCAGGCAGCATGATATCAAGCAGGAGGAGGTCGGGGGGGTCGTGTTCCATTATTTCGAGGGCGGTCTGACCATCGGGTGAAGTGATTACCCGGTAGCCTTCCAGCTCCAACATCCGCCGCATCATGCGCAGTATTCGGATGTCGTCATCAACCACCATGACGGCCGTTTTGCGAGACGGCACCTGACATCACCTCTTCCCAGTGTGCAGTTGCGGCGACGGCCTGTTTCAGGCCGGCGGCGTCCAGGGGCTTAACGAGGTAGCCGGCGGCCCCCATGCTGAGTGCTTTTTTCCGCTGCGACTCGGCGGCTGAAGCGCTGAAGACGACCACCGGAATTGCCGATAGCTTGGGGTTGTGCTTCATCTCGTCGAGGACCACCCAGCCGTCGCAAACAGGGAGTCTCAGGTCCAGGAGCACCAGGGACAGCCCCCGGGTTCCCTTAATCATTTGCAGTCCTTCATTTCCATCTGCAGCCTCGAGAACCTGATAGCCTTCGAGGTCAAGAAGGCGATGGGCGAATCTCCTGATGTCAGCCTCATCCTCAATAACAAGGACTGATTTTGCTTCGCGACCTTTTGCCATGCTTCTGACTTTTCTGTCTATGGTGGCAGCGTAAAGAAGACGGTGGTCCCTTTTCCTTCTTTACTTTCAATCCAGATGTGTCCACCGTGTGCTTCTACCAGCCCGCGGCAGATTGCCAGCCCGAGACCAACCCCGCCGGTCTCCTGGGTTGTCCGTCGTTCGACGCGATACATGCGGTTGAAGACGTTTTCCAGGTCTTTGGATGGGATGCCAACTCCCTGGTCGGAGATGCTGACAAGCAGCTCCTGGTCCTGTTGTTCGGCTGAGATAACTATTTCTGTTCCCTCAGGAGAGTACTTGATAGCGTTGTCAAGGATGTTGTCCAGTACCTGCCGGACACGCTTGGTATCGATGCGCACCCTCGGCAGGCCGGTGGCTAGGTTTAGCTCGATGGCATGCCCTGGTGCCCTGAGCCGGGCTTCGGCTGCTGCCTCCCGGACCAGTCGTGATATGCTTGCCGAAGTACGCTCTAGTTGGAGCATACCTGATTCGAGGCGGGACATATCCAGGATATGGTTGACGAGCTCGACGAGTCGGCTGGTGGCTTTATCGATGGACTCAACATACTCGTGCTTCTCTTCCTTTTCCAGCCTCTCGTCATAGTCCAGAAGAAGAGTGGAGTATCCCTTAATGATGGCCAGCGGGGTGCGTAACTCGTGGGAGACGGTCGAGAGGAGGTTACTCTTGAGCTCGTTTAGTTCCTTGTATTCGATCACCTTCTTCTCGAGGGCGCGGAGCTCGGTGATGTCCTGGATTGTACCCGATGCTCTTATCGGCTTTCCGTTATCATCAAATGTGACCTCACCGCGTACGTGGACGATGCCCTCTGAGCCGTCGGGCCGGAGGATGCGGTACTCGTAGTCGTAGGGTTTACCTTCAAACAAGGCCTGGACGATTGCTTTCTGGACGAATTCCCGGTCGTCGGGGTGAACGAGGCGGGAGAGGACCTCATAAGGCTCACCGCCTTCACCGGGCTCCATGGCGAAGATGTTACCGGCTTCCTCGGACAATCGGAAGGAATTGTTCTGTATATCCCAGTCCCAGTTTCCGAGATGCGCAATTCGCTGTGCGTTCGCAAGGCTGGCTTCGCTGTTTTTCAGTGTCTCCTCAGCCTGCTTGCGTTCAGTGATGTCACGGGCGATGCCAAAGACGAGGTGGCCATTGAGGCGGGTTGCGGCCAGCAGCGCCGTCCGCTTGGTGCCGTCCGGGCGGTAGAAGGTCACCTCGCCCGGGTCCCGGGCATCTGCCGAAACTGTAAGCTTTTGTAGCCTCTGGAGGCCATCCAGTGAGTCGACGTCATCCGGTGTTAGTGAACGGAGCTCGGCAGCGCTGCGCCCGGTGAGACGTTCGGCAGCGGCATTGCAGTCGAGGTAGCGGCCAGTGGTCCTATCGAGGAGGAAGATGGCATCACTGGAACGCTCGAAGAGGAGGCGGTACCTGTCCTCCGATTCCCTCCGTTGCTCTTCGGCCCGCTTGAGGTCGGTGATGTCCTGATATATCACCTGAAACTGTGGTTCGCCGTCCCAGTATACCCTGTCCCAGAACACCCAGAGGTTACGGATTTCTCCGTCCCTGCGCACCACGCTCAATTCGTAGTAGGTCGGAACAGACTCACCACGCCTCATCCGGCGTCTTCTTTCCCGGTGTTGCCGGTAACTCTTAGGAGTGTAGCGCTTTCTCAGCGGTACTGCCTTCAGTTCTTCGACACCGTCATAACCGTAGATGTCGAGGAAGGCGCGGTTGGCGTAAATAAGCCTGCCGTCTCTGGTGACGATTGATGTCCCCAGTGGAGAGCTATCTATAGAGTTGCGGAAATTCCGTTCGGACTTTGCCAGCTCCTCCTCGGCCTGCTGCCGCTGCTGGACATTGCGTTGTGCCTGAATGATATTACCGCAGGTAAGCAGAAAGGGCTGGAGGAATTCTATCAGGGCAGAATCGTAACCTCGGGGACGGTTGGCAATACCGACCATGCCAATCAGTTCCTGACCACTGTACAATGGTAGCCCGAGGAATGAGTCCATCGGGGGACGGGTTGCCACTCCTTCACAGCGGGGGTCATTGGCGGGGTCGTGGATGATGACATGTTTACCGGATGTCATCACGGCATTTATCAGGGGTTGCAGGTTGGAAAATTCGCTGCCGGTGGCGTGGCCCTTATCATGAAGTTGCCCCGTGTCTTCGCTCCAGACGATGTTGGTTACAGAATGGGTCTTCAGGTAAGGTTTGCCTTCGGGTGTATGAAGGACCTGCCCGATGAATCCAAATTTGCTATCGGTCAGGGAAAGGAGGTCGTCCAGTAATCGGTCGAAGAGGACGCGGGGGTCGGCTTCGGCGATGAACTGGCTCTGGATACGGCTCAGAGTGCTCAACAGCTTGTTATGCTGTGCCAGTTGTTCGTTGGCGGCTTTAAGCTCGGCGGCGCGCTCCTCAACCATTTCTTCCAGGTTATCCTGGTGCTGCCTCAGTTGCTCCTGTGTACGTTTACGTGAAGTGATGTCGAGGCAGGTATAGAGTAATCTGCCTTTTCCGACGGAGACCCTATTGACGTTCACCAGCAAGGTGCGGCGCCGGCCCGATTTGTCCTTAATTTCTTGCTCAATGTTGCGTATTTCCCCTACCATTTCAAGCTCTTCCGGGTCGAAGGGGACATCACCGAGTAGACTGGATATATTGCCTAAACGGCGTATTTCATTGGCAGAATAGCCGAAGATGACCTGTACATTTGGTGAGATGAAGGTGAACTTTCCGGCACTGTCTGTTATAAAGACAGCCTCAGATATGTTGCTGAGGGCGATACGATGCGATTCCTCTGATTGTCGCAGCGCCTCCTCGATACGCTCGACCTCAGCCCTTGATGCCTCAAGCTCCTCTTTGCGCTGGCGTAAGGCGTCCAATTCTTCGGGATATTGGTCTTTGTCTATTTCAGCGTCCCTCGTCACGCTTGCTGTTCCTTATTCAGGTGCTCTTAAACGGGGCATTATTGGGTAGCGTATCCTTACGAGCCCTAAATTCACATAGCCAGAATTTTTACCCACGCCACAATACCCCGCCTTACATAACAACACAGGTTACTCGATAGAGTACCATTAGTCATGCCTTTTGTCAACTGGCCACATGTATGGTTTTATTTGCATTCGGTTGTTCTGTCATTACGAGTGACCCGCCTGCCATAGTCCTCGCCTGCCGAAGTCGTACGGCGAGCAGGCCGGAGGGACAGCCTGCTTGTGCGCTAAAGCTTCAGCGGAGGCAAGCGAGCAGGAACGAAGCAATCTCGTCAGGTGTAGAAATGAGATTGCCGCGGGGGCTCAAGCCCCCTCGCAATGGCACACTACTACTGTTCTCTACTTGGTAGCAACCAAAACCAAACAGAATCCCTGTTAAGTGTGCTTGACACTCTTCGCAGCAGGCGGTAGAATCTCGACAATCCGAACGAGGAGGCTAAGATGACAACCGAACCTGAGCGGCAAGCATCGCGGCGTAACCCTATCAACCGGGCTCTGGGAGGCTGGCAGCCGGCCGCTGTGGTGATGGCAGCAAACAAGCTTGATTTTTTTACCGTTATCGGGGAAGAAGCACTCTCTGCCGAAGAGGTTGCCTCCCGCTGTGATACTCACCCCCGCCCCACCCGGGTGCTGCTTAACGCCTGTGTTGCTCTTGATGTCCTGGAGAAGGAGGGCGGGCTTTACCGTAATTCGCCAGAGGCATTACAGTTCCTGGTGCGAGGTAAGCCCACTTATATGGGGGATGGTATTGCCCACCAGCACGACCTCTGGCAGGCCTGGGGGAGACTGCATGAGGCGGTACGAAGCAACCACCGGGTGGGTGGGCGCTTCAGCCACGTCGAAGAGGGTGATGTCCATCGGAACTTCATCCTGGCGATGCACGACCGGGCGATGCTGGACGCTCCTCTCCTGGCCGAAGGACTGGACCTCACTGGTAGACGCCAGCTTTTTGATGCTGGCGGCGGGCCCGGCACCTACTCCATTCACCTGGTGAAACGTTACCCCGGCCTGAAAGCCATTGTCTTTGACCTTCCCGCAACGGTCGAGATTGCCAAGGAGGTTATTGCTGAATTAGGCATGAGTGATTTAATCACCACTCGCGCTGGTGATTACTTTAAGGATGACTTCGGTCAGGGTAATGATGTTGTCCTGCTGTCGGCGGTTCTGCACTCGATGAGTCCGGAGCGGAGCAAGTTGCTGCTGGCGAAGGCATACGATTCCCTGGTCCCTGGTGGGGAGGTAGTGGTCCATGAGGGCTTGATTGATGACGAGGGTGCCTCCCCTCTACGAGCAGTGCTTTTCTCATTAAACATGCTGGTAAACACCGGTGAGGGCCAGTCCTACTCCGGGATGGAGGTAATGGGCCTGATGAGAGAGGTCGGTTTTATTGAGCCAAGGGTTGTCAGTCTTCACGAGCCAGCGCGTACCTCTCTGGTCATTGCCACCAAGCCCTGATTGGAGCCGGGGAAACACCGGTCTCAAAAATGTTCTGTAGTCGGGATTGCTGCTGTTACGGGTGGCAGCTGCTGATGTGAAGTGTCTGTAAGCCCAACGAGCCATCGGATGCGGAATGCCTAAATATTGACTATGCCTGAACCGATAGCTTCAATCCAGCGCTCCTTTAGGCCCTTTTTTGACCACCAGAGGTCGGTGATTGTGCTCCGATAGGTCTTTCCTGTATGGTCGGGTGTGTTATAGTTGGTTTAGTTTGACCCATCGTGAGATATGGGCGCATGCCCATGTTGCCTCGGACAGCGGTGCAGAAACGGTTATGAAAAAGGTCAAGAAGGGCTTCTACTCATGGCTCATCGTGGTGGTGTTGGGGGCTGTTTTTATTACTATGGCAGCCACCAGTCTGGCCGGTCTTAACTGGTTCGCTCTTCAATATGGCTTCGCCTTTACCTACGTATCTCTCTTAATTCCCATTTTCCTGGCGTCGGTTATTATTGCTGCCTGGAAATCTGGACTGAAAGCGGCACTGGCTATCTGTGTTGTTCTCGGGGCGTCGATGATGTCACTGGTCATGAATAGCATACAGGGTCGTAGTTTTCTCTACGGGACTATCATCACTATGGCTGTTAGTGTTGGTGCCAGCTTCTGGATTGACTGGGAGCGGAGAAACCGAAAGCAGCATGAGCGGGGTGCTGAAAAAGTCAGACACCGGGCAGATGAGCTCCAGCGGGAACTTAAGGAGCGGCAGCGGGCCGGACAGGAATTGCTTGAAAGCCGGCGAAGGTTCAGGGACCTGGCTAGTCTCCTGCCGCAGGTTATCTGGGAAATCGACGCAGATGGTAACTTCACATTTGTTAATAAACAGGCCTTTGAAACTTACGGCTATTCTATAGATGATGTGAACGATGCTCCCAATGTTCTTGGTATGTTCATACCTGAGGATAGAGATAGGGTGAACAAGGACATCCAGAGGGCGTTGAGTGGCGAGGAACTAGGTGGAATTGAGTACACTGCACTAAGGAGAGACGGTAGTACTTTCCCGGTACTGATATATGGGGCTCGGATTATACACAATGATAAGCCTGTTGGACTGAGAGGCGTTGCCATTGATATCACCGACCGTAAGCAGACAGAGGGGAAATTAGAGCATGCTGCTAAGGAGTGGCGGATGACGTTTGACTCCACCACGAATCTGATTTCAATCCACGACCGGGACTTCAGGCTGACCAGAGTCAACATGGCCTTCGCTGATGCCTTCCATATGAAGCCACAGGAGCTTATTGGCCGGCCATGTTACCAGGTGGTACACGGGACAGACGGACCTGTGCCAGGCTGTCCCCATATGAAAACACTGATGACAAAGAAACCGGCTACGGCGGAGTTCTTTGACCCGCACCTCGGCATTCATCTCCAGGTATCTTCTTCACCCGTGTTCGACAGTAATGGTGAACTTCTATCTTGTGTTCACGTTGCCAGCGATATTACTGAACGAAAACAGGCGGAGCAGGCTTTGCGGGAGTCGGAAGAGCGGTACCGCTTGCTTTTTGAGCGCTCTGGTGATGCTATCTTTCTCGTGGACAGGAAGACCGGCCGTTGCCTTGATGGTAATGCTGCTGCCGAGCGTCTCACCGGCCGTTCCGTTGTTGAGCTCAGAAAAATGACGACGGATGATTTGCCGCCGTTGGGTATGATACAGCGGCTCCAGAGGTTGCCCGTAGTTGAGGATGCGCTTGATTATGGTGAGGTTACTTTCATCAGGCCTGATGATACCCGCCGTACTGCTCTGTTGTCTGCCGCGCATCTCAATGACCGGCTTTCCTTTGGCATTGCACGTGACATCACCGAGCGCAAAGAGATGGAGGAAGCGTTGCGTGAGTCCGAGCAGAACTTCCGTAACTCTCTGTATAGCTCCCCTCTGGGAGTCCGTATCGTTAGTTATGAAGGGGAACTGCTCTATGCTAACCGTGCTATTCTGGATATGTACGGCTATGATAGTATCGAGGAGTTGAGGGATATGCCGGCAAGCAAGCGTTATACCCCTGAGAGCTATAAGGAACACCTGGAGCGGAAAGAGAAGAGGCGAAGGGAACAACCCGTTCCATCCAGATATGAGGTGAGTATCATTCGTAAGGATGGAGAGGTTCGTCATCTGGTTGTATTCCGTGAGAAGGTAATCTGGGACGGAGCGGCCCAGTTTCAGGCGCTGTATCAGGATGTTACCGAACTGAGAAAGACCCAGGAACAATTGCAACACTCTCAGTTGCTGGCCTCCTTAGGTGAGATGACGGCTGGTATTGCCCATGAGGTGAACAACCCTCTGGGTAGTGTCCTGCTCTATTCTGAGTTACTGATGGCGGAAGATACTCCGAAACCCATCAAGAAGGACCTGAAGGTAATTCATGACGAAGCCAAGCGGGCTGCTAGGATTATGACCGACCTGTTGACATATAGCCGCCGGATGGGTTCACAGGGGCGTCGCATGGACCTGCACAAGGTGCTGAAAAAGGTTATTGAAATTCGGCGGTATGCGGAAACGGTACGGAACATTAGTGTAAATACCGACCTCTGGGATGGGCCGCTCTACGTAACCGGAAATTCCTCCCAGCTCGTGCAGCTTTTGATGAACCTTATGCTCAACGCCGAGGAGGCCCTTGAGGAGTCTAATGGTGGGAATATTCTTATCACCACCCGGATCGATGGGGATTGGGCAAGGATATCGGTTGCTGACAATGGCCCGGGAATACCGCAGGAAAACCTGCAGCAGATATTCTACCCGTTCTTCACCACCAAGCCGGTAGGTAAAGGCACTGGTCTGGGACTGAGCACCTGCTATGGTATTGCAACCGCTCATAAAGGGCTGATTCGGGCTGAGAACAATGAAATGGGTGGTGCTACCTTCGTTGTTGAACTGCCACTGGCTAAGACCAGGAGACGAAGAAGGTCACGTAAGACAGTACCGGTAGGGTAAGTTGTTATACCTGCCGAGGTAGACTTGTTCAGGGGCTGTCATGTTAGGGGGCAGTCCCTGAATTGTTTAAGCAGACGACCTGGTCATTCGTCGGCTTGATAGCTTAAGACGTGTTGCCTGAATCTCTATCGATGTCCAATCCAAAGGCTGAGGATATGAAGCTCCCCGCGATGGACTGAGGAAGGAGACAGGTTCTGCTCTGGATGTCTCACTGCAGGTGTAATGCTGACTCTGCTATAATGCTCATATTAGCCGCAACTTTTCAGGAGGACTATTAATGCTAACCGTGCGTGAAGCAATACAGAAGCGCCGCAGTATCCGTAGTTTTAAGCAGATACCCGTGCCGGATGAGATGATTTTCGAGATGCTGGAGGCGGCCCGCCTGGCACCATCGGGGAGTAACGCGCAACCATGGCGGTTTGTTGTGGTAACCGATGCCGAGGAAAAGAAGGAGCTCCGCAAGCTGTGTTTCAATCAGGCCTTTGTTGAGGAGGCGGGGGTGGTCTTTATATTCTGCACAGACCTGTCGGTCTACTCGGGGAGGACACGACGGACAAGAAGGCAGGAGATGATTGACGCTGGCGTGTTCGCCAACCGTGCCCTTGATGATTCAGGGCTTCAACGTTATGCCCAGATGCCTGACGAGTCTGACACGGCATTCTACCTCTCCATGGCCACGGCAAATACCTATATTGCTGCTGAGCATATTGTGCTGATGGCGACTGCCCTGGGACTGGGGTCATGCTGGGTGGGTGGTATCAGTGACCTGAAGGCTATCCGGGACATGCTGGGTATTCCAAGAGGAATCTATGTACTCGGACTGCTGGCTGTTGGCTATACCGATACCGAACCGAAGGCAAGGCCCCGCCTGCCGCTGGAAGGGATACTGCTGCGGCCTTTCCCGCCTGCTGCATAAGGTACACCCCGGAAGGCATATAGTCCTCTTCTGAAAATACCCTCTATTTTCCCGGAAGTAGTCTCGACGACTGCCGGGGTGTCTTCACTCATGGTTTTCTCCTTGTTCAGCTTCTTATTCGAGTTAGTTCTAGTAACTGTGCCTTTTAGTGTCAATGTGAAAGATACCAGTGACATGTCGTTTTTAGACAATTCTTTGTGATACTTCTTCGCCAGAGGCGTATAATCCTGTGAATCAAGGTTGATTTTATCCCGGTCATGCTATATCTATTATCGGACGGGATGTGGTGCCTGTAGTGCACGGGGAGGTAATCATGAAAGCACAGTGGTTCAAATTCACGGTAGTTGTACTGGCTCTGCTAGTGGTCGGTCCGATTATACCGGCCTGCAGTCCGGCACTGGCTGCTGAAAGCTACATGGCAGTGGTACCAAAGGTCTTACAGAGCGGCAGTACGCAGTCGGTTTCTCTGGCTTTGTTCAATGGAGACCGTCTGGTTACCGATGAGGTCGAGGTTACTTTGCTAAAGGATGGTATTGAGATTACGCAGGTAAGTAAGACCATCAGGGGTAAGGGGACGATAGAGCTTGATATCCCTGACGTTGAAGAAGGCGAGTACCAGGTCAGGGTCAAGGGTGCGGGTTTTGAAGACGAGGCGACGGTGCTGGTTGACGCAAGTTTTGTCGTCTTCATCGAGACCGATAAACCCATCTATAAACCGGGGCAGACCATCCACATCAGGACGATTACTCTGACCCCTGAGCTTAAACCGGTCGTCGGTCTGGTCACAGTGGAGGTTATTGATGCCAAAGGTATTAAGATATTCCGTGAGGATGTACAGACGGACGAGTTTGGCATGACCAGCCTCGACCTGCCCGTCTCTATCGAACCTAACGAAGGTGTCTGGAAGATAATGGCCACCACCGAGGAGGGAAAGACCCAGCTTGATGTCAGGGTCGAAAAGTACGTGCTCCCCAAGTACGAGGTGAAGGTGGAGCTCCCCAAGGAGTGGTTTCTGGTTGATGAACCTATCACAGGTACTGTCCTGTCGGAGTACAGCTTTGGCAAGCCAGTCGAGGGAGAGCTTGAGATCAGGGCGTCCCGCTATATTGGTGAGTGGCGGGAATACGCCACCTTCTACAAGGAGATTAACGGCGAAACGACCTTTGAGCTACCGGCGGTTGGCTATGTTGCCGGGGTGCCGGCAGCAGGCGGTCAGGGTAATGTTATACTTGACATAACTGTGAGAGAGAAGTCTACCGGCTACGAGGAGAGTACCAGCCGGCTACTGACGGTATCGGAATCTCCCCTTAACCTCCAGTTAATCCCCGACAGTATAGCCTTCAAGCCGGGCCTGCCCTTCGGTTTGCTGATAGTCACAGAGACCCCGGACAACCAGCCGCTCGATGCTGAGGTAGCGCTGGAACTGACCTACCTTGATAGTGATTACAACGAGATAAAGACCGAGGAGCAGCAGATAATTACCAGCAACGGTAAGGCGCTTTATAGCACCAATCCTCCGGAGAAGGCTGTTGCCCTAATGGTAGAGGCTTATGCTGAAGGGGCCGGGGACACCATTACGTTACAGGCTTCTTATTCACCCTCCGGCAACTTCATCCATGTAGAGCAGGTGAGTGAAGGTATCCCTGCCGTCGGTGACGTAATTCAGTTCAAGGTGAACTCCACTAAACGGGCGTCCAACTTCTACTACGAGATTGTGGCCCGTGACAAGGTGGTCTACTCCGATTATACCGGGAGCAGTATGATTACTTTCCGCGCCACCCCCCAGATGGCGCCCTCTGCCCGGCTGCTCGTTTACCAGATATTACCCAACAGTGAGGTGGCTGCCGATTACATCCCGTTTGATGTAAGCCCGGTATACCCACACGAGGTGACCGCCGAGTTCAGCCAGGATGAAGCCGAACCCGGCGATGAAATCGACATTGATATCACGACAGAGGGTGAGTCTAAGGTCGGCATTGCCGCCGTGGACCGCTCCGTCTATATTTTAGCCGAGAACCGCCTGAACTTGCAGCAGGTCTTCGCCAAGCTGGAGCAACTTTACATGCAGCCGCAGGTAGAACTGCACGAGGTCTCCATTTATCCCACCATAACTACCAGAGGGGCGATGGATGTCTTTGAGGATGCCGGGGTAGTGGTGCTGAGCAATAATAATATCCCGGACGGTAAGGAGTACGAAGCAGCAGGCAAAGGTGATGTCTTCTGGGGTGATAGTCTGTGGAGGGGAGAAGTTATGGCGGCGGATGCTGGAGAACAGGAAGAAGAGGCTGGTTGGCCTCCAGCTCCGCAGGAAATCAATAGCGAAGCGGGTGGTGCCGGACTGGCTGAGGTAGAAAGGGTGCGGCAGTTTTTCCCTGAGACCTGGCTCTGGATGGAAGAAATAACCGGCCCCGATGGTCAGTTGTCCATCGACGTGACAGTACCGGATACAATCACCACCTGGATGCTGCGGGCGGTGGCAATATCAAAGGAAAATGGCCTTGGTATTGCCGAGGATGAGCTGGTGGCATTTCAGCCCTTCTTCCTGACGATTGACCTGCCGTACTCGGCGATAAGGGGCGAGGAGTTCCCTGTACAGGTGGTAATCTATAACTACCTCGAAGATCCCCAGAGTGTGCTGGTGGAGATTGAAGAGGCTGACTGGTTCGACCTCTTGGGTGACCCGAGTCAGACGGTGGAGATTGCCGCCAATGACATCGGCGAGGCCTCATTCATGATAAGGCCGACAGAACTGGGCATTAACTCAGTCAAAATAACAGCGCGGAGCCCGCAGGCGGCTGATGCCGTCATTAAACCATTGATAATTGAACCAGAAGGCGTTGCCCGTGAGGTGGTAAACAACCTTAACATTTCCGAAGGAGACCCGGGAACGGTTTCGACGGATATACCCTTCGATGCAGTCGATGGTTCGGGACGGGCTTATCTCACGATTACCTCCAGCTATCTTACCCAGACACTGGATGGACTTGAAGAGCTTATCCAGATGCCCTTTGGCTGCGGTGAGCAGAACATGATGATGATGGCCCCGGATATCTACATCACCAAGTATCTCCAGGAGAGCGGACAGGTCAAACCGGAGATAATGGCCAAAGCAGAACTGCTGATGATTACCGGCTACCAGAGAGAGCTGACCTACCGTCGTAGCGACGGCAGCTTTTCCGCCTTCGGCGAGAGCGATGAGATAGGCAGTCTCTGGCTGACTGCCTTTGTCCTCAAGTCCTTCGCTGAGGCAACTGACCTTATCTATATAGATGAAAGCGTTCTCAACGAGGCCAAGGCATGGATTACCAGCCACCAGAACGCCGACGGCTCCTTCGACCAGGTCGGATTTGTCCACCACCAGGAGCTGCTGGGTGGTTTAGATGGCAAAGACGCTCTGACTGCCTACGTGGCGATTGCCCTGATGGAGGCTGGAGACACTGTTGGCAGCGCCAGGGCGGTTGCCTACCTTGAGGACCAGCTCAGTGGCATGGACGATGCCTATACTCTGGCGCTAACTGCTTATGCTTTGGAGCTTGCCGGCAGCGCCAGGGCCGATGAGGCCTACCAGATGCTGATGGGCATGGCCCAGGAGGACGAGGACGGGCTGCACTGGGGTACCGGTGGAGATATCCTGCCGGAGCAGACGAGAGGCTTTGCCCCGGGCATCGGCCGGAGTGCCGATGTTGAGACCACTGCCTATGCAACCCTGGCTCTGATCAAGCACGGCGATAGCTTCAATGCCTCGCGGGCAGCCAAGTGGCTGTCATCCCGGCGTAATGCCTACGGTGGCTACGGCTCGACCCAGGACACGGTGGTTGCTCTGCAGGCCCTCACTGAATATTCCACTGGGACCAGGGCTGACGTTGACCTTACGATAAACGTCACGGGTGAGACTGTTGATGAGCAGGTACGGTTGACACCAGAGAACTTTGATGTCCTCCAGGTGATTGAGATACCGGTCAATGAGGAGCTTGAGATTACGGCTACTGGCGAAGGGGAAGCAGTTGCCCAGGTGGTGCGGCGCTTTAATCTGCCGGAAGCCGAGACCGGAGTAAGCGTTCTCAATATAGATGTTGATTATGATGTCACGGAGGTCGAGGTGAACGACCTGGTAACCGTCTCGGTGGAGCTGGCCTTTAACCCGCTTGAGCCGATGGAAGCCGGAATGGTGGTGGCTGACATCTCTGTGCCCACCGGCTTTACCGCCGTCACCGATACCATCGTGGCGGCTGTTGCCGGAGAGGCCAAGATAAAGCGTTATGAAATTGCCGGACGAAAAGTCATATTCTACATTGAAAACATGCTCCCAGGTGAAAGCCTGTCCTGGAGCTTCCAGGTAAAGGCGACCTATCCGGTTAAGGCCAAAGGTGTCTCCTCCCAGGTCTATTCCTACTACCAACCGGATATCAGGGGAGAGACACTTGGGGAAAACGTGGTTGTCTCAGGGGACTAGGCTGGTGTTTGGCCGGGTGGTTGAACAGCCAGCCCGGCTGGGGAGGTAGAGTCCCCGGAGCAAGGTGGGGTCGGAGGAATACCCCCTCCGACCTCACTTTTTGTGAAGTGGTCCAGATAGAAAGGCTGCTGAATACAAACGGCGACTCCTGGGGAAGTAAGGCCTGACTGGTCTCGTCTTCCAGCTATCGGTGGGAAGAAAATTCAAGGGGGACACCCCCTTGTACCTCCGTTCCAAAGGGGTTACACCCCTCTGGACACCCCAAAACGGTGAGAGGCTAGTTCTTTGGCAGAGGTGGTTCGCACCTTAATGAGTGCCAGACTTCCTCGGTAGAGTTTTTTCATCTATCTGGTAACGAGTTGGTGAAGAGATTTTCTAGGAGAGAGGTAGTATTAAATGTCCTTATAAATGGGGCGTTTAAGAGAGGCGCAGCCCCTCTTACTACATTTCCCCCCTTCCCCAGAGGGGAAGGGGAACAGATAATCGGCTCCCCTTTTTGATAAGATTTCAATGCAAAGAGAATGAAGGGGAGATTTGACTTTTAATCAGTGTGTCGCAGGTTCGAGACCTGCACGGCCTACCATTCATATCAAAAGGTAGAACTCCAAATACTTCACTCTTCAAGTTGTTCGGCGGCATGGGCAGGGTGTAATCAACGGTAAAATCATTTTCCCTCATCTCTATGCCTTCTATAAAGGTCTTCAAGAAAGTCCGCTGTTCAACAATAGGCGAAGAGCCTAATAGTGCCTTGAGATCATCCGCATAGTCCTGGACAATCTGCAAATCCGGAACTGTTACAATATCAGACTGAAGATATGTCTCTGCCTGATTCTTCTTGACCATCAGTTCAGCCCGCTTCGACTGAAGCTTCCTGATTCGCGGAGCAAGCTCTTCAGCACTGAAAGACCTTGTCTCCAGAGCATCGTACAAATGCTCAAGCCTCATATCAACATCAGCGACTTGTTTCTCAATCATTCGAAGCGTTTGTCTTTCCGTACCTAGACTCTCCTCCATGTCCTCAGTAGTGAGTTGTACCAACTCAAGGATATTCTCGTCCGACAAGATATAATTTCGTATCTTGTCGATAACAAAACTTTCAATCCAGGATTTGGGTATCCAGCGGCCTGGACATGCCTCAGCTCCCCGTTTTGACGCGTTTGAACAGCGGTAATAGAAAAACTGCCCCGATTTAGCACTGTGGCCACTCATGGCACCTCCGCACGTGCCACATTTCATAAGACCACTGAAAAGGTATTCACTCACAGTTCTTCTTGGATGAACAATTTTCGGACCTCTTGATTTCAGAAAGGAATTCACTTTATAAAATGTGTCCTTATCAATAAGGGGTGGCCAGGCATTCTCGACCCTCACCGGGTCTTCCCCACTACGCTTTCCCCAAACTAGAGTGCCAATATATGCTTCATTATATAGGATTCTCAATACGGCGGTTCCAACCCAGCGCTTCCCGTTTGGTGTTGTGATACCGTCACTATCAAGCCCCCTTGCTATTTCTCTTGTTCCTTTACCAGACTGACATTCTCCGAACATACGCATAACGACCGGTGCTGTAATTGGATTAGGGACGAGAGTGCTCCTCATTTTGTGACCATCTCTCACCTTGTTGATATTGTATCCATAGGGTGGTTTACCCCCACTGAAATATCCCCGCGATGCGCTCTCTCGCATACCCCTGGTAACATCCTGTGCTAGATTGGCCGAGTAGAATTCGTCTAGTACTTCTATGATTCCCTCGAGCATACGTCCTGCTGGAGTCGGTTCGAGAAGCTCGACTACAGCTTCGCTATTGAGCCAGAGGTAAAGGAACGCAAGATTGACGAGGTCCTGAGGAGGCTCAAGGAGGGTGTTAACGACATCCAGGAGAGTAATAGTTTCAAGCAGTTCCTGCTCACCATGTCAAAGTTTCACGACTACAGTATCGGTAATCTGGTGCTGATTATGATACAGAAGCCCGATGCCACCCGTGTAGCCGGTTATCAAACATGGAAAGACTTGGGACGCTGGGTTAAGAAAGGCGAGAAGGGTATTGCCATCCTGGCGCCGTGTCTCCCGCCTAAACAGCCGAAGCCCGAGCCCGTAGAAGAGGAAGAGACGGAAGAAGAGATTGAGGTCAGCCCGCTCTATTTCAAGGTTGTCCATGTCTTTGACATCAGCCAGACCGAAGGTGAGCCGCTTCCAGAGTTCGAGGTGCCAGCCATCACCGGTGAAGCAAATGATGAGCTGTTTGAAAGAGCCATGGGATTGGCCAGGACACAGGGTCTTGAGGTCAGCTTTGAGTCGAGACCGTACCAGGACCCTGCGATTAAAGGTACCTACTCAGGGAAAAGCATCTGGGTAAGGCCTGAAGAATCACGAGCTCAGCAGCTGAAGACCTTGCTTCACGAGGTGTCTCACTACTACTCCGAGGGTGTGTTTCGTATCTCGCGAAAGGATGCCGAGACAATTGCCGAGAGTGCCGCTTTTACCGTGGGCGCCCATTTCGGCTTCGACAGCGGTGTAAGATCGTTTTCCTATGTGGCTCTCTGGGCTGAAGATAAGAAGATCCTCGAGGCAAACCTAGCGTCAATACGGAAAATCTCAACGAAGATTATTGACGCTCTAGAATCTACAAAGACAGGAGCAATCAGCGAAAGGTGACACTAGACATTAGACCGACACGAGGTGGCTTCCTGAGGCCATTTGGCTGTGGCTGGTTTATCCGTGAGTTTCTCGTGGGTAACGGGCCGGAAGGGTCACGCGTTATCGATCTTGATCGTGGCGCCGCCCAGTCCGATATCAACTTCGAGTATAAGGAAGCCCTTGCCCGTGCCACTGCTAGGGAACGTGCCGAGAAGACCATCAGCCGTATGGTGGTGAGCGGTATCGATGTTACCGAGGAAATGGCGGAAGATATGTACCAGCGGCAATTAAAGAAGATATCCCGCAAGTTTACCCATATGCGCTACCACTCGTTCTTGGTATATTTTGGAGTACTGAAGCGCCTGGGATGGGTAGAAGAAACCGGTCAGACTGAGGCTTCAACGATGCAGGCTTATTATCCACCAGCTCCAGATCGTATCTACTATCGTCTCACTCAGGCAGGAAAAGAGGCGGGTGATGAGCTCTGGTCTAATCCACTGTTTACACTGTACCCGGAGATCGGCCCTAACCACATGAAAGGCTAAATTAGCAACACGTGGTTATTTCTACACTTCTTAGAAGGTCTCATTCTACTTCTTTGTTACCCTTATTAACAATCCGGAGTTTGTTACTCGAGTAACTAACTAGTCAGGTGAGCTTTTACTTTTCGGTATCCGGCGCATTATTAACCCAAAAACTAAGCTAGCGATGGCCAATACTCCGCCGACTATTCCAAACGTTGTCTTGTAGTTTAAAGCACTGATTAGCAGCCCTCCGACCATAGGTCCTGTGGAGTGTCCAATATCCATCACGCTGGACAGTACACCCAAAGCGCCGCCATGACTGGATGACTTGGACAAATCGGCAACGAGCGCTGAAGTGGAAGCGGTAACAGTTGCCAACCCGAGACCGAAAAATCCAATAAGCATAGTTAACAACAGATAATTGTACGAGTAAGTCATGAAGGCCATAGTTATACCACCCAGTAGAAGCCCGGCTACTATCACCGGGACACGGCCATACCTATCTGAAAAGCGCCCCATTATCGGTTTGGTTAATGTAGCCACTACTATCTGTATGGTAAACAGTGAGCCAATCTCTATCGTGGAAAAGCCTGCCTGCTCATCTAAGAAGATAGGTAAAAATACCTCCAGACAGCCAAAAGCAAAATATTGAACCGCTTCAATGGTGCTTGTTGCCAGAATACCACGATGAGTTAGTATTGTTTTAACGTCACTCCATATTTCACTCCGCTCCCGCTTCAATGCTCCTCCCAAGGAGTCAGAGGTTGCTGTAGCGAGCGGTAATCTGATGGCTGCAATTAGTGCCAGTGTTCCGATAACGCCGGTAGTTATGTATACCCAGTGGAAGTTATCACCAAAGATTAAGGCTCCCCCAACGAAAGGAGCGACAAACCTCCCCACCATGGTTGCCGATGAATACCAGCCCATACGCTCGCCGCGCTTTTCATCGAAGGTATCGGCCACCGCTGCCATAGCTACCGGACCGAGTATAGCGGTGGCAAAACCGTGATAGATACGTACCAGCACCAGATGCCAGGGCTGGGTTACCAGGAGGTATAAAAACGGGGCACTTGCGAAAACAATAGCGGCAACGAGAATAACCCGACGCCTGCCGATAACATCCGAAAGAATACCCGCAGGCAGGCTGACAACAATTCCGACCACGGTAGAAGCGGCGGCAATAAAGCCTACCGTGCCCATTGGCACATCAAGAGCGCGGATAAACAGAGGTAATACAGGGTTCTTGGCCATCGTAGAGCTGAAAATGGCCAGCCCACCCATAATACAAAGGAGAATGAATGGCGAGATTTTCAGCTTCAATTAAGTCTCTCTATTGTTGGCTCTAGTATCTGTGTCATTTCCCGGCTCGAGATTCTGCATTCTTTCAAAGGTTTCTTGTGTGAATGCTGCCAGACCTGTTTCAGCTTCGTTTGTCAACTTTTTTACTTCTTCTCGAGTCGCAACATCCCAGAAGTCACGTTCCTTGGCTTCAGCAAGCCAGCGGTGTATCTTCCCCAGGTCGCCTTCCAGTTCCTGTACTTCTTCAAAGTTAAACTCCTGCTGCTGACGCTCTCTCTCCATATGACGCAATAGCTTGTGGCATTCCTTGATTATCTCGGTATATTCCCTGTCCCTTTCCTGTTGAAACCTAGCTATAGCCCGCTGCTCCTGCACCTCATTGAAGTCGGTGACTGAGTACAGGTTTGCCGTGCCTTCCATCTTCTCTACAGATTTAAGGATATCCTTGATTCTTGTCGCGAACGGTTCTGCGTTAGGTATGAGCCAGCCTGCCCCCTCCATCGATATAGCTCCGAGCTTCTTTAACTGCCTCCAGATAAAAACCCTCTTTCGGGAAGGTTCAGCCGGGAGCCAGTAGGTGAACAACAACCAGTCCATCAAACAAAACCTCTTGACAGTCATTCTAGCATATGGTTTAATCTGTAACAACTGTTACATCTGTACTAATTTTACACAGAACGCATCCCGGAAAAACATTAGGGAGGGTACTTATATGGATAACCAGCTTGACTATTATACAGATACGGGTAAGTTGAGGGACGAGTTTGACCAGGGACTGCCGATAATGGCCGCCTATACCACCTTCCGCAAAGGTGTATATCAGGATGGGGCCTTGAGCCTTAAGAATAAGAGACTTATCGCTCTGGCCTGCGGCCTTCAGTCCGGTTGTACCCGCTGCGTTCAGGGGCAGACCAAGGACGCTATTGCTACTGGAGCCACTAAAGAGGAAGTGCTGGAAGCCGTATCCGTGGCCGTGGTAATGGGCGGGACGGCCGTCAGCGCCGAAACATGGCGGGTGGTCAAGGTCCTGCAAGAACTCGGCAAGTGGTAGGTTGTGGAGTTTTTCAGTTCGAAAAGCAAGCAGAGTTCTATGTCTAAGGAAGAACTATGATAATAATCCGGAGGAGGTAAGTACTATGAAATGGGTAACCCGCTCACATGTCCACGTTGACCGCGTGGCCTGTCCCTGGCTTATCAAGAGGTTCGTTGATAATGAAGCCGAGTTTATCTTTGCTCCCCCTAGCCAGGTAATGTCTATTGCCGAGCAGACCGGGGCTATTCCTTTCGATTGTATGGGGAAGGCAGAGCTCGACCATCACGAAGGTCGATGCTCCTTTGAGTCCATCATCCAGAAGTATGAACTGAGGGACAAGGCCCTGCTACGCTTGGCTGAAATAGTCCATGCCGCTGACTCCGCCCAGGATATCGACAAGGACCCTATTGCCCGCGGCCTGGAGGCTATTGCCGTTGGCTACAGTACACGCTATCCTAACGATGAGGAGAATCTGTCGTACCAATTCGATGTTTATGACGCTCTGTATGCCTGGTGCCGGTTACAGGTAGCTAAGGGGTAATATATCGAGATACCATATCAATCATAAGATAATCGATAGCGCTGAGCCGAGTTGGCAATATTGAACTACTTGACTTCATGTTCTAAACGAAGCGCTGATGACTTCTTCAAAGGTCATTTGATACTATTTTGTTACCATTGAACAAACTTCGGGATGTTTGTCCAGCCATGCGTACTCGTGGATGATACCGTTTGCTTTTTCTGTGCGTTGATAAAACAGTCTTGTATTTTGATGAAAAGAAGACTGACAGACCATTGAAGACCTGCTAGCCTTGATTTACTCGCCGCTAATTCTTGAAAATAGGCAAAGCCCTCAATCTTCAGGTATCTCCATCTCGCCAGTCAGCTCTATGAACTGTCCTCTCAGTTGACCTTCAATTTGGGTGGCACCGCAAAATTCCTTCATAGTGTCTTCAAGGTCTGACAGGACAGCTTCAGCATCTGTCTCACTCTCAAATTTAAACCACCCTTTGATTTCTATAGTCCCATCGCCCTTTCTCATGGAGATCCCGCCTGCTAGAAGTAGACTATTACTCTTGCCCCAGGTATCGCCTGTCAATATCAAAGTATAGAAACCAGCGGGCATCTTATCCACGATTGATTTAACATCTTCGTTACCGTACATTGAGGGCTCATCGTTCTGGCTGACACGAATAGAGGTCTCCACAGAGTCAGTATGGCCGGAGACAATCATCTTTTTCAGAAAAGCGAAAGCATGGGAATCATCAGTCCAGACCTCCACACCTTCATATTCACCCTGCATAAAATCTTGTTCTAAAAGAGCATCACGAATGTCCTGCAGGTCAAACTCGCCTTTGATTGCTATTAAATAGACCTTGCGACTATCAGTCTTAGTAAAAGCGCGGACGTGAGAAAAATCTATGGCAGAAGCTATGTTCGCCTCGTATGCCAAAAAATCATCCCAGCTTTCCAGCACGTCGTTATACATGTCTTCTAAATCAGGGTCTTCTGTCATTAATTCAACATCCATATAGATAACTGTGGGAGTGTCATGAGGTAATGTCTTCATTATCTCTATCAGGTAACCACCTTTCTTTGAGCCACATCCTGTAATACAAGAGACGAGTACAGCCATCACTACAAGTATTGTGAGTATCTTAGCCTTCATTTGCTCATCCTTTATATCTGATACGTTGTTGCTACGAACAAGAAGCTACACCAGAATACCCACTTTGTCAAGCATCAGTTTCTCCCCCTCGCCCCCTTCGGAGAGTACATGTTCGCTACCTCTACTAGGAATGCCAGGCTTATGAGGAAGTCGGTTTGCACGAAATAGTGGTTCAGTATGAATAGTACAAACATCGGGATGTTTGTTCAGTCATTCGTATAGCAATTTGATAACGTTTGCCTCTTCGGTGGGATGATATACTTTAAACCCACGAACCTTTTTGCCTGCTTAGATTCCTGAGGATAACTCAGTATGTATCTTTTCCAACCATTCGGGTATAGTAATTCCCTGAGGACATTTCTCCAGACATTCTTCGTCCTTGGCACACCTGTCAGCACGTTCCTCTTCCTTAAGATAGATGTTGTAACGGTTTCTCCCTACCCGGAAGTTATTCCATATTACCGCGTCATTATATAACTGAAAAATGAGGGGAATATTTACTCCATGTGGACAGGGCATACAATACCCGCAATTTGTGCACGGGATGGGTTTCGCCCCTCGATAAGCATTAGCAACCTTTTCATACAAAGCCATTTCGTCTCTGGTAAGAATATCGATTCCAGAACGTCCGGCAATCTCTACATTTTCGACTACCTGGTCCATAGTGGTCATACCACTAAGAGCTACTGATACCTCAGGTTGGTTCCATACCCATAATAAGCCCCACTCGGCTAGAGAACGTTTGTGAGAAACGGAGTCCCAAATCTGTGCTACTTGCTCCGGTGGTTTCTGGGTTAATCCTCCACCCCTCAGGGGTTCCATGACGACGACGGCAAGGCCCTTACTGGCAGCGTATCTGAGTCCTTTACGACTGGCCTGGTAATCCACATCCATGAAATTGTACTGGATCTGGGAAAGTACCCAGTTGTCATAGCTGTCAACTATTTCCGTGAAAACATCATAACTATCATGGAATGAGAATCCCAAACGGTCAAAACGTCCATCAGCAATCGCCTTTTCGGCCCAACGCAGTACACCCATGTCTCGTACTTTAGGCCAGGTATTTCTATTTAGGCCGTGTAGAAGATAGAAGTTGATATTAGTCTGCAGTCGTTCCTGCTGTTCATCAAGAATACGATCAAAATCGTATGCTGCTTGGACTATACGAGCAAGTAATTTTGTAGTCAATTTTATTTTCTCACGATAGCCATCCTTCAGTGCTCGTCCGACTATTCTCTCGCTATGTCCGGCATGGTAGGGATAAGCCGTGTCCAAATAATTGACGCCATTATCAATAGCGTAGCGTATCATACGGATAGCTTCCGGCTCATCGACATCTGCTGGAGTCCCACCAGACAATGGCAACCGCATAGCCCCAAATCCCAGTGCTGATACTTCCCAGTCAAGTTTGCCAAACTTCCTGTACTTCATTCGCTCCCCTCTATTATCCTCTTCTATCGGCACTATCCCTTTTACATCGACTGATATGTGGTGTAATGTTAACACACTATATTATAGAATATTCGACGATTCTAACTAAATATCGAGCACCTTAACAATGGAATGTTTGAATCATAGATACGACAGAACGGACTTTTGTTGTGAGACGCATGCTATGAAAAGGACAAGACGCAAGCATCAAACTTGAGCCCCGGATTAGAGACGATAACACGCTCCCGTCTTAAGGAGATATGTATCAGCTTTCAGCTCACTCTGAAAACGCTTAAGTGCATAATCGCAGGTATCGTGTGCTGAAAGAAAAACCTTTTGAGGGCTTACTGCATTGATGGACTCGATAGTTCGGCTCAAGTCGGCGTCAGTAACTCGCCGCCATGGTGGCTTGCCGGTGCCAAAAATCATCTGAAGCTGTATGCCTTTATAATTGCCACGTCCGCTAGTAATGGGGAAGTGAAGACCACCACCAATAGCATAAATGGGCTCGCTAGAGACACAATGCACCATTTCAAGTATGACTTCAACTGTTGGATGACCACAGCCACTGAAGACCACAAGACCTCGACCCTCGAGTCGTGCCAAGAGTGCCTGTTCCTCGGTCCATCCAAAGAAGAAGAGGCTCCTTGCAAGTGGACCGATGGAGGCTATTCCAGCAGCAAGCAGTCGGGGTTCTCTGACTATCTCAGCACTGAAGTCATCAGCTCTAGCCTCGTCAGGTAAAAAACAGGGCTTACCCATTGGAGGACCCAATCCCTCGGGGAGTGTCACCTGCTTCGACATTTGTGCCTTCATGCCACCCATGTGGTCCCCATGCAGATGCGATATAGCTAAAGCATCCACTTGGTCCAACCTCACGCCTAGTTTGTTAGCATTATGAAGTAAGGTGGGACGGCTCGGACCGAAACCGACGTCGTAGAGCAGTGCCCCTTGGTTAGTGTTAAAGAGATAAGAAACACCTGGCTCCCCCATGAAACCATCCTCGGTCGCCCATTCCGATAGCACAGTTACGTCTAGGTATTCAAGCCCCGGTAAATCCAAGGGTTGAGCTTTATTTATCCGCTCAGAGTTAGCCCTGTTTACTCTTTCGTGGTTTTTCCTGAAACGGCGATTTCTAACTAACAACATAGGTGCAAGCACTGGGGAAGCTATTGTTAGTAATGGCCAATATAACGGATAAATTCTAAACACCATTCTCAGACCTCCTCTGTTGGTTTGAGGTGGAATGGATACGTTGTGTGTAAAGAGTAGTACCGTGAATGTGAAAAGTCAATATTGAAAAAGGGACCTTTTTTAAGTTCAATAGATAACACCCTGACTTAGGTTCAGGGTCTCGCTACTAGAAAGAACGATTTTCTTTAATTCTCTATTATTCGTTTAATCCTGCTCCTGGGTTTTATCCTCGGAAGTTATTTCACCAGGTTTTTCCAAAACGATTTGTGCCTGGGAGACAATCACCTTTTTCAATGCTGGTACCAGCAGCTTCTTCTTAATAACGGTGTGGATACCGCCGCATATGGGGCACTGCCGATTAATTAAAGATATACCGCTTGTTAGTTGCTTCTTGCTACTCTTAACGATTATGAATTCCGTGTCACACTCCGGGCAGCCTATCAGGTCGAGGGCGCCGCCGGTAAACTGATCGATTACCTGGTATAACAGTTCGGTGTAGTCATAGTTCCCCGAATTCGCCTCGTTAATCAGGGCCTCTGCCGATATATGAAAGTGCTCAGCGTCTGCCGTGGATTTACCAGCGACCAGCCCCAGGAAAGCCTCGAACAGCTCGTATTTCTGTCCGGCAGCAGCTTTCTTGACTTCCAGCTCCTGAAATTCCACCTGCTTTTCCACAAGAGTCTGGCTGATGGCATCGGCTTTTTTCAGTTTCTCCTCCAACTCGGAGACCGTCAATTGCTTCTGATTTACCTCTTCTGTTACTGCCGCCTTCTTTACGGTCTGGTCAGCGATGTCATTCTCCAGTTCTGCCAGGTGTTTTTCCAGGTTATTTCTCCGGATCTCCAGGGTGTCAATGGTACCTTCAAGGGCTTTCTTGAGCTCCTCAAGATGTTGAACCTCGGTCTCCAGTTTTGCCTTGCTATTGACGAGCCCGTCAACTTCCACCATTAGCTTAATCTTATCCCCACCGAGTTTTTCGACCTCGGGCTGGAGGGACGCCTTTTCGTCTTTTATGGAGGTGATAGCCTGGTTCAGGGTCCCGTACTCCTTAAGCTTTGCCGCCAGGCCTTCCCCGCTGATGTCTTCTCCGGCTTTAGCTAGTGCTTGGGCTACCGCCTGGAACTTCTCCCAAGTGATGCCCTGTTCTTCCAGAACCTGGTGTTCCTTGACGAATGTCTCGAACTTATCGTCGGTGATGCCGAGCACGTTCATCTTCTCCACTGTGGGATGCACCTTGTCGATCTTCTCTAGCGTCAACCCGGCCTCGGCCAGCTTCTCTTTAACCTCAGCATCCGCCACGGCCTTTTTCTCTTCGGCCTCCTTCAGATATTCCATTAGCTCGGCCTCTTTTTCCTTGAGGTCGAGCTTCAATTTCTCATGAGAGACCTCTTCCTCTGCCTGCTTCTCCTTAAGGTCGGCGATTGCCTCTTGCCTTACGGCAATCTCCTCACCCATCTGTTCGAACTCACCGAGGATAGTGTTATAGTCCTTACCTGTCGACTCCTCCAGTTTGACGAGCTTCATGCCGACCTTATAGAACTCGGGGTCCTTTAGCTTCTTGAGTATCTTGGCAAGCACCTTGTAGTCTTCTGGGGGCACATCCAAGCTGTGAAAGAGGGCTACCATCTTAGCCCCGGACTTCGCTTCCTCGATACTGACCTTGCTTTTGTACAGGTCGACTGCTAGGCTTCTGAGAGCAGTTACTTCGCTCATAATCTGATGCTCCTTGGCCACCGAAACGATGCCTTTAGCGGAGGCCTCTTCCTCGAACTTCTTTGCGCACCGTGAGACGGTGGACTGGTTAACGTGGCACTTCTGCGCAATCTTCGGCTGCGGCATGCCCGTAAAATAATGATGCATTATTTTTGCCGCTTTAACGTCGGATATTTTGGTCGGCATCCCCGCTCATCTCCTGATAAATAAGGATAACACTAGGCGACAAAAATTTCAATAAAAATATGCGAAATTGTATGCAAGATATGCACAACACATAGGATACAGGGCACTAGCTACAGGAAGAGGTTACACGAAAAGGAAGACATGACGTCCCTGTAGCCTGTCTGTAGCTCTGTAGCCTGTGTACTCTGTATCGCGGCTTTTTTTGGCCTAAGGTCTCTCTACCAACTCCGATAACACTATCCTGGTCGCCTTCGGTTGTTTTAAGACACGATGACCTTAGATGGTGCTTAAGCATAAGTAGCTGAGGATGGAGAGACGGTCCGGCTTACAGATAGTGGCAAGGATAAATATGCGAAGTACGCGTCTCTCATAGGGAAAAATAATCGATGGCAATGGTAACTAGACCGAAATCCAGGTACAAGCTCACAAAGGTGCAAAGGAAAAATTGATGGCTATGCTAAAGTGGGTTAGTGCTCCCTGATCCACCGGTCCAGGTCTTCTTTCAGGAATACCCGCTTCTTACCTATTTTGTGCGAAGGAAGGCCTTCCTTCATAAGCTTGTATATCGTCTGATGACTCACTCCCAGAAACTCCTGGGCCTCCGTAAAGGTGAAGAATATCCTGTCTATATTCTCTTTCTTTTCTTCCGGTTTCTTTCTACCCACGTTATCTCCCTATTTCATGCTTAGATGAAATCATAGGGTATGGATTCACAATAGGCACAACTAGATGATAATAGTAGTATATTGACACAACTCGACTGCGGGTGTAGCATTCGTAAAGTAATCTGCATCCACCCTGGTAGTTCCAGTTGATGGCCCTTGATGAAGGCACTGACTCATATATTGATGAAAGACGCCACATGGATTGGCCCGTTCATTCATAGCTCGACGTCGGCAAGGAGGCATAATTATGAAGCTTAGTAAAGCTACGGTAGCGAAAGTAGCGGCGACTATCATTGATGGGGCCTCTCCGGACGAGTTCGCGCGGTACGCTGAACAGGACCTGCCATATCGCTTGCCGAATGGCACTTGCCTCTACGTCTTTGGGAGACTCGACAGGAAGGTGCCGATAAAGGAATTGACTGACCTGAAATACTCACCGTTACTTATATTGTTTCTGCCCTACGATGCGGTCACCCTTAAAACGCTACCGGTGCTGTGGCTTATCGATATTGCCAGAGGCTACAGCGCATTTAATATAACCAGCGGCGCTGACTATAATTTTCACGTAATCATCGTGGGTGACGTCGGCAAAGACTCTTTCACACGCAAAGTGAAATATGGAATCATACGTTTCCCGTCAGCGACAGACCTTTTCAATGAGATTGACAAACAGGTCGGCAGTGAAAACAAGGAGCATCTTAAGCAGTTGTGGGCAAGCCACCAGTGGGACGGTTCTACGGGTACTGATGCTGCCAGGTTATTTGATGCATATATCAAGGGTGCGCTGAAGGCGAGACTCACACGGAATCCCAGCACCTGCATCACCCTATCGGAATGATATGCCTTCGACCTCGGTAAAGACAGATAAGAGACTATGGCCATAGTCTCTTACTCAGACTCATACTAGATTACCGCAGGAATTTCACGGACAGGAGTTAATCTATCTTGGAGGTTTGGTCTATAAGTGAGGAGACTATGACTATAGTCTAACGGCAATTCATGGAGTATGTAGTTCGACTCCAGTGATGCAGCCTTCTCTGAAAAGGGCACTCAGGCACGACGAGATTCCGGGGACATAGCCAGAATGCGTTGTCTCTGCGCTTTCTCGTCAGACTGGCTAGAACCCGATTTCTTTTGCGTCGGTAGCCACAATAAGTTGAGCGTCAGTCTGCGTTTGAACCTCTTGCGGAGTCCACCCAGGGGCATACTCCTTGAGCACCAGGCCGTCGGACGCCACCTCAATTACAGCCAGGTCAGTGATAATAAGATCCACACAAGCTCTGGCACTGATGGGCAGTGTTAGCTCCTTCACTACCTTAGATACTCCATCCTTGGCGTTATGGGTCATCAGGACGATCAAACGCTTTGCACCCCAGGCCAGATCCATAGAGCCACCAATTTGCGGGAATTTGTCTGCGCTACCAAGGCTGTGTATCGCCAGATCACCCTTCTCTGAGACCTGAAGCCCGCCCAGGAAACTCTTTAGTCGACCACTTCTAATCATCACAAAAGAAGTCAGAATATCAAAAAAAGCCATTCCGGGAGCAGTGGTAAAGAAACTACCACCAGCGTCTATGAAATCAAGGTCCATCTCGTCCACATTATCCAGGCCTACCAGAGGGCCGTAACCGAGCGTGCCGTTCTCAGCCTGCACAATAGCACCTTCAGGCACATATGAGGCACAAAGTTGGGGAAGACCAACACCCAAATTGCAGTAATCACCCGGTCTAATCTCCCGAGCAGCCCTCATGGCAAGCAGTTCCTCAGTCAGTCTGTCTTTCACATTTCACCTCCTTCGGAAACAGCTTCTTCGACCTGAACCCCCCGAGCGAGCATGACTGCGGCTAAAATTTGCATTAACTCAGGGCGCCGTTTCCCGCTATAGACATCTTCATCTGGTATCCTCACGACACAGTCCACAAAAACCCCGGGGGTTACTATCATCTCCGGCTCTAACTCTCCCGGTTCAACGACATCAAATACCTCGACAATGGTATATTTTGAAGCCATGGCAATTACCGGATTCGCACCTCTCGCAGAGCCCCGATACACCAGGTTACCTAATGTATCTGCTTTGTCGGCCTTTATCAAGCCGACATCCGGGCGGAGCGGTTTCTCAAAAATATAATCAACCCCATCGATAGTACGCTTCTCCTTGCCCTCTGCGATAATTGTGTCGACACCAACCGGGCTATAGATGCCGCCGAGCCCCGTGGCACCAGCATACAGTCGTTCCATAAGGATACCATGGGTACTTGTCTCAATCTCCAGCCTTCCCTCGCTGGCTAGAGAATTGAGGAAGGTTTCGCTGAGGCTGCTTAGGATACCACGGGCACCGATAAATGGTGAAATTATTTTCTTCAACTGGGGTAGAAGTATAGTCGGGTCAGTCAATCCTCTCTCTACGAATCCTTCCGGCAGGGGGATTAAGTTGGGTATACAAAGGGTCAAATCTTTCACACCGCGCTCAACTAAAGCACGGAAAAGATAGCCGGGACTTCCGGATATCCCCCAATTATGAGCGGCGACCACATCGCCATCATGGACTCCAGCCAACGCCTCATCCGCAGTACAAATCTTACTCACCAGTGCATATCTCCTTTCACCTAAAATATGAGGATAAGCATGATTAATAACTACCACAGACGGGATTTATTGATGATTTATCGGAGCAGTAGAATATGTTCCAATGTAATCTGTGTGCCAATTATAACACTCTCGCCATCAAGGAGTTCCGGGAATGAAGATGCAGCCTTCCCCGGCGAGAGCGCTAAAGCGTAAGGAGATTCTGGGGCATCGACCCTCAGACCTGTGGGTACTACCGTCCCGGAAAGATGGGATTCCTCTTCTCTAGTAAAGTCTTGTCAGCTTCTCCACTGCTACAAACAGACTGGGTCTATAGTTTTCTGGAGTCGGCTGATTACGTAATTTCAATGTCCAGTAGATCCGGAAGTCTGATGCTCAACGCCCTAGCTATTGCCACGATGTTCTTCAGTGAGGGATTTCTTTCGCCGCGCTCGATTCCGCCTAGATATGTTCTATGAACACCCGCTCTATATGCCAGTTCCTCTTGAGACAATCCTTGTTTCTCTCGCAATTGCCTTACCCTCATGCCGAACTGCTTTTCTACTGTCTCCACCCAAATCACCAGTCACAAAGCTATTGACTGAATAATATTTGGGTGTATACTATGAGTCTACATACTATAAGTATCATTTCGTTTCAAACTAGAGGGATACAGCGTCATGAGTGCTGGAAAAGGACTCGTATACAGTAGAAAAGGAATGGGCAATGACACGTCATGGATTTTTGACTCATACTCAACTGAGGCATTCGGATCTTCGTGGGGTGATTTCGGTTACGAAATCGTGCTCAGACCAGAGGAGATCCGGGCTCCAGATAGTGTAGTTGAAGAATTAAAAGAGGCTCTAATGAAGTCGTTCGGCTTATCTCCTGAACACTATCGCTTTGAGCCAACCTTCTGGCGGATATATTGGGACAAAGGCCCATTGAGAGCATCCATGCTCAAGAAATGCGAGAAGGCTCTTAACAAAGTAGCAGTAAAATATGATATTACATTCATGGTTAACGGGCTGATTATACAACCAAGACCTATGGGATATATTAAGAAACACATAGAATGGAATGAATAGGTTACCGAGACAGGCCGTGAGCCTTGGAATACCCTGCTTCGGCATAACAAAAGACTATGGATGTAGTCTCCTGAGAAATAGAGTCTGAGTTTAATCTCGCTAATTTTGCTGTAGAGGACTCGAACCCCCGGTTTCCTGCGTGTACTCTTTTACGGACTCAATCAGCCTTGAGCCAAGAGTATCCCAAAGCTGTTGAAAGTTAGCGGAATCCGATAAAGCAGGTGCCCCTTATTTCAAAGGAGTTTTTGTTGTTCATCTTTAGCATTTTCCCTGGTCGCGGGGAAATCCCTGAATGGAAGTTGTAGGGCTTTTTGTAAGCTGACGGCGTTACGGGGTGCATAACCCTGCCAGTGGTTGTTGAAGAAAGCAAATAGCAACTGGGTCCTCTCCGAGGCTGCCCTCACTTTCTCGGTTAACTCAACCATCTCTTCTGGAGAGTACAGATATCGGTACCGTTGCTCATTATCCCCTTTCCACCACATCTCGGCATTCCTGCCGTGAAATCGGAAATAGGCCATATCCGATGTCATCGGGAGTTCCTGCGCAATCGAGGACTGGAACTTCGGCTCATCAATCTTTACCCACGCTACGTTGCTGTCCCGGAGTAACTGAGCGATATTCCCGTCATCACTCCAACTACGGTGCCTCAACTCTACGGCAAGCCGGTACTTGCCGAATATCCTGATAACTGCCTGCAGTATTCCTTTCCCGAAGTCATCGTTCTTGAAGCTAGGAGGAAACTGCGCCAGTATTGCACCCAGCTTCCCGGACTTTATTAGTGGCTCAATACTGCCCAAAAACAGGTCTACATCCTCCTGATATATTATGGCTTCTTTCCCGGTAGCCTCCTTGTACATCTTTGGATGGGTGAATTTCTGCCAGAGCTTTACGGCAAAAAGAAAGTCGTCGGGAATCCTGCGGACCCAGTTGTAGGTGTAGCCCGGATTCGGTGGCCGGTAGAATGAGCTGTTGAGCTCCACCGTCCTAAAGAACTGGCTGTAGTACTCGAGCTCGTTAACCTTGCTACCCTTCGGGTAGAAGTATCCATTCCAGGTACCCTCACCCTTCGGATAAGACCAGCCCGACGTACCGACATAGATACGAGAAGTCATGTCCTGATTATATTATTATTGCATCCCTCTTGACAAAAGAACATGTGTTCTAATATAATAATGGTTCCCATGAAAACATTGTGTGTGATTGTGCCCCATTTTCCCTGGCGGTGTGAAGTCCTGCGGCAGCCGGCTCTCGACGGCAGATCCGCAATGATAACGTATGCGCCCGGGCCACAGAAGCTGGTGCTGGACTATTCCCCGGAACTGGACGGATTACAGCGTGATATGCCTCTCCAGCAGGCGCTGGCCCGGCATGGCAAGGTTGAACTGCTTACTGCTGACATCCCCTACTACCGGGCTGCCTTCGACCAGTTACTGGATGCACTGGAAACAGTAAGCCCGCTGGTAGAAGGTCCCGAACCGGGGTGTGCTTATCTCGGCATAGACGGGTTACAGCTTATCTACCCGGACGATGGCGCTATTATCGATGCCATACAGAAAGTCGTCCCCCGGGTCTTTGCCCCCCGGATCGGGATTGCCAGGAACAAGTTCCTGGCGTACCTGGCTGCCTACCATTGCCTTCCAAGCGGGCAGCGGATACTTACTGGTGATGTTGAAGCCTTCCTCCAGGAACTCCCCTGTGATGTGCTGCCAGTCTCGATGAAGAGCAAGGAAAAGCTACGACGGTTCGGCCTGCACACCCTGGGGCAGGTGGCGGCCTTGCCCCAAGGCCCCCTCCTTTCCCAATTCGGCTCCGAGGGTAAAAGGATGCACGAGCTTGCCAGTACTATTTTCTCATTGCTACATACCACAGTGTCGGCATAAACTAAGTTGTGGTCTCCTAACCAGGAGTTTAAATTGGGTATACTCACAAGAGTTCTCAAAGCTGCTTGGGCAGAGGCAAACAAGCCTGAAACGTATGTTAAAGGCGATGAATTCGAGCATTACGTTCGCAGATGTCTATTTGCCAAAGAGGAATATGACCTGGTGCATCAAACCCATGATTACACAGCCAACAAAAAAGATTTTGTGGAGACCTCTAAGGAACCGGATTTCAAATTCAGGTCAAGAAGAAGTGGCCGGGAGTTCTTTGTTGAGGTGAAATACAGATCAGCATTTTATCAAGGGGCTGTCGAATGGTGCAAACCCTACCAGCTGAAGAGATACAAGGCAATCGATAAGGCCATGTCCGTATTTGCCACTATCGGTGTAGGCGGACTTCCAGAGTCGCCTGAGCACATATACGTGGTGCCAGTGAAGCATATCAGGTACACAAGGCTCTTCCCGTCCTTCCTAAAGGATTACGAGGTACCGGCCGACCAATGTGTCAACGCCGACAGTATATTGTTATCTATGTAAAAGTGGACCGGGGAAGTCGTGGCCCTCGTATCGGAGCAATAAAGCCCATTTGCGCAAGTTTTTCGTTACTCCGCCGTTAATACCTGTGAAAACTGCATCAATTCCTTTCCCACAATGCATTGCTTTCCAATTTACCCACTGACTGATAACCTGACCTCTATTCGGACATACTGTGAAGTATGAATGAAAATCCGAAACAGAAACTGATACTTCCCGCGAACCTGCTTCACTACACAATCCTCGGTTTTATTATATGGAATAACTAACGGAGATGGCTCCGGCTACAATAGAAAGAAGGTGTACCGCTTAACACCAATCCAAAGCAGGAGGAGCCATTACCAATGCAGAATACCGCAGCCAGGAAGCGAAAGCAAGTGCCGGAGGGATACTTGGTCATAGGAGTCGACCCGCACAAGAAGAGGCATGCCGCGGTCGCTATCACTCAAGATTTCACCACCCAGGCCAAATTCAAGTTCGACAATACCCGGGAAGGTCTGGAAATGATGTTGGAACGAGCGAGAGTGGAAATGGTGAAATCCGGTTGCCAGGGTGTCATATTCGCCATCGAGACGGGGGGCCACTACTGGCGAAATATAGCGTACTACCTTGATGAGCGGGGCATTCCGTTCCGTTTCATCAACCAATATACCTTGAAGCGGAGGCGTGAGGGCAAGGATCTCAATCGCAGGAAAAATGATTACCGCGACAGCGAGGTGGCTGCGCAGCTCTTATGCACCGGGGAATTTGTTGAGAGTGTCATCCCGCAAGGTGTTTATGCAGAACTTCGTACCTCACACAACGCCTATCAGCGTCTGGTCAAGGAAAGGACCAGAATAACCAACCTGGTAAAAGGGCTTCTCGATGCGCTTTTCCCTGAGTTCACCGGAGTCTTCAAAGACCCTGGTGGGCTGACGGCTTTAAGCGTACTTTCCACATGCCCTATCCCCAGGGTGATAGCCGGGATGACGGAGGATGAATTTGAGGCTACAATCGAAGCCCGTCACAAAGGGCGACGCCTGATGCGAAAGAAACTAAAAGCGCTCCATTACTCAGCGAAAACATCAATCGGGATCGACGCCGGCGCCCGCTCGTTGTCTTCTGAGATAGCATTCCTGGTCGATAAGTTTGAGCTTATCAGACGGCAAATTTGCATCATGGAAGGGACGCTGGTCAGACTGGTGGATGAAACAGAAGAAGGGAAATATCTGCTCTCAATAAGGGGGCTCAATTATATTGCTGTGGCCGGGTTACTGGCCGAGCTCGGTTGCTTCAAGTTATACCGAAGTGCCAAGCAAATGATAAAGATGGCCGGTAGTAATCCCACTGAATCGGAATCAGCCGGAAAGAATATGTCAAAAACGCCGATGAGTAAGCAAGGTCGTCCGTTACTGAGATATTGCGCCTGGACGTCGGTCATCCCGATGCTGCGATTCAATTCTGATTTCCGTGCCTGGGCGAAGCAAAGGCGAGAACGGCCGGCCCATGCCAACCCTCTGAGCGGAAGGGAAGTAGTCGGGGCAGCACTTAACAGGCTGCTGCGTTTGGCCTTTGCTCTGGTCAAGAACCAGACCTATTATCAGGATGTAAAACCGGCACGGACGCCGGTAGCAGTCTAAAATATTGGAGGCGTTATGATTGCATCAGGTGGGCAGGGAGACGCCGCTCTCGGTTTTGGGACCCCGTATCCAAGTCTGGGGAAGCCCGTGTGAACAACATGGTGCCCCTGCCCTCCTGGCCAAACCCGTATGAGGTATGGTGGGACTCCGCCAAGCGGATGAACCCGTATCTAACCGCTAAGTTGGGAGCCAGGAAAAGAGAGGCTGGGGTCTGCCCACCGGTGTGAGAAACAGAAAGGAACTTGGCTGGAGCTATTGACCTTGGGGAATATAGTATGTTGTTCAATCTCATTCTAGCCAACAGAGAGCCACAAGGCAAAATTTCAAAACAATTAAATTATCAGCCCCCTTCCGGTATGGTGAGACTAACAATAAACAAGACAACCGCCCAAATTAGAAGGCTTCCACACTGATTGTTATAAGGTCTTTGGCTGTTAGCGAGTTAGCTAAACACTGCAGTGCGATTTCCCTGTTTGAGCGTCTCTCTTTTCTTAACGGTTATGGTTCAAGCACTGCCCTTTAACTATTTTTGGACGCTAAACCTCTTGCATAATTTGGATATTGTGGTATAATACAGTGATATATGATATATCATGATATTATATATGCCAATTACCTGAAAAGGGGGTGGTGAGATGGCCAAAATACAGTTAGACCTATCGAAAGATGAAGACAAGATCGTTGAAGTATACAAACTTGTACATGATCTCAACACCAAACAAGAAGCCATTAAGCAAATGATTCGCTACTTTGAGGCTGAAATCAAACCTAAAAAGCTGAACAACAAGGATTATTTCCAGGTATAGGGGGTGAACTATGGCAATAGCAACGATAATCTGGCTGATAGTAGGTTTATTAATCGTCATAGCACTAGGTGTCTCGGTAAGAGTATGGATAAGTATCTACAATAAGTTCCAATACTGGATCACGAGAGCACAGCGAAAATTCGCGGATGTAGATGTAGTAATGCAGGAGAGGCTCGACAATATCCATGCCCTGGCCCAAATAGCTAAGAAGTATGATATCCACGAGTACAAGGCTTTAAGGGATGTTATCGAAGCCAGAAGTAGATGGACTAAAGATACCGAATTGAATGAAAAGGTCAAGCTCGCTTCTGAAGTTGAAAACAGTTATCTGAAGCTTCAGGCTGTCTTTGAAAAGTATCCTGACCTCAAAGCCGATAATATGCATATATCTCTAATGGAGCGAGACTCTGGCATAGAGAGAAGGCTTCGCCAAACACGGCTGGAATATAACCGTGTTGCTCAACGATATAACGAGAGAACAAGACGGTTCCCCCGGAATATAGTAGCCCGTGCCCATAATTTCAAGGAGTTGGATTATCTAACTTTTGAGGGGCAGCCTGCTTTTGAGCCCAGAGAAATATTCAACGATGAACCGTGACTTTTAAACGACGCCAAGATAGAACAATGCTTATAGAATATGAGACAGGATACACTATAGACAAGAACGTTGATACAGTTATTAATTCTGCAAATGGGTTCTTGCTTCTGGGCACTGGGGGAGCCGGCAGAATAAGGACAATATCCGATAGACTAAGTTCCGCCGAGAAATTGGAATATCAGGCATTGTTAAATACTTTACCCAAAAGAATAAGACGGTGGTATCGCCATGTTTATCAAAAGAATAAGTGGCATAGAACATACGCTCAATTATCCTGCCTCAGGATATTATCGAATAAGAGGAACAAAGAGTATAGGAGAGGAACAGCGGTTTTAGACACAAGCTGGTCAAGAATAGGCGACAAGAGATTAATTCACGCTATTGCTATGTCTTACAGACTTACCGAAAGCGGGGCGAAAAGGAAAAAAGCAACCAAAGATACAATTAGGAAGGCCCTCCGGGAAGCTCTCGTGATTGCCGAATCCGCTGGTTCGCAAAGGATAGCTCTGCCTCTTTTTTGTTCGAGGCCGTCTTATGGGGTCACGCCGGAGGCGTCTCTCTCTTCCATTATTGCGGTCTTGGAAGATTTTCAGGATTCGTCGATTCAGAAGGTTGTTATATGTATCAACAGCAAATCCACAATGAATCATTTGAGACAGTTGCATTTAATCTAGAGCCTTTTGGGGAAATTGATAATGTTAAGGCCAAAGAGACGTCGCAGAGGAACAGCAATAGTTGAAACCGAAGCCGGAATCCTTGTTACGGCTGGCAGAAGCAAGGCCTTTCTTCTTCCCGGCGGTGGAGCTAACAAAGGTGAAACTAGGATTAAAGCCGCCATGCGGGAATTGGGGGAGGAAACAGGATTAAGGCCATATTCTGCAAAGTATCTTTTCAGGCATGTCGGCAAAGTGCATAAATCCCACGGTCATGGCTATTTCCAAGATCATCATACTGTCTGCCTGATTAAGGCTCATGGTAGCCCAAGGCCGCGACATGAAATTAAATATGTAGCCTTTTATAAACCAGGATCCCGGGTGCGTATCTCAGGCGTAACTAGGGAGATCATCGATAAGTACTACAATTACAAGAAGCGCAGTAAGTCAAAACAGAGGCAAATAGGTTTAATGAATAGGATCTTGGAATGGCTGGGTTTCTAATCGAATTTAGAATGCACGGGTATGCCAAAGAATACGCAAAGAACGTAGTATATTCTGTGGCCAAGAAGTTCAGAGTTAGAGGCATCACCAAGAAAAGAGTAGTTCCTCACATATCATTATACGGTCCTGGCAAAACCAATGATTTTGGAAAAGTCATTTCAACAGTGGAAAGAGTGGGGCATAACTATACCCTGGTTCCATTCAAGATCAAAGGATTCGGTCACTTCAATAAAACACCAAAGGTTGTGTACTTCGATATAAGCCCTTCTCAAGAGCTTGAGAACTTAAGACGGGAATTATCCAAAGAACTAAGAACGGTATCCAACGGGCAATCTTGGGATAGCCGAAGGGTCCACTCCTTTCACGCTACTATCGCCTTCAAGGACATTGATACAAAGTTCAACGCGATATGGTCTTACCTCAAGAGCAGGGAGGAGCCCAATATCAGTCAATACCTCCTCAGGATAACCGTTTTAGGTGCTGGTGGAAGAATAGCATGTGAGTACGACTTAGTTCTGAAGAGGCTACTGAATCGCAGAGAGGCATTGAGTAGATATTGGTGGCGGAGGACTATAAACCGACTGCGAGAACTGCAAGGCTTGCCACCTGAGCCTGAGAAGCCGCTTTCTCTGATTAGCCGGATTAAGCAAGTATTGGGATGGTGAAACTCATTCCAGTGATACGCAGAGAACTAGACGGGATAAACAGTGAAGGATAAGGAAAGGTGCCTTACCGAGACAATGATTGATAACACACTCTTGTTAAAAGACCTTATTTCGGATGGACAAATTCGTATGCATGAAGCGGAAGTTCTACACAGACCGCCGGCTCAATTGCCAGGTCCTTCAATCTTGAGAGGACCTGGTGGAGACTCCTTCTCCTATCGCCAATTATTTGTGACCTTCTGCTTTGCGACACTGTGCTATTGGAAAGTAGCATTACCATCGTGAATACTCAAAGAGCACTAAATTGCTGCACGAAATAGAGGTTGGTTACTCGCGGCAAGAATTGTTATACTGGCGTAGACTAAGGAGTTCGACGTGAAATTCTCAGGTGTAATTAATGACATTCCGGAATACCCTTTTGCCCAAATCGGACGTATTGCCGAGGCTGTTGAACAAAGAGACGCCATACAGGTGATTAGAGCGGCAGTAGGCAATCCTGACAGGGAAGCCCCCTTGGCTTTGAAGCAATGCATAGCTAAGTTTGTCTTACAAGAGGGGTCGACTTATGGCTATCCCTGTGACGCTCATCCAAGGAGGGGAATACCGGAACTAATCGAGGCTATAATAGCAGATTACCATCAGAAGTATGGCGTAAATTTGAACCCGGAAAATATCGCTGTTATTGGATGGGCTAAGGAGGCACTACACAACTTAGCACGGCTATTTGGCCCAGGAAAGGTGCAGGTTCCCGGCCCTGTTTATCCGGTTTATGAAAGCGCCACAATGTTGTCTTCCCATGACATTGAAAGAGTCAGGACAACGAAGGTCACTGGTTGGCTTCCTGAATTCGACCTCAGCGTGCAGAATACTGTTGCCCTGTATTTATGCGACCCTAACAATCCCACGGGTTCGATGGCTGAGGAAGGCTATTATCAATCGCTATTAGCCGATATGAGAGTTCGCAATGTTGGCGGAATATTTGATAAGGCTTACAAGGACTATACGTTGAATGAGACAGTCAGACCAATCTCGATAACACAGATACCAGGGCTGATGGACTGTGGATTCGAAGTATATTCTTTCTCGAAGCACTACAATCTTGTAGGCATAGGACTGGGCTGGGTGGTGAGCAGTGAAAAAAACATCGAAACATGGTTGAGGTTCTCAAGTCACTTGAATCAGGGAGTGGCATGGTATAAGCAAAAGACGGGGGTTGAGGCACTCACCAACCCGGACGTAAAAGAAGAGATGAAGGACTATTTCGATGAACTTCGGGCCAGGCAACGAATACTGGCAAATGGTCTCAACTCTTTGGGTTTAAGAACAGAACCTTCAGCGGCAAGTCCATACCTTTGGGTAGCAGTTCCTGAGCCATACTCAGATGAAGACTTCGTTGTAAACGTGATGATAGACAAAGCGCATGTCGCCTTCATACCAGGCTCCTATTTTGGCGGCAATGGGCGTGGTTACTTCAGGACAACCCTATTCATGACGAAAGACAAGATTGAGGAAGTTTTAGATAGAATAAGCAGGGTACGTTCTTGGTAGGTTTGCTGTCCTTTCTCTACCTGACTTAAAAACTAAACAATAGGGCGTTTTGTTCAACTGAAGAAAGATATACTAAACTGACGATTTCGTAGTTATTGACTATATAAATGAAATGGAGATGTGTTGGCTTTGATTATTGATATTATTGATTTAGATGAACGTGACATCACATACATTAGAGATGCGGCTGAGAAAGAAGGATACAATATAATAAATCATCTGGTTACCGATTACGATTCAGGTGAAAATAAGTTTGATAGAGAAGGAGAAAAGCTCATCGGTTATATAATGGATGATATAATTGTAGCGATGTGCGGGTTAAATATTGAGCCTACAAATATACAATATGGACGAATTAGACGGTTATATGTTTTGCCGGCGTACCGAAATCAAGGGATAGGCACCGAACTCGTAAATCATTTGATAACATATGCCAAGCACTATTTCGAAGGAGTTGTTTCTAATATCGGAGACTTATCCATTGGCCATTTCTATGAATTGATAGGTTTTAACTCGGTAGATAGTCCTTCATTTACGCACTTGCTTACGCTATAGATATTGCTAATCTGTTGCCTATATCACACAAAAGTCCACTTTGGAATATTTGAAGAAGTTCGAATTTTTCAATAGAATAAGTGGAAGTCATCTGGGTGAATAATGAACATTACGTTTTTAGGCACAGGTGCCGCAACAGCATACCCTCTACCCTTTTGTCGGTGCAAGAATTGTGAGCAGGCTCAGGCGCTTGGCGGTCCAAGTCTCAGGAAGCGGTCTTCGGTATTAATCAACAGTGACCTCATTATCGACCTTGGCCCTGACATCATGACGTCTTCCTTTGTTCACCATTGTTGTATATCCGATATTCGGTATTGCTTACAGACCCATCCGCATTCAGACCACCTCGATATCTCGCATCTCTTCACGCGAAATCCAGAATATGCGGGAGTTAATATCTCCCATTTGCACTTCTATGCCTCAGCTGCCACATTGAGCAAAGCTGCAGAACTCTCCAAGAACGAATCCGCTGAGGCAAGGCTTCTTGATCCTGTATACTGCAAAGGACTCAACCTAGAAATTCATGAGGTCGAAGCGCTCCGGACGTTCGACGTAGGTGGTTATCAGGTGACCGCATTACCGGCTAATCACGACGCTTCTGTTGCCCCGTTACTTTATGCCATAAAAAGTGCCGGTCGGACGATTTTCTATGGCACCGATACAGCGACATTACCTGAAGAAACGTGGCAAGGATTTCATTTGCAAAGGCTGCAGTTTGATGTTGTCATCCTTGACCATACTTACGGCCCTGGCTTTTCCGGGGATGATCACCTTGATGCTCTGAAGTTTATCGAGCACATAACCCGCTTGCGTAGTGAGGGATTGTTGACCGAGCATGCACGTATCTTTGCTACACATATTTCTCATGAAGGCAATCCCGCTCACCCAGAGCTCGCCAATTTTGCAGCTCAACACGGATATGAGATTGCATATGATGGATTAACCATATGAAACACAACAGTGGTGGTACGCCTCTTGGTTTTTGTATGACCACGCTGTTGTTTTTTTCTGTAAGTTCGGAGCTCCCAGATAAGTTTAGCGTCCGTTATCAGCGGATGCTCTGAGTTCTGCGAGCATTCAACAGTTCTTCAACCAGATTCAACAAATTAGTAGAATGTGACGCTCGGACCATATAGCCTAACCTGTACAATGATTATGTGGAAAGTGAAAATGGGACATTTCGAGCCATTTCGTAGCTACGAAAAGACAATCTATATAGTCTTTTACCAATCCATTCTTGATAGAAGAGCCCTGGCATTTTGAGGTACTACTACTACCAACTGAAGTCATACTTACTCAGAGCGTGACATTTATTGTGAGTGAGAAGAAGGTCTTCTTCTCACTCTTAAGGCCATGGCGATATCCTGATGTTCTTTTGGCAGAAATAAATTCCTTTTGTTATTTCGCCATGTAGGATAAGTTAACTAAAGTGAGGTTGACAAACTTGAAACTATGCTGTAATATTCCTTACGTTTGAGTACTTATGGACATGTCTAGGGGGGTTTGACATGCTGCCTGTGTTTAATAACTTGGGTAGCTTGCTAGCTTGGAGTGAATGGTGAAACCGACCTATTAAAGGTCGGTTTTTATTTTTAATTTATTCAGTTTTACACGCAGAATCTCTGGAAAAGGAGGCAACTTATCTCAGTAAGGAACAATATAACAAGAAGGTATCATTAACTAGGTACGTTAATACACTAGTAGGTCAATAAAGCAATTTTCCATTTTAGGAGGATAAACAAATGAAAAGACTCCTTGTTTTTGCGCTAATAACCGGGCTAGTGCTGTCGATAGTACTCGGAGCGAGTGCCGTATCTGCTGACTCGGGTACAGTAACGGTAAATCTTCTGGACAGCAACAATAATGGTCTCGCTGGAGGCAATGTCTACTACTATCAGAGTGGATGGCAACTTCTTGGTACAACTGATGGCAGCGGTACCGTGAGCGGCACCGTCCCCATCACCACAGACATTGAGATACGCTATGCCAGCGGGAGATACAAGTGGACAGGCGTGGATCCCAGCACGAATCCGACTCTCACGATCAATACCGTGCTCGTCACCGTGGAACTGGAAACGTGCAGCGGAACGCCATTAATTGGTGAAGCCAAGTACTATTTCGGTGGCTGGACAACCATCGGAAACACGCCGGCAACTATTGAGCTACTGCCCTATTCGGGCCTGGGACCGGGACAGGGAAGCTACGATTTCCAGGTCAAGTATGAGGGGCGTACCAGCGCGACGATTCGACAAGATATTTCTGTTAATCCGATTGTTGTCTTCAAGACGACAAGAGTCGAATTCTCTTATAGCGGTGACATCTTTTACTATAACGGTGGATGGAAGTCTTTTACAAATCCCATGGAAATGGTTGGCGGTCCAGGTAAGTTTGCCGACTTCAAATTCGGTGATATACACAACCCGACTTTTACTTTAGACATTGAAGGCTGCTCAGTAGAAAAAAGTGCGGTCACAATCAAACTCCTGGATAGCGGTGGAAATGGTCTGGCAGGTGGCGAGGCACAGTATAATTTAGGCGGGTGGCAAACTGCCGGGACAACCGATGCTAATGGGGAGGTATTTGTTCTCATTGATGGTCTGCAACACACGCTTGCATTCAGGATGTACTGGGAGGATACCTACACACAGAAAAATCAGAACGTCAGCGTAGACTCAACGGTGGTATTCCAGACGGTGCTGGTGCAGATGGAGCTTCATGCCTCTGATGGTACAACCCAGTTAATCGGTGAAGGAATGGTGAACTCGGGCAGCTGGAAGACGATGGGGTTAACTCCTACAGCCACAACTGATGGAGGAATGGAGCTGTTACCCAAGACCTACGCCTTCAGGATTTACTACGAGGACACCTACATTCAAAAGAACCAGAACGTCGCCAGTGATCCCGTGGTCGTCTTCGACACGGTGCTGGTACAGATGGAGCTTCATGCCTCTGATGGTACAACCCAGTTAATCGGTGAAGGGATGGTGAACTCGGGCAGCTGGAAGACGATGGGGTTAACTCCTACAGCCACAACTGATGGAGGAATGGAGCTGTTGCCCAAGACCTATGCCTTCAGGATTTACTACGAGGACACCTACATTCAAAAGAACCAGAACGTCGCCAGTGATCCCGTAGTCGTCTTCGAAACGACGCTGGTAACTATGAAGTTACTCGACGCCGACGACAATGAGTTACCCGGCGGGTCACAGGTCAATTCCGGTGGCTGGATAATCTTTGGCAGCGGTACAACGACGACAACTATGGAACTACTACCCAAGACCTACGCTTTCCGGGTGTACTATGAGGATACCTACATTCAAAAGAATCAAAATGTTAGTACAGACCCTGTCGTTATTTTCCGTGGAACGGCAGTCACCATTCAATTTTCTGGTAATATCGAGTTTAATTCTGGGGGTTGGAAGACATTTACACAACCAACTATGACCCTGCTACCTAAAACTTACGCATTCAGGTTCTCCGAACCTGGTTACCCTACCGTTACGAGAAATATCCAGATAACAGGTTCTGAAATGGAACTGAGCGTTGCTTACATCATGCTGCTTAACAGTGCTGACAATCCACTTTCGGGTGGCGAGGGCCAGTACAATTTAGGCGGATGGCAGTCTGCGGGTACTACGAATTCTCAGGGCGTTGCGCTTGCTGTCATGGAAGGCCTGCAAAATACACTGGCGTTCCGTATGTACTACGAGGATACGTATATTCAGAAGAACCAGAACATCGCCAGCGACTCGTTTGTGGTCTTCCAGACGGTGCTGGTAAAGATGGAGCTTCACTCTTCATTGGGTGCACAGCTAAATGGTGAAGGAATGGTGAACTCCGGCAGCTGGAAACCTCTCGGGACCACGCCGACTGCCGGGATGGAGCTGTTACCCAAGACCTATGCTTTCCGGATTTACTATGAAGACACCTACATTGAAAAGAATCAGAACGTCGCTACAGACCAGCTTGTTGTCTTCGATACTGTACTGGTAAAGATGGAGCTTCATTCCTCAACTGCCACACAGCTTACAGGTGAAGGGCAAGTTAATTCAGGAAGCTGGAAAACGCTAGGGAACACCCCGACTGCAGGAATGGAATTGTTGCCCAAGACCTATGCCTTCCGGATTTACTACGGAGACACCTACATTGAAAAGAATCAGAACGTCGCTAGCAATCAACTGGTTGTCTTCGATACTGTACTGGTAAAGATGGAGCTTCATTCCTCAACTGCCACACAGCTTACAGGTGAAGGGCAAGTTAATTCAGGAAGCTGGAAAACGCTAGGGAACACCCCGACTGCAGGAATGGAATTGTTACCCAGGACCTATGCCTTCCGGATTTACTACGAAGACACCTACATACAGAAGAACCAGAACGTAGCTACAGACCAACTGGTCGTCTTTGAGACGGTATCAGTGACCGTAAGGTTGGTAGACTCCGGAGATGGTGATTTGGTTGGTGAGGCTCAGGTGAATTCAGGAGGTTGGAAAACACTGGGGAATACGCCAACTACAGGAAAGGAACTGCTACCCCAAACATACGCTTTTAGAGTGTACTATGGGGGTACCTATACTCAAAAGAACCAGAACGTCGCCAGTGATCCCATGGTCGTCTTCACAGAGTAAAGGGTAAACGCAGTTCTCAAGTTTGTTAGAGCAGGAGGGAGCCCTGGAGGGCTCCCTCCCCTTTTCCACTAAACCTAACAAAGTTCCTTTTTCATTGTATTATCCAACAAAGAAGGCAAACGGAATCAAATAGCCATACGCATCGCTGGACAGACATCCCGATAATTGGACTATGGTAATTCGTCGTGCTGGTGACGGTCAGGCATATCCGTGAAGGGTGACTAGGGTACTTTCGTGTAGTGGCATCTCGGGAAGTTCTCGCAACCCAAGAATGGCTTTGCTGTGCCTTTGCTGGTGCGTGGTATGCGCTGAACTAGCGCTCCGCCACACTTTGGGCAGATGCTAGTACTTTGATAGCGCTTCTTAAGGTCTCTAGCGTGATTCCACCCAGCAAGAAGGGACGTGTTGTTTTTGACTGCGCGTAACTTTTCGCATATCGTGTCTATCTCCTCCTCTGTGAGTAGGATCTGCTTCTTGGTTTTCATATAGCCAGTGTGGTTACCATGCACGACATTTTCAGGCATCTCAGTCTTGAACTTACAGTCACCCCAAAAGACAACCACGGAGTGCATCTTTGAGTGGTCGATGCCCAGGAACTCACAAAGTGTCTTGGTGTGTTTGTAGTTTTGACGTAGGGGATTCTGGAACTTGAACTTCTTGTTCCCATACGCTAGTAGCAGGGTCCACATGGCGTCGTCCCGACTTCCAAATATCCAGCCAGACTTGTTCTTGGTCTCTACGACGAACACGCCATATCTGGAGACTACGATATGGTCTATCTGTGTAGAACCGTTGCCAGTCTCAATGAGAACATTGCTGAAGGTGCGATATTCTTTCTTGTTAAGGGCCAGACTCTGGACAGCCGCAGTCCTGAGTTCTCCCGTCCATCCCTTGATGAGCGCCTTGATCACCACGTTGTCACCAGTTTGCAGTCTTCCTAAGACCACTTTATTGCCGGGTACGGGTGGTGTCTATGGTACCTATAGGGTAAACTGACAGTACTATAGTCGTGGCTGGACGGACGGTGGGGGGTTCGTCGGTATTATATTCACGGCATCTTCCCCACTCGGCCAATCGTATGTACAAAGAAACAGACATCCCGACGTTCGTTCAATGTCACATTCTAGTGGAATGCGACGCTCAGGCCACATAACTAATTTTGTTCAATGAGTTGCGTAGTCAGTAACAGTACCGCGACTCCGGCCGTTTCACTGCTACGAAACGACTATCTTGATAGTCTCTCGGGAAATGTTCATCTGGCTTGAGCGGAATTAAATAAATTCGATCCGCTCTGGTAGGGTAAGTTCACTTTTGTTTAACTAAGTATAGACTGAAAGTGGACAGAAGTTTAACATAAGTTACTAGCTAATGCAGGCAACCTTTGGCTACTGGTTCGAATTGTGTAAGGCCCTCCTTCCCCCTGGAAATTCCTAACAAAATGAACTTTTTTGCCCGAAACTGCATATAGTTATATAGTGACACTGATGACGAACCAGATCAGTTATGAATGGCAATCGGGTGATATGGCTGCTTTTGAAGCTTTGTTTCAGCAGTACAAGAGGCTTGTGTTCAAAAATGCCTATCTCATTACTGGTGCGAAGGAAGACGCTGAAGATGTTTTGCAGGAGGTATTCGTATCAGTGTGGGGGTCTCGCCGAACTTTTAATCCCAATAAGGGTAATCTCACCACCTGGCTGCATCGAATCACCGTCAATAAATGCGTGGAGAGGCGAAGGAAAAAGAGTTTGACCATGGTATCACTGGAGGGTGTTGACTTGTCCGAAACTAAGTCGGCTGACGATGTATTAATAACCAGGCAGGAATACGAAAGGCTGATTGAGGCGATGAACTCTCTTGATACAAAACATCGCGTTGTGCTTGTACTGAGGTATTTCAATGACCTGTCTTACGAGGAAATAGCACAGGCGGTAGGTGTCCCACTGGGTACAGTCAAGTCAAGAATCAATCATGGACTTAAACTGCTTCGAGGTCAATTGGACGCTCAACAAAGAGAAGCACTCGGGTAGAGAGGGTGAGGAAGTTATGAAGTGTGAAGATGTAAATAAGCTGTTGGCAGACTACTTGGATGGAGAAGCAACCTCTGAGGAACGGGTACAGATTGAGGCCCATCTCCAGACCTGTGGGAAGTGCCGGAAAGATATGAGACTACTAGCTTCTATTCAAAACGGGTTACGTCAGGCCTTGGGTGCGAGGGCAGCTAGGGTTGAGCCATCTCCTCAGGTGTGGGAGCGGGTGAGACAGCGTATCGAGTCGAAGAATCCGTTTTGGGAAAAGGTCGGCACCATGGTGAACAGGCCACTATGGCGCGTGGCGATACCAATAGTCACGATTTTAATTGTTGTCGGAGCACTATGGGGAAGCGGAGTGCTCCCTGGATCGACCACGCCGGTTCCTGTGGAACCAGGATCTATACCACCGCTACCATTTGAGTTGAGCGCTGTTCCCGTAGAGGCCCATTATCTGCCCGGAGAGCCGGTTGAAGTCAAGTACTTACTTACCAACGTATCTTCAGAAGTCATTACGCTAGACCCGTACCCCGCGGAGATACAGGTCAGACCGGGGCTAGATTACGACCGTGTTCTGCTCTCTGTAGCTGGCGGCACGCAGACTTTGGAGATAAATCCAGGTGATACAGTAACTCAGGAATTTACCTGGGACCAGAAGGACGTGACAGGAAAGCAAGTGCTGCCTGGCTGGTATAGCATAAGCTTCAGGGATATTTCTGTCAGGCAAGGAGACACTAGGATTGGCTTTAACCCTGGAACCCGTGTGCTGATTCAATACCCCCAGGGTGCTATGGAAAAGAGCTTTGACCTGAACCAGTCCCAAACGGCCAATGGGATTACGGTCACGCTGGAGCGCATCGAACTGATGGCGGACAGCTCAAGATTCTACTTCTTCTTCATCCCGCCGGGCTACACTGCACCTCCCACCGGGCTGGGACCAAGCATCTCTGTCATGGCTAGAGCTGAGTACTCTGTCGGCGGCATAACCAAATCTGCTGGAACGGCTGGCTTCAATACCGAAGACAATGGCATAAGATTGGTTTGGAAAGTGGGCCCCGGCAAGCTCGACCCCGTCCCGAGTGATGCTACGGAGATAACCTTTACCATTACTCAGATTAACGAATGGCAAGGCCCCTGGGAGTTCGGGATACCACTGGAATAGGACAGGACACTGTTGAGACGACCAATAGGCTAATAACAGGTCTGCTAATGCTGTTTCTGCTGCTGGTATTTGTCACCTATGCCAGAGAGACTGCGGCACCTACGTCTCCATCACCGGCTCCAAATCCCACTCCCGCGCCGGGGCCAGAGCGAGGTATCGTTTGAAAGCGACCTAGCTCTATAAGGATATTCGATAGTTACCCTGGTTAGGATTGGCGCTCTGGGACTGCGATTTAATCGTTCTTACAGCCACCTCACTATGCCATGTAACCCCAGCTTATCAAGTGATCCTTGGTAACTACGAAAAAGTGGGGGATTACGTTGGACTCGATAGTATAACCATGTATCCTAATATGTGCACCATGTACATATATAACTACATTGCTATCAGGCATATTTATATGTTGACATGTATCCCGATAAGGTTTATTATCAGGATAAGATAACAACGGGAGGTACTTGTCGTGAACGAATCAGGTTCCGCTCCAGATAACGGTATTATCCGTGTTGAGGGAAACACACTTACCCTGAACATCGGTAAGTACGTACTGACACTCAAGATAGAAACCCGGCAGCCTAAGTCCAGCGGCAGGTTGAAGCTGGGGGCAGGGCGGACCATGTTCGACCTGGTGCTCGATGCCGCCCGGACCTTTGTGGGTAATTCTGGAGAGAAAGAATTCAGTGCGGCAGACCTGTACCACGTGGCGAGGGAGAGACACCCGGAACTGGGTATCAGGAGGAACAGCTGGAACTCGCATGTAATGAGCTCGGCCCCGAACCACCCATCCTATCGACACTATACTTCCCACCGGGACTACTTCCGGTATCACGGGGGAGGTAAGTACTCGCTGGAGCCGGGCCTACTCTAAGAGAAGGTTAATTATGCCCGTGTAGAAGTAAAAGGACAAAGGGGGGAAGAAAATCATGGATACCGAACAGAAAAGTGTGGCGATATATGCCCGGGTAAGCTCCCAGGAGCAGGCCGTGGAAGGGGTCTCCATCGAGGCCCAGGTAGCACTTCTGAGGGCCTACGCCGAAAGCCAGGGCTGGGAAATCACCGATGAGTATGTAG
>Ga0315554_1000058_pt1 | contig 52607 bp, 44 predicted proteins | sample SalMarSW160370MG_FD_202114 | JGI IMG/M metagenome (GOLD analysis project Ga0315554, IMG submission 202114) | Salt marsh sediment microbial communities from the Plum Island Ecosystem LTER, Massachusetts, United States - Salt Marsh Sediment SW1603-70 ...
CCTAAGATAAGAGTTCTTTTGTTTTCTCCTTCTTTAATTTCGACAATTTCGAAAGGTCTTTTTTCAGCTAATTTTTTCCATTTCAAATTAGTTTCTGAGATTATTGAGAGGAGGTCTTTTCCATTTAAATCTGTTTTATTCTCTGGAAATTTATATAATTCATCACCAGTTACATATTGATACCATTCTACATGATCTGTTGCTAAATGATAATAAATATCAAATAAGTTTCCTCCATGACCTAAATCTCGTAAAAATTCTTCTTGACTGAGAGTACTTGAAATTTGAAGTAAAACATCTTCAGCCCATACAAAGTAATCAGCAATCATATTTGCAGTAATCATAGTTGAAAGTTGAAAAATTTCCTATAATAATAATTGCATATATCAAAAAATAAGAAGGGAAGAAGAGAACAAGCTCCCTCCCCTTTTTGGTTTGCTTAAATACTAGACACAGCGATTTTTCGCACGGTCAGCGTGATTAAGTCAGCTCCTTTTCAAATAGTCCTGCACTTGGTTGTCCATATTTGAAGTTCAAAGCATCAAAATGCTTTCTAAGTTTTAGCCTTCCTCTAAACAGCCATACAAAGAAGAGATCAATATTCTCTCTCTTACCTATTTCTTTAACTTTGGTAGCTAAAGCGTGTAAATATTTTGTTTCAGTAACATAGGTAAATGGCAGATTAGCTGTATTCGCTTTAATATCATTTCGATAAATTAGAGTGGTTCCAACTATTTCCCCGTCTTCTTCAATAACCAGATGAGCTACAATATTACCAGCTTCATTGTTTAGTTTTTGGAGGAGCTGTTTTTCTGTTTCTACAGAAATCTCATCGTATTCTCGAACAAGTGCTAGCCACTTCTCGAGATCTTGATTTTTATCAAATTCGCGAACTTTGATTTTCTCACCAATTTCCTTCAAATCAACACCATTCAAGATATATACAAGATTATCTTGGTCTTTGATGTGTCTATATCCCCATTTCTGGGTGAGATCATAATTATTCCCAGAAATAGCGGAGACATATGTTTCCACAACCTCTACTCCTTTATCCTTAAGAGTACTAAATGCCTTAGATAAGAGCATATCTGTCGCTCCTTCATAGCCAGGTAAGATTGAGGGGAAGACGAGACTAGCTCTCTTCCTCCCATCTTCTTTGGGCTCAATGACTTTCGAGGTTAGAAAACCAATCATTTCGTTACCTTTGAAACAGTAATGTCTTGTCTCAGGATCGAAACTTGGTTCTGAGTAGATCACCTTCAGTCTTTCAGCATCAGTTTGGTGAGCATATTGCCAATTTTGCGCTACCTGATAGCCTATATTGGCTTGATCTTGCTCGAATCCCTTCTGATAATTCTTGAGGGTGTACTCTTCCATACCAGCTCTGCCTCTCAAACATTTATAAGTCTTTCTCACATTATGAGATTACTTTCCCACATGAAAGAATAGTCGTCTCTAACTTCGAGAACCTAACACACAAAGATTGAAATTCACAACTAAAAGGAATAAAAAAAGGAGGTTAAGTAATTAAGGTAGATATAAAACAACAATACGAGTTTGTCACAAGCTTAAAGTAGATAAAACAACAAGGCATACACACTATTTCTTCAAAAATAGCTATGTAAGGTTTTAAAAACAAGAATCACGATTCTTTTCGTATTATTTTCGTAATTTTCTTTTTATAAATTTAGTATCGAACTGAATTATCTGACTCGCTGGAATAGTCCATGCAGTTACCATCAACATAATAATATCAGTCCAAATAAAATAAAATGGTGCATATGAAAATCCACCATAAGTCCACCCAAAAAGAAGAACAAAAAAAATAAAACCTATTGTTAACAGAGATGAAATTGATATTCGCAGAATGAGTAAAAGATTTCTCTTTCTTGATGAATCTCTAAAGTTATAAGTAGGAGAATCTAAACTTAAAAATCTGTATTTAAAACCTAAAACCACAGCAATAGTTAAAATTGCTGTAAATGACATGGTGATAGCTGTTATTGTTGTAGAACGTTTCTGATTACCAAAATTAATTCCAGAATCGCTGTTTTCTCCAATAATGTTTTCCCATACAGCAACAAGATGATCTCTCAACAGTGCTCCTCGATCTCCGTTAGTCATAATTACTAGTCCATCACCAGTAGTTCGAGAGAATCTGAATGAGCTGTGATACCCCCAATTATCGCCATTATGTCCTAAAGTTGAAAGCCCATTAGCAAGTTTTTTCCACTCAAATCCTAGGGAATACCCCCAATTTTCTCCATACTGAGGAGTGAGCATTAAATCTACTAAACTCGAATTGAGAACACTTTGGCCATAAATAAACATTTCACACCATTTTGTGAAATCTAAGATAGTAGAATAATGACTTGCTGCAGCTTGAAATGGAGTAAAACTTAGAATAGAAGGCAAGTAGAAATTCCCATAGCCTTTGGCAATTTGATCACTAAAAAAATCCACCCATTGTGTATGTGTATTATTTAACCCAAGAGGATGTAAAATTTCTGAGTAGAGATATTCATCATAAGTCAGACCAGTTACTTCTTCAATTACCAATTGAAGGATACCATAACCTCCACCTGAGTACATGTAAACTGATCCAGGTTCAGCAATAACCTTTACATCTGCTTCAGTAAGTGCTTCTTGGATACTTGGGAGATTCGCTTGTTTAAGAACTCCAGGTACCCCGCTGACAGAAAGTCCAGCTACATGGCACAGAATTCTACGGATTGTAACACCATTATTGTCAAAACCATTTTCGGGTAAGGACCAGCTTGTCAAATATGTTTCAACTGGAAAATCAAGATCTACCAGACCTTCTTCTACTAGCTTCATTATAGCAAATGCACACTGTGTCTTGGAGACCGAGGCTAATTGGAAGTAATGATTTTCTGTTAGAGGTAGATTTTTCCAGTAATCTGCTCTCCCTCTAACGATCATATCTGTATTATTATTTGAAATAAAAGCTATTGCTAAACCCGGAACACCATATGTATTAAGTAAATCATCAGATTTGTCAGTTAATTGTTGAACAAGTTCATCAACGCTTTCAGAAGGAGCAATTGAAATGGGATTAAACATAGCTTGATGGTAAATTATAGTTAAGTAAATTGTAGGAATCAATATAAAACAGAGCATAATAGCAATCAAAGTTACACGCTTTCTCATTTCAGGACAACATTTTTTTTTGAAAAATTGATTAAAGAGAATATTAAGTGTTTCGGAGATTAGCTTAAATTAAACCAGAGTGATACATTCTTGCTTTTAATTTTTTATAGCAGCTCATTTTGATTGAGTATATTTTTATAGCAACAATTTATCCAATAGCAGGTTCTGCAGGAAATAGCTATCCATATCTTCTAGGAGAACCAATGGTTCCTGAATTTTCCGAAAACTTGTTCATGATACTTGTACTCTCTACAACCAGTCTAGTAGCAACTTAAAGGGTAAGTGTATCTAAAAGAAAATTACGAAAATAATACAAAAGGAATCAAAGAAAAATCCTCAACACTTGGATAAATATGGTGTTTACTCTTCGGAAACTGCAAAAATGATAGCAAATTCTATAAGAATTTTTTACTCCAAACAAATTTTGGAAATTAGAAAATTTAATTAAGAACGCAAATTAAACGATTAAACGTGACATTATTATGGCTGAAGAAATTTTATCTGCTTCAGAAAAACAGATTTCTGAGTGGTCTCAAGAAATAATCAAAAAAAATAATTTAGCAAAAAACAGTTATACTGAAGATATTACTGATTCCATTATCGCATTCTTTAAAGGAAAATTACCAGACTATGATATTGAAGTATATGAGATTGAAGAGCCAGCTATAACATTTAATGTTAGAAAAATAATACAAAAGGAAGAAACAGAAAGCGATAAATTAGATATTTTTGGTTCTTTTTTTAATTCTTCTACTGAGGAAGAAAGGAATATGGAATCGAAATTACTTGAAGCTTTTAAGTTAATTATTAAGGAACTAAATATTCTTCACCCAATAAATTACTCGGAAATAACAAAAAAGATTGGTTTACAAACTTATGATAAACCACCAAAATATTCTGATGAGAATTTCATTCAATGGGCAACAAAATGTATAGACTATTTCAAATTTGCAAGAGATACACCCACATTGGACTTAATAATAAACTCTATACAATTCTTTGATATACTGATGACAACATATTCAGTCTATTATACTAAGTATAAAATACCTGATATGTTTCCCATCTACGTTGAGAAGATAGGAGATGATTCTCTATTCTATTCTTCAGAATCTCTTATTATTCAAAAAAGTTATTTTGCTACTTACATTCATATACTTGAGATATTAGAGAGAAAGCAGGATTATCCAAAAGATTCAGAATTTTTCTATAATCTCGCTCATGTATATGAGGAATTAGGAATGAAATCAAGAGCTGAATATTTTGGAAAAATAGCTTTGGGATTGGAACATCACAACACCGATGCGTTATTTGAGTTAGTTATGTACTATATAGAACATAAAAGAGTTCAAGATGGAGTAGAGTATATGAAACGATTGGGTGGAGTATATCAAGTACAAAATCAGAAGAAATTAGCTATCCAGATGTGGCAAGGAGTTTCTAGATTTGATCAAGGGGCTGATGTTGTCTCAGCTTTAATTACACTCTACAATGATTTAGGTATGAAAAATGAACTCAACCAAATTTTGTCTTATGTAAAAATGAACAGCGACAAATATAAAGATATTATGAGTTTAATTGATAAATTTGAACAGTGAGGATGAAATTAATTTCATTTGTTGTGAATTTTTACAGGAAAAAATAGATAAGGAAATTACATCCTTAATCTGCATCAAACATATTTCCTCTGTTAAACAATCCATAGGGATCAAGAGCATTCTTTACAGCACGCATTTGATTAACACCTTCTTCCCCATACATTACGATCAGATATTCGTGTTTGATTTTTCCAATACCATGTTCAGCTGAAACAGAACCGCCAAATTCAACAGCTTTTTTAGCGAATTTCTTGTAAATCTTTTTACCTAATTCTAGTTCTTCAAGATTTCTGGGTAAGATATTTACGTGAACATGAGAATCGCCAATATGTCCCCACATGGCATATTCCAGATTATGTTCTTTAAGAGTTGAATGATAAATATCCATCATTTCTCTGAAATGTTCATGTAGAACAGACATATCTGTTCCTAGCTTGTGGATTTCAGGATATTCATTTTTTCTGCTCGCAATTATTGCATTAACTGTTTCTGGTACTGCATGTCTCATAGCTTTGAAGTTTTCTCTTTCTACCTCATCAAAAGCTGACCAGCAAGAATCAATTGAAGAATTACATTCCACTGCCATATCATCCAATTTGACGATTATATCTTCCAATTTATCCTCAGTATAAGGCACTTCAAAGAAAATAGCTGTTTTAACTTCTGGAGGGATTGTGAGTACATTCGCTAAAGCAGGATTGGTATTTGCTTTTCCTTTAAGTAATTCAAACGAGTTTTCGTCAAAGTATTCTATATACTCAACATCTAACTCTTTATCTGCCCTTAATTTTTCAACAAAACTAATAGAATCATCTTCTGAAGTAAAGAACATAACATTAGGTAGACCATTAACTTTAGGAATTATCCATAACTCAATTTCAGATATAAAACCAAAAATTCCCTCAGAACCAACAAAAAGATCGATTAAATCCATATCTGGTTTTGCATACAATCCAGCAGCATTTTTTGCTTTTGGCATCTCATAAGTTGGAACTGTAACTTTAATTTCCTTATTTTCTGTCTTTATTAAAAATACACCTTTTTCAGCTTTATAATGCCCACGAGTTATATCTAACACTTCTCCTGTATCCAAGATAATACGAAGTCTTCTTACCCAAGGTCTCATAGCACCATATTTGAAAGATCGTCCTCCTGAAGCATTGGCTGCTATAGCGCCACCTATTGCTGCAGTCATTTCAGTAGGATCAATAGGAAAAATATAACTTGTAGAATCTTGTTTAAACTTTGTTACCCAATCATCACCATCGATATTATGATTTGCAGTAAATTCTTTGTTTTTAATAATTTCATCTAATTCTTGAAGAGTAATTCCAGGTTGCATTTGTACATAGTATTTTTGTTTATCTTCATCATATCCTAATCCTAAGATATTCTTCATTTCATCAGTAGAGATTACCGCACCTCCAAAAGGTACAGCACTTCCAACAATTCCAGTTCTTCCACCAGAGATAGTTATCGGTGTCTTATCCTCATGCATTTTTCTTATGATTGTTATTACTTCTTGTTCAGTTTTAGGGAAAAACAACCATTCAGCTGAACCGCCTGCTAATTTTGATTCATCTATAATATAATCAGAATGTTTGGAAGTTATATCGGTTTGACCGTGAGTTTTATTGATTTTTTCAAATGATGTTTCTTGTAATTTCAAAGCTTCTATAACGTTTATTACCATTAATGACACATCCGCACACATGTGTTTTTGTTGTTCTGGATAACAAAAGCATAAAAATCTTCACATTATTATAAAATTAAGAATGACTCGCAAAGAATTAACAAAACAAGAAGCACTAGATATTGTAACAGGAGCTAAAATACTGGCTTGTGGAGGAGGAGGGAGTGAAAAAAAGGCTATTGATAATATCAATAAAACGTATGATAATGGGAAGAATTTCACCATTGTTGATTTATCTGATCTGAAATATGACGACAATATATGCATTATAGGAATGGTAGGAGGAGGGATAACAGATGAAGAGAGAAAGCTCGTCGAGAATCGAGAAATAATCAACACTGAACCGATGAAAACAGCTGTAAAAGAATTAGAGAGCTTCCTTGACATTGAATTTAGAGGATTTGTTGCTACAGAACTGGGACCAAATAACAGCATTATACCCATGATGGTGGCAGCTGAAATGGATAAAGTTGCAATTAATGGTGATTGTTGTGGAAGAAGTAAACCAAAGATTTCCATTAGTACAACGAGGGTAACTGATATTGCTATTGCGCCGTTTTCTATTGTTAGTCAGTATGGAGATGTTCAGATAGTCAAAAAAACTGTTGACGATGTACGAGGAGAATTACTTGCTAGAACAGCTTCTAGATTATCTGGTGGTTCGGTTAGTGTAGCTCGTTGCCCCATGACAGTAAAGAAAGGAAAGGAAGCAATTATTCCAGATACCTATAATTTAGCACTTACTGTGGGGAAAAATATCAGAAACGCAAAAAAAGAAAGATCAAATATAATTGAGGTTCTTCATAATTCCATCCCAAGTTCTAGACTCATCTTCGAAGGGATTCTTGCTAGTTTTTCTAGGATTGAACAAGGAGGGTTTACTTCAGGAGAGATAGTTATGGAAACAGTTGGTGGAAAACAGCTTAAAGTATGGTATCAAAACGAATACTTGCTTTCATGGTTGGATAAGAATCAATTTATCACATGTCCTGATGGACTTTATATTGTTGATTCAAAAACAGGATATGGATTATCTCCTTGGGAAGAAGATTTTCAAAAAGGAAGAGAAGTTGCAGTATTTGTACATGATGCTCCAGACATCTGGAGATCAGAAAAAGGATTAGCTATATTTGGTCCTGAGGTTTTTGCTGAGAATTGGGGACCATACAAATCCCTAAAAGAACTACTCTAAAAGACAGTTGTATTCAAATGGTTAGCGAGTATACATTAGAATACGATAAAATCAAACTATCGGATCAATTCTAAAGGAGTAGGTGTATTTGACATCCTTCTTTAATTTATACTCATCATGTACTGTTGGTAAAGCTGGGAAGTCACCACCAACACCACGTTGCTTATAATCTATATTTAGAGTGACATTTTCTCGTCTAGGAAGCTCATGGATATGTTGGGCATTCTCCAAATCTTCTTGAGTATATGGCCAAGCACTGAAATTAAGATATTTTCCACAATTATCCGAGATTTTGAAACCTTTACCTTCAGTGTTGAGAACATTCACCCATCTAACATCAGTTCTGTTTCCATTTTCTTGTGGGAATACATAGTCATGAATCAGGTCTTCAGCTGTTCCTGTGTATTTACCAACTGCAGCTCCTGTTTTTCTATCTTCATATGATTCATGGAATCCTCTTCCATACCACTCAAAATGGTTAAATTCGTGAGCTAATACTGTTTGCATCCCAAGACGTATTAATTCCTTCTTTGGTGTGAATTCTACATCAACAGAGAATTTACCATCACCATAGATTGTATAAAGTGCTTTGTAGTATCCATCACCTTTAGCTACTTTCATTAAAGATTCTACTTTGATAACATTGTGTTGAAACTTATCAACTCTTATTTTCTCAATTTTTCTATTTTTTGATGCATATTTCCAAGGATTAGTTTTTATCAACCTACCAAGGAAAGGGTAATTATAAGATACAACACGCTTTAAGTTATCATTATCAATAGGTGCTCTCCAGAAATTTGGTTCTAGAGGAGAGGTAATTAGTTTATGTTTTCTAAATTCGTATAATTCAAGTGAGCCAGATTCTTTCCCAAAGACCATATTAAATTCTCTCCCCTTGATGTTAATGGAAGTATCAGTATACCCAATTTCTATGGATGGGAGATTAAAAGTTTCTTCCTTTTTTTCAGGAAAAGTGAACGGGATTTTGAACTGTTCCCAAGCAACAGTAAAATCTTTCTGAGCCCAGATTGCTTTTTTCTTAAGTTTGAAATAAATAGTTAATTGGTATTCTGTTTTTGGCTTTAATTCAGGTGGAGTATAAGGTATTATCAGCTCTTTCTTGGAAAGAGGGGGGAATTTTCTTAAAGGTATTTTTCCTTCGTCTATGATATCACCATTAGCTGTAACTTCCCAGAAAAGATTGAAATTCTTTAAATCAAGAAAACGATATTTATTGGTCACCTCAATTTTTGCTTCATAAATATCTTTAATTCGAACAGAGATATTCTGATATACTTTTTTCACTTCATAGAGCGATGGGTTAGGAGTTCTATCAGGTCGTACAATTCCGTTAATGCAGAAATTTAAAGAGTTGGGAGAATCATTGAAATCTCCTCCATATGCCCAATATTCCTTACCTTCATCAGATAGTTTTCTAAGTCCCTGATCAACAAAATCCCAGATAAAACCACCGATGCAATTGGGATATTTTTCGAACAAATCCATATATTCTTGGAAATTCCCTAAACTATTTCCCATCGCATGCGCATACTCACAAAGTATGAAAGGTTTATCAGCATAATCTTCTGGTTTTATTTTTCTTGCAGGAAAACGCAAAGGTACTTCTTTATGTTTGCCTATAAGTTCTACTTTCTTAGGAGCAAAATACATGTTACTCATAACATCTGTAATTGTATTATAATGATCTTCATCATAATGAAATGGTCTTGTATCATCAATTTCGATTGCTGCATCCTTCATAGCATGAAAGGATTTTCCAAAACCCGCTTCATTTCCAAAAGACCACATAATAACCGAAGGATGATTATTATCACGCAAAACCATTCTTTCCATACGATCAACAACAGCATCAGTCCAGGTTTCAGACATTTTTGAAGTAATATTCCAAGTTGCATGAAGGCCATGTGTTTCAACATTAGCTTCATCTAACACATATATACCATATTCATCACACAAATCATAGAACCGAGGATTTGAAGGATAATGACTTGTTCTTACAGCATTAATATTATTTTGTTTCATTATTATTATATCTTGTTTCATCCGTTCATAGGGGATACTATAGCCATAATCGGGATCAAAATCATGATGATTTACTCCTTTAATCAAAATAGATTTTCCATTTACGAATAACTGTTCATCTTTTATCTCTACTTGACAAAATCCAAAACTGTTCTTGATACAATCAATCAACTCATTTTTATCATTAAAAACAAGAAACAATAAAGTATAAAGATAAGGTGTCTCAGCTGACCACTTACTTGGACTCGTAATCTTTGTGCGTGATTCATAATGAGAATCTTCATTTGCTTTTAATGAAAGACTCTTTTGTAAAATAGGGTTCTCACGTACTAACTTTTTTCCATCGAATAGATAGACTTCAAGTCTGTGCTTAGTAACTCTTTTTGACAATCCGTTCTGCAAACTTGTTTTTAGGAATAAAGTAGCATCTTCATATTTGCTATCGAAATTAGTATATGCAAAATAATCAACTACTCTAATTTTTGGCTTTGAATAGATCAAAACATCTCTGTAAATTCCACCTAAGAACCAAAAATCTTGGTCTTCTAGATAAGAACCGTCACACCATTTGTATACTTGAACTGCAACTTGATTTGTTCCCTTTCTCAAGAAAGATGTGATATTAAATTCAGCTGGAGTCATAGAACCCTGGCTATAACCCACTTTTTCGCCATTTACCCAGATATAGAAAGCTGATTTTACGCCTCCAAAATGAATGAAAATTTCTCTTCCTTCCCAAGATTTAGGTATTTGAAATTCCCGTTTATAGGAACCGACTGGATTATCTTCATGGTCAATATTTGGTACTCTTTTTGTTCTCAAACTTGGAGGATAACTATGAGACAGATAGTAAGGTATACCATATCCTTGAAGTTCAAAAGTTCCAGGAACCTCTATATCAATCCATTTTCCCACATCATAATCATTTTTAAAGAATCCTTTTGGAACTTCAGAAGGTTTGGGAACCCAGTTAAATTTCCATTTTCCATTTAGACTTTTAAAAAAAGGAGATTTTTTATTTGATAGAGCTGATTCTTTATCTTTGAATGATAAACAGATTGTATGCCCCTTTTCCTTATTTTCTCCTATGAATAATGGATTCTCCCAATCAAGTACCTCTCGCATAAATCATAAAGAGATGATATCATACAAAACTTTTCTGTTTATTTGAAGATTATTTTACTTCTCGAGTGAAATATGCTTTGCTGCTAAATAACCAAAAGTCATAGTAGGACCAATAGTTGCTCCTGGTCCAGGATAACTGTGACCCATAACTGAAGCAGAAGTATTCCCTATCGCATATAGTCCTTCTATTATTGAACCATCTTCTCTTAAAACTTGAGCAAATTCGTTTGTGACTAATCCACCTTTGGTTCCTAAATCACCAGGAACCATCTCAACTACAAAGAATGGTGGTTTCTCTAAAGGAGCAAGATTGTGGTTTGGAAATACCTTAGGATCTCCATAGTAATTATCATAAGCATTTTCACCTCTTCCAAAATCCAAATCTTTCCCAGTTTTAGCGTAATTATTGAAATTTTTTATAGTTTCTAGTAAATTACTTTCATCCACATGAATTTTATATGCCAATTCTGAAAGTGTATTCGCTGTTTTAATGTACTCAAATTCATAGTAAGGTTTAGGGAACTTTTGTCCGGGAAAAGTTGTTCCAAAAATGTAATGATTTTTGAATCTTTGATCAAATATAAAATAACAGGGGATATATTGACCATCTTTCTTGTTATTTTTAAGGATTTCATGAACTATGAACACATAATTAGCTGATTCATTTGTGAATCTTTTTCCTTGTTTGTTTACCATAATCGATCCAGGATAACCACGTTCTCCAACATGGAAGAAAGGTGTACCCTCTGGATCAACTGAGGTAGGACCCCACCAAGCATCTTCCATAAGATCAACAGCAGCACCTAACCTCATTCCTGCTAAAATCGCGTCTCCTGTATTATCTCTATGGGCTACTGTCCAATTAATAGTTATAGGATGAGGATGATATTTATGACGCATTTTAAGATTGTGTGCAAAACCTCCTGCAGCTAGAATAACACCTTTTTTAGCTTTAATTTCATATTGAGCATCATTTTCAACAAAGATAACACCTGTCACTCTACCATTTTCTTCTATCAAATCAATTACACGAGAGTTTAATTGTAGTGGGATATTCGCTTCTTTTAAACTGAAACGCAATCTCCCAATTAATCCTTGTCCCATGGTTAAAGGTTTGCGTCTAAGAATGAAATTTAAAATTGTTCTAAGAATAACTTTCAATGATGTAATCTTTCCACGCCAAGTAGAAACAACCATTCCCAAATCATGATACTCAGAAATTGTAAAAGCCATATTAAGAGGAACATCAAAAATTGAAGGATTAAGATATCTCAAATCTTTTCCTAGCTTCTTACCATTAAAAGGTTTAACTTCTAAAGACCTTCCCTCTGCTAAACCACCTGGAGCATCAGGATGATAATCAGAGTACCAAGGAACACTCATAAACTTCAAACTTGCATGATTTTCTAACCAAGTAACCATACGTGGAGAATAGTCAATATAAGCATCTTTTCTTTCTGATGAAACTTTATCACCAATAAGATAGTCGAAATACTTTCTGGCTTTTTTAGAAGAATCTTCTATCCCTGCTTTACGTAACAGATGATTGTTAGGAATCCAGATTCCTCCGCCAGATAAGGCAGTAGAACCGCCGTAATAATTGGATTTTTCAAGAATTATTACATCCAATCCAGCTTGTTTAGCAACCAGAGCTGCTGTCATTCCTCCACCACCCGAACCCACAATTATTACATCGACATCCTCAAGAGATTCTTCCATACATTAAATTCTTCAATTGGTATTTTAATTGTAGGGTGAAATAATAGAACTATTTCCGAATTAATCAAAATCTGAATCAAAAATGTAAGAAAATGCATTGAATTTATATAGTAGAAATTACAAAAAGGAAACGGTGACAATATGTCTGTTAAAAGAGATGGTTTTTTCGCCAATATATTTGACTCATATAAACAAACAATCATCATGATTGTAATGCTTATTGTATATTTGATAATACCTGCAGGAATTGCAGTTCTTGGATACTGGTTAGGAATAGTAAACCAAGGTTATACCTGGATGGGTGGCTTTAGCCAATTAAACCTTGCTATTCAAGGGATAATTAGTGACCCTATTGGTTTTATACCAACTCTTCATTGGGGCTACTATATTATAATGTTAGCAGCATTGATGGCTATTGTAAGTTTTGCATCAGCATTCTTATTTACAGCTTCAAGAAACGATAGAATTGCTAAACCATTAGGATTCTTTAAAGCATTTTTAGGCGCTTGGGGAATACTATTCACATATGTGATCCTAACAGCAATCTTCTTTGGTGCATATTATGGATTTACCTATCTAAATGTTCCATTGTTAGATACAATTCTATTCTGGGTAGCTGTAACAATTGGTGGATTATCAATTATAGCAATGATCTTCAGAGTTATTGATTACTTACTTGAACTAGAGTAAAGCGAATCAAAAAACTCTATTTCTTTTTCTTTAAAATTTCAAATACTTTATTCAAGTAATGTAACTTTTTCTATATGTTTCCCACACTCAGGACAGTGGTTGTTATCATTAATCCATCCTGCTAGATGTTTCTTATGTATAATATGACCACATGGTTCAAATTTAGAAAATTGTTCTTCAGTAGTAATAGGTGTTCTGCAAATTGCACAAATACCAACATCCTCATCATTAACTAAATCTTCATCAATTGAAACTTCATACTTTAGTGAAGGATTCTTTTCTTCTTGTCTTCTATAGATATATCCTAGAACTGAAGTAATGTATCCAGGAAGAGGGCCAAGAGATAGAGCCACTAAAAATGGGATATAAAGGGCTGGTTTTAGATTAGGCGAAAATGACATTCCAATCATAGAAGCAATGAAAATAAATGCAAAAACTGATGATAATAAAAGCAACAGTCCTGCTGAGTGAATTGCATAACATCTATAGGAACAGAAAGCACTGTTTTTGAATGTCCAGTAAAGACTTATTTGATTTTTCCCACAATTAGTGCATCTTTTAGTCATCTAATTCAAATGAATATGAAATTTATCTCTATATAAGTTTTTTAATACTATTATGTTAAAAATAAAAAAGAGAAAGAAAAGAATTAGAATTGTTTCTTACTAAAGATAAATATTCCTAGAGCCAGAAAAACTGCCGTTGCAGCAAATCCAACCCCCAATGCCAAATATAAGGGATCAATATTTGCTGCTAGCGCGCCAGTTTGTTCTAATAAGCGAGGTAATAGTGCTAAAGTTGAAATTTGTTGACCAAGATAAAAAGATAGAATTGCTGACACTGCAACTGATCTTGCTATCATTCCTATAAACAATCCAATAACACAAGCCACAGACATCGCTGATATAGCAATAAAAAGATCTGCAATTGATGTATTGATAATATTTTTCAAAAAGAAATCAGGAATCATGGAAATTTCATCTGAAAATTTGATTGAATCAATAATTATCCCAATTGCAAAACTCAAAAAAGAAGCGATTATCAAGGTTATCATCATCGCTATATATTTTGAAACTATTAACTGCCATCTTTTCACTGGACGTATTAAAAAGAGAGTATAGACACTTTTTGTTATTTCATTTGTCATTGTTGTTCCAAGAATTACAGAAGCAAGTACTCCTCCAACAATAGCAATAAGCACTCCTGTAAACATAGTCACAGGTAAGTCACTCTGTGCAGGTGTTAAAAAGTGCATAAGAATAACAATTGTAGGCATTCCAACCCATACAACAAAAATTGCTTTTGACTTTGCATACCCTTTGAACTCGTCCCAGAGTAGTATAAACAGATTTCTCATGCTATTTTGAAAAGCACCACTCATCTCGAAACACCATCCATTACATATTTCAAGTAGACTTCTTCTAAGGAGGGTTTTAAATGATTGAAATTTCGAATCACTATCTGTTCTTTTACAAAGAAATCCATTAGTTCAATTAAACCTTTATCCAAGTCTACATCCTTTTCAAACATGATAATAATTGCTTTGGGATCTTTTTCATCTATTTCTACTGAATCAACTACTGATATCTGTTGTATTTTTTTGATCTTGTCCGCTATATTAGGACTGATGACTCTAACACCTTCTCCCACTAGAAGTTCTTTTTCAAGATCTTCAGGTTTTCCAACTCTAGCTATTTGTCCTCTATTAATAATCCCTATCGATGTAGCGATATCTTCTACATCATCAAGAATATGAGAAGAGAAGAGAATCGTAACATCAGTATCTTTAGAAAGTTTTTGAATAGTATTCTTTAACTGCCACCTGCTTGTTGGATCAAGTCCACCAAGAGGTTCGTCAAGTATTAGGATAGGGGGATTGTGTAGTAAAGCTTGAGCAAGTTTAAGTTTCTGTTTCATACCACCAGAAAGATGTTTGATTTTTCTCTTGCGAGCATCAGATAATCCTACAAGCTCTAACACTTCTGGGATGCTTGTTGCCAAATCGGCTCTAGACATTTTTGATAACCTTCCAAAAGTTGAAAGAGCATGATCCACAGTTCTCCACTCTTGAAAACCAACATCTTGAGGCAAATAACCTATCAAATTGTTAATATCTGGATTTTCTGAATGGAGATACCCATTTATCCTTACTTGACCTGTGTGATTACTAATAAGACCTACAAGAATCTTCAAAGAAGTAGTCTTCCCTGCACCATTAGGTCCAATATACCCAAATATCTCTCCTTTTTCAACTCTAAAAGAAGCATCTTTGAGAGCTTCAATTGTACCATAATTCTTTGATACATGAGAGAATTCAATTGCTGAAACTGTCGCTCCTTTTGACACAATAATCAACCTAACATAAATTATCAAAGTTACTTAAAAATAGTTGTAAATGAAAGGAGAATTCAAAAATCATTTGCATTTGTTTAAATAGCTGAATGATTTGAATACGCTTTAATGACAGCAATTAACTCAGCAGAATCGGTTAAGAGATTATATCTTAACAATGAAACTATTGAAGATTCAACAATAGACATTTTTAATGAATCTATTGTAAAATTCTTCAAAAATGCACTTAAAATTAGTTTAAAGAAACCCAATCAAGCCATCTTTCTACTTAAAGCATTAAGAAATCAGAGAATAGCGATCAAAACAAGAAATAGATGGAAAAGCAATGGTATTCATGTTCCTGCTTTCTTGATTTTTAGTATTACAGGTAGATGTAATCTAAAATGTAAAGGCTGCTATGCTCATGCTCAACATAGAGAAAAGGAAAAAGAACTGGATACGATAAGAATTAGAAGGTTATTTCAAGAAGCAGCTGAGTTAGGTATTTCTATGATTCTTATAGCGGGTGGAGAGCCGATGCTTCGTCCTGAACTTTTTGAAATAACTAAGGATTTTCCTGAAATCATCTTTGCTATCTTCACAAATGGAACACTTTTGGATAATACTGTGATAGAGAAAATTAAAAAACAAAGGAATGTTGTTCCACTTCTCAGTACAGAAGGATTTGAGCATGAAACAGATGATAGGAGAGGAGACGGTATTTATAGAAAATTGCGATTACTGATGGATAAATTATGGGAAAACAATATTTTTTTCGGAACATCTTTGACTTTAACTTCTACAAACTATTCACTAATTACAAACGAACTTTTTGTAGAGGACTTTGTTAAGAAAGGATGTAAAGTCTTTATCTATGTAGAATACGTTCCAGTTAGAGAAGGAACTGAGCATTTAGAATTGAATCTTGATCAAACAAAAAAGATACCAGAGCTAATGGATAGTTTAAGAATTAAATACCCAAGTCTTTTTGTTGCGTTTCCAGGTGATGAAGAGAAATTGGGAGGATGTTTATCATCAGGTCGAGGTTTCCTTCATATCAGTCCAGAAGGCAGAATAGAGCCATGTCCTTTTGCTCCTTATTCAGATACAAATATCAAGGATGTTTCTCTTAAAGAAGCTCTCCAATCCAAGTTGTTGCTTAAAATCAGAGAAAACCATGATGAACTAAAGGAAACTACAAGTGGATGTGCCTTATGGGAAAAACGTGAATGGGTTAAATCTTTACTTTAAGAATGGTTTTGTTTGTTTTATACAAATAATTTTTACTTTTTTTTAACATGGATAAACAAAAGGAATTATTGAATTATATAATTTAGAATAATTGCTACATAATATTTATTATTATAGAAAGTTAGGAGTGCATGTGATTTCTGAGGATTTAACCGATTTAAAAATTGAGGGATTACTAAAAGAGCTCACCTTAGATGAGAAATTCAAACTTATGGTAGGTTATTTTCGCTTCCAAACTCACACGGTTCGAAGATTAGGTATTAAAACTTTTAAGATGACTGATGGTCCACTGGGTATTTCTCAACATTCTAGCATGCTTAGAAAAAATACTCGTTTTGCTGCAGGAATAAATTTGGCTGCTTCTTGGAATAGAGAACTAGCATTTGAATGTGGAAAGGCAATTGCAGAAGAAGCAAGGGCTATCAATCGCTTGTGTGTTCTTGGACCAGGAATAAATATAGGTCGCACACCATTTAATGGTCGAACTTATGAATATTTTAGTGAAGATCCTCATCTGACAAAAGAGATTTCCATACCTTTCGTTAAAGGAATTCAGAGTCAGAGGATTGCAGCTTGTCCTAAACATTATGTCGCGAATAATCAAGAAATAAATCGTTATATTATTAATGTAAATGTAGATGAAAGGACTCTTCATGAGATTTATTTGAGGGCTTTTAAAGAAACAGTAGAAGAAGCAGATCCATGGACTATAATGACTTCATATAACCAAGTAAATGGAGAATATGTTCACGGTAGTTCTAAACTCCTTAAATCTACTTTATTCGAGAAATGGGGATTCAATGGTTTTGTAATGACTGATTGGTGGGCTTCTGAACCTCGAGATGTTGAAAAAGGCGAACCAGAGCAACCAACAACTGTTGAAGCAATAAAAGCAGGATTAACTCTTGAAATGCCCGTTCCATTTCTTTATGAAAAAGACACTTTGAGACAGGAATTTGATTCAGGTAAGATTAGTGAAAAAGACATTGATGAATTAATAAGAAGACTGCTTCGTGTATATGCTAAAGTAGGCATGTTTGAAGATAAAAACAAGCTGCCTAAAGGTGAGAGAAACACTAAGAAACATCAAGATCTTGCTCGAAAAATGTCTGAAGAGGGAATAGTTCTTCTAAAGAATGATAATAATTTACTTCCTATAAATATAGAAGAGATTAGTAAAATTGCAGTATTAGGACCTAATTTAGATAAAAAACTCTATGGATTTTTAAGAGGTGGGGCAGCATCGGTAACTCCACCTTATGAAATCACGCCTCTAAAAGGATTAAAAGAGAAATGCAAATTAAAAGTACAGTTAACAACAGAACCTGCAACAGCTGATGTAGCTCTCCTTTTCATGGGATTAAATCATGATTCACCGATTAAGTTAATGAGTGATGAGTTCACAGAGCTCAAAGAAGAGCATGGAAATGAATCAGAGAAAATGGATAGATTACAACTTGGTCTTTCAGAAAGTCAAATTGATCTTATTAATGAGACAGTTAAAAATAATCCAAACACAGTCGTAATTCTGATTAACGCCAATCCAATATCAATGGGAGAATGGTTGGACAATATCCCAGCAGTTCTAGAAGCATGGTATCCAGCTATGGAAGGAGGAAGAGCCATTGCAAATGTTCTTTTTGGTGATGTTAACCCTTCAGGAAAACTTCCTTGGACTTTTCCCAAAAAATTAGAAGACTCTCCAGCGCACAAATCAACTAGAACTTATCCAGGAGAAGATCTACAAGTCTATTATGAGGAGGGAATTTACGTTGGATATAGATATTTTGAGAAAGAGCAAATCAAACCACTCTTCCCATTTGGTTATGGATTATCTTATACATCCTTTGAATTGGAAAACATCAAGTGTGACAAAGATGTACTGATTTCTTTGAAAGATAAACTCCAACTTACTGTCAAAGTTGAAAATACTGGAAAACGTGAAGGAAGTGAAGTAGTACAGGTTTATGCTCAAGCTTTAAAACCATCAATTGACAGACCTGTAAAAGAACTAGTAGGTTTCCAGAAAATTCATCTCAAACCTAGTCAAAAAAAAGAAGCTAAGATTACAGTAAAGGCTAAGGATTTAGCATTTTACGATTTAGAAAGCAAAAACTGGAAAATTGACGAAGGTAAGATTATTTTACACATAGGAAATTCCTCAGAAAATATTACTTTAAGACATGAAATAAGTTTCAAATCTTAATATTTCTATATTTAGAAAAAAGAAAATCCAATAATATAAAATTGTTAGAATGGATAGGCTTTTTAAAAAACTTAAAAAACCAAACCTAAGATGAAATCGTTTCAGGTTGTTGATTCACTTCTATTCGATTTGGACGGTACTCTTACTGATCTAGGTACTAGATGGTGGATGCCTTTCTTTCGAGCTATAGATAAGATGAAACCTGATTTAGATCCAAAAGTTAAACAAAAAGCTCTTGAAACAATTTTAACTAGAGTTATGCAAACAGAAATGGGAAGAAACAAACTTCTCAAAATAAGCATGTTTCTGAAAGCAAAAAAAGATACAAAGATGACTTTTAGAGACATAATAAAAGCAATACGATTAGTAAGAAGGGATCCCCTTGCGTTCAAAGAACTTATTCCACTTGAAGGAGTCAAGGAAGTTCTTGAAACTTTACGTAATAGAGATTATAAATTAGCTTTGGTTACAAGTGCTGGAGATAAGACTGTTGCTAGAGCAAAAACTAAAATCGACATCCTAAATAAATTTGATGTCCTTGTAACTAGAAATACTGTAAAAAAGATTAAACCTTATCCTGAACCTATTTTGCATGCTTGTGAAAAGTTACACAAAAAGCCTGAAACTTGTGCAATGATAGGTGACTTTCCACAAGACATCCAAGCTGGAAAACTTGCAGGAACGAAAACTGTAGCTATTTTAGGTGTTAATGGTAAATATACAAAAGAAAGTATAAGGAAATTAGAACCGGATGTAACCTTGAATTCCATAGGAGAACTTCTTCCTTTGTTTTTAGGTCCTCCTAAATTTTTTAGAAATTAAAAATTATTTCCTTCAAAAATTTGCTGTTAAGCTTAGAAAGCTATTCTAGAGCATTTTTTATAGTCAACTTGCAGAATCTAGTTTTTAGCTTTTAAATATTCAATATCAGCTTCTAACTTTATTCTTGAATATCGGATTTTACCAGCTGCATATAATTCGTCTAAATTTTTGTTCTTCTTTACAATCTCCCTTACGAGATTATAATCTGTTTTAATATATTTGAAATCCTTCCAACCAAGCATTTCCTTGAAAATAGGTCTATTCCGTATGTTAAATATTAATGAGAGAACAATATACATCAAAACTATACCCATATTAAATTCGATCAATGTATTGACAACCATCAGCAGAAAACTCCATGTTTCTTGTCCAAGACGGATTCCTGAGATTGCAAGGGTGAACTCAAGACAGAACTCAACTAGTGTTCCTACTACAAACAAATACAATATATCTTGAAGACGGATTTTCTTAAAATAGTAAAGTATGAAAGCAATAATCAAATTACCAATTGTCATCAATCCAAAAGTCAACCGTTGTCTTGCTTCGTTCATATTTCTTGCTACTTCTATTATTCTATCATCCCAAGGGATTAATTGCGATCCTACACTCACAAAAGTCCATCCAACATAAAAAATAAGTGTAGATAACCAAATATCTCTCCAGTTTCTCTTTTCAAGCATTAAAGCAACATAAGAGAATTGAACAAAACCGGGAGAGAAACAAAACCAGAGAAAGAATAAGTTAGGATTGACAGGACCTGTATATGTTCTACTATGCATCACAGTATACCAGATATAAAAATCAGTTAGAAGGTACACTAACCAGCCAATTATTCCCCAAACTATTGGTTTCCAATAACGTTTGTAAGTTAAAAAACCGATCCAAAGAGCAAGGAATATTAGATCTAAGTAAATAAAATCCATTCCAAAAGTGCGAGTTACGATTGAATAATCAGCCATAAAGAGGGAGAAAAAGGATAATTTAAAATGCTATTGTTTCCATTAATTCCTTAATATTGTAAATACGTTGTATTATGGATTAGCTAAAAAATCTAAAAAAGATTTAATTCATGCCTTTTACATTAATGGTTTAAACACTCTATTCTGCCAATATATGAAGTTAGTATTAGTATCTCTAAACATCAATTCTCCTTCAAATGGACCACTTAGTATAATTAATTCTGTTTGACTTATAGGTTGAAGGATAAAGTTAGACCAAGATAATTGAAGGACTCCTTCCTCATAATATAACTGAATGGAATCAGGAACTTCTTCACCAGTGTAGAGGGAGTAATGTCTTTGCCAAGCTTGATAGTTCCCAAGATAAGATAACCAATAATCTATCAATTCTTCATTAGGAGAATAAATAGGACATATAGGATTGTGCAATCCTTCTATAGATAAAATAAGAAAATCCGTAAAGAATTTCACCTTGATATCTCCTATATCAATTAACCAATGATCTGCGATAAATGTAGTACCATTTATTGGTTTTAATCTGAGAGTATAATCCATATATTTTATTTTGAGTTTAGACCAAGATAAATAGACATTTGCTATATCTCCTTCTATAGCATATTTACCTATGTAATTCTGAAGAATTTCAACATTAACATCTTGTTTTTCATAACTTACTTTCTGTTTCTTTATTCCAGTTTTAGTCTCATGCATGATTTCTAGAATTTCCATAGCAAGATATTTTGAGTCATCCTCAAATGCTTCTGAATTGGAGATTAATATCACTGCAAGTTGTTGTTCAGGAGCGAAAGCTATTATTGAGATTGTTCCTTGATTAGTTCCAGCATGAAATACTGCAAGTTCGTTGTTTGGTAGGTATGATCTGTCCACAAAGAAACTCATGCCTATTTGTTGTGGATCTGAAGGTTTGGAAAAATTTGATTCATACATCATCGATAATGTTGTATCATTAATTAGATTGATTCCGTCTACTTTACCTCGATTAATGATGAATTTTGCAAAATCATTCATATCTTCAATCGTAGAATACATACCACCAGAAGCCATATCAATTATATCGAATTGATTGTAAGGGATATTATTTCTACCTTCTCTAAAGTATCCTACAGCTATTTTACTTGAACTTGGTATTAAAGAGGAAATAAAACCACTTGAAGTCATTCCTATAGGATGCAGGAGAGAATCCCTCATGCGAAATGCGAACCATTCTCCAGTTACTACCTCAATAATTCGTCCTAGAATGGTAAATCCTATATTTGAGTATTTAAATTGTTGATTAGCAGGATAAGCAACGTATGATTCTTTCAACGAAGCAACCATATCTCTGAGAACATATGTATTATTATCCCATGCCCATTGAGGTAAATTGTGATTTCTAGGAAGCCCAGACCGATGTGCCAAAATATTTCGAATTGTTATTGGATCTGAATCATTGAAACGACTATTGATTTCAAAATCGGGGAGATATGTAGTTATTGGGACGTCTAAATCTACCAAACCTTCTTCGTATAGACGCATAATCTCAATAGCAGTAAACAGTTTAGAAATCGAACCCATTTTGAATATAGTGCTTAAATCTGCTTCTATATTTTCTTCAATATTAGATAAACCAACCACTTCTTGATAGATTGTTTCGTTACCTACAATTAAGCTAACAGCTGTACAAGGCAGTTTTTCTTTTTTCTGCAATCTACTCAGCTCATATTTAGTAAAATCGATGGCATAAGTGTAATCATCGATAGGAATAGTTCTAGGTCTAATTGGAGGATAGGGGATAACTAATAAAGTAACAGTAAGTGCAACTAAAATAATAGTTCCAGCAATAAATTTCTTGGACTTAAAAAAACTCAATTTTATAAAACCTACCTGATTTGTAACTGGTTAGAGAGCATAGATACTTTTATAGTTATGCAAATGATTTGAAGGAATTGAAAGAAAGATTAAGGTCGTGGAGGACCTTGTTTTACAATTTTTCTCATCTCTTCAACTGATGGTTGCATTAAGGTATTGACGTGTTCTAACCACCAAGTTATACCAGCATCAATATATGATTGTACAACTTCCTTTCTATGTTCAGGTGCAAAGAAACCAGTTCCTGAAACTATGATTTCAAATTTATCCTTTTCTTTACGATTACTATTAATCACTTTTATAATGTCACGTATTTCATCTGGTGTCAAATCTTGAGGAAAATTTTTGTGAATAGGTAGTGCTCCATCAAATTGAGCAGCTCTAACAAATGGTTTCTTAGCAGGCCACATACCTCCTAAAAGTAGAGGTATTCTTGGGGATTGGATTGGTTTTGGTAGAAAAATTGCATCATCAATTTCAAAATATTTCCCTGAAAAAGAAAAAGGTTCTCCGGTCCATAGACCTTGAATAATGACTAGTTCTTCTTCCAATTTTTCAGCTAACACTTTAGCATCATACTCTTCTCCAAATGTTTCAAATTCATCTTTAGGACCACCAATTCCTAAACCTAACATTAACCTTCCATTAGATAGAATATCTAAAGTTGCTGTCATTTTTGCAAATTGCCAAGGGGTATATCGTGTAAGTGGAGATACATATGTTCCAATTTTAATGCTTGAAGTTCTCGCAGCAATTGCGCTCAATAAAACCCACACTTCTCCAATAGGTTGAATTTCGTTTTTTTCAAAAAGAAGATGATCACACAGAAAAAACCCATCCCAACCTGCTTGTTCAGCTTCGATAGCAAATTCAACTACAAGATTGGGATCTGCAAACTCTTTGAATTGTATTAAACCTATACCATACTGAATATTTGAATCCATATTTATCAGATATTATCCTATTCAGACATTGATATAATCTTTTTAAGCTATAGTTTTTCATCACTAAACTAATGGGTTCTGCCATGAAACCAAATTCTAATGCAAATAAATATAAACAACAGTATCAAACAAACACAAGATTGACTTAGTCACTTTAGAGCTGAAAAAACCATGACTGACAGTGATAAGATATTTGCTACTGTAGATTCACAAATCAAAAATAAACTCTTAGAAGATAATAAACCTTCAGTAAAACAAGTTCTAACAAATGCTACTTTTATGGTTTTATTCGCTGCTCAATTCATAGAAAATATCGGTAGGTCAATTTCAGGTTTAGCAATAGAATTTCTTATATTTCAACTTACAGCTAGCCCTCTGTTAATGGGTATTCTTGGAATTGTATGGTTATTACCATTTGTCATCTTAGCTCCACTAGCAGGTGTTCTAGCTGACCGTTTTGATCAGCGTAAACTTATGTTTATATCCAACATAATTAGTGCAATTGCTTCTGTGGGATTTGTAATTGTTTATCTTTTCAAAAATCAGCTGACTTTGTTGACTCTTACATTAGGTCATCCGTCAGTTATTAGCTCATTATCTTTCCAAGCAACTGTTCCCAACTATCTTCATGTTCTCTGGCCACTATTCGTTCTCTGTTTCATTAATTCAGCGTCTGCAGCATTCTTCTTCCCATCAAGAAACGCTTACACACGATTGATAGTTAGAAAAAAGAACCTCTTGATAGCTAACTCAGTTGGATCTTCAGTTTTTCAAATAGCAACAATTATTGGATTTGTATTAGCGGGATTTTTAGCAGCTCGAAGTTATTTGCTAAGCTTTATCTTTGATGCAACAACATTTGCTGTATCAGGAGTGCTTATTGGTATCATCTTCATTATAGGAAGAAAACCTCCTGAAGTTATACGAGAAAAGAATCAGAGTATAAAACAAGAGTTGAAAAGTTTTGGAGATGATATAGTTGCAGGATATCGAACAATACGAGAATATCCTAAAATTTCTTATATGCTTGTAGTATTTTCATTCATTACTTTTGGATTTGGAGCAGTTAATGTGTTATTTATTGTAATCTTGCAAGGTGAAATGAATGTAGGACAAGAATGGTATGGGATCTTACAAGCGTTAATGGGAGCATCAGGGATTATTACAGCTTTAATATTTATGAGAATAGGTAAGATTAAACGAAAAATTTTGGTATTAAACATAACTTTTGCTTCAATCGCTGTATCAATGTATATTTTCTCAATAGTGAGAAATCTCTATGTTATGGCAATTATTATGTTTGGTTATGGAATAATGTCTGTATGTATAAACGTACCTGCTTCAACTTTAATACAAGAATCTGTCCCATATGAGTTGCAAGGAAGAGTTTTTGGCACTCAACAATTATTACAGGGTGTGGCTCAATTAGTTGGAATGGGGATAGTCTCACTTATAGCTGAATATGTCCTCCCTATGTGGGTTTTATTAGCAAGTTCAGTAGTGCTAACAATTACGATTCTTATAGGCTGGTTTTATTCTAAAGGAAAGGGGTTAACAGGATCAGATTACCCAGAAGAAAGCTCATTTGAAATGTTGAAAACCAGCGCTAAACTTATACCAACTAGTGGAGGATCTGCTGGTTTAACATCTGAAGAAAAGTAAAATCACATTAGAAAGTAGTTGAAAAAAGATCATGCGAGATTTATTACAATTTCGTAAAAAACTTCTAGAAAAATTGTATATTCCTCAACTTTTTAATTCTGCTTTTTAATTACTAAATGAGGAACAAATGAGTGAAAAATGGACTGTATCAAATGTTCCCGATCTTACTGGGAAAGTAATTGTAATCACTGGAGCTACTTCAGGTCTTGGTTTTGAAGATGCTAAAGTATTTGCTCAAAAAGGGGCAACGATTATCCTTGCATGTCGCAATATGGATAAAGCAAAAAAAACTCTTGCTAAAATTCTAAAAAAGCAACCAAATGCACAGGTAGAGATAATGAAACTTGATTTAACAAGTTTAGATTCAATACACAAATTTGCCACTGAATTCAAGGAAAAATATGATCGTCTAGATATTTTAGTCAATAATGCGGGAATCATGATGGTGCCCTATCAAACAACAGAAGATGGATTTGAAAGTCAGATGGGTACAAATCACCTAGGGCATTTTGCTCTTACTGGATTGTTATATGACTTAATTATCAAAACAGATGGAGCGAGAATTGTCAATGTAAGCAGTAACGGACACAAATTCGGAGATATCGATTTCAAGAATTTTATGTTTGAAGATGGAGAAGGATACTCAAGGACGAAAGCTTATGGAAATTCCAAATTAGCTAATTTATTATTTACCTATGAATTGGATAGAAGATTAAAAGCTGACAATGCTAACGTAATTGCTGTTGCAGCTCACCCAGGGATGGCAAATACCAGCCTAGCAGACCATATGATGGGTTGGTTTGCACCAGTTTTAAAGGGATTATTTGGTCTGTTCATGCAAAGTGCAGCTAAAGGAGCTCTTCCTACTATTCGTGCAGCTGTTGACCCTAATGTTCAAAGTGGAGATTATTATGGTCCTGGAGGACGCAATGAACACAGAGGTTATCCTGTTAAAGTGGAATCAAATGAAAAATCTCATAATGTAGAAGATGCCAAGAAATTATGGCAAGTATCTGAAGAACTCACAGGAGTTAAATATGGTGATTAATTGGAGTAGATTAATATGTTAGAAAAGAGAACTATTGGAAAAACTGACATCAAGGTTTCACCAATTGGTATTGGTGTAATGATGTGGATGAGTGGGGGAAAAGGTTTCTTCAGTCGTATGGCACAAGACTTTTCTGAAGAGATCAAATATGATATTATCAAAGAAGCATTTGCTGGAGGGATAAATTTCTTTGATACAGCAGAAATGTATGGATTTGGCAGATCCGAAGCGAACTTAGCTAAAGCCCTAAAAGAAAATAATGTTGACGATAAAGATGTCATAATTGAGACTAAATGGGCACCAATATTAAGAAGAGCAAAAAATATGCGTAGAACCATCAACAAGCGTCTTTATCATCTTGATGGATACTCTATTGATCTCTACATGATTCATCAACCAATCAGCTTTTCATCTATTAAAACAGAAATGAAAGAAATGGCAAGACTTGTAGACAAAGAGTTGATAGGATCTGTTGGTATAAGCAACTATAATGCTAAACAGATGCGTAAAGCTCATGAAGAATTGGAAAAATTAGGTTTATCTTTAGCTGCTAATCAAGTTCGGTACAGTCTTGTGCACCGAGATATCGAAACTAATGGTATTTTAGATACTGCTAAGGAATTAGGAATGACAATTACTGCCTATACACCGCTTGCTGCAGGATTGTTAACAGGTAAATTACATAATAATCCAGAAGCTTTAAAGAATAAAGCTATGATGTACCGAATGATCGTTAAGAGGAATTTAGAAGAGAGCATTCCTTTGATAGAAACTTTGACTGAGATAGGTAAAGCTCATGAGGTACTTCCTGGACAAGTTGCACTAAACTGGTTAGTTACTTATCATGGTAATACTGTGATAACCATTCCTGGAGCGACAAAAGCTTACCAAGCTAAAGAAAGTGCAGGAGCTATGACGTTTAACTTAAGCAAAACTGAATTAGAAGAGATTGCAGAAGTATCAGAGAGATTTCTCTGATCTTTCTAATTATTACTCCTAAATAAATGAGGGGATTAGGAGAAATACTCCTCAGTTTTTAGCTTAGATTCATTCCTGACCTCTGGTGGTATCTTTGTAAACTTAAAATCAAAAATACTAACATCTTTAGTATCAAGTTCTATTATTTGATCCCATTCATCTTCTTGCATGATTTGAAGATTGGCTGAATTATGAAGTATTATGTAACCTAAATAAGAAACATATTGATTCAAGGATTCCACCTCTGTTCTTTTAGCTCTGGAGTAAGGAACCAATGAAAATCCTAAAACTGCTGGATTTAAGGTAGTAGAATTCTCTTCATCAAACGCATGAATGGGGAGATTATTAATTGCTCCACCATCAACCATAAAATCAGCAAGCTGAATATCTTCTGTGACAGAGCAATTCCCTTTAGCTGTTCTTTTAAGTAAAACTGGTTTAAATAGGAAAGGAATGGAGATTGATATTCGTACTGCATCAGCAACACATAGATCTTTCCATAACTCATCATTTCTAAAATACAGGAGCTCTTTTGAGTTAGTGCTGACACCAGTGATAACCAAATCTATGTTGAATTCATCAGCAAATTGTTTAAATGTACAATTTTTAATTCCAGATCTCTGTTCAATCCATGAATCAAACAAATCTCTAGCTGTTTTTCCCAAGAACAAACCATATTCATATCTAAGACTGTTATAGGAATGAATAGGTTGATCTAGGATTTTCTGCAAAGTTGGATTAACGGTATCTGATTTAGCAAGTTCTCGTATAACTTTACGAGCTTCCTTATCTTTTGGAATTTTTTCTAAAGATCGTCTTGATTCAAAGCTAAGAAAACCTTTCAGCATTAAGGAAAGAAATTGGATACCAGCACGTTGAAATCTATTAGTAGGTATATCTAGCAAATCACTTAATTTCTTATCATCGGATTTTATAAAATCATTCCATGAAGTTTTCATGAATTTATCAGGATCCTCAAATCTTGGATCTTTAACTGTGATATCCGGAAAATTTTCAGAGTATATGGTAGGCATTTTACCAAATTCGACTGTATCTAAGATATTAAGACCAAGTTCTGTCATTAACATAGCTTCCATCTCCTTTGGTTTAAAGCCACAGGCGAGTAAAAGAGCAACTACTGATCCCACTGAAGTTCCAGATATGCCTTTAATTTTTTCAGGATCAAGTCTATCAATAATCCTGTTATCTAGATGCTTACTAACATACGATAAAATACCTAATTCTTCCATCACCTCTATAGCACCCAAGTAAGCAACACCTTTTCCTCCTCCTCCTTCAAAAGAAAGATACTTTACATTTTCTTTAGAAATCTTAACCATTTGTACACCATCAATAAATTATAATTTATTATGCCTTTAAAAAATCAAATTATTGAGGAAACGATTGTATTTAGATAAAATATGAAAATAAAAGCTCAAAAAGAGCATATAAGAAAAAAATCAAATTTAGGTTATTATACCAGAATTAACTCTAACTTAACGACAAGTTTTGCCCACAAATTGGAATCAGTAAGATAACCCACGGGAGAGAGAAAAGCTATTCTTAAGGGTCCATCAGTAACAGGACCTTCTCCAACAATCTCATAAATTAGAACCATATTGAGAACATTATAACCTAAATCTACACCAGTTTGATTATCGTAGGTAGTTACATTTCCATTTACCATAGAATAAGTATAATCTTGGGTGTAGTCATCACTTGCAGTAGCTCTAAGAATGTAATCAGTTGTCATACCACCAATATCATCTAGTAAGGATAAAATCGGAACTCCAACATATTGATTGTAATTAGCAATGTTTCCAATAGAATTTTTAGTACCACCATACCCAGTATAATTCTCGAAAGCTAGTATTTCATCTAAAGTGTAGGTTTTTGTATTTCCATTTCCGATTAATGTCAAGGCAATAGAAATTGGTATTAACTCAATCTTGACTACAAGTTTTACCCATAAATTAGAGTCAGTTAGATAGCCTTCTGGAGAGAGATAAGCTATTCTTAGGGGTCCATCAGTAACAGGACCTTCTCCAACAATCTCATAAATTAGAACCATGTTGAGAATATTATAACCTAAATCTACACCAGTCTGATTATCATAGGTAGTTACATTACCGTTGATCATAGAATAAGTATAATCTTGGATGTAGTTATCACTAGCAGTAACCCTAAGATAATAATCTTCGCCTGTCATTCCTCCAATATCATCAAGTAATGACAAAATTGGAACTCCAACATATTGGTTGTAATTACCAATTGTTCCAACAGCATTTTTAGTACCGCCATATCCAGTATAATTATCAAAAGTTTTGATTTCAGTCAAAGTGTAAGTCTCGGTATTCTCGTTACCAATTAAAGTTAAAACAACATCGTTATCGACTTCTCCAGGAGTATAGAATACACCAAAATAAATACCTAATGCTGTACCAGTAAGAACTAAAACTGAAATAGCTGTAGCTAGTATTATTGATTTTTTCATCTTGGAAGAACAAGAATTGGTAGGTTTAATAAATCTATAGCTCAATCGATTTTACGTTTTGATTAACCAAATTTCATTTATTCCGCTAATCACTTGTTGAACAGTTACTTCTGGACCTACTAATTTCAAAGGACCAATAGTCTCTTGTAGATAGAGAGAGTTTTTCTTGAAGGCTAATATATAACCATTGTCTCTAGCAATATCATCAAAAGATAAAATGACATCTTCAACCCCATCAATCTTGCTTTTTAAAACAACTTGATAACCTTGACCTATCAATGAATCATTAAAATCATGATCCCAATCATTATAACTATCAACCATAGCAATTAACCTCCAAACAGCCATACCTTCATAATTTGCTAATTCTCCACCTTCATCTGCAATATATGAAATACGATGAGGATTTTCTGGGTCTTGATTTGGACAATACATCGCTGCTTCGTAATAAGAACTATCTACAGTATAATTGACAAAACCAGAAAGATTCACTTCCCAAAATATTCCTGAAGTCTGAATCTCAATTGATTCTACATATTTTGCCCAGAGATGACCATCAGTAAGGTAACCTTCTGGAGATAGGTAACCTATTCTTAGAGGACCTCCAGCTAGTTCTTCGGCCCCTACTTCTTCATAAAGTAGCACCATTGTTACATCATTGATACCTTGATCATCACCAGTTTCGTTATAGGTTGTAACCTTGCCATCAATCATATTATAGGTGTAAGTCATACGATATTGATCAGTAGCAGTAACTAAAATTTGATCTTCAGTTGTTATACCACCAGTTTCATCAAGGAGAGTAAAAACTGGAATCCCTTTATATTGATAAGGACCAACAATCGTAGCTGTAGTTTTTTTATAACCTCCATATCCAGTCATTGAACCAGACAGATCCTTGAGTTCATCCATTGTAAAATTTACACTGTTTTCATCCTTTGTTAAAGTTAAAACTACATCTCTTACTTGTTCTTGTGGTTCATAAAAAAGACCGAAATATAATCCTACACCTGCACTAATGAAAACAAGTGAAGTAATGAGGACACTATAAAGTATAGTTTTATTCAAAGGCATATTTGGATTTCCAGCATTTTATTATATAAGAATTATCCATTCTACTCTCAATTAAGAACATAAAAAATGAAAAAAATAAAAAATGGAAAGCTATCAAGCTTATATCCATTATTCCTTTTCTGCTATATACTTTGCTGCAATGTAACCAAAGGTCATAGTAGCGCCTATAGTAGCTCCAGGTCCTGGATAGCTGTTTCCCATAACAGAAGCAGAGCTATTTCCAGCTGCATATAATCCGTCAATTATCGATCCATCTTTTCGCAAAACTTGTGCATGCTCATTTATTACTAGACCACCTTTGGTTCCTAAATCTCCTGGAACAAACTCTACTGCATAATACGGTGGTTTTTCCAAAGGATATAGGTTTGGATTTGGTTTTACTTTAGGATCACCATAATAGTTATCATATGCAGTATCTCCTCTGCCAAAGTCTTTATCTTTTCCTTCTCTAGCTTCTTCATTGAATCTTTTGATAGTCTCAACAAGATTTTTCTCGTTCACACCAATCTTCTTAGCTAATTCTTCTACTGTATCGGCAACGTTGATGTACCCACTATCATAGAATTCTTGTGGGAATTTCATACCTGGAAAAGTAATACCAAACATGTATTTTGATCTGAAACGGCCATCAAAGATAAAGTAGCATGGAACATGTTGATTTTTGTCAGTATGTTTTTCATACATTTCATGTACAACTACAACATAACTAGCTGATTCATTTGTAAACCGTTTACCTGCTTTATTGACCATAATCGATCCTGGATAACCTCGTTCTCCAACGTGGAAGAAGGGAGTACCAGTAGGATCTACTGAAGTAGGACCCCACCAAGCGTCATCTAAAAGGTCAACAGCTGCACCATGTTTTATTCCCGAAAGTATCACATCTCCAGTGTTTCCAGCATGTGCTGAAGTCCATTTAGTTGATATTGGTTTAGGCTGGTATTTTTCCCTCATTTCAAGATTATGTGGAAAACCTCCAGCAGCAAGAACTACGCCTTTCTTAGCTTTTATGTTGATTTTTTTACCTTCTTTATTAGCAATTACACCAACCACTTTATTGTTTTCTAAAATTAAATCTTCAAAGGGTGAGTTTAACCAAAGAGGTATGTTAGCATCCATCAAGGATTTTCTTAATCTACCAATTAAGGCACCACCTAAGGTAAGAAGTTTATAACCTATTAACTTACCAAAAATTGCTCTCATTCCTGCTTTCATAGCAACCATTTTTCCTTTCCAAGTTGACATTATCATACCCAAGTCATGGTATTCAGAAATAGTAAAAGCAATGCCCATTGGAACTTCCATAGCCATTTTATTCAAATGTTGGAACTCTTTCTTTAGCTTTCTACCGTTGAAAGGTTTAGCCTCTAGAGCTCTCCCTTTAGCAATACCACCAGGTCTTTCAGGATGATAGTCAGCGTAATTTGGAACAAATAGAAACCTTGCTTTGGTGTTTGTCCTTAACCAATCTATCATTTTAGGAGCATTTACAATGTAAGCTTCTTTTAATTCTGAAGGAACTCGATCTCCTACAGTATTATCCATATAGGTTCTAGCTTTTTCTAGTGAGTCTTCAACACCATTCTTCTTTAGAAGATAGTTATTTGGAACCCAAACACCACCTCCAGAAATGGCAGTAGAACCGCCATAAGTGGCTGATTTTTCAATGACAAGAACATCTAAACCAGAATTTTTAGCTACAAGTGCTGCAGTCAAAGCACCTCCTCCCGACCCTACGACTAAAACATCAGTTGTATAATCCCATTTTGTCATGAGTGAAAAAAAGAATTTACGATAATAAACATTATGCAGAGGCTCTGAATTATATTTAAGGGTAAAAATAGAGGACAAATGATATTGAGTTAAGATAAAAATTGAGTAAACGTTTAACCACAATTTTTTATTTTAAGTTGTTAGATCCAAAAGGAGACGCACAACGTATTGTAGATCAAGCGCAGGAAGTTCGTAAAAAAGGACCTGAAACATGGACACTCAATCGAACAATAACTAGAAAAGATAAAGTAGAAAGATATGCAAATAAATTAAAGAATTGTATTGAAACAGAAAATTGGTTCGAACTTCATCAAAGATTAAATTGGCACTTTCTAGAAAATTCCTATTCATGGTGGTATGGAATAAGAAGGGAATGGGAACCAAGACAACAGGAATTGATGGGGGACCTTAAAACTAGAGACCCAGAATTTGCTTCAATTCTAGAGAATATTGTTAACCCTAAAACTACTGACTTGGAAAGGGTAGAATTATTTCATAAATTGCACACCAATTTTCTCAATAGTAAGGTATACTTGGAATACATTCAGAACCCACAAGAAGAACGCAATTGATATAAGGTTCCTATCATTATATTTTTTTTAGAAATGGGTAGTTTAGAAAAACTGACTGAGCACACCTCTGTTGAAACACTGACTCAGATGACCACTAGGTCTAGTGTTCTAGGAGCTATATCTTTAGGCAAGTGCTCTATAGCTGTAGATAGTGGAAATCCTTTAGAAGTGGGAATTGGATTCAGGAAAGATTTGGAAGAGCATTTCAACCTTCCTGTTGGCTATCTTTTCTTAACTCATGCTCATAGTGATCATAGAGGAGGGATGAATGCGTTCAAAGATACAACTTTACTTATAAGTCAAAAGTGTAAAGAAAATATGCCAAAAAACATTTCATTTAAAGATTGGACTGTAAAGACCTTTGAAGACAAATATCTACTTGAGAATGAAGAGATTGAGGTTGAATTTCATCATGTAGCAGGTCATAGTTTGGGTTCAAGCGTTGCTTATGTTCCAACCGATAAGGTTCTTTTTGCAGGAGATTTAATTTTTACAGAACCGATAAATCTAGGATTACCATTCTTAGGATTTTATCAAAATAGTCCTCGAAAAACTGGAAATCCTGAAGAATGTCTTGCGGCATTTAAGAAGTTTAAATCAATGAAGATAGATTACATCGTTCCTGGACACGGAGATATAGTAAAGAACCCTCAAGAGTACTTAAATGATCAAATAGAATTCTTCACTACGTTGAAAGAGTTCATAATTGCTGAAATAAGGAAAGGAAAAACATTAGAGGAAATACAACTGCCTAGAGTTGGACAAATTGAGAAAGCTTATCAGATGATTGAAGCTAAAACTCAGAAACACAAATCTTTGAAATTCATGGATACAATGGAAAACTGGTTAAAAAAAGCATTTTATAACTTTTATAAACAATTTGAATGAAATTGTTCAAGGAATTAGAAGGTAAGGTTGTATTCCTTTTTTAATTTTACAATCAATTCTTTAATCCCAACTTGAATTAGATTAGAGGCAGATTCAGAGAAAAATTGCTTCCAATTTTGAGCAGATTTTTTTATATCGTGTAATTTTCTTTCAGGTTCCAATTTATGAACTAGATTAGTATCCAACTGGTCTATACCCCAACAAACATTAAACGCTGGTATTGGATAGATATAGAAATAACCTATTTCTTCAAAATTCAATTCAGAAGCTGGAGAAAAATGCTTTTTGTATTCTTCAAAGAAGATTTGTCTCATATCATCACTAATTTCGCTGTAAAGAATAAACGAACTCACTTCTTCAACAAGATCTCCGTATTCAGAATTTTCCCAGTCCACCAACCAAACCTTTCCTTGTGGATCAGTTATAAAATGACCTCCTAAATCACCATGCATAATTCCAGATATTCCAAATGGGAACAAATCTTTGTTATCTTCTATTAAGTTTGAATATTCGTTGATTGCTAGAGAAAAAGCTTTGGAAATTTTATCATTCATCAAGTAAGGATAATCTGTTTCAATATGGTTCATGGTTTTCTTTAATGCTTGATGATTCTTCCTTAATTGAATTAAACCATCTGAGATTACCTTATACTTTATATTATGTATATCAGCTAAATTACTAGCCATTCTTCTGATAGTAATTTCATCCTGATAATCTGAATGAGTACCTTCTACAAAATCAAAGACAACAGCACCATTTTTGAAAAAATCCCGATCGACATATCTTGGAGCTGGAACACATGTAACTCCTTTATCAATGAACATTTGCCTAATTTTAGCTTCATTGAGTATCTTTTTGGTTCTTTCAGGATAAAGAGCTGTTTTTAAAGCGTAGACAGAGTTATTAGTTGTAACCTTGAAAACTGCAGAAGCTTCTCCTCTTCCTAAGAATGATATTTCTCTAATCACCTCATTATTTTGTTTAAAGAGCTTAGATGCTGATTCTTCTATCGTATTAGGATCTATAGGTTCGAAACTCTTCAAATTATCACCAAAACAAGATATATTGAACATTTTTTTATTTTTTGATTTTTAATTAACACAGATTTTTATACGTGAGTTGCTAGTTATCACATGAAATGACTAACAGAAGTAGGAATTCTGGTGGTGGAGTAGGTATAGTCACAATACTTTGGGTAACCTTTCTTATACTAAAATTAACTCATGTTATTGACTGGGCATGGGTTTGGGTATTTTCTCCACTCTGGATTGCAGCAAGTTTAGGAGCTTTATTTATAATCATTGTTGGAATTATTCTGCTTCTAGCAGTGATTGGAATAATTAGTAAAAACTCACGAGCACCTATTGTGCTAAGAAGTTGGTTTAAAGGGAAGGAGCAAGAAGAGAACTAAATCTTCTCTCCTGTTTCTTATTTTAGAAAAAATTCTTACACTAAACTATATTTTCCATAAATTTTAATTTCTATGCTTAAGAAAGTATTCTATAACTAACATTGATAATTAAAACTAAATAACACACTATAAAGAAAAAAGAAGGAACGGATATGAAGGAGAGCTCATCTGGATTTAATGATCCGCAGAATATATGTAAAAAACTAGAGAAAGAGTTTAAGATGAAAAATATAGAAATTACGAAAATACAAAAAGATGATTATTTTAGAATAAGTTGGGTTATAGAATTGTTAATTGATGATGTGGAATATCGTTTTACATGGGATAATAGAGAAAAATGGTTAGTGTTTGCAGTTTTGGGAGGAGATAAAAAATATCCAAAAAATTGGGAGGATATTCATGTTTATAGATATAATAAAACAACGAAAACTTCGGAAGAAAAAAAAAGCATTAGAAAAACACAATATAGAAAAAATATCGATTTGTTTGGATGAATTAGAAAGATAAGATCAAGTTAAAGAGATCTAATATTCTATATCGATTCGTTTTGCTTTTTTCAAGATATAAAGAGAATCTATTGTTACCCATTCATTCATTCTTGTTTTGCTAACTCTCTTCCAATCACCTGGGCTAAAATATCTTGCATCTGGATTTGATGATTGACAATAACTTTCTTCTTTAGGAAAACCTCCATCCGCTAATCGTTTAGACTCAAGTAGATCCAAAGCTTCGTTACAACTTTTATCAAGGAGCTTATCTGCTTCTCCTAGAACTTTAAGAGCCATCAGAATATCGTAATGCCAGTATGGAGGATAATGAAGCATTACCCACTTCTTGTTTATAACTTTTTCATCTCTTATTCGTTTGAAAAGTTTCCTTTTCAAGAATAACTCAATACTTTGACTAACTGCTTTCTCTATTTTCGAGCTTTTTTCTTCTTTCAAATATAAATTGAGTGCTCTTAGGGGAATAAGACTTTCATTATATGAAGAATTAATAGCTTCTGGTTTTCTATCACAATTCCATCCACCATCATGCCACTGATGTTCTGCCAATCGGTCAGCAAGAAATTTACATCTATCATCAAAAAAACCTAAGGAAATAGCGGAATAAATCCCATTCCCATCCTGAGATGCACAAAAACGTCTTCTTCCATCAATTTCAAGTTCAAGTTTTCTTCCCATTAACCAATTCATTTCTTTGTTTATACTTGGAACAAGAGCCTTATCTCCCGGAGGATAACCTATATCAGCTAATTCTGATAATATCCAATGAGCACCTTGCCATTTAGAATAGACATGAAATGTTTTATTTTTTTCATCTTTTGGAAGATAAGAAAATAGAGTTTTTAGCAGAGGAGAGTTTTTCTTTATATTATTTGTAATTCTTTTAACTTCTGCTGTTTTATAATCATGATCTAAAAGACGTAAATAGGTTTTCAATCTAATAGCAGGTTCAGTAGAACTAAGTAAAATGTCAATCATTGATCTAGTTTTCAAAGTATGCACCTATTACTACAAATTTCTAATAAGAAAAAAACCTTCTAGTTATTATTCTTATGTTTATTACTGAAAACTAGACTAGTGGTTCAACCCAAAGTAGCCTTATTGCAGTTACTCTACCTCTACTACTAATAATTCTTATGAAATAATAATCAATGCCACCTGTATTTAATGAAGAAGAATCAGCAGGTGTATGTGAGCGATCATTAATATAATACTCATCATGGGAGATAATATGAAATAAAAAGAGATTCCGCCCCGTGAGGTAGTTAAAAGATCTGCCTTATAAGAAACAAAGGATTTTATAACCTCTAAATTTAAAGAGTTAATTCATTTTTTATATACCACTTAGAAAGATTTTTTTACCCGAAAATGATTCAAAGTGTTTGACCACCATCAATATATGCAATAAGGGAGTTTATTGGATAAATTGAAGAAAAAATTAATGGTTTCTGCAATTTCTGGATTTATTGGAATAGCCATTTATTTAATCTTGACAATTATATCGTGGAGTTTTTATCCGTATACATTTAATCCATTACACAATTGGTTAAGCGATTTAGGGAATACTACTATTAATCCTGGTTCTCTCTATTATCGCTTAGCTAGTATATCATGTGGAGTTTGTCTTATTGGATTTTATTTATTTTTGGGGCTATTGACAAAGGATGATCGAAAGAAATTTCATGTTTACACATGGATTGTGAGAGTATTTGGTATACTAGGAGCGATTTCATTTATCATGAGCGGTGTTTTTCCCATCAATGATCTGTCCAATCATTCATTTTGGTCAAAAATGCTATATATACTCTTCGGAACTTCTATTGCCTTTTCTGGGATTATCTGGATTTATGATAAAAAAATGAGATTACTTAGTATATCTGTATTCTTAATTTGTATTGTGGATATTTTCTCGGGAATTTTCACCCAAATTTACATTTTGGAATGGATAGTGGTATCTTTAATAATTTTGTACATCTTATTTTTGTGCATTAGAAATGTAACATATCGCGCCAGAGGACCTATTAACTTCAATTGTTAAATATTCTGTAGAATATCTTTTAATTCTCTAAATTGGTTACTTTTTCTTTTTTTAAATTCCTTAATAATCCCTTTTTCCATCTCATTCCAAACATAAAACGTAATGGATTAATGTATTTAATTATCGCTAACAGAACAAGTATTATTGGTAAGGAAGAGACGACAATAATTACATATTTTGTAAAAATTGAATAAGATAATTGAACAATATAGTACCCTATAACAATAATAACAGTCTGATGTAAAATGTAAAAAGGCAGGACTAATTCATTCAAGAATTTCCTTGCTTTATTGTTTACATTGAGATATTTACTTCCTAAACCCATCAGTAAAATCACAAGACTCCAACCAAGAATTGAATAGAAAATCCAATCAAGAATTTTGTAAGGATGAAATCCTGCTGATGCGAAGATAGGAAAATTAAGGAAAACTAGAGTACCATGAGATACTGCAGCTAAAATAACTACTACTAAGGCAGGAATAATCTGTTTCTCTATAGATTCTTTAAATTTCTTATCAGAAGCTATAATATAACCAATAAAGTAGAAAACCAAGTAAGTGTAAAATGAATAACCACCTATACTAGGTAGAATACCACCTAGAAAGTAATTCAATAGTTCACATAGAATAATAGGGATAACAAAAGTAAAAATTAAACCTGGTTTTGCAAGAAAAGAAGTTACCTTTAATAGCCTATTGTGATTATTTTCTTTTCTTAATAGCACAAAAGGACCAAGTAAGATCAATGAATATAAGAACAGAATTACTAGAAACCACAGATGACTTCCAAATACAGCAAAATCTCCTGTACTTGTATTGTCTATATAAATTCCATTAAACATTTGACCATAAAATTGGAAAAAATTCCCTGAATAACCTTGTTGTTTTCTTGTAAGAAAAACTTGCAATGGTACATGAGTAAAAAGTCCAATTATAAATGGTACTAGCAATCTAATTGTTCTAGATAAGATATATTTTCCAGCAGATACAAATTTAAGTGCATAAAATGTTCCCATTCCTGCTATTACAAAAAACAAAGGTAAAGCAAAAGATGCACCAAAAGACATAGCTTTATCTAAATATCTATTAATCTCATTATTCTTGATAAACCACCCAGCATCAGTATCAAAGAATTTTGTGCAATGATAGAAGAAAATAAGCAGTATAGCTATTATTCTTAACCAATCTAAATCATATCTCCTTTCAAAGAGTTGTTCTTTTGCTTGTGTTTCAGACATATTTGTTCTCCAAAAATTTTAGAGAAGTTAGGCTATATCATTCAGTTTTTTATTCACAAATTATTTTGAACTAAACAATAGATAATTAGTTAATAAACATTTTTCATTTAAGGTATAATTGAAAACATAGAACGATATTATGCAGAAATCTTATGTCTGAGAGAATAATAAAAAGTCATAGGAATTTATAATTTTACAAATCCTTTAAATAGTTCTAATTGTAGAACAGTGTCTGATTATATGAACTTCTTTCAGGACCGGAAAAAATATCATGCATGGAAACTTAAATGGTTTCAGTTGTTATATGATTTTCCAACATTTACAGTTCCACCAAACGTTTCACCTATTACAATATCATATTCATATAATACCACAGATGCAAATCTTCAACGGTTAAAAGAGACGTATTCTCTTGAGAAAATTGCTGGTGATGGAACAGAAATTGAGCAAATTATTAATCTAATGACTTGGGTTTATCAATTAGCTAGTCATGCGAACGAACCAGAATTTCCTGAAGAACGAAATGCGTTTCGGTTTATCAGATTAGCAACCATTGAGAATAAACAACTAAATTGCTACATGAAGACAGTTATATTGAATGAAATATACTTGGCAATGGGTTTTTGTTCTCGAACAACCCATCTTTTACCTCATTCTGATGAAGAAAAAGAGAGTCATTTCATAACATCGGTATTTTTGGCTAGTTTGAATAAATGGATATTAATGGATCCTGATTGGGGAATGTATGTAACAGACAGAAAAGGTACAGCTCTTGGTGTAATGGAAATCAGAAAAAGATTGATTGAAGGAAAGAAAATGAAAGCGAAAGGAGTTGATAAGAAGAACATAAAAAACATCCTCCATAATCTCAAATATTCTTTATTACTAGGGGTTGATTATTTCTGGTTTTTATCAGAGTTTTTATTTAAAATGCGATGTCCTACTAATAGTAAATTTAACCAAGAGATGGAGAAAAATAGAACTTTTTATGAATTAATTCCAGATGGTTATTTAGATGAAAGGATTCATACGACGAAAATAGATAAGAAAGGTAAAAAACTGCTCTTCGTAAGAAATGTAGAAGATTTTTGGCAAAATCCATAAAAGAAATTTGATTTTGATAATATGCGTAAGGGAAAAAACAATTCCCTGAAATTAAATTCTGAAGAAAGCTTTTTAGTGCATTAAATATTAGTAATTCAAGCAAAAGGGAATGCTATGCAAATTTGTGAAGTACGAGGAACCCATTATGAAATAGGTTTCAAAATGGGCGAGATATTTAAACGAACAAATCGAGGAATTATCGAATCAAATGATGATGGAAAATTCTTTGCTCTGAAGGTAAAGGATAAAGTAGAGGGAATAATTCCTGAGTTAATCCAAGAAATCCATGGTTTTGCTGATGGTGGAAAATATAAATTTGAAGATATTCTCACATTTGCCTTAACTTTAGGAAAAAAACCAAATTGTACAGTTTTTGCAATAAGTGGAGAACACTCTAAAAACCGCCAAACAATTTTTGCAAGGAATTATGATGGTCCAAAGTACTTCCAAGATTTTGATTTATACAAGACCTATCCAAAGGGATTTTATGCTCATCAAGGATGCACATATGGGATGATTATAGGTAGAGAAGATGGAATTAATGAGAAAGGATTAGCTATAGCCGTTACAGGGGTGTTTGGTAAATATACTAACAAACCAGGAGTATGGGATCATATTGCTGTACGAGCGGTTCTAGATAGATGTAAGAATGTACAAGAAGCACTAAAACTATTAAAAGAAATTCCTCACTTATATGCAAAGAATTTTCTTTTAGCTGACAAAAGAAATCAGATAGCTATAGTAGAAGCAGATCAGCATAATTTTGAAATCACCTATCCAGAAGAAGGTTTTGGAGTAATAACAAACCATTTTACATCATCAAACATGAAACGATTCAACGATGAAAAGAAATCCATGTATAGAACACATGAAAGGCATAAAAATATTTCAAGATGGTATGAAGAAAAGAAGAAACCAATTGATATTTCTGATGTAATTTCTATTTTGAATGATTCTGAAAAAGGAGTTTTATCTAATCACACAGATGAAGATGTAGATAAGACCTTTCTCACTGTTTGGTCATGGATTGCACAAATTGGGGAAAGAAAGTTTAAGATAACAACAGGAACACCTATAACTGGTGATTATAAAATAATTAGATTCTGATATATTAAGGATGAAATTCCTTTTTTTACTGATTTTACTTGTTGTTTCCTACAAAATTTATTAATAACCTCTAGAAAAAAGAACTTTGAAGGCAATTCAAAATAGTCATTGGTTAGAGAGATGAGCAAAGGAAAGGGTTATGAAATTTCTAAATATCCTGCGAGCAGGAAGATAGTTATAGATTTGATGGAACAAGGATCAAAAAAGCATCATGTAAAAGGTTTAATCACTCTTGATATTACAGAACCTAGAAAGATTTTTAGAAATTACAAAGAAAAAACTGGAAACAGTCTATCGTTTACTGGATGGATTATTGCCTGTGTTGGCAAAGCAGTAACCATGCATAAGGAACTGAACGCGTATAAAAAGAGGAATAAGATTTATACTTTCGATGACTTTGATGTGGGGATTGTAATTGAAAGAGAATTAGGTGGAATAAAAGTACCCACAAAATACATAATAAAACGAGTTAATGAAAAAAGTTTCAAAGAAATCCATGAGGAAATTCGAAGTGTGCAAGCACAAGAATCAGATAGTCCATTTCTTGGTTCTAAGAAGGATAAAACAACAAAAATTGTAAGTTTCTTCGCTTCTTTACCAAAATTCCTAAGAAAAATCGTCTGGTGGTACATAAATAATCATCCACCACTAAGAAAAAAATTCATTGGAAATGCAACTATAACATCGGTAGGAATGTTTGCCAAAATTGGAGGATGGGCAATAGTAATCTCTTCTGAGACTCTACACGTTATGATTGGAGGAATGTCAAAAAAACCTCTAGTCATTGATGATAAGATAGAGATCAGAGAATGCGTGGATCTGACGGTAATGGTTGATCATGTAGTTGTTGACGGAGGTCCATTTACAAGGTTTACACAAAGTTTGGCAGAATTAGTTGAAGGAGGATATGGATTGGAAGAATTTGAGTAACTCCTCTATACACTATTCTTTTCTCATATCATATTTCTTGAAAGCATGTGGCATATATTTTAAAACTCGGAAAAGTCCTATTTTTTTTAAGTTCTTAGCAGCTGTAAGTACAGTATTGACTTTAACATACTGTCCTCCTAATAATTTCACAATTTTAACCTCATTCCAAGGATCATATTGGTGAGTGGGTAATTCGATTTTCACTTCTCCTAATTTAGTTTCATGTAATTCAGTTTTACTCCAACAAGCAGTTAACCTTGGAAAATATGCTAAGCTCTTTCCTGATGTGGATAATAATTCCTTGAAGTTATAATTTGGTACATCATTACTATTTAAATTATATTTATCTATTAGCTTAGTAAACAAAGAATCGTTTACATTTCCAGTTAAATCAGCTTTCACAGAAAAAATTTGCATTTCTCTTCTTGAACCTGAACCTTCTATTGTTTCAGCTTTCTTTTTAAATTGTATCTCTGCATATTTCTTAGGAAAGCCATATATTTCTCTTCCAAAATATACTGCGACATCATCTGTTAGACCCATTGACAACCAATATCTTCCAACCTTTCCTTTATATTGACAAACCAAACTTAATCCATATTCCTTGTAAGGAAACAAACCTTCAACCTCAGGATAATTAGCTACAAATGCCCAGGCTATTGGTTCATCTATAGGTTTCAGAGGATAAGGTAAAAGACGGTTATACACCTCTTCAGATGTTAACCAAGCAAAATGTAAGAATTCTGCATCGGTATAAGTAGTTCCACCACTATCCATTTGTTTCTTTAAATCTTCTAAAATATCTTCATCTAAATAACTCATAATAGAATAAATGGTATCTATTTTAATAAAAGTTTGCAGAAATTTCTTTGATCACGAAGCTTAACTTCTTTTAAATTTAAAATATCAAAATAGTATTTAAAAAATCATTTTCATTTTACTGCAAAGTCACTCTCCTTCCAGTAAGGTCGTTCATCCAAGAAGATACCTTATTAGAAGAAAGGCAAATTTTCTGAAATTAAGAGAATTAATTATTCTATTTATCTGAAAACAATCCTTCAGGTTCTTCATAGTAAAGTACAATCTCACTATAGTATTCTGGAGGAATTGGAATTAGCTGTTCTTTTATTAAGTAATCAATAGCCCAAGGATAAACTAGATGAATATACCAGCAAACAAATTCTCCAAGGCTATTATTTGTATACTTACTTGACTCAAGATTCTTGAATAATGAGATTATGTTTTCTTTTTTCTCTTTAATCCTCTCAACTAATAATTTAGATATTTTTATTGAAAATTCAGACCAAATCTTTGAATCAGCTTCATCCAAAAAAGGAATTTGCAAAAGTTCTGCAAACTCTTCTGAATCCTTGGCTTCTTTTGAATCCATAAGATCTCTGTATTTTTTTTCAGTTTGATCTCTAGCTTCATTTCTTCTTCCCTTTATTGAGCTTTGTCCAAAATTCAAGATGTGCCAATTCAACCAAGGCAAATCTATATCATCTTGTCCATATTTTCCAAGATACTTAGCTTCACCCTCAATCATCCAAAAATAGTACCGGGCATCAGGTTTTGTTAAACTTGGACGTAATGGAGCAGCTTGTAATAAGCTTCCATCCTTAACTAGTTCTCCTAAAAGAGCTATATCTAGTATTCTTGAACCTACTAACATGAATGCTAAATCACTTAAGGAGTGTTTTTTGCTTATTGATAACTTCAAGAAAGTATCTTGAATTAGTAACCAATTTGAGATTATAATTTCAGCTAGTAACTCTCCTAATTCTTTTGAATGCTCATAAACTAATCTTGTCTCTTCAGAATCTACAATTAGAAAAGTAGGTAAAAATTCACCCCCTTCTTCTATCACTAAGCTTGAATCAATTAGGGGTTGAAGTTCTCTTCTTAGTTCATCTAAAGTCATGTTGAAGCTGGAAGCTACTTCATTAAATGGAATTCTATCATGTAGAGCTCTTAGAATGTTTTTTCGAGTCTTAGATAAATAACTCCAAGGATCCCCACTACCTGCTAATGATAAATAAGTTTGAATTTCTTCGTATTTGTTGTATTCTTTACCCATATCTAACAATTAGTTTCTTCTATGAAGCATTAATAAGCTTTAGTCACAGCAAGTAATCATTACATAAAATGCAGTATAAGACTTTCAAATGAAGTTATTTAAGAACATTAATAGTATGTCTTCAATGCATTGCTGAATCACTTTATAAGTTAAGTAAATATATTTACCTAGAAAATGAACTATCTTACAATATTTTTTTACTATTTCACTGAACAGAGATTCTCAGAGATTTTAGATTATTTTGGAATAAACAAGAACAATAGAAAGAAAAGAAAAGAATTGATAACTCAATTATTAGAGCATGATAATTTTCAAGTGGATTTATTAAAGGAGTTTCTTTTCAAAGCAGAATTACAGAATTTCTGTAAGTCAGCAGGTATCTCAAAATGCAGTGGAAGTAAAAAAGAGATATTCGAGAGAATAGTACTATTCTTGAAAAACATCGATCTTTCAACAGTAAAAATCTCTATGTTTAATCAATATACTGAGATTTCTTTTGTCATTGAAAATAAAGAATCAAGGATAAAAGATTCTTCCGAGATGTTGAAGTTTAATGCTCTAATTATCGCTCATAGGTTAGTGGATTACTGGAAATATGATAAAAACGAAGAGAAAGCCATTAAAGCTTTGAGAAGCTTGCATCCTGAACTCCCTCTCGATATTTGTACAGAAATGTTTACTTATGCTCTTAATGCCTATAGAGAAGCTATAGAAATAGTAGAAGAAAATAGAGCTGTCTATTATAAGAATCTGAATAAGCTTGGAACTAAAGAATGGGAGGCTCTACCTTGCGAAGTAGCCTTTCTTAAAAAGTATAAGAAATTGAATAAGAATCAATTGTGGATATTTGAACAAATTTTCTTCTGGCATCATTTGAAGTAAACTGAGCAAAAAAGAAAAGAAGGATGTTCTAAAATCTATACAAATCCTTCATAGTTGAAATAGAATTCTAGATACATAGAACCTTGAATTAAATCAGGTAATAGAATAAGAACCATCGGCCATCCACATCCACTAATAGCGGTGGTTAAGTCTAGTATGAAGTATATTACTGCTAAAAGAGAAGAACGCATTTGTTTCCTTATATTTATTGGGATTTTTCCTCATAAAATCAGTGAATTCTAGTATGATGCATTAATAAAGTTTAATCACAATTGATATTTCTATTCAGAATTATTTATTCACAACAATACTTTTTCCCCACTTCTCTGCTCTTTCTTCTTCTCCCTCTAATAAAGGTCCTTTTATTCCCTCTACAAGAAAACCTTCAGGTTCCACGACAATTTCTCTTCCCTGTTTCTTCAATGTCTTTCTCATCTTATTGGCTGCGAATCCAAAAACTTTGGACATAAGTACTGGTGGTGTTCTAGTATCAAACACTGCTATTCTGATATCTTGTTTTACTAGTTTCATTGTATTATTAAGAAACTCTTTTACTGCTTCTGTAAACCATCCTCCATGTGTAGGTGAACCTATTATTACTAATTCGGTATCTTTTAGCTGTTCTGTGTTCACCTCATTCGCTCTTATCACTACTACTTCTATTTCTTGAGCGATTACTTTACCAATTACTTGAGCAATTCTTTCTGTATTACCATGAACTGAATCATATACTATAAGTGCTTTCATCACAGTTCAAATGTACGATAGAAATTATAAAACTTTGCAAATTCATTCTGCATAACCTCTTACTATAAATACCAAACAGTTTACTCAAATTCGAGTATCATTACCAATTTTTTGGTATATACCTGCATTTAAAATAACCAACAGAATCTTTCGCATATGATATATAAACTCTATAAATCGATACAAAAAGAAGCAGATGTCATTTACGACGATAGTTTTGATGAATTCAGTAAAATCTATAAAAAATATGATGTAAATGTTTTAGGTGGTGGAACAAATGCTGATAATACACGTGAGATGTACCTAATGGTAGCTTACAAAGACAAATCACATTATGATGAAACTGTCAAAAAACTTAGAAATGATCCCAAATACCAAGAACTCACAAAGAAACTAGAAGAAAGAAGAAACAGTATTGAAGTCATAACTCTAGAAAGTGAGTATAAATTATAAGTACTGTATAGTGAGATCTGTAATAAACATAATAATTCTTTTTTTTTCTCTCTTACTTTGTTTTTTCACAAATTTGATTGATATGTTGTCCAAAGTTAATTGCTTGCTTAATTTTAGGTTTAAATAGACCTTTGAATCTAGCCTTATCAACAATTGTTGCTCCTGTTTCTTCTATTGCCTTTGTAATGAGATTCAATGTATTATAACCGGTTAAACTGCAAGTATTAAAAAGCACCACATTTTGTTCGTTTAAATTTATTCTTTTAACTATTTCATAAAATGCACTAGGAGGTAAATCTCCATAAGTAGGTATTCCAAAGAAGATGAGATCATAGTGTTGGTCTATTCTCTCTAGCTCCAATAATTCTTCTTCAATTGTTGAAAAATCTCCATTTCTATGTTGATTATGTATATTAACTATTTCGCTAAATCGACCAATTAATTCAATTGGAAAATATTGTACCTCATAATTAGTTAATTCTTCACCAATTGCCCTAGCTATTTTCTTTGTTCTTCCTGTTGATGTGAAATATATAATCAATGCTTTCATTACAGTTCAAATGTATTTTGAAGAATTTAAAACTATGTAAATTAAATTTAAGATAAAAGAGAGAAGTATGAAGTAAATCTTCTGATATATTTCACTCCTTTTATCCTCAGCTTCCCTTTCATAATAGCCACTAAAGGATTAACCTTTCCTACCCCTAATCCTAGAAATGTTGATCTTGTTGTTATCAAGGCACCATCTGTTTCTTTTGATAGTTTCCTCAAATCCTTCTTAGTGTATTCTATTGGAGTAAATGCGAGTCCGCCTTCTTTAATATCGATTCTTGTTGCGAAAGGATCATCCCGTGCTACAAGTAAAACAGAATAATCATCATCAACATATTCTCTAGCAAATTGTTTGTTATTATTCAAGTCTTTTAGCATAGAATAAATGACTCCTGAAAATCCTTTGTAAGGTTTCAAATCTTGATAAATCGGTAGAACCATTTCCATGGATTTCCTAAAACGTACAAGTATCTCATCAATAATTTTCTCATCCATTGCAGTTGAAAGCATAAAACCTATTACACCTTTAGAAATCCCATATAGACCATTTATCGGCATAGCCATTCTGAGGTATTTTGACATTTCCATGTAAGGGATTGTGTTAAATGAAATTTCTCTCTTATTTTGAGCTACTACATCAGGAAATTGGATGTAAGTTATAGATTGAACTCCACCAACATAACAGTCTACTTCTAGATCATCCATTATTTTTCGAAGTCCTTTTCTAAGTCTATCACCTAAAGCCCCTAATCGCTTTACTGCTTTTTCGTCATATAGTTCAAGAGCAGCTTTACCTGCAGCCATGGTTATAGCATTACCACTAAAGGTTCCCGAATGCATAACGAAGTTCTTTCTAGTTGGATTGAATTGTTCAATAATCTCTTTTCTACCTCCAAAAGCGCCAACAGGAAGACCTCCACCAATAGTTTTTCCTAAAGCTGTAAGGTCAGGTTTTATATTGTAAACTTTCTGCATCCCACCTGTTGATAATCTAAAAGTGATAACTTCATCAAATATAAGCATGATATCATACTTCTTAGTTAATTCTCTTAATCCTTTGAGATATTCCTTAGTTGCTAAAACTCCTCCTGCATATCCCATGACTGGTTCAATAATCAAAGCAGCTATCTTCTTATGATGTCTTCTCATCATTTTTTCTACTGCTTCTAAATCATTAACTGGAAGCACATAGATGTCCTTTAAAACTGATTTAGGAATACCTCTCTCAACCCCAGGTTTTGGCATTCCTTCATCTAAAAGAGCTGAATCAAAATTCACACTCACATAATCATGGCTTCCATGATAACTCCCATCCATTACAATAAGACCATCTTTCCCTGTAAACACCCTCGCAGCTCGTATAGCAAACATTGTAGCTTCTGTTCCAGAATTGCAAAAACGGATTTCTTCAATTGAGGGAACACGATCACATATTATCTTTGCCAATTCATATTGTCCTGATGTAGGTGCATTATGAGCTGTTCCTAGTGCTGCTTGTTTCTGTATAGCTTCAGTAACTTTAGGATTAGCATGACCATGAAGTAGAACAGTCATATTATTTTGAACATCAATGTACCTATTTCCATCAACATCTTCTAAATAAGTTCCTTCTCCTTTAGTTATATAGAAAGGATATGGATAGAAGTAAGTAATGTTTCTTGTTCCTCCTCCTGGTAACCATTTAATGGATTCTTCAAAAATTGCTTTAGATTTTGGAGTCATTTCTTCGTACTTCTTTATTATATCAGCTTTTACACTTTCTAAATCTCTGGAAACCACAGAAATCATCGCCTTAACGTATTTATAGTCCGAAACTAAATTAGTTTATTATAAATCTTTATTTTTGGAAAAGTTATAACAGGAGTACATTTTTTAGTATGTAAAAACAAGTGAAATTTTGCATTATTTTTTAGTTTTATTACTTGCAAAAATGCGTCTGGGTACTCTTTTCTTGTCAATTTGGTTGGATTTTCTCCTAAAGTAGTACTCTTCTTTATATAGTGACAACTGATTTAATATGCAACTAGACACAAGGTGAAAAAACTGTCGGAAAAGAAACAAACTGAGAAAAAAACAAGTTCAGGAAGTGAAAAGACTTCAACTAAATCATCAACTTCGAAAGAAAAAGAGGAGAAAAAAGTTCTTCGTCCCCCAGTCGAACAATTGTATTATGATGAATTAGAATTTTTAGCGTCTATAGATAAACACTCAAAACCGAAAAATTGGTTTTTATCTCCACATATGCTTAGAATCTTTGTTGTTGGAAGCTCTTCTAGTGATAAATTAAGTAAAAAGATTGAAAAGAAATTTTACGGAAATCCAAACTTAGTTGAGAGAGCAATAGTTACTTTAGCAAGTGATCGAGGGCTATTATTAATAGGAGAACCAGGAACAGGAAAATCTTGGCTAGCAGAGCTTTTAGCTGCAGGAATTAGTCAAAAATCCACTTTAGTCGTTCAAGGAACTGCAGCAACAACTGAAGATCAAATCAAATACTCTTGGAACATAGCAGCAGTTATAGCTAAAGGACAGTCTATGGATACTATGATACCTTCTCCAATTATGACTGCAATGGAAAACGGTCAAATAGGGAGGTTCGAGGAATTAACAAGGTGTACTTCAGATGTGCAAGATTCTCTTATATCTATCCTCTCTGAGAAGTATATAGCAATACCTGAATTGTCAGATGATAATGTTATATATGCTCAAGAAGGATTCAATGTTATTGCAACAGCTAATAGTAAAGACAAAGGAGTTAACGAGTTATCTTCAGCTTTGAAAAGAAGATTCAATTTCGTTACAATACCAATTGTTACTGATCAAAAAACAGAGAAAGAAATTATTGAATTTAGAATCCAAGATTTGATGGAAAGAAAAGGATTGGCTAAGAAGATACCAGCTTCATTGTTAGAAATTCTACTTGAAACTTTCAAAGAATTGAGAGATGTAAGTCTTTCTGCTAGAAGCGATAGTGATAGATTAGAATCTTCATTATCAACTGCTGAACAAATAGGAATTTTAGAGGATGCAATGTTACAAAGCACTTTCTTCAAGGATGTTACTCCAGCAAAAGCTTTAGCTCAATCCTTGATTGGTGGGTTAACACGAAGACTACCTGAAGATCTGACAGTTATGAATAAATTCTGGCATTCAGTAATTGAGAAGAATAAAGCTAAAACAGAAGAATGGAAGAATTATTACACAGAAGGTCAACAGACAATGAAATCATTCCAGTAGTAGAGGGATGAGTAGATGGTTGCTGAACCTGCTTTAAAAACGAAGTTCGAAGAAAATTTAAGAGATAGTACAGTATTGGAAATTCTAAACGAAATCTTACAAGAAGAGGGAGATAATTATCAAGAACTACTTTCAATTACAACAAACGACATCAATGTGCTTCAAAAGGAAAAATTAGAAATCATACCAATTTCTCATCATTCGCTTGCTGCAGCAATACATACAAGAATGAGATTAGCTGAGAAAAAACCTAAAATCATTTTTCTAGAAGCTTCAGAGGATTTTCAAAAACTAGTACCAGATTTAAAACACTGTACACTTCCTGTAGCTTTTCAAGGCTTTATTACCAAATCCACTAAAATTCCTCCTGAGAGATTACCAGTTGCTTGTTATGCTGTTAATACTGAAGCTTCAGCTGAGTATCAAGCTATAAAGTATGCTACAGAAAATGCAGACACACAGATAGTGTTTGTGGATGCAAATTGTGAGCAAAGAATCGTTTGGCAGCTTAAATACAAGGATAAGGATTCTGCTAAGGAAGAAAAAGAAGAAAAGAGAGATGAAAGAAACGGTAATCTGATTCATTTCAAAACTGGAGATATATATCCTTCAAGAGAAGGATTTGTTAATTTAATATTAGCTAAAGCTAATGTTTCTCACTTTTCTGAATGGTGGTTAGATATTGTTGAGAATACACTTTTAGACATATCTTATGAAAATTTTCGCCAAATAATGTTGCTGATTGGTAGTGTTTTCCGCAGATTAGGAGCTAAAGACAATGTAGAGAACATAACTAAGAAACGAGATATCTTTATGTGGAACAAAATACGAGATGTTTTAGCTCAGAAAAAAATAACAGCATCTGATTGCATCTTTATTTGTGGAGCTGCTCATGCAGTGAAAATGGTTGACGAGTGGGGAATAAATGGAAAGAAAAGTAAGAATGAAACAACTGATAATTCCAACTGGAAATATGGTTTAATGCAATCAGACTTTCTTACTGTTGATCAACAATTCGGTCAATTACCTGGCGTTACAGGCGAAATAGATGCTAGATGGAACGCTATTAAATCGAAGATGTATATTGCTAAACCTCAAGATCCTACTGACTTATTAGAAAAATATAGTATTAGTCAGCATGATCAATTAGTACGCTGGTCTATGGATATTGTCAAAAAAGCTAGATCAGAGGGCTATTTAACTAGTCCAGCAGATAGTATTGAGATTGTAAAAACCACTTATAGTTTCAAAGAATTAAGGAATAGACCTTATCTTTCAAAACTTGATTTTATTGAAGCTGCTACAACTTGTATAGAAAAAGATGATCCTTATCTCCCTAAGGTTGAAGATATGGTCACTAAAATTATATTTTCAAATAAATTCGGCAAAGTTGGATATCATGCTTTACCTCCTTTAGCACAAGATGTTTTAGATAGATTAGCTTTCCTGAAAGTTCCAGCTGATTACAAGAAAATAAAACGTATACTATATGATTTGAAGAAGGAACCTCATTACCAAGTTACATCTGATTTACTCTGGGTGTTGAAATTTCTTAATGTTAATGTTACACCTATTGTAGGACAAAAGAAACTTGGAGCTCAAGATAACCAGGAATCATGGGACCTCTACATATATAAACAACAGAATCCTTTGATTCAACTTGCTTATGAGGGGATAACTGTAGAAGATGTTTTTCGAAATAGAGTAACCAAAAAAATTACTCAGAAGAGCAAACCAGTAGAAGTTCTTTCTGCGATACGAACAGTTTTAACCTATCTTGACAATGATGATATTTCTTTAGCCTATTTAACTAAAATGTTGCTAAATAGTACGTTTGATTTACGTTTTGAAAGCCCCATGGAGTTATATAATCTAACAATAGAGATACTTAATTTTTACAGAACTCAAAAAACCGGAGTTCCTCATTGGCTCAATACTTATATTTTAACTGCTTATAGGGCATATTGTCAAGAGCTTGCTTCTGCAGTTGACGATAGTACAATTTCTACTGAAAGTATAGCGACTATATTTAATTTCATATTTAAAGTAGAATCTATTGCACTCGCACAAGGTGCTTCTAGAAACGAACTTGAGCTGGCTTTCATTCTGATAAATAGGCTAACAAATTTACCTATAGGCAAGAAAGCTGTTGTTTTAGCTGCTGAATCTCTTCTTAAAGATGAAAAGGAAGATGAGCTGAAATTAATAGTAGCTAAAACTTTCT
>Ga0315554_1000059_pt1 | contig 52562 bp, 51 predicted proteins | sample SalMarSW160370MG_FD_202114 | JGI IMG/M metagenome (GOLD analysis project Ga0315554, IMG submission 202114) | Salt marsh sediment microbial communities from the Plum Island Ecosystem LTER, Massachusetts, United States - Salt Marsh Sediment SW1603-70 ...
CCTCAAAGGCTCCGCCTTTAAAAATCCCTTAAACGGGGGGCAAGAGCTTCCCCACCTACTGGGTGGATGGAAAAGGGGCCAATTTCCCTCCTCCGGGGGGGGCAAAAAGGGCTTTAGCCCTTTTACATTAAGGGTTGGTGGGCGGGAAAAGATATAAAATTGGGGTGGGGTAAAGAGCCCCTACCCTATCCGAAGCCGGATTTCCTCCGGGGTAACGCTCTCGACAAAGATACTGACGCCATCAACGGTTATTTCCTGCCGCTTCTTGGGGAAATATAAATTCCAGGCATACCCCTGATAGCCATACGCCTTTTTCTGCACGATGGAATAGACATTCTCCGAGGGCATACCGGCATAAAAAATATGGTCTTTCCCCCGCCTTAAATGGACCCTCTCACCGACAGCCAATACAACCGGCTCAACCATTGGGGTTTAAGCTCCCCTACTACGAGTCCTTGATGCCCCGTTCGTGAATATAATCAATAGCATCCTGAACGGTTACTATCTTCTCCGCATCCTCGTCCGGTATCTCCACCTTCTGGTCGGGCTGACCGAACTCCTCCTCCAGAGACATTATAAGCTCGACCAGATCCAGAGAATCGGCGCCCAAATCGTCAACGAAACTGGCCGAAGGCACGACCTCGGTTTCCTCAACACCCAGCTGCTCAACAACTATCTTCTTTATCCGATCAAAGACTGTGGGCATCTTTTACCTCCCTATTTTCTAGCGGCAAGAGCGCTAACCGAGCCTAACACTCCGTTAACAAACCTTGACGAACTATCGCTGCCAAATTTCTTGGCCAACTCGACCGCCTCATTGATGGCGACCTTCACTGGGACATTATTATCAAGTAAAATCTCAAATATTGCAAGTCTTAAGATATTCCGGTCAACAATGGGTATCTGCTCCAACGGCCAGGCCGGGGCAAACTTCCTGATATGCCCATCAATCTGCTCCCGGTTCCCCATAACGCCGCCGACCAGCCCCCGGCTAAAAGCGGCATCCTCACCGGAAAGCCCGCTCTCGGCCAGAAGATGAGCCAGGGCCGATTCCACATCGTGGCCAGCCGAGTCGAACTCGTATAACACCTGAAGGGCTACCGTCCTGGCTTTACGCCTTACTCCCATCGCTCTAAGCCACCAAACCTATTATTATGCATCCTGTTCCGCCAGCGCAACTAAGGAGCCTACATGCCCCCGTTAACGCTCAAGACCTGCCCGGTGATGTAGCCCGCCTCCTCGGAGGCCAGAAAAACGACCGCCTCGGCCACGTCCTGGGGGGTCCCGAAGCGGTCCAGCGGGATATGCTTTTTAATCTCCTGCCGCTGTTCCTCTTTTATCTGCCGGGTCATATCGGTCTCAATAAAGCCGGGGGCTACGGCATTAGCGGTGACGCCGTGGGAGCCGACCTCCCTGGCCACCGTCCGGGTAAAGCCGATAATGCCGGCCTTGGCCGAAGAGTAGTTGGCCTGCCCCGGGTTGCCGACAAGACCGGCAATGCTGGAGAGGCTGATAATCCGTCCCCAGCGCGCTTTAAGCATATACCGCAAAACGGCTTTAGTACAGAGGAAGACGCTCTTTAAGTCCACATCCAGAACCTTGTCCCAGTCCTCCTCCGACATCCTGAGCAGAAGCTGGTCGCGGGCGATGCCGGCATTATTGACCAGGATATCAATCCTGCCGTAGGCCTTTACCGTTTCCTCCACCAGCCGGGCGACGTCAGATGCCAGGCTGACATCAGCCGAGCAAACCAGACTCTGCCCGCCCACAGCCCTGATCTCTTTGGCTACCGCCTCCGCCTCTTTCTCCATGATATCGGACACCACCACCGCCGCCCCCACCCCGGCCAGTTTAAGGGCAATGGCCCGCCCGATGCCCCGACCGCCGCCGGTGACTATGGCTACTTTATCGGTAAGGTCCATTTTACCTCACCCCCCGTTTTATTTTAAACAATGGTTTTGCTTCCCACCCTCAAAGGCTTTGCCTTTAAAAATCCCTGATTAAGGGGCCGGTAATCTCCCACTCCTAGTGAGGGGTGGGGCGTAACCCTTCCATATAAGGGCGGCTAGCTTAATTTCCACCCCCCGGGTGGGGGGAAAGAGTCTTAAAGAGGTGAAACCTTTTTGGGCGGGTGGGTATGGGACGAAAAACCCCCTTAAGCGATATTCTTGACCGCCTCGGCGTCGCCGATATTTATAATTTTAACACCCCTGTCTATCCGCTTGATAAGACCGGCCAGTACCCTGCCCGGCCCGATTTCAATAAATGTAGATACGCCATCACCGACCATATACTCAATTGAGCGCTGCCACTGGACACAGTTGCACAGCTGGGTGAGCAGCTCCTCTTTAACCGCTTCGGCGGTGGTCAGCGGCCGGGCGGTGGTGTTGCCGATAATAGGGATGGTTGGATTACTGAAAGAAAGGGTGGCCATGACCTCGGCCATGCCGTCCACCGCCGGCTGCATTAGTTGAGTATGAAAGGCGCCGCTTACCTGCAGGGGTATGGCGCGGTGAGCCCCTTTTTCTTTGACCATCTCAATGGCCTGAGCCAGCTTACCTTTAGCACCGCTGATTACTATCTGTCCGGGGCAGTTGATATTGGCGATGCGGGTGCCGGACTGCTGGCAGACCTCGGCCAGAGGCGCTTCGTCAAGGCCGATTATGGCCGCCATGCCGCCGGGGGTTATCTCGCCCGCCTGGTGCATCAGCCGTCCCCTTTCCCTTGCCAGATAGACGGCGGTGGCGAAATCGAGCACACCCGCCGCCGCCAGCGCGGTGTACTCGCCCAGGCTGTGACCGGCGACAAAGCTGGCCGGGGGCAAGCCTGAGTCCAGGCTGCGGCTGGCTTCAAGACAGGCGAAGCTCACGGTGACTATGGCCGGCTGGGCGTTGACCGTCCGGACAAGCTCGTCCTCGGGGCCCTCAAAGCACAGGCGGGAGAGGGAAAAGCCCAGGGCTTTATCGGCCTGCTCAAAGACGGCCCTGGCCGCATCGTAATTCTGATAGAGGTCGAGGCCCATGCCCACCCACTGCGAACCCTGCCCAGGGAAGACATAGGCTGCTTTCATCGCTTCCGCCAAATCATTGCCTCCGGTTATGCCGCCGGCTTCTTCTTCGTTTTGACCTCGATGACCTCCCGGCCGGCATAGCTGCCGCAGGTGGGGCAGGCATGGTGGGACAGCTTGAGGCTGTGACACTGAGGGCAATAGTCCAGGGAGGGTGTAATCATGCCCAGATGGGCCCGGCGCTTACCCTGCCTCGCCTTGGCGTACTTTCTTTTCGGTAAAGCCCCCATATTATTTTCCTTTCTCTTTTTTCAATTTGCTCAGTTCCGCCCAGCGGGGGTCGGTTCTTCGAGAGGGGCAGCCGCAGGGCCCCGTGTTAAGGTTGTGCCCGCAAAAGGGACACAGCCCGGCGCAATCTTCTCTACAAAGCGGCTTCATTGGAACCGCCAGCAGCGCGTACTGGCGCACCGCCTCGGTCAGGTCAAGAATATGGTTTTCGTCAATGGTGAAGCAGCCCGGCTCGTCGGGCACGGATATGGCCGCACCGGTATCCACATCGATGGTGGGGTAATACTCCTCCTCAAGGTTCATTTTAAGCGGGCACTTGAACGGGCCCAGACAGCGGCTGCAGGTAAGCTCAACCTCAGTCTCAAGCGCTCCCTTAACCAGTATACTGCGGTTGGTGCGCAGCAGCCTTACCTTACCCTGCACCATACTGTTAACACCGTCACCGGTGATATCGATAACCTGCTTTATCTCATAATCCCTTACTGAGCCTATGGACGCCCGGAGTAGCTGGGCTACGTTTATCTGCATCGCCGACCACCTCCCCTCCAGAGGTAAGTCTTCTATTATAAGCCGACCGTGACGCCCAGTGTCAAGTTCATCCCCGAGGCGTAACCCTTCCACATAAGGGTGGCCGGGCGGGTAAAGATATAAAACGGGGAGGGGTCAATATCTATCCCCCCAGCACCTTCAGCTTCCTCAGGGCAAAGGCGATCTCGTTTCTTAAGACCTGGTTGGAGCCTTCATATATCTGGGTAATCTTGGCGTCGCGGAACATCTTCTCGATGGGATAGTCGCGCATGTAGCCAACGCCGCCGAAGACCTGCATGGCGTCGGTGGTCACCTTCATCGCCGTGTCCGAGGCGAAGACCTTGCACATCGCCGACTCCTTGGTGAAGTCCTTGACCCCGTTATCCACCATCCGGGCGGTTGAATAGACCAGCGCCCGCGACGCCTCTACCCGCATGGCCATCTCCGCCAGCAGCTGCTGTACCGCCTGCTGGGCGAAAATGGGGTGGCCGAACTGGACGCGCTTCTTGGCATAGTCAATGGCCGCCTCCAGAGCCCCCTGGGCCAGACCCATCGCCTGGGCGCCCAGGCCAGGGCGGGAGCGGTCTAACAGCTTCATGGTCAGGATAAAGCCCACCCCCTCCCGGCCGATGATATTCTCGGCGGGGATGAGGCAATCCTCAAAGACCAGCTCCCTGGTTGAGGAAGCGCGAATGCCCAGCTTCTTCTCCTTCCGGCCGAAGGTAAAGCCGGGGGTATCTTTTTCGACAATGAAGGCGCTGGCGCCGCGGGGACCCCTTGATTTATCGGTTAAGGCGATAACGGTATATACCTCGGCATCGCCGCCGTTGGTGATGAACTGCTTGGTGCCGTTAAGGATATAGCCTTTATCGGTCTTCTGGGCGGTGGTCTTGATACCGCCGGCGTCGCTGCCGGCGTCGGCCTCGGTCAGGCCGAAGGCGGCCAGCTTCCTGCCGCTGGCAATGTCGGGCAGGTATTTGTGCTTCTGCTCGTCGGTACCGTACTCGAGCAGGGTGAATGATCCCAGACCGCTGGCGGCATAGCTGACGGCGACCCCGCTGCACACCCGGCTTAATTCCTCCACCACCAGACAGAGGTCAAGAAGACCACCACCCAGACCCCCGTACTCTTCGGGAATATAGACGCCGAACAGGCCGGAGTCGGCCAGGATTTTCATAATCCCCACAGGGAACTCTTCCTTTTCGTCAAGCTCCGCCCGCACCGGCAAAATCTGTTCTTCGGCAATGGTCCGGGTCAGGTTTCTGATTTCCTTTTGCTGTTCCGTTAAGAAATAGTCCAAAGCGCTCCTCCCGAGTAGAATTCAAGCTGTCAGCTCAATAAAGAATTAGTCCATTATAAGCCAAGCCAGACACCCACTGTCAAGGCGGGCTAACCTTGACATTGCGCCAGACCACAATTAAAATTTTTCGGGACACAATTTTATTTAGCGCCGACGAGCCGGGGTTATAAAATTTTCGCCATATACTACCAAAATATGCTAAACTGGATAGCCGCAAGTTAACAGCCAGAAGGAGGTGAGCCCGATGTTAGCCAAGGCATTCGTTCTCATCGAAACGGCGGTGGGCCGAAACAAGGAAGTAGCCAGCGCCCTGAAAAAGCTAAAGGGGGTAAAATCGGTTGATATCGTCACCGGTCCCTATGATATTGTCGCTGTCCTTGAGCAGGAGAGCCTTAACGATGTCGGCGACCTGGTCACCGGCAAAATCCACCCCATCGCCGGCATTTCCCGCACCGTGACCTGCCTGGCGATAAAGACCGCCTGAAACCAGGAAAGGCTTAAATCTGGCAAAGATAAATAAGAGACCGAACTAGAAAGGGAGAAAGGCATGGATTTTAGACTGAGCGAGGAGCAGGATAAATTTAGGCAGGAAATCCGTGATTTCCTGGAGGGGGAGATAAAGCAGGGGCTGTGGGAGCCGAGCTGCGACGCCTGGATAATGGGGCATAACCCGGAGTTCACCAAGCGGGTAGCCAAGAAAGGCTGGATTGGCCTGACCTGGCCCAAAGAGTACGGCGGGCAGGGGCGTTCCTATATTGATAGGCTCATCCTGACCGAAGAGATGCTGCGCTACGGGGCGCCGGCCGCCTGCCACTGGTTCGCCGACCGCCAGATAGGCGGCGCCATCGTCCACTACGGCACCGACCAGCAGAAAAAAGAGCTGCTGCCCATGATTCTAAAAGGCGAAGCCTACGTGGGCCTGGGCATGAGCGAGCCCGACGCCGGCAGCGACCTGGCCTCACTGAAGACCAAGGCCACCGAGGACGGCGACGATTTTATTATCGACGGGCAGAAGACCTGGACCAGCGGCGGCGGCAACATGAACTGGATCTACCTGGTGGCCAGAACCGACCCCGACGCCCCCAAACACAAGGGCATCAGCGAGTTCTTCTTCAGCACCGATTTGCCCGGGGTCAGCGTCGCCCCCATAGAGGATATCACCGGCGGGGTGCACTTTAACGAGGTCTTCTTCGAGAACGTGCGCATCCCCAAGACAGCCCTCATCGGCGAGAGAAACAGGGGCTTTTACCAGATCTTGAACCAGCTTGACTACGAGCGGAGCGGCATGGAGCGGCTGATGGCCAACTACCCCCTGTTTGAGGCCGTCATCAACTACGCTAAAGAGACCAAGCGGAACGGCAAGCCGCTGTCACAGGACCCGCTGGTACGCTCAAAGCTGGCCCAGCTGAAAATCGAGTTTGAAATAGGGCGGCTGCACATGTACCGCGTGGCTATGGTTATGGACGAGGGAAGAGCCCCCAACTGGGAATCATCGATGTCCAAGATCTACGGCACCGCCTTCGAGCAGCGCCTGGCCGGGGCCGCCATCGAGATAACGGGGCTTTACGGACAGCTTTCGCCGGAATCCAAGCGGGTGCCGATGCACGGCATGGCCTATCATTCTTATCTATCCTCCAAGGGCTACAGCCTGCAGGCCGGCAGCTCGGAGGTACTCAAGAACATACTGGCACTAAGAAAGCTGGAGCTACCCAGCCAGTAGAATTTATTAGCATTGAATTAGGAGGCAATGATGAACTTAGCTCTCTCTGAAGAACAGGAAATGTTAAAAAAGATGGCCAGCGATTTTCTGGCCGATAAGCTGCCCAAGGCAACGGTCAAAGAGATAGAGGAAAGCGAGGAGGGCTACTCAGCCGAGATGTGGAGGGAGATGGCCGGGCTGGGCTGGATGGGTCTGGCCTTCCCCGAAAAGTACGGCGGCAGCGATATGAGCTTCCTCGATTTGGCCGTACTGATAGAGGAAATGGGCCGGGCCTGCCTGCCGGGGCCCTATTTTTCCACGGTGGTATTAAGCGGCTTTACTATTCTGGATATCGGCACTGACGAGCAGAAAGACGAGTATTTACCCAAAATCTCCAGCGGCGAGGCCATCTTCACCCTGGCCCTGACCGAACCCAGCGCCAGCTACAAAGAAAGCGGCATCGAGACCAAAGCCGCCGCCGAGGGCGATAACTATGTCATCAGCGGCACCAAGCTCTTCGTCCCCGACGCCAACGTCGCCGACTATATGCTAGTGGCGGCCAAGACCGGCAAAGGGATTACCTTATTCATAGTAGACGCCAAGAGCCCAGGGATAAGCACCACCGTCTTAAAGACAATTGCCAACGACAAGCTCTGCGAGGTGGTCTTCGATAAAGTTAAAGTGCCTGAAGCCAACATCCTGGGCAAAATTGACCAGGGCTGGCCAGAAGTAGAGAGGATAATCCAGCGGGCGGCGGTGGGTAAGTGCTGCGAGATGACCGGCTGCATCCAGCAGGCGCTGGACATGACCGTTGAATACGCCAAGGACAGGAAGCAGTACGGCCATCCCATCGGCAGCTTCCAGGTTATCCAGCACTACTGCGCCGACATGGCCACCGATGTTGACGGCACCCGGCTCTCGGCTTACCAGGCAGCCTGGATGCTCAGCGAGGGGCTGCCCTGCACACAGGAAGTAGCCATCGCCAAGGCCTGGGCCGGAGAAGCCTGCCAGCGGGTCATGGCCCTGGCCCACCAGATTCACGGGGCCATCGGCGTGACCATAGACCACGACCTGCAGTACTATACCAGGCGGGCTAAAGCCGCCGAGGTGAGCTTCGGTGACGCCGGTTTCCACCGGGAGACGGTGGCTAAGGAGATGGGGCTTTAATCTAAGCCAGTGTCTTGAAGCCTGGCCAGTACCTCGTCTATAGTGACCTCGGCGGTGGAGGCCCCCGAGGTCACCCCGATAGTCCGCTTGCCCTCAAACCAGGCGGGGTCTATCTCCGCCGCCGTCTCGATGAGGTGCGTCTCGGTAACCGCCGAACACAGCTCGGCGAGGCGGTTGGTGTTGGCACTGCCTTTCCCTCCGATAACCAGCATCAGGTCCACCCGTCCCGCCAGCTCCAGTGCCTGAGCCTGCCGTTTTCTAATATCGTGGCAGATGGTATCGATGATGCGCATCTCCGAGTCCCGGGCAAAGGCGCCGTCAATCAGCCTTTTAACAAACTCGACGAAATGGGCCGGTATCTGGGTGGTCTGGGACAAAACCCCCAGGCGGCGGGGAAGGGGCGAGAGCTTGAAAACATCCTTTTCGTCCAGCGTGGCCAGACCCCTGCCCTCGGCCCAGCCCAGCACCCCCCTGACCTCGGTATGTTCGGCACTACCGTAGATAACGATAAAGAAGCCGCTCTCAGCCAGCCGGCGGGCGGCGTTCTGGAGGCGGTTGACGAAGGGGCAGGTGGTATCAACGATGCCGATATGCCGCTTTTTAAGCTGCTCTTCCACCTCCGGGGTTACCCCGTGAGAGCTGATGGCCGCCGTGTCGCCCTTGATATCGTCAACGCTTTTAGCCACCCTGACCCCGATCTCGGCCAGCCGCTGTAATACCTGCTGATTGTGCACCACCGCCCCCAGCGTCTCCACCCCGCCGCGCTCGGCGACCACCTTCTCCAGCATGTCAATAGCCCGTTTGACCCCGAAGCAGAAGCCTATTTCCCCGGTCTTTTCAATCTTCACCGCTTTTTCCCGGCATAAACTCCACGATATTGCGGGGGGAGCAGCTCGGCTATGCGCCGCATGATTAAATCAGTGTACTCAACCAGCTTTTCCCGGGTCAACTTACCCTCCACCGGCGGCAGAGAGAAGGGCTTACCGATATTAATCGTCACCCGGGGGCGGCGGAAGAGCCAGCCCACTCCCCTGAGCTGCTCGGTGCCGATGATGCCCACCGGCAGGATGGGCACGCCGCTGTGGCAGGCGATTAAAGCCGAGCCGGGCATGGCCGCCTTTAGCCTGGCGCTGCGGCTCCTCGATGCCTCCGGGAACATGGCCAGTGCCAGACCATCGGCCAGTACCTGCTGTGAACTGCGCAGCGCCTGCCTGTCCAGCTTGCCCCGGTGCACCGGAAAGGAACCGAAACCGCTGAGGAAGTAAGCTGTGAGCCGAGAGCGGAACAGCTCCTCCTTGGCCATAAAGATGACCGTCCGGCCCAGGCTGACCCCGAGCAGGGGCGGGTCGGCCAGATTAAGGTGATTGGCTACCACCAGCACCGGCCCCTCCCTGGGGACATTCTCTCTACCCTTGACCTGCCACCGGGTGAGCAGCTTGAACAGCCCGATGAGCAGCCCTCTAGCTATATAGTAGAACCAGGGCAATATTTTAACCTCGATAGAGCGTTTACCAATTATAACTCATAGGGTGGGGAAAGATACAGAGGGGGTCTAGCCCGGTTTTTAGCGTTTGTTTTGCTTCCCACCCTCCCACCCTGCAGAAGTGATACTTCTATCAATTTCTTCTTGGGGGTGGGGTTTAAGAGCTGAAAAGAGGTGAAACCTATTTGGGCGGGCGGGTATGGGGCGAAAAACACTGATTTAAAATGGGGAAGGGAAAACCCCCTCCACATTTGGGGAGGTGGGGAAAAGGGGTTGAAGCTTTTAATTTTTCTCTCTGCCGGGGGGGGTAAAAAGGGCTTAAAGCCCTACCTTAAGGGCGGTGGGCGGGAAAAGATATAAAGGGGGGTGGGGAAACATCTGAGTCTTGATTAAACTCGTTTTTTATTCCATAATAACCAGACAGGGATGAAAAAACTAACCATCGGTAAGTTAAGAGGACTGCAGCAGATTGCTAGCCCCGACGGCATCTTTACCATGTGCGCCATGGACCACCGCGGCTCGCTGCGCCAGCTGGCGGGGGAGCTTAGCTATGATGAGATGGTCGAGCGCAAGCTGGAACTGTGCTCTAACCTGGCCCCCCATGCCAGCGCCGTGCTGCTCGACCCCACCTTCGGCGCCGCCCAGTGCATCGCCCACGGCGTTCTACCCAAGAGCACCGGGCTTGTAGTCAGCATCGAGGCCTCGGGCTACGGCGGGGGCAGCGAATCCCGTCTGACCGAACTGCTGGACGGCTGGGATGTGGGCAAGATAAAGCGGATGGGCGCCTCGGCGGCCAAGCTCCTGGTCTACTACCGCCCCGACCTAATCGAGCTGGCCAACAAGCTGATGGATATGGTCAAGGCCATCGGCCTGGAATGTGAAAAATACGACCTCCCCTTCGTGGTGGAGCCGCTGAGCTACCCGATAGGCGAAGAGGTAAGAAACCCGGCCCACTTCGCCAAGGTAAAAGAGCAGCTGGTGCTCAAGACCGCCGGGCATATCAGCAATTTGCCCATAGATGTACTCAAGTCCGAGTTCCCCGCCGACCTGCGCTACGAGAAGGATAAAGCCAAACTGGCTGACCTCTGCCGACAGCTTGACGCAGCCTCACCCGTCCCCTGGGTGGTCTTGAGCGCCGCCGTAGACTTTGAGACTTTCTGCCAGCAGGTGGAAATCGCCTGTCAGGGCGGTGCCTCCGGCTTTCTGGCCGGGAGGGCCATCTGGCAGGAGGCGATGCACCTCGGTAAAGCCAAAGAAAGGACCGAATTTCTGGCCACGGTGGGGGCGGACAGATTGAAAAAACTAAACGAGATTGCCGCCAAATACGCTACCCCCTGGTATAAGAAGCTGGGGCTGACCAGCGACAAGCTGGCCCCTACTTCAGAAAGCTGGTACCAGGAATACGAGAAATGAAAAACGCCCTGATTGCCACCATAACCCTTAACCCCAGCCTTGACCAGCACATCACCGTGGACGGATTGGTGATTGACGGGACCAACCGCTGGTCTCGGCTGCACCGCTACGCCGGGGGTAAGGGGATAGATGTGTCACGGGCTATCCACGAGATGGAGGGCAGAACCATCGCCTACGGATTCATCGGCGGGCCGGTGGGCCGGGCGGTGGAGATACTGCTCGATGAAGAAGATGTCCCCGTCAGCTTCACCCCTATCCATCGGGAAACAAGGACCAACTTTATCATCACCGACAGCAAGACCGGGCGCCAGACCAGAATCGATGCCCCCGGCCCCCGCATCTCCAGGGACGAGTTCGAAAGGTTCCAGAGGAAAATGCTGCGGATCCGCCCCAGCCCCGATTTAATCGTGATGGGCGGCAGTCTGCCCCCGGGCATCCCAAGCGATGTTTACTACTCCATGATTATGGAAGCCAAAACCTTCGGGGTGAGAACCATCCTGGACTCGGAAGGCCAGTGGCTGGCTGAGGGCATAAAAGCCAAGCCCTACCTGATAAAGCCCAACGTCACGGAGGCGGAGGGACTGCTGGAGCGGGAACTCCCTGACGAAGACGCCATCATCAAGGCGGCGCTGGATATAGTTGACATGGGCGTTGAGATAGCCGTTATCTCCCGGGGCAACGAGGGCATCATCGCCGCCACCGATAAAGAGGTCTTCAAGGCGGTACCGCCCGAGGTAAAGGTGAAAAGCGCCGTGGGCGCCGGCGATTGCACCATTGCCGGCCTGGCTCTTAAACTGGCCAACGAGGAATCACTATCAAAAGCCTGCCGACTGGCGGTGGCCCTGGGAACGGCCGCTGTCCTAACCCCGGGCACGGAACTGGCCCGCAGGGCCGACGTGGTGGAACTGCTGCCACAGGTTAAGGTGAGCAAAATAACCACCAGCCGCTTGAGCAAAATCATTACCGTCCGGTAAACTAATCGTCAAAGATAAATATCTCATCTATGGTCGCCCGCAAGGCACGGGCCACATTATGAGCCAGCTTCAGGGAAGGGTTATACTTCCCCTGCTCTAGAAAGATGATGGTCTCCCGCCTGACCCCCACCATCTCGGCCAGTTTCTCCTGAGTCAGGTTATATTTAGCCCGGTATTCCTTTATCCTTGTTTTCATCGTATTTTAAAAGTCTTTTCTATGAAGTGATTTAAAAGTTTAAGAAGACCGGCGGGCCAGCCCCGTGATAACCAGCACCAGACTGCCGATGATACCAGCCGCCAGCGCCGCAGGCGAGATAATGACGGCGATGACAAAGAACACAGGGTCTTCTATGCCGAAAAGGGCGCCCAGGGCATTATGCAGAAAGACGCTGACGATAAAAGTGCCGATGGATAGCCCGCTGATAAGCAGGAAAGTCTTCAGCAGCTTTAAGAGCCTCCCATCCATCTTCGGCTCAGCACGGTCGTAATAGAGGTAAGACAGGAGGTAGACCAGTCCGGCGGAGAGGAAGAGGCCGGCCAGGACGTGAACAGTCTTCACGTTGTCCGTGATAATTTCAGTAAACGGCAAAATCAGGAGGGCGGTAGCCGCCGCGAAATAGATAAAACCGTTGCGCACGGCTTTTCCTGTAATTTCCCTGACCCTTTCATCCACCGGCGGCAATTTCCTGTACTTAAGCAGGGACCAGATTTCTCGGTATCTCAAAATAACGAGGCCAACTAATAGGGCCACGGCCACGTAGTACTGCTCGGCACCAATGAGGACGACGATTGCTATAAGCGTCAAAATGAAAATCGTCCATAAGAGCTTTTTCATTTTGTTTTACCACCTTTTGTTGTATATTTCTAACGTTGTCTATTTCTAACATACACTATTATTTGTTATTTGTCAAGACCCTTTGGGGGGATTCCCCCTGTTTTTAGAGTACGTTTTACTTCCCACCCTGTCCCGCCCTCAAAGGCTATGCCTTTAAAATTCCCTTGAACAGGGAACAGGAGCAAAGGGATAACTGTCTCCAAAATGTGGATATAATTTCTCTCCTGTGGGGGGTGGGGAGAAAAGGGCTTTAGCCCTACCATAAGGGTGGCGGGCGGGAAAAGATATAAAATGGGGGTGGGGTAGATAGACAGGAATTAAGCCAAGGTTTATAATCCCAGTTAGCTATGGAAGATAAACTCAATATCCTCTTCACCAGAGACGAAATAGCCGCCGCCGTCCACCGGCTGGCGGCAGAAATCAGCCGTGACTACCGGGGTAAAAACCCCCTGCTGATAGCCGTCTTAAAAGGCTCTTTTGTCTTCCTGGCCGACCTCGTCCGCCAGCTCGACTTCCCCCTGGAAATAGAGTTTGTCCGCCTCTCCAGCTACGGAAAGGGCACAGAGAGCTCGGGGAGGGTCAAAATGGCGGCGGGGGCTGCGCCTAAAATCAAGGGCCGGCACGTCCTGGTCATCGAGGACATCATAGATACCGGCCTTACCGCCGCCTTCCTGCTCGATTACCTGAGGCGGAAAAAACCGGCCTCGCTGAAGCTCTGCAGCCTCACCGATAAGCCGGAGCGGCGCCGGGTTATGGTCAATGTCGACTACCGGGGACTGACCGTCCCCGATAAATTCATCGTTGGCTACGGCATTGACTGCGATGAGAGGTACCGCCACCTCCCCGATATATACTATATAGAGCAATAGAGAACAGGGGGCTGGTTGGCTTTTAACGTTGGTTATACTTCCCACCCTCCCACCCACAGAAGTGATACTTCTTTAACACCCCGTAAAAGAGAGGGATAAGGAAAACTAAACTCCACTCGGAGGGGAAAAAGGGATAACCCCTCAAAAAGGGGATAACTTCCCCTTCTTCAGGGGGGTAAAAAGGGCTTTAGCCCTTCCTTAAAGGGTGGCGGGCGGGAAAAGATATAATTGGGGGTGGGGATAATCAAAAATCGTTTAATCCGGGTAGCCAAGGGCGAGCTTCCCGCCGACCTGCTCCTGGCTAACGCCCAAGTAATCAACGTCTTCACCGGCAAACCTGAGCCGGGCAACGTGGCCATCTGCGGGGATAAGATAGCCGGGGTGGGGAACTACCACAAAGCCAAAGAGGTGGTGGATGCGGGGGGCAAATATATCGCCCCGGGACTTATCAACGGCCATATCCACCCCGAAAGCTCCATGCTCGATATCGCCCAGTACGCCCGTGCCGTGGTGCCCCACGGAACTACCGCCCTGGTCACCGACCTCCACGAGATAGCCAACGTCAGCGGGCTGGAAGGTATAAGGTATATATTGAACCGCGCCCGCCGCCTGCCCCTCGACCTATTTTTGATGGCCCCCTCCTGCGTTCCCGCCACCGACCGGGAGACCTCAGGGGCAAAGCTCGGCCCGGAGGAAATAGCCAAAATCCTAAGACTTAAAGAGTGCCTGGGGCTGGGGGAGGTAATGAATTTCCCCGGCGTCATCGGGGGGGATAAGGCAGTCTTAAAGAAAATAGGCCTGGCTCAAGAGAAGATTATCGACGGGCACGCCCCGGGCTTAAGCGGCCATAATTTAAGCGCCTACATCGCCGCCGGCATCTACTCCGACCACGAGTCGGTCTCACTGGACGAGGCCAGAGAAAAGCTGGGGCGGGGCATGTGGCTGATGCTCCGGGAAGGCTCTTCCGAGAAAAATCTGGAAGCCCTGCTGCCCCTGGTCACCGACAAGACCTGGCAGAGGTGTATGTTTGTCGTCGACGACCGCAGCTGCGCCGACCTGCTTAAGGACGGCGATATCGACGGGGTGGTGCGCAAGGCCATCCGCCTCGGCCTCGACCCGGTACGGGCCATCCAGCTGGCCACCATCAACCCCGCCGAGTACTTCCGGCGGCAGGGGCTGGGGGCAATAGCCCCCGGCTATATGGCCAATCTAATCGTGCTCAATGACCTACCCAAGCTAAAGATTGAGCAGGTCTTCTACCGGGGTAAACTGGTGGCTAGAGAAGGCAAGGCGCTGTTCCCCACGCCTAAAGCCAGCGGGGGGCTGGACGATACCGTCAGGATAAAGCCCTTCGCCATAGAGGCGCTAAAGTTTACCGCTTCCGGGGGAGCCGAGCCGGTAATTGAGGTTGTTCCCGGCCAGATAATCACCCGCAAGAGAATAGAGAAAATCAGGGTTGTCCCCGACCTGGAGAGGGACATTCTGAAGCTGGTGGTGGTGGAAAGGCACCAGGCCACCGGCAATATCGGGGTGGGGCTGGTGGGCGGCTTCGGCCTTAAAAGAGGGGCGCTGGCTTCATCAATAGCCCACGACTCTCATAATATCATCGCCGTCGGCGCCAGCGACGGGGATATATTCACCGCCGTTAAGGAGATTGAACGCTTAAAGGGCGGCCTGGTGGCGGCGGCGGCGGGTAAAGTGCTGGCCAGCCTGGCGCTGCCCGTTGCCGGCCTGCTGTCCGACCAGCCATTAGAGGTGGTGGTCAGCAAACTGGAAAAGCTGAAAAAAACAGCCGCCGAGCTGGGGACAAAGCTGGATTCACCCTTCGCCACTCTTTCTTTTCTGGCGCTGCCGGTAATCCCCGAAATAAGGCTCACCGACCGGGGAGTGGTGGAGGTGTAACTTATAGGCTATAATAAATGCTAGGCACAAAAGGGGGGACTGGCCGGTTTTTAGCGTTTGTTTTACTACCCACCCGGCCCACCCTACAGAAGTAATACTTCTATCAACTTCTTAGGGGGCGGGGAAAAGGGGATATCTCCCTTCTGGGGGGAAAGAGAGACTCTTACTTCTCCCCTCTGGGGAGGCGGGGTTACAGATTAGTTAAAAGGTGAAACCTTTTGGGCGGGTGGGTATGGGAAGATAGACAATACGGGGAAGTGCTGGAATTGGCAGACAGGCATGACTTAGGATCATGTGCCGTAAGGCGTGGGGGTTCAAATCCCCCCTTCCCCACCACAAAGGAGATTTACCGCCATGAAGATAGCTAATTACACCGATACTCAGCCAACGGAAGAACTACCCGGGGTGTTCAAGCGCGAGGTCATCACCGCCGACGACGGGGCGCCCCACTTCTGCATGCGGGTCTTCGAGGTGGAGCCGGGCAGCTCTACCCTATCTCATTCCCATGACTGGGAACACGAGGTATTCGTCCTGGCCGGCGAGGGGGTGGTACAGGGAGCTAAAGGCGAAACCCCGATAGGCATGGGGAGCGTGGTTTTCGTCGCCCCCAACGAGCATCACTGCTTTATCAATAGCGGCGGCGAGACCCTCCGCTTCATCTGCCTCATCCCCCTGCCGAAATAGACAATTAAACATTTATCAAAGATACCCCCAGGGGGTATTGACAAAAAGCAGAATTAGTGGTATTATTTAGGTTTGTATTATGCCACTTCAAATTTCACCTTATTATACCTCTCTATCCACCACCAGTTTTGCTTTTGGCTAAGTGCTGCATTGGTACAAATTTATCACTTCAATATTTAGGAATAGGTGAGAGATAGCTTTTATGTTGCCAGCAAACAGTGAAACAAACATGCCATTTGTCTCCAGGAAATCTTATGCCAGGTTACCCCAGATACTAGAAGTACCCAATCTACTCAAGGTCCAGACCGACTCCTTCCGCTGGTTTCAGGAAGAGGGGCTCAAGCAGCTGCTGGGGGAAATATCCCCCATTGAGGACTTTACCGGCAACCGTCTGGCCCTCAGCTTCATCGACTACGAGTTCCGCGAGCCCCACCAAACCGAGTATGAGTGCCGGCAGAAAGACCTGACCTACGCCGCTCCCCTCTATGTCAGGACACAGCTGCTAGTCAAGGAAACCGGGGAAATCAAGGAACAGGAGCTGTTCTTCGGTGACATCCCCCTGATGACGGCCAAAGGCACCTTTATTACCAGCGGCGCCGAAAGAGTGGCCGTCAGCCAGCTGCTGCGCTCGCCGGGCGTCTATCTCTCCGTGGAAGAAGACGCCACCAGCGGCCGCCCATTATGCCATGCCAAGCTAATCCCCATACGCGGGGCCTGGCTGGAGTTTGAGACCAGCAACCGGGATGTAATCTCAGCCAAGATTGACGGCAAGCGCAAGATACCCATCTCTACCCTGCTGCTGGCTATCGGCTACAGCGGTGAAGAGCAGCTGCTCGAGCTGTTCAACCAGGAAGATAACAACCCCGACCACCAGTATATCAAGGCTACCGTGGAGCGCGAGCCCCTGGTCAAGGACGAGCCGGAGGCACTGCTTGACATCTACCGCAAGCTGCGCCCCGGAGACCCGCCTAACATAGATAACGCCCGCAAGCTGGTCAAGAACCTGTTCTTCGACCCCATGCGCTACGACCTGGGGGATGTGGGGCGGTATAAGCTCAACAAGCGGCTGGGGCTGGATGTCCCGGAGAGCCAGCGGGCGCTGACCAAGGAAGACATCGTCGAGATAGTAAGACACATCATCATGATTAATAACGGCAACGATACCCCCGATGACGTTGACCACCTGGGCAACCGCCGGGTGCGCACCGTCGGCGAGCTGATTCAAAACCAGTTCCGCATCGGGCTGCTGCGCCTGGAGCGGGTGGTCAGGGAACGGATGAGTATCTTAAGCGCCGAGGTAATCAGCCCCAGCGTGCTGGTCAATATCCGCCCGGTAATGGCCGCCGTCAGGGAGTTCTTCGGCGGCTCACAGCTCTCCCAGTTCATGGACCAGACCAACCCGCTGGCCGAGCTGACCCACAAGCGGCGCCTTTCGGCCATGGGGCCGGGGGGGCTATCAAGAGAGCGGGCCGGCTTTGAGGTCAGGGATGTGCATTTTTCCCACTACGGCCGAATCTGCCCCATCGAGACGCCGGAAGGGCCCAATATCGGGCTCATCGGTAGCTTAGCTACCTACGGGCAGATTAACCGCTACGGATTTATCGAGACGCCCTACCGCAAGGTCGTAGCCGAGCTGGATAATAAATCCAACGAGCTGGCGGGCCGGACAATCAGAGAGACGGTGACCAACAAAGAGGGCAAGACCGTAGCCAAGGCCGGGACCACCGTTACCCCCCAGCTGGCCACCAAGCTGGCCAGATTATCCAAGACCAAGATAAAGGTAATTCCCTTTGTCTCCAGCGAGGTCAACTACCTGTCTGCCGATAAAGAAGATGATTATATTATTGCCCAGGCTAATGCCCGGCTTGACCCCAATAACCAGTTCGTCGACGAGAAGGTTGAGGCCAGATACGCCGAGCGCTACGTGAGAGTGACCCCTGACGAGATTCAATATATGGATGTTTCCCCCAAGCAGATAGTCAGCGTGGCCACCTCGTTGATACCCTTCCTGGAGCATAACGACGCCAACCGCGCCCTGATGGGCTCCAACATGCAGCGGCAGGCGGTGCCCCTGCTCCGCCCCGAGGCACCGGTGGTGGCCACCGGCATGGAAGCCGAAGTGGCCAAGCACAGCGGGCAGGTTATCTTCGCCCGGAACGGAGGGGTGGTCACTTCTGTTACCGGCTCCCAGATTGTGATTACCCGGGATAACGGCGATAAGGACACCTACCCGCTGATGAAATTCGTCCGCACCAACCAGGGGACCTGCATCAGCCAGAAAGCGATAGTAAGCAGGGGCAACCGGGTGGAGGCGGGGCAGGTTCTGGCCGATAGCTCGTCCACTGAAGACGGCGAGCTGGCCCTGGGGCAGAACGTAATCTGCGCCTTTATGAGCTGGGAAGGCTATAACTTTGAGGACGCCATTATCGTCTCTAACCGCATGGTGGAGCAGGACAAGTTCGCCTCCATTCACATCGAGAAGCACGAGATAGAAGCCCGCGACACCAAGCTGGGACCGGAAGAGATTACCCGCGATATACCCAATGTCGGCGAGGAAAGCCTGCGCGAGCTGGACGACGAAGGCATCGTCCGCATCGGCGCCGAGGTCGGCTCGGACGACATACTGGTGGGCAAGATTACCCCCAAGGGTGAGACCGAGCTGTCCGCCGAGGAGAAACTGCTCCGGGCCATCTTCGGTGAGAAGGCCCGCGAGGTTAAAGACACCTCGCTGCGGGTGCCTCACGGCGAGTGGGGCAAGATAATCAATGTCCGGGTCTTCTCCCGTGAGAACGGTGACGACCTGCCCGCCGGCGTTAACCAGTGGGTGCAGGTCTGGATTGCCCAGAAGCGAAGAGTTTCGGTGGGTGATAAACTGGCCGGGCGGCACGGCAACAAGGGAGTTATCTCCCTGATAGCTCCGGCCGAGGATATGCCCTTCCTCCCCGACGGCACGCCGGTGGATATTATCCTCAACCCCATAGGCGTGCCTTCCAGGATGAACCTGGGGCAGGTCCTGGAGACCCACCTGGGCTGGGCCGCCGAGATGATGGGCATGAAGGTGCTCACCCCTGTCTTCGACGGCGCCAGCGACGTTGCTATTGAAGACGCTTTGGCCAGGGCCTGGATAGCCCGAAAAACCGGCGCTATCGACCTTGACCCCGCTAACGACCACCCCACCATGCAGCCGGAGAAGGCTAAGGCATGGCTGGAAAGTCAGGGCTACGACGGGGAAAAGATTTTCAGCGATGACTACCCCGGGGAGGCTAAAGAAACCTGCCTGCGCCTGTGGCTGGCAGATCTGGGCGTAGACAGCCGGAAACTCAACCTGGAGCAGCTGGAAGAGGCGGTGGATAAGATAAGGATGGAACGGAAGCTGGTCCCGCCGGTGGTGGGTAAGGCTGTCCTCCGCGACGGACGCAGCGGTCAGCCCTTTGACCAGCCGGTAACGGTGGGCAGCATCTACATGATGAAGCTGATCCACCTCGTTGAGGACAAGGTCCATGCCCGTTCCACCGGACCCTACTCCCTGATTACCCAGCAGCCGCTGGGCGGTAAAGCCCAGTTCGGCGGCCAGCGCTTCGGTGAGATGGAGGTATGGGCGCTGGAAGCCTACGGCGCTGCCCACAACCTGCAGGAAATACTGACTATCAAGTCGGACGACGTCACCGGCCGGGCCAAGACCTACGAGGCCATAGTTAAGAACGAGGATATATTACAGCCTGGGGTGCCGGAGTCATTCCGGGTGCTGGTCAAAGAGCTGCAGAGCCTGGGGCTGGCCATCGAGGTGATTAACGAAGAGGAAAAGGCGACACTGACCGAGGAGGCTAAAGAAGCCCAAAAACCGAAAGCCGAGCTTGAGGCTGCCGAAGAAGTCGCTGAACCGCCTGAATTAGAAGCGGAGGCTGAGACTGCCGAAGAAGCGGCTGAACCGCCTGAATTAGAAGCGGAGGCTGAGACCACAGAAGAAGTCGCCGAGGCCCCTAAAGCGGAGGCTGAAACTAGCCAGGATTCAACTGAGCCAGAGGAAAAGGTAGAAAAAGAAGATGCTTGAGGTTAATGATTTTGATGCTATCCGTATCTCACTGGCCTCTCCGGAACAGATAAGAAGCTGGTCCTACGGGGAGGTAACCAAGCCCGAAACTATTAACTACCGCACCCTGAAACCGGAGCGGGACGGGCTTTTCTGCGAGCGTATCTTCGGTCCCACCAAGGACTTTGAATGTTACTGCGGCAAGTATAAAAGGATACGCTACAAGGGGATTATCTGCGATAAGTGCGGCGTCGAGGTTGCCCGGGCCAAGGTACGACGCGAGCGCATGGGGCACATTGAGCTGGCCTGCCCGGTGAGCCACATCTGGTTCGCCAAGGGGATACCCAGCCGGATGGGCTTACTGTTAGACCTTTCGCCGCGGAGCCTGGAGCGAGTCCTTTATTTTTCTCACTATATCATTACCTCAATAGACGAGCCGGCGCGCCAGGAAGCTATTGAGCAGCTGAAAGAAAGCAGCTCGCAGCAGGTAGCCGAAAAAGAGAGCGCCCACGAGGCCAAAGTGACCGAGATGGAGCAGGCGGAGGCGACGGTGGAGGAGGTAAACAAGTTGCGGGGGGACTTCGCCGAGGAGAAAACCCAGTGCCAGGAGAAGCTGGCCGCCGATATAGAGCTGCTGCAGGACCTGCGCCGGTTCGCCCTGCTCACCGAGAACCAGTACCACGAACTGAAACAGCGATACGGCCAGGTCTTCGAGGCGGGAATGGGCGCCGAGGCCGTTCTGCAATTGCTTAAAGACCTCAATTTAGATGAAACCCGCAACGGGTTGCTCCAGGAGACCCGCTCCGCCTCCGGTCAGCGCCGCCGCCGGGCGGCCAAACAGCTGCAGGTGGTGGAGGCCTTCCGCCGCAGTGGCAACAAGCCGGAGTGGATGATTCTGACGGTACTGCCGGTGCTGCCACCCGACCTGCGGCCTATGGTCCAGCTCGATGGTGGCCGGTTCGCCACCAGCGACCTCAACGACCTCTACCGGCGGGTGATTAACCGCAACAACCGTCTGCGCCACCTGCTGGAGATAGGAGCACCGGAGATTATCATCCGCAACGAGAAGAGGATGCTCCAGGAGGCGGTTGATTCCCTTATCGACAACGGCCGGAGGGGACGGGCGGTATCAATCAGCGGTAATCATAAACTGAAGTCGCTATCCGATATGCTGCGGGGCAAGCAGGGGCGCTTCCGCCAGAACCTGCTGGGCAAGCGCGTCGATTACAGCGGACGCTCGGTTATCGTGGTCGGTCCCGAGCTAAGCCTCAACCAGTGCGGACTGCCCCGCCGTATGGCGGTTGAGCTGTTCAAGCCCTTTATCATGCGCCGCCTGGTGGAGCAGGGGCTGGCCCACAACATCAAGAGCGCCCGCCGCCTGGTGGAGAGAAATAAGCCCGAGATATTCGCCATACTGGAGGAGGTGGTAAAAGAACGTCCGGTGCTGCTCAACCGCGCCCCCACCCTGCACCGACTGAGCATCCAGGCCTTTGAGCCGGTGCTCATTGACGGCAGCGCCATCCAGATACACCCCCTGGTCTGCTCCGCTTTCAACGCCGATTTCGACGGCGACCAGATGGCGGTTCACGTCCCCCTGTCTAAAGCCGCAGTGAGCGAAGCCAGGCAGGTCATGCTCAGCAGCCAGAATATGCTTTTGCCCAGCTCCGGTGAGCCGATAGTAACCCCGACCCTGGACATGGTCCTGGGCTGCTACTACCTGACCAGCGTTATACCCGGCGCCAGGGGCGAGGGAGCAATCTTCGGCAGTTTTGAAGAGGCCAAGCTGGCCTACGAGCTGGGGCATATTGACCTCAGGGCCGAGATCGAGGTCAGGAAGCAGCAGGAAAACGGCCAGAGGATAAAGACCAGCGTGGGGCGCATCATATTTAACGATGTCCTGCCCGCCGAACTCGGCTTCTACAATGAGTCCATCGATAAAGCAATCTTAAAGCAGATAGTGACCGATTGCTACCAGCTCCTGAGCGGCGAGGACACCACCAGGGTGGTCGACAGTATCAAACATCTGGGCTTCCGCTACGCGACTAAATCGGGGACGACCATCGCCATGGGCGATATTCAGGTGCCCCCGAGCAAGCCCAAGCTGCTGGAGGAGGCCGCGGAGAGGATTGCCATTATCGAGAATCAATATAATAAGGGCTTAATCACCGAGGACGAAAAGTATAACAACACCATCGGGATTTGGATGGAAACTACCGACCGTATTACCGACATCATCTCCAAGACCCTCGACCGCTACGGCGGCATCTATATGATGGCCACCTCGGGAGCCAAGGGTAACATCTCCCAGATAAGGCAGATGGCCGGCATGAGGGGATTAATGACCGACCCCGCCGGCAAGATTATTGACTTCCCCATAAAGAGCGGGCTGCGGGAGGGCTTGAGCGTGCTGGAGTATTTTATCTCCACCCACGGCGCTCGTAAAGGGCTGGCCGATACCGCCTTAAGAACTTCTGATTCGGGCTACCTTACCCGGCGCCTGATTGACGTCGCCCAGGATGTTATTACCCGCGAAGAGGACTGCGGCACCACCGAGGGAATGTGGATATCGGAACCAAAGGAAAAGGAGCTGCTGCCGTCGTTTGCCGAGCGCATCATCGGCCGGCTGGCCGCCACTAAAATAGTTAAACCCAAGACCAAGAAGGTCATCGTCGACCGCAACGAGGAGATTGACGAGCAGAAGGCTAACGAGATTACCGCCGCCGGCATAACTAAAGTCCATGTCCGCTCACCCTTAAGCTGCCGCTCCCGGCATGGCACCTGCCAGCGCTGCTATGGCCGGGACCTTGCCCGAAGGCACCTGATCGACCTTAACACCGCCGTCGGCATCATCGCCGCCCAGAGTATCGGCGAGCCGGGCACCCAGCTGACCCTGCGCACCTTCCACACCGGCGGCGTGGTGGGACTGGATATTACCAGTGGTCTGCCCAGGGTGGAGGAGCTATTCGAAGCCAGACCGCCCAAGGGCCAGGCGATTATCTCGGAGATAGACGGCGAGGCTGAGGTCATCGAGAGTGATGAGGGTAAAACTATAAGAATCGCCAGCGCCGAGATGTACCGCGACGAGTACCCGCTGCCCGCCGGCTGGCAGGTCCTGGTGAAAAAGGGACAGTGGGTGGATATCGGCGCCGAGCTGGCCAGCCCGCCAACCGAGGCCGAGGACTCAAAGAAGAAAGTAGCCCTGGCCACCGAGGCCAAACCGGTTGTCGCCTCGGTCTCCGGTGAGGTGATTATCGAAGACGACAAGCTGTTTATCAACTATATGGAGGAAGAGCAGCAGGAGTACACCATACCCGCCAGCGCCCACATACGGGTCCAGACCGGGGATAAAGTAAAGGCGGGACAGCAACTAACTGAAGGCTCAATCAACCCGCAGGATATCCTGCGCATACTGGGTAAAGAGGCCACCCAGCAGTACCTGGTGGACGAGGTGCAGAAGGTTTACCGCTCCCAGGGGGTGACCATCAACGATAAACACATCGAGGTTATAGTCCACAGGATGCTTTCTAAAGTCCGCATCGATTCTTCGGGCGATACCGACCTGGTGCCCGGTGAATTGATAGATATCTTCCGCTACGAGGATATCAACGCTAAAGTCCTGGCCGAGGGCGGCGAGCCGGCTACCGCCCACGCAGTGCTGATGGGCATAACCAGGGCCTCGCTGAATACCGATAGCTGGCTGGCGGCCGCTTCCTTCCAGGAGACCACCAGGGTGCTCACCGAGGCCGCCGTCAAGGGCGAGATTGACCGCCTGGTGGGGCTCAAAGAGAATGTAATTATCGGCAAGCTGATTCCGGCCTGCTACCCGCTTCCCGAGGAGCCAACGCCTCCGCCAGTCGAGGAAGGCGAGGAGATGCCGAGCTGGGTAATCGGTGAGGTGCCGAGGGCGGCGGGGGAGGAGACGCTGGGCTTTGCTCCCATTGAGATGCCAGCTCTGACAACCGAAGAGGCACCGGATTCCACGGCTGAGCCGTCCGAGGAACCCGAGGAAGAAGAGACGGAAGACTAAATATCCGGCGATATAGATTTATTTAAAGCCGCCCCTTTTTATCGGGGGCGGCTTTTCCTTTTGTCCGACGGTGATGTGCTATAATAGGCTAAATTATAGGGGGTAAGTCAAAATAGAGCGCATCATTTCCGGCAAGCCCGACACCGAGGACGTAACCCTGGACACCAGCCTCCGCCCCCGGCTCTTCAACGACTTCATCGGCCAGGACAAGATTAAGGACAATATCAACATTGCCATCACCGCCGCCAGGGGCAGGGAGGAAGCGCTGGACCATGTCCTGCTCTACGGCCCCCCCGGCCTGGGCAAGACCACACTGGCCTATATCATCGCCGCCGAGATGGGGGTCAACATCCGGATTACCTCCGGCCCGGCGGTGGAGCGCACCGGAGACCTGGCGGCTATACTCACCAACCTGCGCAACCACGACATACTCTTTATCGACGAGATTCACCGCCTGAACCGGGCGGTGGAAGAGGTGCTCTACCCGGCCATGGAGGACTTCGCCCTGGACATCGTCATCGGTAAGGGACCCGGCGCCCGCAGCCTGCGCCTGAACCTGCCCGCCTTCACCCTCATCGGCGCCACCACCCGATTCGCCCTGCTCAGCCCGCCCTTGAGAGACCGCTTTGGCGCCGTCTACCGCCTCGACTTCTACCAACCGGAGGCGATAGAGAAAATCTTACAGCGTTCGGCCAAAATACTCAAGGTGAAGGCGGAAAAAGAGGGGCTTAAGGAGATAGCCCGACGGGCGCGGGGCACGCCGCGCGTGGCCAACCGGCTCCTAAAGCGGGTGCGGGACTACGCCCAGGTGATAGCCGACGGCGTCGCTACCAGAGAGGTTGCCGTCGAGGCGCTGTCCAAGCTCGAGGTGGACAAAATAGGCCTGGACGAGATAGACCACAAGCTGCTGCGAACCATCGTGGAGAAGTTCGGCGGGGGGCCGGTGGGGCTGGACACCATCGCCGCCTCCATCAGCGAGGAGGCCGACACCATAATGGATGTCTACGAGCCTTACCTTTTGCAGCTGGGCTTCCTGGAGCGGACTCCACGGGGGAGACTGGCCACCGAGGCGGCCTATGAGCACCTTGGGCTGCCCTACAACAAAAGACCCCCGCAGGGAACACTTCTTTAAGGTCTTACTACCCACCCTCCCACCCTCAAAGGCTACGCCTTTAAAGAATATCTTTTACCCCTCCCCCATTTTGAACGGCTGTTCTTCTTCCCACCCTGACCCACCCTACAGAAGTGATACTTCTATTAACTATTTTTGGGGGGGCGTAACCCTTCCGTATAAGGGCGGAGGGCGGGAATAGATATAATTGGGGGCGGGGTCAAGCCCCTTGATAAATAGCTCCTGATAAAGCTAATATTATAAAGTGAAACTCCTGATTCACTGCTGCTGCGCCCACTGCGCCGCCTACACCGTGGAATACTGGCGGGAACAGGGCTACGATGCCAGCGCTTTCTGGTATAACCCCAATATCCACCCCTACCTGGAGCACCAGCACCGCCTGGAGGCGATGCAGTCTTTAGCCGAAAAGATGAGCCTGCCACTGATAATCACCAGCGGCTATGACATCATCGACTACTTTAGGGGGGTGGTGGGGCATGAAGCCGAACGCTGCCGGCATTGCTTCAGGCTGCGCCTGTCCAAAACGGCTGAAATTGCCAGCGAGAAGGGCTTTGACGCCTTCACCACCACCCTGCTCATCAGCCCCCAGCAGAAGCACGAGCTGATTAAAGAGGTCGGCGATGAAGCGGGCGGGGAAAAGGGGGTGGACTTCCTCTACGCCGACTTACGCAAGCGCTACTCGGACAGCCGCCACATCACCAAGCCCCTAGACCTCTACCGCCAGCAATACTGCGGCTGTGTTTACAGCGAGTGGGAGCGCTACGCCAATTTCACCATAAAATAAGGGGGGCCTTTTAAAAGCCCCCCTAAACCAGCTATAGCCAGCTAAAGGTAATAATCAGTCGGCGATGGCGTAAGCCACCTGGACGGTAAGGCTGAGCTCTATCTCCCCGGGGCTGATGGGCGTGGTGGGCGCTGGTACTGGTGCCATTGCTTCCATCCCGACATCCCGATAGACAACGGGGGGATATATGGTGCCCTCGGAGATATAGGTCGGCTTGCCCAGATTAGCCCCGGCCAGGTCGGCCAGCTGCTCGGCCTTGTCTTTAGCATCAGTCATCGCCTTCTGGCGGGCATCCGCGTAGTAGGGGGTGGGGTCATCCACCGAGAAGCTGATGTTATTGATGCGGGTGTAGTCCCCGCCGGCGGCGGCCACGGCATCAATGATGGGGCCGGCCTGCTCTATGTCCCTTATCTTGGCCGTTACCATGTTAGTCACCCGGTAGCCGATGACAATCTCCTCGTTTTTGGTATCATCCCACCGGGTCACCTGGTAGATGCTGAAATACTGCGTCTGGATATCCTTATCAGCCACGCCGTTTTCAGTTAGGGCTGTCCTCACCGCATCCATGGCTACAGCCGCCTGAGCCTGGGCTTCGGCAACCGTGGCCGCCTGGGCCTCGATACCCAACGAAAGCGTGGCGACATCCGGGGTAACCGTAACCTTGCCGGTGCCGCTGACCCAGATACCTGTCTGCTGGCTGTTTACATCCACCGTGCCGATAGTGGTCGGGCTGCCGCTACAGCCGCTGAAGCCGACCACCGCCAGCAACAGGGCCAGGCTCACTGCCACCAACCAATACTTTTTCATCACTTGCCTCCTTGAAATTTTTTACTCCACCTATATATAACGAAAAAGCCGCCGAATGGTTAGCGGCGACTCAAGGGAATTTCAAAAAGGCTGTGACTACTCTAGGGCCGCCAGGACTTCATCATAGCCAGTCTCCGATACCGCAATCGCCTGCTGCAGGGCGGGCCTGGCCTGCTCCGGCGCGCTATCCAGCGCCTCGCACAGCACCACCTGGTTATTAGCAGCATCAGATACCAGCGTGTTCCTCAGTTGAGCCCGATTACCGTTCTGAGCATAGTCATCCCAACCACCCCAGCCCTTTTCCGGCGGCGGTATCGCTACCGGCGGCATGGGTTCTTCACCGGACGGCGGCGGAGCTTCATCAGTTGTAGGTGATGTCGTTGTTGGCGCCGGCGGGTGTGGAGCCTCTTCCGGTGGTGGCGCCGCTGGCAGTATCCCGGGCACACTCAACCCTCCCCTCCCCTCAACCAGGACCACCAGCAAGTCCAGCTTATCTTCGAGGCGCTGGGTGATTATCACCACCTGCTCAGCGTCACCCTTTTCAGCCATATAGGCTATCTCGGCCACCCGCTCATCGGCCAGCTCGGCACAGAGCCTGGCCTTGCCCATCTGGGAAGGGGTCAGCGTCAGCCGCACCTGCTCGGTGGCCAGCTTAACCGAATAGAGAGGGCTATCGGGCATGCTGCTGCCGGCGGCGAGCACGGTGCCTCCCCCGGCCAGCACCAGCACCAGAACCACGGCCACCACCGTCGCCCATCGCGGGAACCAGCCCCACGAGGGGCGGCTCTTGCGGGAGGCTGTTTCCTTTAGCGCCGAGTTGAACTGGTACCTGGCCCTGGCTCTGAAATCGGGGCGGGGCTGGATAGCCGAAGCCTCCCTGGCCGCCAGAGCCGTCTCCAGCAACGGTTTTAGCTCGGCAGCCTGGGCGGGGTAACGCTCAAGGCACTGCTCCAGGCTCTCGCCTTTGACCAGCAGCCGCTCCAGGCAGTCGTTTAAAATATTATCGAATTCTTTATTCTTCATTTTCTTTAACCACTAGCGCCCTGCGCAGGGCGACTATGCCGCTGTGCTGCAGCGCCTTTACCGCCCCCTGGCTCTTGCCCATGACCTCGGCTACCTGGGCGATGGACAGCTCGCTGGTAAAACGGAGGGAAATCACCTCGCGCTGGGCCTCGGTCAGCTGCCGGGTAGCCGAGAGCACCCGCTCGATATCCAGCTTACGCTCGGCGGCCAGCTGGGGGTTATCGCCACCGCCAGCCAGATTTTCCTCCAGCGGCAGGTCAGTCCTCTTTTTCTTTCTCAAATGATCAACCACCTGATTGTGGGCGATACGGTAGAGCCAGGCGGAGAAGGGCCTGCCCCTCCACTTGAAGGAAGAGATGGACCGGAGTGAGTTTAGAAAGACCTGCTGAGTCAAGTCTTCCGCCTCCACCGCATCTCCTATTTTCAGGGTTATATAGCGATATATCCTGTCGAAATACTCCTCGTACAGCTGGGCAAAAGCTTCCTGGTCATTCTTCTGCGCCCGGCGTACCAGGCTTTCCTCGTCTTGCACCTGACAACTCCCGGCCGCTCCAAGCGGCATTTATGGCGTTATCCTGTGCATATAGTATAACGAAGCAAATAGTAAAAAGATAGTTTCCTAATCGTAGCAACCCACTCCCTTAATCCCCCTCCCTTACAAGGGAGGGGGAAGGTTTTTTAAAAAAGAGGGGCTAGCGCCCCTCTTAAACACCCCACTAGGTTAGCCCTTTTCAAAGGGGGGGAAGTTGCCCAGTTTTTAGATGGGGTTTTCTTTCCCACCCTGACCCACCCTACAGAAGTGATGCTTCTATTAATTTCTTCTTGGGGGGTGAAGGGGAATTTTCCCTTCTTAAAGAGGGGGCTAATCTCTCTCCTCTGGGGGGTGGGGCAAAAAGGGCTTTAGCCCTTCCTTAAAGGGCGGAGAGCTTAATTCCCGTCCACTATGAGGGGTGGGGCGTAACCCTTCCATATAAGGGTGGCCGGGCGGGAATAGATATAAATTGGGGTGGGAGTGGGAAGATAGACATAAGTTATGCTAAAATATTAGCAAATTAAAACTTTGCAGGAACGAGAAATTGGCTCTTAAGTTGCGCTCAATGTGCCAGGAAGACCTCCCCCAGGTCAACGCGATTGACCACGAAGCCTTCCCCACCCTGTGGCCGCCAGCCAACTACCATCGGGAGCTCAAAAACGGCATAGCCCACTACATCGTGGCCTGCGATGAAGAGAAGGAATATAAGCCGCCGGCGCCGCCAGCCGACCCCCAGAAAGGCCTTTGGGGGCTTCTGGGCAGATTGAAACTTCGTTTTAACCACCACCCCGACAATGAACCCCAGCCGGCAAGGGAGTACATTTTGGGCTTTGCCGGATTGTGGCTGATGGCCGGGGAAGCCCACATAACCAACATCGCCGTGCGGGAGAGCTATCGCCGCCAGGGGATGGGAGAGCTGTTGCTAATCGCACTGATAGACCTGGCCCTGGAGCTGGGCGCTCAACTCATGACCCTGGAGGTGCGTGCCTCCAACACCACCGCCCAGAGCCTCTACGCCAAGTACGGCTTCATCGAGGTGGGCCTGCGCCGCGGCTACTACACCGATAACCGGGAGGACGGGGTGCTGATGACCATAGAAGATATCACATCAGCCCCGGTCCGGGCGGACCTCCAGCGGCTGAGGCAGGCCCACGCACGAAGATGGGGCAAGCCCGTCCCACGTTTTGCCCGCCAGAAACTCCCAACGTTAAACTAAGAGGCTATTGACAAAAGCCAAAAAAGGCAATACGATGCATACGCCTAAAAGCACCCTGTAATCTTAAAGGAGTTGCCATGAGTAATACCGAAAGAGGCGAAAGCAGGATAAGGGTTCGCCCCATGGAACCCATGGATATCGACAGAGTTTTATCCATCGACAGTAAAATAACCGGGGTGCGCAGGGCAGCTACCTATACCGACCTGATCATCGGCGACCTGGGCAAGGTACCCGACCTTAGCTTTGTCGCTGAGGTCAACGGCGAGGTGCAGGGCTTCCTGCTGGCACGACGAGCTTATGTCGGGGAACCGTTTTCCGAAGAGGCAATGATTCACATACTGGGCGTTGAGCCTGACTACCAGCGGCAGGGTATCGCCACCCTGATGGTCAATGCCCTGGTGGAAGCCTGCCAGGGGAAACAACTCAACGCCGTGCGGATAATGATTGATGAAAGCGACGACCAGCTAAAGAGCCTGTTCCAGCACCTGGGTTTCCGGCGGGGAAAGCTTGTCGACTACACCAAGAAGTTCAAAAAGGCAGACTAAATCTATACCTTTATGAGCCTATTTATCGCCCGGCTTGGGCATCTCTTTAGCCCTCTTATTCAGCTCCAGCCACTCCTTTAATCCCTGCCTGCTCCTGGCCAGCGGCCCTTTTAACCTGTCCACCTGAATACCGGCCAGATAGCTCGACGACTTGTGCTTTTTGGCGGCATCTATTTCACCATTAAATTCTTCTGCAATCTCATAGGCCCCGGCCAAGGTATTGTGCAAACTCTGGTCTATATAATCCATTTTATCCCGGTTGCTTTTCCAGGTGCCGGTCTTAAACTTCCTCGACTGCCACTTGAAGAGAAAGGCCTCCATGAGCTTCTGGTTATAGTCTATTTCCAATAGCAGGCTGCGGACTACCTGCTGTTGCCTCTTCTGCTGCTGCCGCTTCCTGAAGATAACATTAAATACTATGAAGGCGACTATCGGTACCAGGTAGGATAAGATGCTGCCTATATTTTCCCAGTCAAAATCCAAAGCTAACCCCTTTACGGCAAAAATCCGAGATTCAATTAAAACACAAACCCCGCAGTTATGTCCATCTGGACGAAAGTATAGGGCCCGGATACTTGCCTGGCAACTCTACTTAGCAACCTACCCCCTTGAATCCCCCTCCCTTACAAGGGAGGGGGAGGGTTTTTTTCTAAAAGAGGGGCTAGCGCCCCTCTTAAACACCCTGCTGGGCTAACTTTTTTAAATGGGGGAGGCAAAAAGGGCTTTGCCCTTCCTTAAAAGGCGGCGAGCTTAATCCCCATCCACTATGAGGGGTGGGGCGTAACCCTTCCACTTAAGGGTGGTGGGTGGGAAAAGATATAAAACGGGGTGGGGTGAGAGCATAAGAGGGTAAAAACCCTTTTGGGCGGGCGGGTACGGGAAGATAACCGGGTCTTTAATTTGAATAAAAGTTAATAAGTTGATATAATTCACCCTATTCCGGCAAAGTCAACGGGGGTGATTGCTATGGCAACTGGAAACAAGGGTGAGATAAAAATCAGGCCTATGGAGCAGGGGGATATCGATGCCGTTTTAGCTATCTATAACAAAACCAGGGAGGAAAAAATACCCGGCGTTAAGCGGAGCCGCCTAAGCTACAGGAGCGCCCTGACCTACGCAGAGGTAGCCTTAACTGACCCCGGAGGCCCACTCGACCTGAGCTTTGTCGCTGAAGCTAATGGTAAGGCCGTTGGCTTTATCTGGAGCCGGTTAGCCTACGTGGGCATACCTATTAGCGAAGTGGGCATCATCTACATGTTAGTCGTTGACCCCGACTATCAGAAAAAGGGCATCGCTGGTAAACTGGTCGATGCCCTGCGGAAGCGCTGCCGCGACCGAGGGGTTGGTACGGTGCGCGCCGTAGTTGATGAGCGCCACTGGGAGCTGCAGAATTATTTCCAGAAGCTGGGCTTTCAGCGCAGCGAGCTGGCCATCTTTACCAGGGCCACTAAAGGTTAAGCCGGCTTTCCCCCGCCTTCACTGCTTTAAGTGAGGTGAACATTGGGAAAGAGGACGTTGGCTATCAGCCCGGCAATGGGCGGGAAGAAAAAGGTACAGGCCAGGCGGATAAGGGTGAACTGCCAGCCCAGTATGGCTATATCCAGCGGCAGCCGGCTGACCGCCCACAGTGACCATGCCGTCAGGAAGGCTACCATGGTGCCGACACTGGCCCCCACCCGCAACAGCCCAGCAGCAATAGGCAAACAAACATAGGGACCACCGGGCATAAGGCCACCAACCACGGTGCCGATCAAGATGCCCCGGATACCGGACTCCGCGCCTATCCACGTGGAGATTAACTCGGTTGGCACCAGCACCGGAACCATGCCGGCGATGATGAAGGCAAAAATCAGCAGGGGGAGTATCTGCAGGAGCAGGATTCCCCCCGACTTCAAGCCCAGAATATGTTCTCCCCCACCCCTCAGGTAGCCCATAACGAGCAGGACAACGGCAATCACACCCATTATTATGGTGGGGATAAGCATCTCAGAAAACCTCCCGCTTCTATTCACCTGATGTTCTCCATTTAATATCCGGTACCCCCGCATTATATGCCATGAGGGGCTACGTTGTCTTTACTAATAAACATATATTTCTAGAGAATAATTTAAGCGGGAAGCGGTAGGAGCTTTCGGGGAAAGATTTTATAACCTCAAAGCCTGCCTTTTTTGCCAGCTTTTCCAGCTCATGATAGGAGAATAGGTAGTAGCGGCGGTAGAGGGTTTCGCCCTTCTTTCTACGCCAGGGTACGGCTACCTCTTTGGGCTTGAACCAGAAGCGGGGCTGGCCGCGGTTCCACACCGTGATAAAGGCCTCGCCGCCGGGCTTGAGTACCCGTTTGAGTTCAGTTAAAGCCGCCTGGTGCTCCCCGCCCGGCAGATGGTGATAGGTGGCCACCGCTATTGCCCGGTCGAAGGTCTGGTCGGGGTAGGGAAGCTGGCGTACATCGGCCAGCGTCAGCTCAACGGCAAAGCCGAATTTCTGGGCGTATTTTTCGGCGAACTTCAGCATCTCGGCGGAGAAGTCCACCCCGTAGAGTTCGAAGCCGTCTTTAAAGGGCAGGAAATCGGGGCCGTGGGCACAGCCCAGGTTGAGCAGCTTGCCCTTCCGCCAGCGCTCGGCCAGTTCCTCCAGCTCGGTGCTGAAGATTGACCAGTGGCGGAAGTTGTACCAGCTGGGGGCTATTTGATTAAAGATTTCTCTATTATTGGTCACCCTATCACCACTTTTTTTAACCTATGTTTTGTTTCCCACCCAGCCCACCCTCATAGGCTGCGCCTCTAAAACTTGCTTCCCCACCCCCCAGAGGGGAGAAATTATACCTCCTCATTTTAAGGTGTGTTAAAGAGGTATAACCTCTATAGGGCGGGTGGGTGGGTAGCAAGACCCAAAAACCCCCTCTTTAACTCTCTTTTTACCCACAAAGAGTGGGGGGGCAACCCCTTCCTTATAAGGGCGGCGGGCGGGTATAGCTATAATATGGGTGGGGCTTAAAGCCATGTTTCTGTTTCTTAACTAAATTTGCTACACTGTTTATGGCACACTATGAGGAAATTTGCAAGGACTATATCCGGGGTGACACCGGTGGCGGTAATGACCCGGCCCCTTAAATGCCCGGGGCAGTGCGTCTTCTGCCCCACCTACCAGTCCATACCCCAGAGCTACACACCGGAGTCGCCAGCGGTCTTAAGGGCGATAAGGTGCGACTACGACGCCGTCAAGCAGGTCCGCGCCAGGCTGAAAGCACTCAGCGATATGGGACACCCCACCGATAAAATCGAGCTGATAGTGATGGGGGGCACCTTCCTGGCCTACCCCGAAGACTACCAGTACCAGTTCATCAAGGGCTGCCTCGACGGCCTGAACGGACAGGAATCCGCCAACCTGGCCGAGGCCAAGAAGCTCAACGAGACCGCCGGCCACCGCTGCACCGGAATGTGCATCGAGACCAGGCCGGACTGGTGCCAGGAGCCGGAAATAGAGCGGATGCTCCAGTTCGGCGCCACCAGGGTGGAGCTGGGGGTTCAAATGCTGGATGACGAAATCTACCGCCTGACCCGGCGGGGACACAAGGTGGAAGATGTAGTACGGGCCACCGCCCTGCTCCGGCAGCACGGCTTTAAGGTGCACTACCACTGGATGCCGGGGCTTCCCGGCTCCACCCCGGAGCACGATTTAGAGCTATCGAGAAAGCTTTTTGATGACGAGCGCTTCCGTCCGGATGGGCTAAAGCTGTACCCCACCATGGTGGTCGAGGGCACCGAGCTGGAGAAGTGGTACTTCGAAAAACGCTACCAGCCCTACGAGGTCAGCACCATGGTCAACCTGATGGTGGAGATAAAATCTATCGTGCCCAAATATGTCAGGATATCGCGGGTGCTGCGTGATATCCCGGCCAAGTTCATCACCGCCGGCTGCAAGGACTCATTAAGAGGTGTGGTCCAGCAGCGAATGAAGCGAAAGGGTATTGAGTGCCAGTGCATCCGCTGCCGGGAGTACGGCCACCGGGCGCGGGAGGGGCGGGAAACAGGCGAACCCAGGCTGGTGAGAACAGACTACCAGGCCTCCGGGGGGAGGGAAATCTTCCTCTCCTTTGAGGACGGGGCGGAAACGCTCTTCGGCTTACTTAGGCTCAGGATTCAGCCCCGGCCGGAAACCGGGGAAATGTCAGCGGTGATACGGGAGCTGCATGTCTACGGGCCCGAGGTCCCCCTCACCGAGCAGAAAGAGGGGGCAGCCCAGCATAAGGGGCTGGGTAAAGCCCTGCTGCTGGAAGCAGAGCGGATTGCGCTCGAGGAGTTTCAGCTACCGCAGATGACAATTTTGAGCGGCATCGGCGCCAGGGAATATTACCGCAGTGAGTTCGGCTACAGGCTTGAGGGGGATTATATGGTTAAGGAATTACAGGTTACGGCGTGTAAGTAACCCCAACTCATCATCCCCTTTTATCAATTGTTTTTCTTCCCACCCTCCCACCCTAAGAGGCTATGCCTCTTTACCAACACCATTTATGGGGGTGATTTTTCCCCTCTGGGGGGATAAGGGGATATTTCTCTCTTCTTGGGGGTGGGGAGGAAAAGAGAGTATAAGAGGGTGAAACCCTTTTGGGCGGGTGGGTATGGGACGATAGAGAACTGCTAAATGGGGTGGGGCAAAAAGGGCCTTAGCCCTTTTACATTAAGGGTTGGTGGGCGGGAAAAGATATAAAACGGGGGTGGGGGATTACTGGCTCTTAAGGTAGTCTATCGCCCACTGGACGGCGTCCACGTTCTCAAGGTCAAGCTCATAGTCCGGATATACTCCCTCGCCCTCTATCAGGCGGCCCTTGGGGGTAAACCAGCGGGCGTAGGTGATATATAAAGCCGAGCCGTCTCCAAGCTCCTGCATAGTATTGGCACTGCCCTTGCCATAGGTCTTCTTACCGGCAATAACCGCCCGACCGTAGTCCTGCAAAGCCCCGGCCAGTACCTCGCTGCCGCTGGCACTGTATTCGTTCACCAGAACCACCACAGGCAGGTCGGTGGTTACCCGGCCGGGCTCGACCGGGTAAGTAAAACTGTTCCCCCCATTATCGACAATATCGACTACCACACCCTCCTTGAGGAAAAAGCTGGTGACGGCAACCACTGTATCCAGCAGACCGCCGGGGTTGTTGCGCAGGTCAAGGATAATGCCCGAGGCCTGCCGGTTTACCTCCTCCAGCACCGGGGACAGCTCTTCGGCGGTCCGCTCGGAAAAATTGGTGATATTGATGTAAGCGATGTCCTCCATCATTTCAAAGCGGACACTGGGCATCTCAATCTCAGCCCTGACTATCTCGATTACCTCCGGTTCGGTCTCACCTTCATGAAGGACGGAAAGGGTGACCACCGTCCCCCTGGGGCCCTGGACGATGAGCACCACCTCAACCAGGCTCATCCCGGCAATAGACTGGCCATCGACCCCCAGAATCACATCGCCCGCCCTGATACCCGCCTCCTCCGCCGGTGAGCCGGCAATCGGGGCGATAATTACAACCTGGCCGTCCTGAGCGGCCACATGGGCGCCAATGCCCTCAAATTTCCCCTCCAGGTCCCTCTGGCTCAGTTCGTAGGCGGTGACATCAAGGTAGGCGGTGTAGGGGTCGTCCAGCGCCTCCACCATACCCCTGATAGCACCCTGCGCCAGCGCCTCAGCATCAAGCTTGTCCTTATCCACATAATCCCGAAAGATTATGTCCCACGCTTGCCCCACCACACCCAGGCTCCGCCGGGGGGAGTTTCGGGTACCCACAACCCAGCCGGTACCGAAGGAGACGACGATAATCGCCACCACCAGCAGGACGATAACTACAACTTTGCTTCTTTCTGACATCGGACTCACTCTCCTCGAAGGCGTTCTAGCTCAAGAGGACAAGACTATCTTAGCAGAGAGGGGGGAATTATTTAAGCCACCATTAAAAGGTCAAGTAAACCTGTAAGCCGAGTTCTGTACTCCGACGAATCGGAGCGGTGACCATTTATCTAGCCCTGATGTTTCCACCAGGGTCAAGCGACCAACCCGGGGACAGGCCGGGCGTCCTTATGTCCCTCTATTTGGTCTTGCTCCGGATGGGGTTTGCCCAGCCGGCCGGTCACCCGGCCGCTGGTGAGCTCTTACCTCACCATTTCAACCTTACCTTTTCCAGAGGGAAAGGCGGTATGTTTCTGTTGCACTCTCCGTAGGGTCACCCCTCCTGGCCGTTAGCCAGCATCCTGCCCGGTAGAGCTCGGACTTTCCTCCCCGAAAATTTCAGGGCGGTCACCCGGTCTACTTGACCTGATTACACTCTAGTATAGAAAATACTATAAGTCAACCTAAAGCCTTATTGGCCAGCCTATCAGCTTCTCGGTTTTGTTCACGGGGGATGTGGGTTATGCTGAAGGCTTTAAGCGGGCCGACGAGCTGGACTACTTTTTGATACAGCGGCCGCAAAGTGGCCTTTTTGACGCGGTAGCGGCCTTTGAGCTGTTTCACCACCAGCTCGGAGTCTGACTTTATGTCAACTTCTCCAGCGCCGAGGCGGGCCGCCTCCTCCAGGGCGGCGATTATAGCCCGGTACTCCGCCTGGTTATTGGTGGCGTGTCCGATGCGCCGGGAGATACGGCTGATGACTTTTCCCTGCCCGTCCTTTATCACGGCGCCGATAGCCGACGGCCCCGGGTTGCCCGATGAGGCGCCATCGGTATAGATTATCAATCTCTCTGGCGTCATTTGCCCCTTCAGGCCAGAAACAGTATGCGCCCGCAGCTGCTGCACTGCACCAGGTTATTACCCCTCACCCGCTGCAGGTCGGTGATGGGCAGCGATATCCGGCAGCCGCGGCATATCCCCTGCTCCACCCTGGCCACCGCCGTCCCCTTGCGCTCTCTCAGTTCCTGATAGAACTCGACTGTCTCTGGCTCGACCTGCTCCGAGAGCTGCTGCCATTTTTGCTTAAGGTCGGCGAGGGCGGCCTGGAGCTTTGTCTTCTCTCCGGCCAGCTGATTCTGCTGGCGTTGCCATTCGGCGGTCAGGGTTTCCAGTTCACTGTTTATTTTGACCACGCCGGCCTCAGCCTGCTCAACCCGGTCTATTACCTCCAGCGCCTTTTCCTCCAGTTGGCCGCGGCGGGCTTTGAACATCTCAACCTCCTGCTGGAGACTTGCCAGTTCCTTGGGGTTCTTTATCCGGCCGCTGAACAGCGACTCTTCGGCGGCGGCAATCTTGTTGGTGATATCGTCTATCTCCCACTCCGCCGTGTGCTGCTGGTGTTTCAAGCCTTCCAACCGCTCCCGCTCCGACTGGAGCTGGTCTTTGGTTTTGAGCACCGCCTGGCTCTCGCCTATCTGGCTGGTGACACGTTTCAACGCCTGCCCATCGGACTCAATTTCCAGGTCCAATTCCTGAAGCTGGTAGAGCTGCCTGGCAAGATTCATTTTACCCGCCTATTCTATAACTACCAGGGCATAATAGCAATTTATTGGGGAAGTGGCAGCTTGACTTTTAGAGTAAGTTTATCTTCCCACCCTTCCACCCTAAGAGGTAAGACCTCTTTACCAACACCACTTATAGGGGGTGGGGATAAAGGGCTTTAGCCCTACCTTAAAGGGCAGGTGGGCGGGAAAAGAAGTTTAAGAGGCAGAGCCTTTTGGGCGGGTGGGTATGGGAAGATATGACAAATGCTTATAGTCATAATAGAACATATGTGCTAACATTAAATAAGGAAAGGGGAAGGACTATGAGACTGCTGCGACTGGCCGTGGAGACTAAACGGTGGGACCTGGCCGCCCACACCATCGTGCTGGCGAGCGCCAAAGTGCTAAAGAACGGAGATAGACCGGATGGCGGAAAAGGCAGAGCGAAAAAGAGGCGCCCCAAAGGGTAACCAGAACGCCCGGAAGCACGGCTTCTACGCTAAAGTTATGGACGAAGCGGAACAGCTCGATTTTGAGGTGGCCAGCGGCTTTGATGACAGCTTTGACGGCGAGATTGCTCTGCTCAGGGTTAAGATAAAGTCCCTGCTGGAGAAAGAACCGGAGAACATCAGGCTGCTGATGCAGGCAACCGAGTCACTGGCCAGGCTGGTCAAGACGAGGTACAACATCACCAAAGAGCAGAAGAAGGGGCTGAAGGAGGCCATAGGCAATGTCCTCAAGGATATCGCCATCCCGCTCGGAATCAAGGTCATAGGTAATTTAGCCAAATAGGGGGTTTTAGCTACCCCATTTCCCCCTATCAACGGTTGTTATACTTCCCACCCTCCCACCCTCAAAGGTTTTACCTTTAAAATTCCTTTAAATAGAGGGGAAATCCCCCTTAATCCCCCTTTATGAAAGGGGGACAACTTTCCTTCTTTGGGGGGAGGGGTAAAAAGGGCTTTAGCCCGTTTCCATTAAGGGCAGGTGGGCGGGTAAAGATATAAAACGGGGGTGGGGCAATAATATTATGTCAATAAATGCTTTAAATAGACTGCGCCCCTACCAGAGGGAGGCGGCCTCGGCAATACTGGACAGCGTCTTCAAGAGAAAGGGGCTTACCTTCTCCGTGGAGATAGCCCGCCAGGGGGGCAAAAACGAGCTTTCCGCCCAGCTTGAGCTGCTGCTGCTCACCCTCTACATGACCAGAGCCGAAAACCTGATAAAGTGCGCTCCCACCTTCAAGCCCCAGACCGTCATATCCCTGATGCGCTTGAGGGACCGGCTAAACGACGCGGGTTTTAGCGGTATCTGGACACCCGAGATGGGCTACATCATCCGGCTGGGCAACGCCAGAGCCATATTCCTTTCCGCCGATGAGTCGGCCAACGTCGTCGGCAACACCGCCCATATCCTGCTCGAAATAGACGAGGCGCAGGACGTGAGCAAGGAAAAGTACACCAAGGAGTTTCAAGCCCATGGGCGCCACCACCAACGTCACCACCGTCCACTACGGCACCACCTGGGACGACGCCACACTGCTGGAAGAGATCAAGCAGACCAACCTGGAGATGGAGAGGCAGGACGGCATTAAACGGCACTTCCGCTACGACTGGCAGGAGATAGCCAGGCACAACCCCGACTACCTGGCCTACGTGGAGGGGGAAAGGGAGAGATTAGGGGAAAACCACCCCCTTTTCCTCACCCAGTACCGGCTCCTGCCCATCCGGGGGGGCGGCGGCTTTTTAAGCCAACAGCAGCTTGCCCAGCTAAAGGGCAGGCACGCCCGCAAACACCAAGCCGAACGGGGCAGGATATATATCGCCGGAATTGACATCGCCGGCGAGGCTGAAATGGAAGAGGGCGACTACCTGGCCACCCCCAAACTACGGCAGGACTCCACCGTGGTCACCATCGGCGAGCTGGACTTTTCCACCTGCGACGACATCCGGAAACAGCCCCGGATAAAGGTGGTGGAGCACTACCGCTGGACCGGCGAGAGGCACGCCCGCCTCTACCCCCGGCTGGTTGACCTGCTTAAAAACGTCTGGCGCTGCCGCAGGGTGGCGGTCGACGCCACCGGCATCGGCCAGCCGGTAAGCTCCTTTTTGAGGAAGGCGCTCGGCTCGAAGGTATCCGCCTTCACCTTCACCGCCAGAGCCAAGTCCGGGCTCGGCTTTAACCTCCTGGCGGCCATCAACTCCGGCCGCCTCAAGGTCTACAAAGGCGACGGCTCCGAAGAAGCGCAGGAGTTCTGGCTGGAAATGGAGAAGGCCAGAAGCCAGTACCGGGCATCTCAAACAATGAACTTCTACGTCCCCCCGGCCGAGGGGCACGACGACTTTTTGATAAGCTTGGCACTGGCGGTGGAAGCAGCCAACCAGTACGAGAGAAAAACGGCGGTGGGGAGGGTGAGGGAGTGAGGAGGGGAGAGTATCATGTTCCTATAAGTTTGCTTGCTATAGAATCCAACAATTTCAAGTCTGGGAACCGCTTGTATGCGGTTAGCGCATCTATAGGGGAAAAATACTCAAAGCCCTTATTATCGTTGTAGATATCGCTTGCTAATCGAAGCGTATGCTCTTCTTCTTGATTAAGGATTTGTTCTACCGGCTCTAAGGCGTCGTATGCTTCTGCGAATTTGTGCCGATACTTATCTTTAACCTGCTTCTGGGTCGCGTGTTTTAAGTGTCTGGCCTTCATCTCAAGCTCAATGGCACGACACAGCAGGAAGTAAGGAACTGGGGAAAATTTATCAGGGCACTGGAAATCCCGCTTGCATTTCAGATAGTGAGTTGCATATCTGTGAAAAGCATCTGGTGACAGATTTAACTTAAGTACACCTGCTCTGAGTATTTGGTTCACAAGTTTACCCCCTTCAGTACGGATTATACTATCATAGCGATGGGTGTCAATGGGGGTTAAAGAGAGTCTAAAGAGGCGGAGCCTTTTTGGGCGGGCGGGTATGGGACGAAAGACACCGGGTTAAAAGCGGGGGGTGGGGTGTTGAACAAACATGTACAAAGGTATACAATGAATTCCCACAAGGGGGTAGTTGATAGTAATTAAAATAAAGGAGCATAGACAATGTTATTTGTAAGCCTATACAGCCCAAAGCCTAGCGCTTCACTTGCTCAGTCACTGAAACAACGTATGGAATGGAAACCGCCAGAAGGAATAAAAGTAGTAGGGGAATACTGGATTCAGCATAGTAACCCTCACATAATAGTAGCATTCGAGGCGGATAATATCGCACCAATAATGGCAATGAACAGGCAATGGTCGGATTATTTTGACATCACCGTTGTTCCCGCCGTCACCGGCGAGCAAGGACTAAAGCTCGCCAAGCAGATGATGCCCAAAGCCTGATAGCACCAGATTTACGGAGGAATCACCAGAGACGACCATGAACTACCCCCATTTCATTACTACGAAGGAGGCGAACCATGATTCGGGTTACTGTTCTATACCCCAATAAGCCGGGAGGGAAGTTCGATTTTGACTATTATCTCAACAAGCACATGAAACTGGTGCATGACAAATTCGGACCAATGGGGCTGGTCAGAACTGAAGCAGATAAGGGCCTTGCCGGAGGGGCTCCCGGCGCACCAGCACCCTATGTCGCTCTAGGGCACATGGTATTTAATTCAATAGAGGATTTTCTGAAGGCCGAGCAAGCACACGGCAAAGACCTGGGGGCTGACGTACCCAACTTCACCAACATCGAGCCGCAGTTCCAGATAAGCGAGATCGTAGCCTAGAAATATGCCAGCTAAATAAGAGAGTTTAAGAGGGGGCTTGAAAAGCCCCCTCTCTTTATTGGGGGGTAAGGGGTTACCCTAAAGCTAACTCGCCGTCCAGCCCCCATCGACAACAAACTCGGCGCCGGTGGCCAGCCTGGACTCATCCGAGGCAAGGTAAAGGACAACGTAAGCAATATCTATCGGCTCGCCCAGAAAGCCGATGGGATGGTTAGACTCCATCCGTTTCTTTAACTCCGCGTCCTGTTCCATCATACTGACTGCCATCTCCGTTTTAATAACACCGGGATGAACCGAGTTAACCCGGATATTATAGTTGTGACCCATCTTAGAGCACTCCAGAGCCGCCGCCTTGGTAAACAGCCTCACGCCACCCTTACTGGCCGAATAAGCCGCCGTATCGTCAGCGGTACCTATAATACCGGCGACAGAGGAAATATTAACAATAGAGCCGCCGCCGCTCTCTCTCATTGCCCTTATGGCGTGCTTGGTGCCCAGGAAAACGCCGTCCAGGTTGACGCTCATAAGCCCGCGCCACTCCTCCAGCGAGGTTTCGGCAATCTCTTTGATAATCTGGACCCCGGCATTATTCACCATAATATCCAGCTTGCCAAACTTGGACAGGACCTTCTTGACTACCGCACTCCAGCTGTCTTCGCTGGTGACATCGTGCTTTATAAATAAAGCCTCTCCACCTTCACGCCTTATTTCTTCGGCTGTTTCCTTACCGAGATCCTCGAGGATATCGGCAACCGCAACCTTAGCCCCTTCCTTGGCCAGTAACAACGATATCCCCTTGCCGAGACCCCTGGCAGCGCCGGATACGATGGCTACCTTACCTTCTACGCGACCCATTTAACCCTCCTTTTCCAAACAATTAATCAATTCACCTAATATATTAATACCAAACTGCCCGGAGGTAAAGTGGGGGGAGATTAGAAAGAGTTTAGCTACCCACCCTGACCCACCCTCAAAGGCAATGCCTTTAAAATCCCTTTAACGGGGGGAGGGGCAAAAAGGGCTTTAGCCCTACCTTAAGGGTGGTGGGCGGGAAAAGGTACAAAACAGGGCGGGGAAGAAAGCCAAAAACTAAGCTCTGAAAAACAGGAACACGGCTATATTCCAGAACAAAATGGCGGTATATATTCCGACAAAGCAAGCACTTAATATAAATATAAGCCTTGGCAATCTCCTGGCTATGTTCCACAGTATCAAGACGCAAAGGATAGCGGCACACATCTTGATGACCAGGAAATTGTTCTCGGTGACCAGAACCTTCAGGAGCGGGTTCCCCTCCCGCCCCAACCCGCTTTTGATAAGGAACTGGCTGATAAGACCATCGGCTACTACAAGTGATAGCAATGTGCCCAGAAGGTATTCTATTCTGCGCAGTCTGGTGGGATCATCCATGTGGAATAACTTTCTTTTATCATTATAGCGGCACAGGCCACGGCTGTATACCCGACAAACGCCGAAAATGGGGGGCTAACCAGTTCACTTTAAAGTCCGGCGCAGTATAGCACCGCTGACCAGATATACCACCAGGCCCACGGCGATAAGTATCCCGCCGAAGGAAGCCGCCCGCCAGCCGGTGTTAACGGCCAGAAGCACCGCCGTTACCAGCCCCAGCGACGGCATGACTATATCCAGGAAAACATGCCTGAAGCCGGTTAGCGTGCTGTCCCGGTTAAAGATCTTGAGAGCGGCGGCGTTGACGCCGACGAAGGCAAGCAGGGTGGCGAAATTGGTGAACTCGGCGACGTCCCTGATATCCTCGAAAACGGTGAACAGGCTGGCGAAAAAGCCGACCACGATAATAGCCAGCCAGGGGGTGCGGCGCTCTCTGCCGATAACGCAGAAGATACCGGGCAGAGCCCCGGCGCAGGACATCGCCCACATAGCCCGCGAGGCCGCCAGCAGCAGGAGCAGGACGGTGTTGGCCGTCGAGAAAAGCGCCACCAGAGCCAGCGTTATTCCGGCCCGGTCCCCCAGCACCTGCGCCGCCACCAGAGCCAGCGGGGCATCCGACTGCCCCAGAGTCTGCCAGTCCAGCACGCTCACCGCCGCTATCGAGACCAGTATATAAAGCAGGGTGCTTATCCCCAGAGCCAGCATAATTGCCCGGGGGAGGTCACGCTCCGGGTTTTTCATCTCTTCGGAGAGATTGGCCATCCCCTCGAAGCCCAGGTAGGCAAAGAAGACCAGCGAGGCCGCCCCGATTGTCCCGGCCACCCCCATCGGCATCTCCATGATGTTAACATCGCCGAAGTGCGGCGCCCCGATAGCCACTATAAAGACCAGCCCGGCCACCTCGATGAAGGTGAGCAGCCCGGCCAGCAGCGCCGACTCGCCGATGCCCAGAAAGACCACTATCGAGGAAGCCAGCACCAGCCCGATGGCCGCCGGCACTATCGGAGTGCCCAGCAGGTGGTTGAGATAGCCGGCAAAGCCCAGCGCCACCGCCGACGACGATATCACCACCGCCCATAGAATCAGCCATCCCGCCAGGAAAGCCAGCGAGGGCTTAAATGCCATGCCGACAAACTGGAACTCGGGGGCGTCTTTGGGCTTTAGCTTCGAAAGCCTGGCATAGGAAAGCCCGGTAAGTCCCGCCACCGCCGCCGCAATCAGGAAAGACAGCCAGACGGCGTTGCCCGCCTCCCCCGCCGCCACCCCCACCAGCACGTAGATGCCCGACCCCAGAATTACCCCGACGCCGGTAAGCGTGGTCACCCACAGCCCCAGGCGCCTCTTGAGCTGAGGCTCGGCTAGTTGGAGAGGCTCAGTCATGGGCAATAGTCTCCGTGTTGTTTAGAGTAGCATAGAGGAGGGGTGAGGGTAAGTCAAGGGTTTGGGGGGCTAGTTAAGAGGGGTAATTATTTATTAGCTTTCAAGCCTCTGCAAACTGAACATTATTATCTTTCATAAAGGACTTTAGAACATCTATATGTACACATCTACCCGTATGAAGAAATGGGCTATCTGTAACACGTTTCTCTATTCCTTTTCGTATGACTTTTTGGTCTACATCAAAATCTAGATCAAGATGTGCTGTTTGACACTGCACTCCCCATACCTTTCCATCCACATCAAAAGCAGGACCTCCGCTCTGACCGCGTAATCCGGGCGTACTCAATTCAAATCCAGTAATATTCCTTTTGTCTTTCCCAACATGACGAGTTAGCATACCTTCGATTGGAAACCTAGGAGTGTCTTTTCGGCCAGTATCTGTCCATATTATTTTATCATTGTCTTTATCATACTCGAAATTCGTAAACTCAGGGAAAGGGAAACCAAGGCGACAAAGAAACTTGCCTTGTTTAAGGCCTGAGGTATCAGAGGGGAAAATAGGAAATGTGTTGCAAAGCAATCTAGTATAATCCTGAAATTTTATCAGTGCAACATCTACCTCTTTATGTCTAATTATTTGAACTTTCAAGTTTCCTTCTACACAATTCACAAAGCGGTTATGCAGTTCAAAAGGAGTGCTCTTAGAATAACCGTATTTCTTTTCAAGTTCTTTTAACAGTTTCTTTTCCTTTTGTGTGCCCTTGAGTGCAGATAACTCATTCTTAAATGCCTCAGCCTTTTTGGCCAAATCATCTCCCAATTTAAGTTGCTTTGCCACGTGGCCACATGTTAAAGCCCAACCGTCAGAGTTTACAAAAAAGAGAGTTGCAGTTCCTGGTTGAATAGACGCGGAGCCGTAGTTTCGACTAATAGAGTGAATAGGTCTTGTAAAATTGGCCGCTACTTCTATGGCTTGTATAAACATTAAGATATCCTAGTTATTATAGCTTCTTTAATGCGGATTATACTACCTAGCTACAATTGTCATCTTTCTTTTTGGCCTTACATTCGTTGCAAAGCTCTCCATCAGTTGGTCGGGTATAACGTTCTTCATAGTCACTGACCGGCCACTTGGAGCAATTGCTACAAAAGTGCTAAGTATCATAAGTGCCCTTTCGCTTGCGATAAGTGCTAGCCATCTAAGTTTCCTCCTTTCTCGATGTACCTATACGGACACTTTAGTTGTCCATGCGCTCTTTGTCAATACCCAATCATTATACTTTCTGGCGTAACGTTTAATGTTTGGTGGGGGAAGGGAGGAATAAACAAAGTCTAAAAGAGGCGAAGCCCCTGTTGGGCGGGCGGGTATGGGAAGCAAAACACCCGGGTTAAAAGCCGGGGCGGCGGGGGGCTTTAAAGCCACAATTATCCCACCTTGTCAACATTATCTGAAATGAATATAAAGCCCTCTGGCATTTTTCTGCCCTATATGATACAATTGTCAGTACAAGAAATCCAGGGGGTGCTTTCATGAGACTGCTAGTCATCGGGCTGGGGCGGGGCGGGGGTAAGCTTGCCGACGAGTTTGCCAAATTAAACAAAAAAGCCAGAGCCAAACGGGGATTAGAGATAATCGTCGATACCTTTGCCGTTGACACCGACCCGGCTGACCTGGTCGGCCTGCGCTCGGTCAAGCCCGACCCGCAGCACCGAATCCTCATCGAAAGCCCCAAAACGGACGGGGACAGCCCGGTCCAGATGAGTGAAATCGGCGCCGGGATTATCACCGAAAACAGCAACAGGATCATCGACACCGCCAGAGCCACCGGGCGGCCCTTCGAAACCGACGCCTTCCTGCTCGTTGCCAGCGTCATCGGCGGTACCGGCTCCGGCGGCATGCCGGTAATGGCGCAGGCCTTGAAGGACTGCTACCAGGACAAACCGGTATATGCCCTGGCCATTCTCCCCTTCCAGGACGAGGAGGCGGAGGAAGAACGAACCACCTATAATGCCGCCATATCGCTCAAGTCGCTCTATCCCGTCGCCGACGCCGTATTCGTGGCCGATAACCAGCACTATGTCAGCCGGGACTCAACTCTAAGGGGCAAGCCGGCCAAAATCAACGAACTGATGGTGGCGCCGTTCTACGACCTGCTATGCGCCGGCGAGGAGGAAAAAGCCAAATACATCGGGGCGAGCATGGCCGACTTCGGCAATATCAGAGAGACGCTTACCGGCTGGACCACTATCGGCTGCGGCCAATCGCCGCTGCCCTCTCATGGTTTATTCGGCCGGTGGCGCAGTTTCAGGAGCAAGACCGCCGACAGGCACGCCGGCGTTCAGGCGGCGGAGGCGGCCATAAGCCAGCTTCCCATCGACTGCCAGCCGGCGGACGCCGAAAGAGCCTTATACCTGGTAACAGCGCCGGCGGCGGACATGAAGCCAGAGATGTTCCAGGAGATGGGCGGCTTCCTCAAAAGCGTATCGCCGGGGGCGACTATAAGGAGCTGCGACTATCCCCGGGGGAGGGGCGAGGTGGCGGTGACGGTATTACTCTCCAGGCTCAGCTCCATAGAGCGGATAAAGGGGTACTACGACATCGTGGGCGGCCTGGTGCGCAGGGCAAAGAAAAAGCAGGAGGAAGCCGAAAAGAAAGTCAGGGCTATGGAAGCGGCGGCCAAGGAAATACCCTCGCTGCTGTAAAGCGGTTTACAGGTGAAGCTCTATAATATCGCCGTCCTCTAAGATATGGTCTCTCCTGGCCATAACGCCGTCGTGCTTGCCCGAGCCCCAGATGCGGGCGTACTTCATATTGGCGGCGAAGTCCTTGTGCACCTCGGCGGCGGCATCGGCCAGTGTGCTGCCCCGGTCAATGACGATGGGGTCGTTAAAATCGGGCTTACTTCCCGGCACCTTGGTATAGACCCGGATGATATCCAGCACCTCATAGATTTTAGCTTTAAGCTCTTCTAAACCTGTCCCCTGTTTAGCCGAGATAGCGATAACGGGGAACCGCCCTTCATATTTATCTTTTAGAGCCTCATAACTACGGGCGGCGCCGTCAAGGTCGAGCTTGTTGCCGATGATGAGCGCCTTCCGGTGCCAGACGGTAAACTCGGCGTCCTCCCCCGCCCCACCATCCTCGATGATTATTCTCATCTTCTCCAGCTGGGCGATAATGGCGGCCATCTGCTCCAGCGGGTTATTGCTTAAGTCCAGCATTATCAGCAGGGCGTCCGCCTGCCTCAGCAGGGGCGGCAGCCAGAACTGGATGGCCTGCGGCACCAGGGTCGGGGTGTCAATCATCTGGATTTTAATGTTCTCGAACTCCATCATCCCCGGGGTGGCGCTGTGGGTGGTGAAGGGGTATTCGGCGACGGGCGGGGAGGCGTTGGTAATGGTTGAAATAAGCTGGGACTTGCCGGCGTTGGGCAGGCCGATTACGGCCACCTGGGCGGCTCCCTCCTTCTCGATAGCCATTGACGCCCGCCGGGCACCGCTCTTCTTGGCCGCCAGCTGGGTGAGCTTGGCTATCCGGCCTCTCAGTTCGGCGCGGAGGTGGTCGGTGCCCTTATGCTTGGGCATGATGGCCAGCATTTCCTCCAGGGCGGCTATCTTCTCCAGCGGGTCTTTGGCCTCCCGGAAGTTCTTTTCGGCGTCGAAGTACTGCGGCGGCAGGTTAGCCGGCATATTTAGATAGACTCCTTTATTTTCTGAGCCAGTTTCGGGGTAATGCCTTTAACACCAGTCAGCTCCTCGACCGAGGCCTCGCGGATGGCTTTGACCGAACCGAACTGGCGGATTAAAGCCCGCTTGCGCCTGGGGCCGATGCCGGGGATGCTATCCAGCGCCGAGACGAAGGTTTGCTTTTTTCTCACCCGCTGGTGATAGCCCAGGGCAAAGCGGTGCGCCTCGTCGCGGAGGCGCTGAAGCAGTTGAAGGCCGGGGGAGGAGCGGGGCAGGACAACCGGCTTTGATTTTTGGGGGATAAAAATTTCCTCGTTTTCCTTGGCTAAACCGGCGGCGGGGATGGAACCGGCCCCCATTTCCTTCATCGCAGTTCGGGCGGCATTAAGCTGTCCCTTACCCCCGTCAATGAGGACGAGGTCAGGCACCACCGCCCAGCTATCTGAAGCCTGGCTGCTCCGCTTGAAGCGCCGTTTAAGCACCTCGCCGAGCATGGCGTAGTCGTCAACGCCGGAGACGGTCTTGATTTTAAAGCGCCTATAATGAGAGGGTTTGGGCCTGCCCTGCTCAAAGACGACCATACTGCCCACTGCCGCCACCCCCTGGATATCGGAGATGTCATAGCCCTCAATTCGATTGGGGAGGCGAGGTAAATCAAGCTCCCGCTTTATCTCTTCCAGTGCCGCCGATATAGCTCTGGGCGAGGCCAGCTGCCTGATTTTTAGCTGCTCCAGGCCTTGGCGGGCGTTCTCGGCCACGATATTGACCAGCTGTTTCTTATTACCCCGGCGGGGCACCTGGATTTTTACCTTACTCCCCCGCTTAGCCTGAAGCCAGTCCTGAAGGATGGCGGTGTCCTCCACCGGGTGCTGTAGCAGTAACAGCGGGGGGATATGGGGGGCGGAAGCGTAGAACTGCTTGATGAAGCTGGACATTATCTGCCCCGGCGGTTCGTATCTCGTCCCCCGCAGGAGAAAGCTCTCGCGGCCGATGAGCTTGCCGCTGCGGATGAAAAACACCTGCACGTAAGCCTGGTCTTTATCCCCAACGAAGGCGATGACATCCTGCTCGCCTCTTACCGTGGCGGCGATTCTCTGCCCCTCGACCACCTGCTCCACTGCCTGAATCTGGTCGCGGAGACGGGCGGCTTTCTCGAAGTCCATGTTTTCCGCCGCCCGCGCCATCTGCTGTTTAAGCTGCTTAACCACCCTCTCCTGCTTCCCCTCCAGAAAGAGGACTACCTGCCTGATGACCTCGGCGTACTCCTGGCGGCTGACGGCGCCGATGCAGGGAGCCAGGCAGCGCCCGATATCATATTCCAGGCAGGCTCTACTATCGGTGCCGGTGATTGGCTTTAAGCAGGAGCGGAAGGGGAAAATGCCTTTCAGCAACTTGAGCGTCCGGCGTATTGATCTGGCGCTGGCAAAGGGACCGAAGTAGCGCCCCCCGTTTTCCTCCAAGCGGCGGGTGATGTGCACCCGGGGCCAGTCCTCACCGAGGCCTATCTTGAGGTAGGGGAAGGTCTTATCGTCCTTGAGGCTGACGTTGTAGCGGGGGTGGTGCCGCTTTATCAGGTTAAGCTCTAATATGAGCGCCTCCTGCTCCGAGGCGGTGACGAAGTATTCCAGGTCGGCGATTTTAGCCACCATGCGCCCGATTTTGGGCGTCAGCTTCTGCCCGGCGCCGAAATAGGAGCTTACCCGGTGGCGCAGGTTGACCGCCTTGCCCGCATACAGTATATTTCCGCCGGCATCCTTAAAAAGATAGACGCCGGGGCCTGAGGGCAGCCCTTTTATTTGCTCGGTGATATAGCCTGCCGTCATACAGATTTATTGTAGCACAGCCTATGCGGGGGGCAAAGTCTCCCCTTTGTCGACAACTGTCCCGCCCCTACCCTTGACAAATCTGCCTTTTGGTATATCATAGAGCTTAGTAATTACTGCTCAAAGGGGTTTTATGAGACGGTTCCTGAGCATTTCGCTCGCCCTGGGGCTGGTATTGAGCTTCAGCCTGGTGACGGCAGTGCCGGCGCAGGGGGCTACATTCAATGTTCCCAGTCTTACCTACCCAACCATCCAATCAGCTCTTGATGTTGCTGTCTCCGGAGATACTATCTATGTGGCTGCCGGCACCTACAATGAGACTATTCTACTAGTCGATGGGGTGGATGTGCTGGGGGCGGGGGCCGGTTCTACCATCATTAACGGCGGCGGCAGCAGCCCGGTGGTTGACAGCGACAGCGTCGACTCGACAACCACCATCGACGGCTTCACCATTACCGGTGGCAGCGGCGGCACCGGCGGGGGGATGTTCAACAACAACGGCTCCTCGCCGACGGTGAGCAACTGTATCTTCTCCGGCAACAGTGCCAACTTCGGCGGGGGGATGTACAACAACAACGGCTCCTCGCCGACGGTGAGCAACTGCATCTTCCTCAACAACCAGGTTGCTAACCGGGGCGGCGGGATGTACAATATCAACTCCTCCTCGCCAACGGTGGTCAACTGCATCTTCCAGGGTAACAAGTCCGGCTTAACCGGCGGCGCAATCGGCTGCCGGAGTGGCTCTTCCCCCATCATCGCCAATAACATCATCATCTACAACGAGGTAACTTCAAGTTCTGGAACCGGGGGCGGCGGAATCTTCGTTGACAGCTCCTCCCACCCCAAGATTATTAATAACACCATCGCCAACAACAAGGTAGCTCCAGGCACGACAGTCGGGGGCGGCGGAATCTACGCTGACGACTCCTCCTCAACCACCATTGTCAACAACATCATCGTCGACAACGAGGCAACCGGTTTCGTAGCACTCGGAGGCGGAATCTACGCCGCCGGCACCTCACCCTCTATCAGCTACAACGACGTCTACGGCAATACCGCCTCTAACCCTACCTATAACGACTATTACGGCTGTTCGGCAGGCACCGGCGGCATCTCGGTAGACCCCAGTTTTGATGACTCGGAGTACCACATTATTTATCCAGACTCCCCCTGCATTGATGTCGGCGACAATTTCGCGTCATCCCTGCCCGCCACCGACTATGAGGGCGACCCGCGCGTCTTTGACGGCGACGACGACGGCACCGCCACAGTGGACATGGGCGCCGACGAATACTATGTGGCCCCACCACCACCACCACCCCACAGGGCGGTGGGCGGAACGGTCTACCCCATAGCTAAGGCAGTTATCCTGCTACCATGGCTCGGCCTATCTTTACTCCTGATTCTAGCCGCCGGCGGCTTGATTTTAGCAAGACGTCGAGCCAGGTAGACCACGGGCACCAAGGACAAAGCCTTCCGCCTGATGCCAGATGTGCGCTCCCTCCTGTTGACATCTGCCAACTGGCGAGCTATACTCCTGCTAACAAAAATATACTAATGCTCACCAAAGCACACCTTTACTCACCACTGTCGGGAGGTACACAAAACGGTAAAGGGACTGGCTCTGGCAATAGCCATACTAACGCTTACCGCCCTGCTGCTCTCCGGAACGCCTCTTCATCCGGCTAAGGCAAATCCCGACTGGTGGGACCCGGCGTGGAGCTGCCGAAAAGCGATAACGGTTACCGAATTATCGGGGTCAGCGTTAACCGATTATCAGGTCAAAATCGATGTAAGCCATGAATCGGCAATGCTGCCCGATTTCGGCGACCTGAGATTTACCAGCGCCAGCGGCTCACCGCTGGACTACTGGGTAGAAGCCAAGACGGGCTCTTTAGCCACTGTCTGGGTCGAGGTAGATGACATTGCCGCCTCCGATGACACCACCATATATATGTACTACGGGAATCCGGCTGCGAGCAGTGAGAGCAATGGGGTAAATACCTTTGATTGGTTTGATGACTTTGAAGACGGGAGCATCAGTGGCTCATATACCGAGATCGGTTATGATGGCTGGAGTGAAGCTGGCGGTGTTTTAACTTTTACCACGGGTGGAACAACCTTTAGCGACCCGAATGTTTTGATAATTGACAACAAAACTTACGGCTGGGATTATGAAATAAGAGGCAAGATACGGGTAAGACAATGGCAAGGCCATGATTACTCAAGGATGGGATTGGGGCTGAGGACTGAAGATGTAGATGGATATGGTTACAAAGGTCTTTTCCACTGGCGATCCGGCAATAAGACAAGAGCCATATTGCATAACTGGGTAAACTGGCTAACAGAATCTAATTTCAACTGGTCTCTTGATACATGGTACTGGATTGGCTTCTATGCAGAACTGGAAGGGTCTACCCGCTACTTATATGAAAAAGACTGGCTAGTTGGTGATGCTGAACCGGGCTGGCTATTAACGACATCAAGCACAAACACCACTCACCAAGACGGGCAACCCTGTATCGCTGGTTCCAGCATTCCCGGTGGAGGCTTTTCCACTCAGTTTATAGGCGATTGGGATGATGTATTATTAAGGAAGTGTATCTACCCAGACGAGCCCACCTGCTCCGTTGGCGACGAGGAGTGCAACTCGCCTCCCAACCCCCCCACCGGCCTGGGTCCCACCGACTGCGTAGACGGCAGCTGGATCGACAATAATACCCCCACCCTGGAATTTACCCAATACGACCCTGATGGCGATGATATCCAATACACCATCCAGATAGATAATGAGCCCGATTTCTTAGACCCGCTGGTGGTGAACGAAACCTCAGGGCTGAG
>Ga0315554_1000063_pt1 | contig 51481 bp, 44 predicted proteins | sample SalMarSW160370MG_FD_202114 | JGI IMG/M metagenome (GOLD analysis project Ga0315554, IMG submission 202114) | Salt marsh sediment microbial communities from the Plum Island Ecosystem LTER, Massachusetts, United States - Salt Marsh Sediment SW1603-70 ...
CTGAGTTGGTTAATTTTTCGTTCCATTATGATTGCCTCCATGCTCTGGTTATTATTGATTTGGCATATGATAACATGGTGGCTATAAAATATCTATAGAAAATAGCGGTTTTTCAGAGGCCCCGATTGATTGAAATTATGGAGCAAGAGAAGAAAAGTACAAAGTCCCCTTTTTTGCTCACTGATTATAAGAAATTATCCGCGGATTAGCGCGGATTATACGGATTAGTTTATAGCCACAGAGGACACCGAGGACACAGAGATATTATTTAGACACGGATTCACACTGATTCCGTCTCCGCTGCGCTACGCCGTGACAAGTAACACAGATTATCTCTGATTTTGCTTCCGCCTTCGCAGATGCTACATCGGACAGGTTGGCGCAGGCGTTGGTCACGCCTTTTGTGTTCTCGTCTTAAGGTTCTCTGCAAGCAAGCTTGCTCAAACCTTTCAACTCGGCCACGGCCTTCTTTGGAGCCATGCTTCAAAGCTGTAATTTACAATGATTTATTTTAAGACACGGATTTCACAGATTTACACGGATTTATTTTTTCTACCACGGAGAACACGAAGGGATTTGGAAATGATTATTGATTAAGGATTAAGATTTCGAGCTGACGCTACATTTGCATCAAATCCTGCACTGCCTATGGCATGGCAAAGCCAGAAGAAACATCAATTTTCTTAGACACTGATTCACACTGATTCCGTCTCCGCTGCGCTACGCCGTGACAAGTAACACAGATTTACACTGTTGTTTTTTAGACAGGATAACAGGATTAGCAGGATATATAATTGAATATAGAATATCGAATCCTTCGGCAAGCTCAGGACAAGTGTAGAATTTAGAATTGCGAAAAAAAGCAGGATGGCAGGGAAACAGAAGGAACGTCAAACTTCCAACATTGAACATTCAACGGTAATCAGAGGACAGGCCCTTCTATTTTGTGCTGCGAAGGGCAGGGGAATAACAGATGATTGATTGAAATTATGGAGCAAGAGAAGAAAAGTACAATGTCCCCTTTTCCTTTTCCCTCTCAAAAAGATAGGCAAACGTCCCTAATATAATTATTTTGAGACACGGATTAACGCAGTTTTCTTTGACAGGATAACGGGATTGACAAGGTTTATATTGCGAGATACGAATGACGAGGGCCGAGCGACGAAAAGAACACATCCCTAATTTACCAAATTTATTCACATTATTTTAAACTCGAAGCATTTTCCTGACGATATTAAAGACTAAAAGAAGATTAAATAATTAAAAAATTATCATTCAAAGCAGAAAGGGGGAATAAAATGTTTCAGCCTGAGGTTAAATACCATTTTATCCACAAATATTGTCCGCCGAAGAAAGGGTGGTTTGTTCATGTGGATATAGACGGAGCCGAAAAAGGAAAGACAGGAGGAAATCGTAACACACGTAAGCGTCGTGCAGAAAGTTGGGAAAAATACAAGGAAAAATTCATAGATGGAAAAATAGATTGTAATGGATGTTTCAAACAGTGGCTAAAGAATAAATGTTCACTACACATATCTAATGATTCTGAAACAATGAATTTTCTTCGTCGCCGTGATGTTTTAGCCTTTCATCCGAAAAAAAATACTGTCCTTATTGCTGAAATCGAAAGTGAGTCTTCGGAGAGAGAACAAACTGAACGAAAGATTTATAGTGCAATTGGTCAATTGACTCGTTCCATTGGAGAGTTATCAAAGTTTAAGTCTAAGTTAATGATAGTTGTACATGGAGAAAGGCTTGAAGAGAATTTGAAAAGGATGCACGTTGGGCTTAAAAAGCTTAGTATAACTGGTGTTGTTTTAGGTAAAAATAAGCGATGGAAAAAAATTGCTTAGCAACAGTGAGAAGGACAATAATTAAAAATAGGAAAAGAAACTGTTGTTTTTATTACTTTTCCCTACCCATATCCTACCTATATCGAAATTATTAGGTGCAAATTTGCAACTGGTTCTCCGTCTTGTTCCGTGTGCTCAGTGGCTTAAAATGGATTCCTGCTTGCGCAGGAATGACAAAGACCCACAGCACAGGTCCGCGGGCTAATCAACGAAGATTCCTGCTTTCCGCCTACATCAAGATTACGGCGGACAAGTCGCAGGAATGACAAATTAGTCGCCGTATGCGGCGACTGCTAAACGAACTACGAAGGAAATAATCACCTACAGTGCCATCGTACTAAAGAATCCAGAATACAGCAGAAAACGGAAGATAAGATTGAATATTTACTACTTGGCGATATTTTCTCTGCGAACTCGGTGGACTATGTGGCTATGATGGATTAAAATGTAAATTAATGCCTTGATGGGATGCAGAGGAAATTGAAGGATTAAGGATTAAGGATTCGGATGATGACAAAGGACGAGGTTTTCGAATTTATAAAGGCTAATCCGGTTTGTGCGTTGGCGACGGCCGAGGATAATCGGCCTTTTGTGAGGATGATAATGCTGTACCGGGCTGATGAGAACGGGATTATCTTCACTACGGGCGAGAACAAAGATATGCACTGGCAGTTGAAGGGGAATCCACAGGTTGAGCTGTGCTTCTACAACGCCGAGCAGGGCAAACAGGTGCGAGTGAATGGTACTGCTGAAGTGCTTGAAGATTTGGAACTGAAGAAGCAGGTCGTTAAAGACTATCCGTTTCTGCAGGAGTGGGTTGACCGTGAAGGTTATGAAGTTCTCGTGGTTTATTGTATAGAAGACGCAGTGGCTACGCCCTGGACAATGGAAACGAACTTCAAGCCGAAAGAATATATCGAATTATGAAAAAAGTATTAAAATACATTGGCGTCACTGTACTTTTATTACTTGTTTTTGGAGCAGGATTTTTTTGTGCTACGTTATGGTTTACGTATGACTTTCTTATGGATTTAGGAAGCCCTCGTATTTACAGTGATGCAGGGATAAAGAATTCGATATCCAGCCGGATAGGCACACTTCCATCTGAATTGAAAAGACTGTACTTTTCCTCTAATGGATTTTGTGACCCTGAGTTTTTTATCGCTTTTAGTGCACCGAATCAGCAGGAATATCTTGAACAAAATTTCAATATTAGCCTGGATTCTTTTGTTGCTGTTGAATCTTTGCCGGATAGAGTCATAAAAAGAGGGCCTGATAGCTGGGAACCGGAATTCAGAGATGAGAACTGGGATTTAAAAAACCAGGAAAAACTTTTAATGTATAAGATACCAGGAAGAACGTTTTTTTATTCACCAGCGAACGAACGTTTGTATATTTGCCTGTGGTGGACAAGTGATGGATGACGTCACAATTATACCGGCGTTTGGGGACAATTATATATACCTGTACAAATACGGGGGAAATGATGCGTTTGTTGTGGACCCGGGTGAGGCACGTGTTGTCGAAGCGGAAATTCAAAAACAGAAAATCGAATTAACGCATATCCTTCTGACACACCATCATTTTGACCATACCGGCGGGGCGGCTGAATTAAAAAAGAAATATAATTGCCGGGTAGTGGACGCAAATCAATCGACATTGCAACTGGGGCAGATGGAAATCGAAATTATCCCAACACCGGGGCACACCAAGGACAGTGTCTGCTTTTATCTTTCGGCCGGTGGGGGAAAAGCGGTTTTTACCGGTGATACACTTTTTGTGGGCGGCTGCGGTCGGCCGATGGAATGCTCAAGAGAAATGATGTGGCGGTCGCTGGAGAAATTAAGAGCTTTGCCTGATGAGACGGAAGTTTATTGCGGGCATGATTATACACTGGATAACTATCAATTTGCCTTGAGTATCGAGCCGGACAATTCAGAAGTGAAAAAATGTATCGCTGATTTGGAGGCTGGCAGATGTTGCGTTCCATCTACGATTGGTCGGGAGAAAAAAACAAACATTCTGCTGCGGGCCGGGTGTGATTGCGTCAAGGCGGCTTTGGGTATGGAAGGAGCGGCGACGGAAGAAGTTTTTGCGGAGCTTCGCAAGAGAAAAGATGCGTGGGGATGAAAGTTGGATGAGATACAGCGGAAACTGGAGCTTTTCGAGAAGCGGCTTGCCGGCCGATGGGCCTTTCACGGGCGAATGGTAAGCTCGGCGCCGTTGTTCTTCGTTGCGGTCGGGCTGATACTGGGAATTTGTCTGCAGTGGTATTTTGAGATTAGCTTTTGGGTCTGGCTGACGTTATTGGTGGTATTGGTTTTGGGGGCGATTGTGACAAGTTTTCACGGGCTCCAAGCCCGTGCCACCAAACCGGCGGTTTTAGCTTATATGGCAATGCTCTGTGCAGCCTGTCTGGGGGCAGTTCGATTGGCCGGCTACAATCATACACCTGCAAAAGATATTCGTAATTTTGTCGGGCAGGAACGGGTGCTGGCCACCATTCGCGGCAGTATTATTACCGACCCCTATACGAGGTACAAAGACGATTGGGCGTTTGCGAAGTTTTCACATTCGGACCCGTGGAGCAGTTTTTATCTGGAGTTGAAGGAGGCTGAGGCAGTTGACGGATGGAGAGAGATTGGCGGGACAATTCGAGTTGTTACTGGTGAGCCTATACTGGATTTGAAAGCAGGAGACTATATCGAGGCTTACTGCCGGCTGAACAGACTTCGAGGAGCGACGAATCCGGGGCAGTTCGATTTGGCGGATTATCTGGGCAAGCGAAATGTTTACGTCGGGGCTTTGGTCGAGTCACGGCAGGGTATCAAGCTGCTGCGCGAAAAAGAGAGCGGGTCATGGGTAAGATTAAAAGTACGCTTTAGACAAATTATAAGCAGGTCGCTATTGGATGAAGGATTGATACAAGAGCGAGAGAAGGGTTTGCTGGAGGCGCTGCTGCTTGGTTATAGAGGCAATATTGATGCTGACACATATAGAGCGTTTGCGAAGACGGGGCTGCTGCATTTTATCAGTCTTAGCGGGATGCATCTTGGGATATTGGTGGGGATGGTATGGTGGCTGACGGTCCGTATCGGACTGCTCAAGCCTGCAAGGGCGTTTGTGTGTATTGTAATGATAGCTCTCTTTCTTTTTGTTGTGCCGTCGAGGGCTCCGACGATAAGGGCGGCGGTAATATGTCTTGTCTTTTGCTTTTCGGTGTTTTTTAAACGCTATCCGAATCCGCTTAACACGTTGGCCGTCGCAGCTATAGTGCTGTTGCTGATGCAGCCGACAAGCTTATTTGAGCCGGGCTGGCAATTGTCTTTTGCGAGTGTCCTGGGTATTTTATCCTTTGCCAGTGGTATAAATGATTCTCTTCACGCACGACTACTGAAACCGTTGGCGGGGATTATGGGCAAGGCTCGGCTTTTTAGCGTTATCAAGCAGGCTTGTTCATATTTGCTGTCAATCTTTGCTATTGGTTTGGCTGCGTGGCTGGGCGGAGCAGGAGTACTGCTCTATCATTTTTATTCGATAAATCCCCTAACAAGTATCTGGACCGTTATAGCATTTCCTTTAGTAGCCTGTATTCTCGGGCTTGGTTTTCTGAAAATTTTGATTTCATTTTTCCTGCCAAGCGTGTCAGTTCTGCTTGCTGTGGTACTGAATTTTTTATCTGCGGTATTGATTGCGATAGTGGAATTCCTGGGCAGGATAGACTTTTCCGAGATTCTTGTCGGGCATGTGCCGGTTAGTGTCGTATTGCTGTATTACGGCGGGATGGCAGTTATTGCCTGGGCGTGGTATCTGCGGCCTTTGGCCAGGAGGGTTGTTTTTGTTAGTACGGTCCTGCTGGTGGTCGGGATAACAGGTTCTATAAAATTGCAAAGGATGTACCCGGGGGATTTGCAGATGACCTGTCTGGACGTTGGCCATGGTCAGGCAATAGTAATACGGTCGCCGGAAGGGACGTTGCTGTTTGACGCGGGTTCACAGCACAGCCGTAACATCGGACAGCGTGTTATAACACCGTTTTTGAGATATTGCGGGATTAGTAGATTGGATGCCGTAATAATCAGCCATGATGATATCGACCATATCAATGGGCTGGTTGAAGTAATAAAGGATTGTGACGTCGGAAGTGTTTATGCAAGCGTCGCTTTTATTGATAAGAGTAAGGAATTTGGTACAGCCTTGCACCTTGCCGATAGTCTTGCCGAGTACGGCGTTGGTTTGGAACAATTGGGTAATACGATAGAGTTGGAGCCGCAAGTTCGAGTTGAGATTCTCTGGCCTGATGAGACGGCGTGCAGGGACGAATCGTTGAGCGATAACAATAAGTCGGTGGTCAGTCTGGTTGAGTTTGCAGGTCGGCGGATTCTGTTGTGTGCGGATATCGAAGATTTCGCCCAGCAGAAACTGTCGGCAAAGTATGAAGGTTTACATGCGGACGTTGTCGTAGTGCCGCATCATGGCTCGTTGCGGACAGGCGGCTCGGAGTTTTTAAAGAGTATTGATGCGCAGTACCTGATATGCAGTTGCGGGATGCGATATTTTGAGCGGCTGCAAAGGTCGGCGCCGGATGTTGGCGGGCAGTGGTTTTACACGGCGCGCGACGGCGCGGTGCGTTTTCGTATCGGCAAAAATGGAAGTGTCAGCGCAGAATCTTATTAAAGATTCACGTGGCACAAGACGCTGACGGCCCATAGCAGGTTTTTAGGTGGTACGACCTTGGTGTCGTACTTTTCATTTATGGGGATAAGATGCACACCCTTGGGCGTTGTGCGTATCAGCTTGCAGGTGACGCCGATCTGGTCGGCGATGCAGGCAACCGCAAGCCGGCCGTCTGATGCGGGGACGGAGGGGCTGGCGATGACGATATCTCCGTCGTTAATTCTCGGTGACATGCTGTCGCCGTCAACGTGCAGGGCAAAGCAGTCGGGAAAGGCCGAGGAGATTTTATCACAATCGACGAATTCGACAACTTGTCCCCGGTCGGTTCCGGAGACGCGTACCAGGCTGACGCGGGCATTTGATATGGCGGTGGACAGTTCGGCAAGCTGAAAATCAACGGAGACCGGCGCATCGACGGTGCCGAGGATTTCTTTGCCTGTGTGCTGCCTGACAAGCTCATCGAGCCTGGTCACAGCTTCGGATGAGCCTGGCATCGTTGTCTCGCTCCAGCAGTGTACTATTCCAGCAGCAGTCCTTCCGAGTACGGGTATCCAGCCGGGCTTACGAGATTCGGTTCCGGTTTGTGATTTTGTCAGTTCCTGCTGTATTCCTTTTTTTTCGCAGAGCAAATCGACGAATGCGGATACAGGCTCTGCCATTTCAGAGTGCTTGCTCACAAGGGCGGCAATTCTCTGTAACAGCTCTTTATTTGGCCCGGTTACCGGCAGTGTGGCTGCTGATGAGCCTGACTGGCCTGTGAGGAGCCATTGCAGGTCGGTGCCGGTGGTCCGGCAAATAGCAAGCAATGTCTCGATTGGCGGGATGCGGTTATCTTCGTAATAGCTGTAGGTAGAAGGACTTATGCCAAGAAAGCGGGCGAATTTGCTCTTGCCTCGCTCTCCGGCGAAACGGATTCTGAGGTCACGGACCCGCTGAATCACCGCTTTTTCGTTGATAGCTTGCATAAAAATTCGTAAATGCGTAATATTTTTGTTGATATTATACGCTTATGCGTTAATATTTGTAAAAACATCCGCAGTCGCGAGAAAGGATAGTCGCAAAAGGGTAATCTGTCAAGAAGGAGCAAAAAAAAATGGAGCAAAACAGGGAAGAATCCAAGAGGAATTCCGGGGAGCATCCGGGGCGAAATGAAAGGCCTGGGGGCAAGACAACAGGGGATAAAGAAAAATCGCGTGAGAACGACAAACGCACCCGGATTCTGCAATGCATGGGCAATCTTAACGCGTTACATAAGGTTCAGGGGGCACTGCTGGGCCAAATGGAGAAGGAAATCGAGTGATGAAGCCGGGGGAAGCGGCAGGGCTGAAGAAACGATAAGCCAGGGTTGTATGCAATTGTTGCGGGGTAGAGTCTCAACCTGTATACTTTATCAGGCCGACTTAAATGTGGTCGGGATTCGGCAGTAAGGAACTTTTCGGTTGTTTTTACGTAAAATTTCAAAGCAGCGGAGGTCTATAGTAAGAATTGACCGCAAAGGCCGTAAGGTACGCAGAGCAAAGATATATCAAAAAACTCGGCGTTTTAGAGCGTTTTGTGCAGTGAAGAAGGTGTATTTGAAGAGTAAAGGTGAGGTTTGGATATGAATAGAAGTTATTACAAAAGCCTGTATCGTCTTTTCATTTTCCTGTGTGCAGCTACAGTCGGTTTGGTGGGATGCTGTCCGTGCACACAGGACAGAGCGGAGGTAAATTCTGCCGAGTTATCAACAGGGGCAAAGGCTGAGCAATCCGCAGCTGCGAAAACTGATACAGAACCGATGTTCGATTATCAGCATATCGAGCTGGAAAACGGGCTCGATGTAATAACCCTTGAAGACTTCTCATGTCCTATTGTTGCGGTGCAGGTCTGGTATCACGTTGGTTCGAAGGATGAACAGTCTGACAGACAGGGATTTGCTCACATGTTCGAGCACATGATGTTCAGGGGGACGGACGAGCTGGGTCCAACGGACCATTTTGGATTCATCAGAAAAATCGGGGGTTATACAAACGGATATACGAGTTTCGATAAGACCGTCTATCTCGAAACACTACCGGCCGAGCAGTTGGATTTGGCGCTGTGGCTGGAAGCGGAGAGGATGACATTTCTGAAGATTGACCAGGAGAACTTCGACACCGAGCGCAAGGTTGTCGAAGAGGAAAGACGTATGGGGATGAATCAGCCGTATGGGACGGTTTTTGAAAATCTGTTCGACGCAATTTATGATGTTCATCCGTACAGGTGGACGCCAATCGGACAGATACCACACCTTCGCGCAACGCATGTTCAGGAGCTGAGGAACTTCTGGCAGAAGTACTATGTGCCGAGTAATGCGACGCTGATAATAGCGGGCGCGGTGACACACGAGCAGGCACAGGCGGCGGCAAGGAAATACTTCGGCTGGATTCCAAAGTACGATGTGCCTGAAAGGGTCGCTATAAAAGAACCGCCGGCCGAGCACGAGCGGGAGATAACATTGAAGGAGGATAACGCGCCGGCGCCTGGGGTGGGGGTTATTTACAGGACAGTTCCGCTTGCACATAAGGACGCAGTTGTGTTCGATGTTATTGCGGAGATATTAGGCGGTGGTAACAGCAGCAGATTATACAGGGAGCTTGTGGCAGAGAAGCAATTGGCGGTCATGGCGCAGGCGGCAAGCTATAATTTAGAGCAGGACGGATTGTTCGGAGCCGGTGCAGGTTTGGCGCCGTTCGGCTCGGAGCCGAATGCGGTGCTCGAAATAATAATGGAGCACATCGAGAGGCTGCGAAAAGAACCGGTCAGCGAGAAAGAGCTTACCAAGGCGAAGAATCAACTCCTCCGAGGGGCGGTAACTGATAATTTGAAGGTCGAGAGCAAAGCAAGGTTGTTAGGCAGTGCCTCTGTAGTAATGGGTGATGTTTCACGGGTCAATCAGTCCATAGATGAAATCAAGTCGGTTACCGCTGACGACATTTTGCGAGCGGCTAATCAATACCTTGTTCCAGAGCGAGCATTGGAGGTGAAAGTCGAGCGGAATCTGCTTGGTGCCGTGTTCAGCAAGTCAAAAGAAGACGACTCGCCGATAACGGCTCCGCGGGAAGAGAAATCGCCGGCGCCGGGCAGGGGAGATGCGGTTCGGCCTGACGATTATCCCAAGTCTGCGCCTTTTGCCCCGACCCAGGTTGAGAATATTATGCCGGAGTACAGCGAGGCTACTCTGGATAACGGGATGAAAGTATTGGTGGTCTCTAATCATGAAGTACCTTTCATTAGTGTGAATCTTGGGTTTACCAGCGGGGCGTGGACCGAGCAAAAGCCGGGGACATGCGCAATGACTATGCAAATGCTGACCAAGGGTACTGCCAACTATACAGAAGGACAGCTTGCCGATGAATTAGAGACATACGCGATAAGTCTTTCCAGTTCAGGCTCGATGGATACGAGCATGGTAAAAATGGGTACCTTGACCGCCAATCTTGACAGGGCGATGGGACTGCTGGGAGAGATAGTGCTTCGGCCGAGCTTTCCAGCCGATGAGCTCGAGAAGCTGCGAAAACAGGTCCTGACCGGGCTCGAAGTTTCTTCGGCGACACCGAAATATCTTGCAGAGAAGGAATTTCGCCAAAGGCTGTATGGCGGACATCCGTATTCACGGACGGCGGTTGGTGAAATTGAGGATGTAAATTCACTGTCGGTTGAAGATGTCAAAAATTGGTGGGCAAAGTATATCCGGCCTGATACGGCGGTTCTGATTTTTGCCGGTGACATAGACAAAGAGCGGGCCTTGTCGCTTGCCAGGCAGACATTCGGCGATTGGCGTGTTGCCGGCAGCAGGCCACAGCAGAAGCTGCCGGAGTTGGCCCAGCCGGAACAGACGCGGATATATCTTGTGGACAGGCCCGGCAGTATCCAAAGCCAAATCAGGGTGGGGCACCTCGGTATTACCAGGCACGATAAAAATTATTTTGTCAGCAGGGTCGTAAGTAATTATTTTGGGTGGGCTTTTAACAGCAGGCTTAACGAGTCCATTCGAGTTGCGAAGGGACTTACGTATGGTGCCTGGGGCGGCTATGAAGCAAGCAGATTTGCCGGTACTTTCAAGGTAACTACGTTCAGCAAGACTGAATCGACGGCCGAGGCGGTAAAGGCGGTTATCGAAGAAATCAAGCGCCTTAAATCCGAGCCGGCGAGCGACAAGGAGCTTGACGAAAGCAAATCATATATGCTCGGCAGTTTTGTTAAAGACAGAGAGACACCCCAACAGGTTGCAAGGGATTTGTGGCTTATAGAATCGCAGAAGCTCGGTAAAGATTATCTGCAACGGCTTCTGGACGGTATAGCTCGAACCGGTCGAGAAGATTGTGTCGGTCTGACAAATAATACCGTAGTGACGGATAAGCTGATTGTAGTTGTAGTGGGCCAGGCAGATAAGCTCAGGGAGCAGTTGGAAGAGATCGCTCCTGTGACCGTGATATCTGCAGAGCAGGGTAAAACTTCAGGATAGGTACGGGTAATAACAGCAGTAATGGGGTACGGGCTGTTTGGTTTGTGCATTTGCGGCTTATATGCTTATTTATCGCCCGGTATGCGGCATTTGGTTAATGTGGAATACGGCAGGGGACGATATAAAAAACATCGATTTAGGTCAGCCGGCGTCTTGATATAAGCCGGTATTACAGCTATAATCCAGACAAGTTATTATAGGTTAATTTTATAATTTATAACGGAGGTAATAAATATGGTAATGCTCTGGGTTCTGAGGACAATTTTTGTACTTATTATAGTATTGGTTTTGCTCCTTACGGTCAGTTCCGAAACTATAGCGAGAAACAACGCTGATTTTTGGTCTGTTGTTTACGGCGGCATCGGTCTGATGCTCGTATTTCTGTTCGTGGACATTCTGACGCCGAAGGGGAAGCTGGGGGCGCTGGCAGGGGTTTTTTTCGCGTTGCTCGTGGGTGTATTGATAAGTGCGGTGCTCGCGCCGGTAGTAGATGTGCTTGCCAAATCGTACAGCACTAATCTTAGCGCTGACGCCGTTATGGCAATAAAGTGGCTGCTCGGTATCTGCATATGTTTCAGCGCCATCAGTATCGTGGTGCGTACGAAAGATGATGTGCGTTTTGTTGTCCCCTACGTGGAGTTCGCCAAGCAGACCAAGGGGGCCAGGCCTCTTGTTCTGGATACATCCGTTATCATCGACGGCAGGATTGCGGACCTTTACCACAGCAAGCTGTTCGACGCCCCGCTGGTAGTTCCGCGTTTTGTATTGAATGAGCTGCAGTTAATAGCGGATTCGGCTGATAAGCTCAAGCGCAACAGAGGCAGACGCGGGCTGGATATTCTTAACAAGCTCCAGAAGGACCCTGCAATAGATGTTGAGATAGATGATGAGGAGATGCCGGGCCTGGAGGAGCTTCACGGGGTTGACCAGAAGCTGGTGCTGTTCACAAAACATCGTGACGGCAGATTGGCGACAACTGATTATAATCTGACGAAAGTTGCCCAGGTTCGTGAGGTTGATGTACTCAATCTGAATGACCTGGCTAATTCCCTGAAGGCTATCGCATTACCGGGCGAGTTCATGGAAGTCCGCATCGTTAAACAAGGCGAAGAACCCAGCCAGGGCATTGGGTATCTGGTTGACGGGACAATGGTTGTTATCGAGAACGGGCAGGATAAAATCGGTAAAGATGTGGCTATCAGCGTCACCAGTTCACTGCAAACGGCGCAGGGCAAGATGGTATTCGGCAAGTTCGAACATTTTTCGGAAGGTCAGGAAAACAGGAACAACCATGGCAGTGGGCGCAGGTATAACCACAGCAGATAAGCCCTGCTTTATTGTTTTGACGGTGCAGACTTTTTTGACAGAAATGCTTTGAGTGCACATCCGGCGAAAAAACAGATTGCAATCAGTTCCGCTGCGGTAAAGGCGAACCAGTTGAAGTGCCTGTAGTAATCGGCCTGGGCTGCGGATCGGCCCGCGTGGCAAAACAGGATGGCCATAAGCAGAGCCGCACCTGCGAAACCCACCCAGCCTAAGAATCCTGGTTTGATATAGATGTTGCGAACATCGAGCAGCAGAATCGTCAGAGAAAAGCCGAGCATAGTGAGGGACACAATGACAGGGGCCAGTACCGGGGAAGCCCATGTGGCGGGAATCAGGAACAGTATGTCCCAGTCCATGATGGATGCGGGCCAGTCGAGCAGGACTTTTAGCCACACGTAAAAGAAGATATCCCAAATGGCGAAGATGGCAAGAAAGTAGGCGAATCGCCGGCGGAGGTTATCGCCGAACAGGCTGCAAGCGGTTAGTATCAGAACCAGGGTTGCCGCTTCCCTGCCAATTTCGGTAAAGAAAAGTCCTGTGTTAAAATTAACGGTGCTAAAAACCTTTAATGGAAAGTCAAAGCCGTTCGGATGGAAGATTTCGCGTAAATAAACTACGACCGCCGACTCGATATACGCAAAGGCAATACTGAAGATTGCAACGATTATAATACGAGACATCAGACGCTTGAACATAGGCAATGAAACTTTCTAAGCCTCTTCGTTAGTATTGGTTTTACCTGATACGGCACAGCAGTCTTAAAAGTTCAGGCAGGATTTGATTTTCCCTGACAACGGCGATTTTTTTCCCATTTCGGTATAGCAGGGCTTTGTCTTTGCCGGCGCATATTGCGAGGTCGGCGTCTTTAGCCTCTCCCGGGCCGTTCACTATACAGCCCATCACCGCTATTCGCAGAGGTTTTTGTATCCCGTGCAGAGACTTCTTAATTTTTTTTGCAAGAGCGATGACATCTACCTGCGCGCGTGCACAAGTTGGACAGACGATTAGTTCCGGTTCAGTCCGTTTATACAGGCCGAGGGAGATGAGTATTTTTTTTGCGACATTGACCTCGATGAGCGGATTGCCTGCTATACTGACCCTGATGGTGTCACCTATTCCTTCTGCGAGCAGCGTACCTGTCGCAACCGCCGAAGGAATTTCGGCATCCTCGGCCAGGCCGGCGTGAGTCAAACCCAAATGGATAGGATAGTCGAAGCTGTCTGCTATAAGTCGATTTATCTGGATTGTCCGCAGGGGGTCGGTGCTTTTGGCGCTTAACACAAGCTGGTTAAAGCCGTGTTTTTCAAAGATGCGTACGTACTTTTTCATTTCTTTGAGCATCAAAGATATACGTTTGCTTACGGGGACGTCAGGATATCTGAGGTCTCTGATGCTGGCTTCATTGACGCCCACTCTTACGGCGACCTTGTGCATTTTTGCAGCAGCTATTACGCGCGACACGTCCTTTGGATTCTTGATGTTTCCTGGATTAAGACGGACCTTTGCCGCGCCGGCTTCGATGGCCTCAATTGCCCGATTTGCATTGAAGTGAACGTCAGCGATTAGAGGAACATTAGTTTTTTGAACAATTTTGGCAAAGGCGGTGGTATCGGCTTTTGTGGGGACTGCGATTCTGACCAGTGCGCATCCGGCATCGGCCAACTGTCTTACCTGCCTGACACAGCGGGGTATGTCTGTGGTCGGCACGTTGGTCATTGACTGGATTGCCACAGGACGGCCTGAGCCGATTTTTACCGGGCCGGCGCTGACGGTTATGGTTTTTCTTCTGTTCATATCGAAATTGTAGCTTGTCTGATTATCCGGAGCAAATTAAAATACGCAGCAGTTTTTACAGTGTTTGGATATGAAGAAGGTGGTAATAAGCATGGTATGGTGGAAAATCCTGCTCTGGGCGTACCTGTTATTCACAGTCCTCTACGGGGGCTTCGGGCTTATGCTTTATCTGTTACAGTCGAAGTTCCTGTACTGTCCGGTCAGAACGGTCTGCTATTGCCCCGACGAGCTTGGACTAAAGTTTGAAAATGTTACTTTGACAACCTCTGACGGCGTGAAACTCCACGGTTGGTATATACCGGCACCCAATGCCAAATTCACCGTGTTGTTCTGTCACGGTAACGGCGGCAATATAATGCATCGTCTGGACAGCATACAACTGTTCTATGATATTGGGCTGAGCTGTTTTATTTTTGACTACCGCGGTTACGGCAAAAGCGAGGGTAAGCCTACGGAAGAGGGTACGTATCTTGATGCAATGGCGGCGTACGAATGGCTGACCAAAGACAAGGGGGTTAAGCCCCAGGATATGATAATCTTCGGACGAAGTCTGGGCGGCAGCGTTGCATCTGAACTGGCGCGCAAGGTCGAGGTTGGTTCGCTGGTTTTAGAAAGTTCATTTACGTCATACGTCGCCATGGGCAGGAAATTTTACTGGTATATGCCCGTCAAATGGTTCGCCCGGTACCGATACGATACACTTGCTTTTATCAAAGAGGTAAAATGCCCCGTGATGGTTATACACAGTGCCGATGACGAGATAATACCGTTCGAATTCGGACAGCAGATTTACGCTGCAGCCAATGAGCCAAAGAGATTTCTTGAGATTTCAGGGGGACACAACGACGGATTCGTAATCTCGGCGCAAGATTATAAAGCCGGATGGCTAAACTGGCTGCGATTTCTCGATAAGCAGAAGCAACTCGGTCAGTACGTTGCATCGTAAGCCGGGCGTGAAAGAATGCTCTATAATCTTCTCAGCAGGCCGATGGCGACGGCCTGGATTCGACAGTCGTCGGTGTAGATAGGTTTGTAGTCTTTATTGGCTGGCTGGAGGCGGACGCGGGAATCTTCCCGGTAAAACTTCTTTAAAGTGGTATTTTCATTATCGGTCAGCGCTACAACGATTTGGCCGTTTTGGGCTGTGTTTGCCTTTTTGCAGATGACGTAATCACCGTCGCAAATATCTTCTTCAACCATACTGTCGCCGGACACCTCCAAAGCAAAGACATCATCACCGCAGCCGAAGCAGTCGGGCAGCGATAAGGTTTCTCTGTTCTCGACGGCGTCGATGGGGCTGCCTGCCGCGACTTTACCCAGAAGGGGGATACTATGTGATTCAGAGAACTGCTGTTGTTGATGTTTTGCGATTGTTCGGTTAAGCAGTTTTTGCGCTTTGGGCGTCGGCTTCAAAGAGCGAGCCTTGAGGGGCGATTCGCAGAGCAGGCCTTTTCTTCGCAGCTCGGCGATGTGCTCGAACGCGGTGCTTCGGCTTATGTTCAGACGGCCGGCCAGTTCGGCGATCGTCGGCAAATAGCAATATCTGTCCGCAAATGTCACTATTGCCCTGAGAATCTGCAATTGTCGTGGCGTTATATCGATTTGTGCTTGTTTGTAATGCTGCATTTTCATCCTTCCCCATCGGATAATTATTCCGGTCGGATTCGGCCTGGATGCCGTTGGGCTGCATCGTGCCGGCCATTTTGGCAATCGAACAGAGCAGCCTGGTCAGAGGACTTTGCGACTGTTGCAGGTAATCTTTGGGATTGCAGGGCCATGGCCGTACAAAGTCTCCGCCGGGACCGAACCTGCATACCGGGTCGATTCTGTGGATATTTACATTATCTCTCATAGTCTGTTTGTCCTGAGTAACTCATTCGCGTGGTAAATATTTCTATCGGACAGAGCGGTCAAAATACCCAAACAAAAACCGAACAGATTTCGCCTTTTCAAAGACTTTTTTTCGTAACCGAAGGGACAATTTTTTACCCGGGATAATATGGGACGAGGCGGAAAGATTTTTCAAAAATTCTTGAAAATCAGCCGTCGGGTGAGTTTGTGTGCAAAGGTACAAAGCCTCGTTTTTCGTTCAAAACCTGAATCCGGTCGCGCGCGCCGAATGGAAAAATTTGCGGCGCGAGGACAAAATCGGGGTTTTTGGTGTAACAATGAGGATTTGCGGGGAAATTAGTGGACAATCCGGTGTCCTCCACTTTTGCGCGCGAGCGGCGTAAGTGATTATTGATAAATGAGTTATGATTTTCAATCATAGTGAAGTAGGGGGAAAAGTAGGATTTGATTTTGGGGTGGTTTTGAACGGATATTAGGAGGTTTTGAGCGCTTTTTAACGGTTTTTTGCGGTTTTTTAACGTTTTTGAACACCTGCGTTTTTGGCTCAAAAATGGGGGTGATTTTGTCAAGTGGATTTTGGAAAAATTTTATCGCTGATTACGGTGATTGATAGAATTACGCGGATTTTTTGAGATTAGCCACAAATCCCCGCTCAAGACATGCGAGGACGGGAAGGCACAAAAGATACAAATCAAAGGCCGGCGAGCCAGTATTCGGCAAATTTACCTAAATCGTACAAGGCGACAGAACCGCTCTTATCAAGGTCGGCGCCGGAGCACCAGTTTGGTTCAACACAATTTTGTTCCATCCAGTGGTTGGCGAATACAGCGAAATCGGCGAGGTCGACATCACCACTCATATCAATGTCAGATGCTATTTTTTCCCAAAGCCAATCTCGTACAAATAAAGCCAAATCAGGCAATTCAACGGAACCATCGTAGTTTAGGTCTGTCCCATTGCACCAGCCTGGGTAGTTGCAATCTTTCCTACTGGCGCACAAAGCAAGTAACGCATAGTCCCCAAAGTCCACGTCGCCATCGGTATCAAAATCCGAACGATTTAACTTCGACTCAAAGACGTATGGTTCTACTGGAATATCTTGAATCTGGACATCTTTTGCCAGAACAATAGTTTGGCCGTTACTCGTTGCTTTCAAGGTATAACTGTCGTCAGGAGCCGCATTTGGCTCAGATATCACTTGTATGAGATATTCGCCTACTTTTCGGTGAGGGATACTAACTTGGTCTTCTAAATCGCCGTCCCAATCAATGTCTATTTCTTCATAACTTGCCCCCGGGATCAAATTCAGATTCTTGCTAATAACAAGACCGTCAGGGTCTGTGACAACTACATCGGCAGGACTGCAAAGGTAAAAAAATATTGGAATTGGCTTATTTGCAGGTAAAATATAAGTGTTCAGCGTTGCTTCATCATTGTTAAATACATCGATGTCCACGCCTCCACTTATACCTGATACGGATTGAACTCCACATTCCTCAGGGTCCCAATATTGCCAGAAAACCCAATTATCCCAATTGCCCCAAATTTCTGGTTGTCCAGTTTGATCACACGTTGGATGAGCAATCCAAAGGGGATAATCCTTTATTTTGTTACCCATATATTCAATGTTAGAATCTAAATATTTGGTGTAACCTCGGTTGGTATATAGTATCGGTTTTGCGCCAGTGTTCTTCTCCACGATAAACATCCACTCAAGTATCCATTTTGTGAGATTATTTCGCGTGCTTGGCGAAGTACCCGTGGGTTCGTGGTCCTCCAAATCAAACATAGGTCTGAGATACCCGTTTTTCAAATATGGCGATGCAACTTTAAGAAACCATTCCGCCTCTGTATAGGGGTCGTTGAACTGAGGCAGCCCAAAGTGATATGCCCCGACTAATAGCCCGGCGCTTCGTGCGTTTCTCATATTCGCCTCGAAGTAATCATCCCACGCGTTTGGATCACCTGTTGTCAAGCCTTCACCTTCAGTTGCCTTTACAAATGCAAATCTATAACCTGCGTTGTAAACATCATTCCAATTGATATCATGACCTGTTTGACGAATAGTTTCTTCATTTTGCCTATGAGAGACATCAATCCCTTTTAGGGGCAGCGGTGTTGCATCGGTTGGCGTAGCCGAATAATCGGATTCATTGCCGTAAACATCAACTGCAGTTACAACATAGTAATAAGTAGTCCCGTTTGTAACAGTGTTGTCGACGTAATTTGAATCAATCAGAAGTGGGCCGTTGAGCTTGCCGTAGCCGCTGCCGCTGGTTTCGGAACGGTATAAATTGTAGCCGTCCAGATCAACTTCGTCGTTGTCGTCCCAGTCGAGACTGACCGAGCCGTTACTGGCCGTTGCCGCTAATCCTGTCGGCGCGGAAGGAGGCGTTGTGTCCTGCGGCACGGATTCGACCATGACTACAAAGTCGTCGTAATCCAAATCACCGACGCCCAAAATATCCTCCCAGCCCAATATATACTCATAACTACTCCATAAGCCAGCGCCATACGGTAATATTTGTACGGTATCCGTATTTGTACCCTGAACAGCTAGCATATGGTCAAAGGAATCGCCATTTAAACTTGAGTCGCCATAAAACAATCCGTTCGGTGTATCCAAATAATATCCAAACGCATTACCGGCAAAATCTACACCGGTATCCGCATGGTTCAAAAAGATTCTTCCATCCACGCGAATAGAAATCGTAGCTTGCGCACCTGCAGCGGCAGCTCCTGAAAAGATTTGGACCTTATTCGCTGGATTTGCCATATCATACACTCCAAATGCATTATCTGGTGCAAAGGCCCCCAGCTCCATAATAATAGTTGAAACGCACATGCCTGACCCTGTAATGGCCCAGTATGAATCCAGCCCATCAGAGATTTTATCTGTTGCCACATTCACACTACTTTGGCCCGGATTTGGCGCCAGAGTAATGCTGTCCAAGACCCCCTGTAAACCAAGATCGGCCAGAACTGGCGTTGCCGTCAAAACAATCAATATGCTAATTAAAACTACTGGTAAACAGACTCTTTGCTCCCATTGGCGAGTTAAAATGCCCATTTGGCTTTCCTCCATCCTCAATATCATCCGAAAAACGACCCTTCTTCACTTCGCTACGAAGGGCAGGCCCTTCGACTTCGCTCCCCCGATAATGCCATTCGAGGGCAGGCCCCCGACTAAGACATTCGAGGACAAGCAGGGCAGGCGAATTCGGATGCACTTTAACTATACCGCATTGTCTGCCCAATTTGTAAGATAAATGCAGATGAATTTGAGGACGAAAATACAAGGATTTTTCCCAGCGGTGGGAGGCCGCCAAGGGCGGCATTTACGATTTAAGATTGACGATTTTCGATTAATAACTAATCCACGCAATAAACTGGATTCCCGCGGTCGCGGGGAAATTAGTCGTTAGTGGATAGTCGATGGTGGATAGGCGCAACGCCCGGCGACCCCCTGCTTACGACCCTCGACTGAGACGTTCGAGGGCAGGCTTGCAGGGGCAGGCAGGTGCCGGGGTTAACCGGTCTGGGGGAGATAGATGAAGGTTTGACTGGCGGAGGGATTCGGCTATAATCTTTCAGCTCTTTGTCGTTGAGATGTGTTTTTGGGGAAGGTAAATATGGTTTCAGGGAGTTTAACGGTTGCCGGGGTATTTCGGCCTAATGCTGCAAAATCGGCTCTTCTTTATGATTTTGCCTTGATAGCAGCCGGGTCGATTCTGATTGCAATATCAGCTCAATTGGCTGTTTGGATGCCGTTTAGTCCGGTGCCGGTGACGGGCCAGACCTTCGCGGTCCTGATGATAGGGGCACTATTCGGCGCGAGAAGGGGCGGATTGTGTGTTTTGGCGTATGTGGTTGAAGGAGCGGCGGGACTACCTGTGGGTGCCGGCGGTATTGGCGGAACTATCTGGCTGCTGGGGCCGACCGGTGGTTATCTGGTCGGTTTTATCGCGGCGGCTGTTCTTGTGGGATACCTGGCAGAACACGGATGGGACCGTAAGGTATGGACGACCATTATTGCGATGCTTGTGGGGAATATCTGTATTTATTCGTTCGGTACAGCATGGCTGGCGGTCCTGGTAATTGCAGGCAAGATGCCGGTCGCTATGAGTGACCTTTTCAAGGTTGGGGTTTATCCGTTTATTGCCGGTGACGTGGCCAAGACAATTTTGTCGGCGATACTGCTTCCTGCGGGGTGGAAGGTGTTGAATAAGTTCGCAGGTGCATAGGTTACAGGTTCACAGGTCAATCAGGCGGTTCTCTTATCCCCCTTTGTCTTTTGTTCGACCTGGTCGAGCTGCCGGTTTATAATCGACAGTAATTCCTCTGTCATCGGATTGCTTTTGCCCTGAGATGTTTGCGGGACTTCTGTTATAGAGATGTCTGGTTGTTTCTGTGCAGCCTTTTGTTCCTGCTCTATTTGCTCAGCCCTTCGCAGCATTTCCTGTACAAGCTGTGATATCGAACCAGGCTCGAAGCGTGTGCCTGGTTTAGTTGACCTTGATTTGTCCTGCGTTGGGCTTTGGCAGGAAGGTTTTGTCTGATTCTGTGCTTTGCTTAAGGCCTGTTGGGCATTCTGAAGGATTTTTGCGGCAAGATTCTTAACGGGCCTAAAGGTTTTTGAAATCCGTTTTGTATCGCTGATTGCAGCGGCAGGTGTAGGAGTTTGTTGTTGTGGGGTGATTTGATTGGGATGGCGGGTAAGGCCGAGCATCTCTGCAACCTCGGTGTCGATTTGGTCGGTGTTCTCAAGGGAGCAGACAGGCATATCGACGACAAAGGTCTTTCCTTTGTGGCTGCGTAACTGGAGGATTCCTATCTCGGCGCATTTCCTGACGTCCTGAGGTGTAATGCCTTCGCGCTTCGCGAATTCGCCCAGCTCAATTAGACGCCTGCTGAGGCGTGACGCTCCATCGCTATGTTTCTGCGTGGCGGCGATACGTGTATCCATTCGGGCCCTGTCACAATTTTCCTTTGTACATAGGTATTTTCGGCTTGTGCGGGAGGTTTTCTTAAAAATATGGCCCCATAAGATTTAGGTTTATGGGGTTATAACAGCAAAAATACGGTGTTTCTAAATTATACTAAATAGAGTCTTTGTTAGTAATTCTGCCCAATTACAGAAAAATCGTGAAAGTTAATTTGATTGTCGGCATTCAGGTCCGCGCAATCGCCATTGGCTGAGCAGTCCCCTATATCAAGCCACTGAGATGAGAGTATGGCTACATCAAGTATATTGACCTGACAATCAGCGTTGAGATCACCCGCTCCGACGAGCTCTTCCATTACTGCACACCACGCAGGTTTAGGCTGATAATTTTCGTCGAGAAATAGCGGCCAATCGTCGTGACCTGTGTGATTTACAATCCAGGAATATCTGTCGGTAATTCCCCAAAGCGCAAAGTCACTGCAATATGGGGATTCAAGACAAGCTTCTAAAATTTCCCGGTATATTGTTGCCTGTTCGCTGAGTTTTTCATCAGTAAGACCGGTCTGGTCGGCGTTGATAACGACGTCAGCCTCAGTTATATACACCTCAAGCCCCAATTGGCCGAATCTGTTCATATTGTTCAATATTGATTGTTTGCCCGGATACGAGCCTAAATTAAAAATATGCATTTGCAAACCGATTCCATGGATGGGAACTCCGTCATCCAGAAGGTCGCTGACCAGATTGTAAACCGCATTTGATTTTGTATTGATGCCGTCTATTCCGTAATCGTTATAGTATAATTTGGCATTGGGGTCGGCCTCGTGAGCAAATCTGAACGCATTAGCGATGAATTCAGGCCCCAGCGTGTTATACCAGAAAGTTGGTCTGTAAGAACCTTCGGAGTCTGAAATTGCTTCATTAACAACCGAATAATGAGTGACGGTATTGGGATAATTTGTATTATAGTGTTCGATGCTTTGTTGAATAAATTGTTTCATAATATCATTTACTTCGGCAGGTGTGTATCCGGCGTTGACAATCCAGTCAGGAGTTGAACCATGCCATACGAGATGCTGAAGTTTAACCTTTTTGTTATTGTCATAGGCCCATTTAATTACGGAATCCGGCTGAGCATAATCCCAATAATGTGGAAATCTCTGGATTACGGCCTGGCATGTTTGCCATCCGCTCATGATAAATTGAGCGTTATTATCTGCAAAAGCCTTGAGGGATTCGTTAGACATTGTCCATGCCTGCAGGAGAAAACCAATGTTGAGTCCCTTGGATTCTGCGGCTTCTTTTAATCCTGATGGTATGTCGATGACATCAGGAGGTACGTAATTCGGATCTGTAACGAGCTCAAGGTCATCAATCCATATATCGACGGTGGAATTAGGGCCGGGGTACGTGACAAAATTAAGTTCATATGTGTGCTGCAGCGATTCCTGAAGAGTAACTGTATTTTGGTCGCTTATCAGTTGCGAGAAATCAATAACAAATTGTGTCCAACTGTCAGATAGAGTCAGTGATTTATAATAGTATTGGTAATTTGGTATGATACCAGATATTTGATTGAATCTGCCGTAAACTCCGGGAGACGCCTTTGCTCTGAAACGGATCTGTTTAAAGGCTCGTAAATCGTATCCGTAGTCGACATAAGTTTTGTAGGCGGCGTTTCCCATATCCCAGTCAAGTGTTAAAACAATATCTGCGTTTGCCCAGGTGCCGGTTCCTGTTTGAATTGTAGCGTGTGCTGCCCGGTTGCCGGTCCCGTCATCGGCGTTTTCAAGGTTCAGTACTTCGCCGTTGACAGCTTGAGCCCATGCATTTGCTCCCCAGTAGCAGTAGTTCTCAGCCACAAGGTCTCCATCTTCGAAATCGTCTAATAAAAACGTTTGTGCTGATAAAGATGAAGAATTAAAAAAGAGGAGGAAAACCACAAAAAACAGTATTTTCTTATCTGAATTTGGTAACCTTTTAGCAGGGGTAATATTTGTTTTATTAATTAACAGGTATGACATAATGTTTTTATCATGTGGCCTAATAAGTTCAAGTAATTTCTTTACAAAGCTATGCCCCTTACTCTCATCTCAAATATTGTATCAAATCCGCTTTGAAAATTCAAGATATTCGGCTGCGAAACCTTAATAAACAGCAGATACGGCAGCAAAGGTTCGGCAGGGAGGATACAAGGCTTGTTTCTCAGGTTTGCAGGGCCTCGATGGTTTCAATTGCTATTGGAATATAAGTATAAACCGGGCCACCGCCCATCATAAGGGCGACCTGGGCCGCTTCGAGAATTTCTTCTTTGGTCGCTCCGATGGACAAGGCCTTTTTGATATGGGCCCTGATGCAGGGTTCACAGCGCAGGGTGAGACCAATAGCGATAGCGATAAGCTCCTTTTGCTTTATGGGTAATACTCCTTCGGCCATCGTCTTGGAGTGAAGCTGCTGGAAACCGTTTACGCCGTCTGGTATCAGTTTGAGCATCCTACCGGCAGCTATCTTAGATTTATCGAAAAACCTTTTTACATCTTCATCCATTTTAATACCTTTCGTAAAATGTAAGTTAAATTAAGAGCAGAATTTCTCAGAACCAGTTACAGGAGTTTACGAGCAGGGGGCCTGTGTGTTCAGGTCGTATCTGTAGATACGTCGCTTTGGGCGAAAGCGGCGGGCAGTGCGTCGATTATGTCGGTGGCCATAAGACTAATCTGTCCGAGTTCATCCGCGGCGATGTCACCGGCAAGCCCGTGAATATAAACACCGTAAACAGCAGCGTCAAAATCGCTCATACCCTGACCGGCCAATGCCGTTATTACTCCGGTCAGAACGTCACCGGCGCCGGCAGAAGCCATTCCGGGATTGCCGGTGGTGTTGACATAGACCTGTCTGCCGTCGGTTACAACAGTCCCGGCTCCTTTGAGAACGACTGTGGTATTCGTTCGCCGGGCAAACTGTATGGCAAGGTTCTCTCTGTCGGTCGGGGGTTCGTCTCTGAACAGGCCTTGCCATAATCTTGCCATCTCGCCGGGATGAGGAGTGACGATGAGTTCGGCTTTAACTTTTTGAGGCCAGTCTTTCAGTTTACTGAGGTTGTTAAGGCCGTCGGCGTCGATGACCAATCTAAGTCCGTCGATACCAAGAATGGTCTCAAGCACAGAACGTATAGCTGGACTAACGCCGACACCGCATCCAAAGGCCAGAACGTCGTTGTCGTTTGCGGCGGAGATTAACCGGGACGCCGCCTTTTTGGAAATCTGTCCTGCTGCATCTTCGAGAGGTATCGTAGTATATGAAGGCTCAATAGCAGCGACAATGGGCAATATGCTTTTGGGGACGGCGACCCGTACAAGTCCGGCGCCGGCACGCAGTGCGGCCCGGCCGGCAAGTGCAGCAGCTCCGCTCATTCCGACGGAGCCTGCAACGATACATACTTTGCCGAAAGTACCCTTGTGGGCATCGACAGGCCTTGGGGACAAATGCGGCACAGCCGTTACTCGTTTTATCTGTTCTGATTTAGCCGGTTGCTCTGGGTTCAAGGGACAAGTCCGCAAAAAGTTTAGCTTTGTACTTGTGATACGCCAAAGAAGCTACCATAACAGCATTGTCAGTGCAATAGCGTTTCTCGGCGACCAGCAGCTTGCACGACGGTGTGCTCGAGTCACACATCTGCTGCAGGGCGTTTCGCAATGCGGTGTTGGCTGCAACGCCGCCGCCGAGCAATACGGTTTTAGCGCGGATTTTTTCAGCGCCGCGCCGGGTCTTTTCAACGAGGACATCCACGACAGCCTTTTGAAATGAAGCTGCTATATCAGATAATTGCTTTTGACTCATCGATGCGACCTTGTTTTGGCCCTTCATGTCCTGGCCCTGGCAGTGATAAAGGACGGCGGTCTTGATACCGCTGAAAGAAAAATCGAGCGAGTTTTTGTTCAGCATAGTCCGCGGAAAATCTATCGCATTCGGGTCACCGTCTTTAGCAGCATTTTCGATTGAAGGCCCGCCCGGATAGGGCAGGTTCAAAATCATCGCTACCTTATCGAATGCTTCGCCCGCCGCGTCGTCGATGGTGCAGCCAAGCAGTTTTGGTTCCAGCGGTGAGTGGTAATCATACAGGCTGGTATGGCCGCCGGATACAATCAAAGCCACCGCAGGAAGTTCAATATTGGGATTACCAAGCAGTGCAGACTGCATATGGGCGTGCAAATGGTTAATTGCGATGAGTGGTTTTTGCCACGTCATACTCAGGGTCTTTGCGGCGGTGACACCGACGACGAGCGCAACAGTCAGGCCGGGCTGGTTGACTACTGCAATAGCGTCAATGTCGTCTTTGGTGACGTTTGCCTGTTCGAGTGCTTCGCAGATGACCGGGGTAATTTTTTTAAGGTGTGCACGCGAGGCAATTTCCGGTACGACTCCGCCGTATTTGGCGTGGAGTTTGGACTGGCTTGCGACGACGGACGATTTAATTCTGCTGCCGTCGGCGACGACCGCCGCAGCCGTTTCATCACAGCTTGTCTCGATACCTAATATGTTTATAACTTCATTGTCCATTTGAATGGTTATAATCGTTTCGAAGCGGGCTCAACAACATCAAAATCTGTTTTGCAATGCTTTTACAGACGTGTGCCAGTGAGAAACGTATAGGTATCAGAGCAGCCGGTTCGAAGTCAGTGCAAATATCACGGGCATAGTCATCACCGGCGATTTGAATTTCGTCGATATCGGAGCAGCCGAAATTAATTTGCCTGGCTGTCCTTATGATTGGAAACTCGTCCGGTTCGGTGTTTATCAGCTTTGCACAAACAGTTTCACAGGCAACAGGGTCGGTCGAGCCGATAATCCATCCGAGCGGCCGGGTCCTTCCGTTAATCGGCCCCGGGCCGTCCATAACTGTGACACCGTCGATAATCGTTAGTGCCGGATTAAGGTAACGATAGATATCGATTAGAAGTTTGCAGAATTTCCGCTCGTCGCCGCCTTTTCGAAAGTGCCACAAGGCTTTTCGCTTGCCGGGGACACATCCGAATATATTTTTGACGGCGAAGGTAGCAACGAGCTGCTGATGCGATTTGAATTTCGGAAGGTTTATTATCACGTCAGCGTCAAGGGCAACCTTGCTAATCCTGACCTTCAGGGCATCGCCTATAACGCATGTTTTGGGTTCATCGAGCTGTTTAATGGGCACGCCAAGTTTTTTGAGAGGCCCATCGAGTCTTAGTTTGTTCGCACAGGCAAAGACATTTTGCCATGCCGGTGAATCTCCCACGAAGGGTTTGGCGCCGAAGTCGAGGAGCAGCTTAGCCAATTCTATGATTATCACAGGGTTAGTCTGGGTTGCATGGTTGGCCGACCGGGGAGCTATGAAGTTTGGCTTGACCAGGACAGTGTCACCGGGTTTGACAAATTCGGCCAGGCCTCCGAGCAATTCAAACTGTCTGCTTAGGCAGTTCGATACTTTATCCGGAGTGTAATCGATGCATCTGGTCAGGACTACGGTGGTTTTGCTCATGCTGTTTCAATCCGAGATGTCGCTGCAAAAAACGGCGTAGAGTCGTATTTTCTTGTTTTTTGCAGTGGTAAAGAAAAGGCTGCCAAGAGAGTTTGCACTGCTCGGGTAGTTTGCAGGCCCCAGTAGGAAGAAATCGCCCGGGCTCATTTCAACTGTAAAGCCGAGAGTATCGAGAGCCGTCTCTTCCATTTTTGCCGGCTCTTCGGTGGAATCGCGTGACCTGGTCGGTATGAATACCGGCATTGCCTTTAAATCGCAGACGCCGCGTACTCCCGCTACAGGCGAGACCGTGACCTTTAGTACAAGCCGACCGGATTGGGCTGTTAATGACTCGATTGCCAGGTCCGAAGTGAGATAAGATACATCAGTCTTATCGTTAATTTGTGTAATAATGAAATCATCGGTCTGGCCGTAATCCAGAAGCAGTCCGACCCTGCCGGCGAGTCCGCCGCCTGCTGATTCGAGGAGCGTTGCGGTCCTGGCCCACATTTGAGGTTCGCCGAAGACTAAGCGGAAGGAATTTGCAGAGAAAGCGCCGGGGTCGGTCAGCCGTACTGGTTTGGTGTACAACATCGGCCAAATATCAGAAAGTTCGCCGATGTTCTCTGCGGGCAACTCAATGCTGAAGAAATCGAAAGCGACCGTTTGTATCGGCCTTACAGGGCCAACAGGGTTAACAGGGGCGAGGTCGCCGAGTTTTATGTTGGTGGTTGGCGGCTGTTTTTTATCTGTGTCGGAGCAGCCGAGCAGTGTCATGAGAACTGTAAGCGTGTAAGCGATTGTCGGACCAAGCCTTAGCATAATTACAAATTAACAGTTGTCGCCCGTGGTGTCAATCCCGCCCAGTGCCGGAGCTTTTCACTTACAGGACATGTTTTTGAATTCTAATTTACCGCGGTTTTTAGTATCATACCTGGCTATGCTTGAAAAAGGACTGGTGCAGATTTATACCGGCGACGGCAAGGGCAAGACGACGGCGGCGCTGGGCTTGGCCCTGCGGGCGGCAGGTCATGGGAACAGGGTGTTGGTTTATCAGTTCCTAAAGCCTTCTTCTCTCAAGCTCGGCGAGCGGCTGGCACTGGAGCAGACCTATTTGCCCATTACGATAAAGGCGCTTGAGGCAAAATGGGACATAAACACTTCTGCAGACAATCCCGCCGATATTGCAGCGGCAAAGACTGCTATAGCACAGGCACTCGAGAAACTTGCTGAGTTGACCAGTAGTGGCGAATATGACGTAGTAATACTTGATGAGATTGTATATTGCATGTCAAAGGGTTTGGCTGCGTTCGAGGACGTCAAACGACTTATCGATAGTAAGCACAAGCGATGTGAGCTGGTGCTTACTGGTAGGGGAGCGAGTGAAAGTTTGGCAGAATTAGCTGATTTAGTTACGGAGATGAAGCTTCGCAAGCACCCGCACGAAAAGCAGATCCCTGCCCGCAAAGGCATAGAATACTGAATTTGCGATTGCCACAGTGACGGGCTGCCAAACGAGAACTTTTGACGTTTGGCAGGTAGAACCAGGACTGTCCGATAATAAATAAGTGTTATAGCGTGTAAACTTGCTCCAGTAGTGAACTTAGGATATCTGCGAGGCGTATATTTGTCGCTAATAAACTCATTTAATAGTGAGGCCTGGCGGCGGACTCATGTAAAGGTATGTTCTTTATTTGCCGATACTTAAGTCGTATAATCAATATTTTTTTTAACATAATCAGCCTTTAATAAGCCTTCAGCACAGAGTTCAGGGCAAACAATAGCGGATTTTCGCCTATGGCGCAACCGACGGAGACGGAGTCTAATCGAACTGTGTGCTTGTTTTTTTCCCGGCATTCTGCTCATAATAGGGGGTCAGCTAATATTTTTATCTATTCGCGAACGGTGAGCTAATGAAAAAAGCGCTAATTACGGGAATTACAGGCCAGGATGGGTCGTATCTGGCGGAACTGCTGCTTAAGAAAGGTTACGAGGTTTGGGGAGTCATCAGGCGCAGTTCATCCTTTCATACGGGTCGTATCGACCACCTGTATAAAGACCCGCACGAAAACCCGCGCTTGCGGTTGTTATACGGCGACCTGACTGACGGCAGTAACTTGTCCTGTATAGTCAATGATGTCAAGCCGGACGAGGTTTATAACCTCGGTGCACAGAGCCATGTGCGGGTTAGTTTTGACATGCCCATATACACCGCCAACACCGATGCGGTGGGGGCACTTCGGTTGCTTGAGGCGGTCCGGACGATGGAAAAGCCGGCGAAGTTTTACCAGGCTTCGAGTAGTGAGATGTACGGCAAGGTGGTTGAGGCGCCGCAGACTGAAAAGACGCCGTTTTATCCCCGCAGCCCCTATGGCTGTGCCAAGGTGTACAGTTATTGGCAAACTGTTAATTATCGCGAGGCGTACGGACTGTTCGCGTCCAACGGCATATTGTTCAACCACGAGTCGCCGAGACGCGGCGAGACTTTTGTAACCAGGAAAATCACACGGGCGGCGACGAGAATCAAACTCGGTCTGCAGGACAAGCTCTATTTGGGCAATATCGATGCGAAACGCGACTGGGGTTTTGCTGGAGACTATGTCGAGGCAATGTGGCTTATGCTTCAGCAGGACAAGCCGGACGACTTTGTGATTGCCACGGGGGAAATGCACTCTGTGCGAGAGTTTCTCGGTGAGGTTTTTGGCTGCCTTGACATGGATTGGCATGAATACGTCGAAATTGATGAACGTTATTTCCGACCAACCGAGGTTGATGTACTTCAGGGGGATGCAGGCAAGGCCGCGAAGGTTTTGGGGTGGCAACCGAAGGTCGGATTCAAAGAGCTGGCTAAGATGATGACCGATGCCGACCTGCGGCTGGCTAAAGAAGAAAAACTGGTAAAAGACAACTCAAAGGATTGAAATGAGCGAATTTTTCAAAACCAGGCGTATTTGTGTCACCGGCGGGGCGGGTTTTCTGGGCAGTTATATTACCGGGAAACTCGAAGAAAGAGGCTGCAAAAATATCCTTGTTCCAACTATCGAGGAATATAACCTTGTCAGGCTCGAAGACATAAACAAGATGTACGATAATATGCGGCCTGATGTCGTGATACACCTTGCGGCGGTAGTGGGGGGAATCGGTGCCAATCGCGAGCATCCGGGCAAGTTTTTCTATGAGAATCTAATGATGGGGGTGCAGTTAATCGAGCAGGCGAGGCTCAGAGGAATCGAGAAGTTCGTTGCGATAGGTACGGTCTGCGCATATCCGAAGTTTACTCCGGTTCCGTTCAAAGAAGAGGACATCTGGAACGGTTATCCTGAAGAGACAAACGCGCCATACGGTCTGGCAAAGAAAATGCTGCTGGTTCAGTCGCAGGCGTACCGTGCTGAGTATGGCTACAATTCGATATTCCTTCTGCCTGTTAATCTTTACGGCCCGCGGGATAATTTCGACCCTGCGAGCAGTCATGTGATACCGGCCCTGATAAAGAAGTGTGTAGATGCAATTGGATCCGGGTCCGATTACATCCAGTGCTGGGGTACCGGCAAGGCATCCCGTGAGTTCATTTATGCTGCCGACGCTGCTGAAGGGATATTGCTGGCTGCGGAGCGCTATAACGGGTCGGAGGCGGTCAATATCGGCTCAGGATTTGAGATAACCATTAAGGACTTGGTTGAAAAGATAGCCTTTCTGGCGGGTTTTGAGGGCGAAATTCGCTGGGACCCATCAAAGCCGGACGGCCAGCCTCGTCGTTGCCTGAATACCTCAAAGGCGCGCGAATTATTCGGGTTTGAAGCGCAAACATCATTCGATGAAGGCTTAAAAGCGACTATCGAATGGTACAGGCAAAAACGTGCTGTGCAGAAAAAGAAAGTCCCATGAAATCAAATAACCGTTTATTGAGTGGATTCTTTTGCACGGTTGAGCAGCTTGGTCATTTCTTCGATGAAAAGATCGGGAGGGTCCCAGCCCAGCCGAGGGCCGAAGAGCTTGTCGCTGTCAGGGTATTTGACGTAGTGAGTCGGATAATAGTTTATTTTGAATTTCCGGGCTAAGTCCGGTTGTTCATCTACGTTTATGAGTACTGGCACAAAATTAGCTTCGACAAACTGCTTCACCGTAGGGTTATTGTATGTATTATTAAAAGTGTCTGTAACCATTGGCTCGTTAGGTCGGTAGAAACCCAATAACAGAGGTTTGCCCTGGGCTCTTGCCGCTTGGACGGCGGCATCATAATCCGTAAACCAGTTTATCGAAATCTCTTTGTGAATCAGAAAAACGATGGCCACCAGGACAACAAAAACTCCCAGGATTATCAGCAGGGGCCGATTCGATTTTTCCCGTGTGGGCTGGGCGACAGGTGGCATATCCGGTTTGTCTGTGTCCCGGCGGTTTTGAGATTCTTGTTCCATGCGATACTTCCCTTCACAAAGAATGCCTATTCATGTTTAAATTATATGGTATATCAATTTTTAGTCAAGACCATCACTTAGGGCGGAATACCGTTAAGTGCAAGTACTAGAAAAAACAAAAAACCACCGGCTTAACAGAATTGGAACACAGTACCTGATTGTACTGTTTTGTTCGCTGGTTTTGTATGCTGCCACATGTGCACCGGTTGTTCTCTGGCAGGACAGCGGGCTTTTTGTCTATCGCATTTGGCACAATGACCTGCAGGGCAACCTCGGTATCGCCTTGGCTCATCCGTTGTACATAATGATTGGAATAGCTGCCAAGTTTATTCCTGTCGGAGAATTAGCCTGGCGTATTAACATGATTTCCGCTGTGTTTGGTGCTATAGCGATTGCGAACTTGTTCCTGCTCCTGCGATTGTGGCTTGATAAAATCTGGCCGGCTGTAATAGGTGCGGTAACCCTGGCGGTCTCCTGGACTTTTTGGCAGAATGCAGTAATTGCCGAGGTCTATACACTTTATGCTGCCCAATTATTTACAGAGCTGTTGGTTTTTTTCCAATATATCCGAACGAAACGAACAGGATATTTATATCTGCTGGCTTTGCTGAACGGCCTGGCGGTTGCTAACCACCTTTGGGGTGTTTTAGCGCTCGCCTGTTACGGTGTATATATATTAACCCTGGTGTTTAGAAGGCGAGTCGGCCTGAAGGTTTTAATTCTCTTTATAACTCTCTGGATTATTGGTGCGGCTCCCTACGAGTACCTGGTTGTAAAAAACATAGTTGTTACCGGTGACATTAAGGGGACGGTTGAATCGGCGCTGTTTGGGGATGGTTGGCGTGGAGCGGTCTTGAATACGAATCTGTCTGCCAAGGTCTTTCTTGAAAATATTGTGTTTATGGTGCTGAATTTCCCAACGCCAAACTTACTGCTCCTGTTCGTCGGTCTGGCGATTCTTTATAAAAAATCGCCAAGTATTGCGTTCGCTAATGTTATTTTGGCGATGACGATATTATATTTTGTTTTTGCATTTCGGTACACTGTTCCAGACAGGCATGCTTTCTTCCTGCCATTCTATTGCTTCGGGGCTGTCTTTATAGCTTTGGGTGCTGACTGGCTTTTGTCCCGATACGGCGGCTGGAAATTAGGTTTTTTGATTTTAATTCTGGCGTTGTTGCCGCTCGGCAGTTATTTTGTCACACCTGAAATCGCAAGAAAGTATTACAAACCTCTTGCCCAGCGAAGACAAAGGCCTTACAGAGATGAGTACACGTATTGGCTGCGGCCCTGGAAGACAGGTTATAATGGGGCTGAGAGGTTCGCTACCGAGGCCTTGGAAAGTGTTGAGAAGGATGCCGTTGTGTATGCATACACTACAGATGTTCATGCTATGCTTTACGTTCAGGAAGTGAAAGGCGTGCGGCCTGATGTGAAGATTGTCTCGGACCATGACCATAGCGAAAATGCACCTGTATTTGATGCGACATCAATATCCCAAATCATGGCTGAACGGCCATTGTATGTTACTTCCGACAAAAGGGGTTACAGGCCGAAATTTTTAGATGAAGGATACGAGTTTATAGAACAGGGATTGTTGTACCGCGTGGTTGAATCGAATAATCATGTTCGAGAAGCCGGGGAAGATATGAGAGACCTATGATATCAGGGATGGTTTAATGGGTAATGACTGTTTGAACGTAGCTGTTGTCGGTGCGGGGAACTGGGGCAGAAATCTTGTTCGCAATTTTGCCACGGCCGGCAGGTGCAAGTTAAAGTATGTCTGTGACCTGCGGGAAGATGCTCTTAAGCTGCAGAAGAGAAACTTTCCTTATATCGAGACCAGCACCGGCATTGAAGACGTTTTGGCTGACGGTGATGTGGATGCAGTGGTGGTTTCTACGGAAGCTGTGACCCATTTCGAGGTAGCCAGAAAATCTCTGGAAGCCGGCAAGCACACTTTTGTTGAAAAACCGATTACCGTTTGCAGTGCCGATGCTAAAACTTTGGTTGATATTGCGAAGGGGAACAAGCTGAAGCTCATGGCAGGACACCTGTTGGTGTATCATCCTGCCGTTGTATACGTAAAAGAGATGATAGATAAAGGGCAAATCGGGCAGCCTTATTATATTTACACGCAGAGAGTTAATCTCGGTGTCGTGCGTAAAAATGAAAACGCATGGTGGTCTTTAGCTCCGCATGATATATCCTTAATCTGTTATCTGTTTGATTCGGAGCCTGTATCCGTTTCTGCCAATGGCAAGTGCTTTTTGCAAAAAGGTATAGAGGACGTAGTCTTCGCAACCATCAAGTTTGCCGACGGCAAACTTGCGCATGTTCATTGCAGCTGGATGGACCCTCACAAAATCAGGAAAATGACTGTAGTCGGCTCAGAGAAGATGGTCACCTTTGATGATATGGAAGCGACTGAAAAGGTGCGGGTGTATGACAAAGCAGCGGCTGTCAGAGCGGATTTCAGCACGAGCTATGCGGAGGTAATTTCACTTCGGTTCGGGGACATAGTCATTCCGAAAATCTCGGGAGGCGAGCCGCTTTCTCTTGAGTGCAGGCATTTTATTGATTCTGTTCTTGATGGGACAGCTATTCGCAGCGACGGCCGGGACGGCTTAAAGGTTGTAAGGATACTCGAAGCGGGTCAGAACTCGCTCAAAAATAATGGCGAAGCGGTAACTCCTGAGTAATTCTTAAATGGGTAATCAGAAAGACTATTTTGTTCATGAATCCGCTTATGTGGACCAGCCCTGTCAAATCGGCAAAGGGACAAAGATTTGGCATTTCTGCCATATTATGAAGGATTGCCGAATTGGAGAGAACTGTATTTTCGGGCAAAACGTTCTCGTTGCCGGCGGCGTGGTCATAGGCAACAATGTGAAAGTTCAGAACAACGTGGCTATCTATACGGGGACTGTCGTAGAAGATGATGTCTTCCTGGGGCCGAGCTGTGTATTAACCAATGTTACTAATCCCCGCTCACAAGTTGTACGGCATGGTCTCTACGAGGAAACAGTGCTCCGTCGCGGCACTACAGTTGGTGCAAACGCAACAATAGTCTGTGGGATTGAATTAGGACGGTATTGTTTTATCGCGGCAGGCGCTATCGTGACAAAGAATGTGCCGGATTACGCGTTGATGATAGGCGCTCCAGCAAGACAGAAAGGCTGGATGAGCCGGCACGGAATTCCACTCGAAAATGCGGATAGTAAGGGTATTATGATTTGTCCCGAGAGCGGCTTTCAATATAAGGAAGTTGAACCCGGTGTTTTGAGATGCCTGGATTTGGATGAAGAGGCGCCCTTGCCACCGGAGATGACCGTTGGGGAAAAATCTTACCGCGAGTTAAAAGACAAAGGATTGAGATAAAGGATTAATCAATGCAGGTACCACTTTTAGACCTTAAAGCACAGTATGCCACTATCAAGGACGAGATTCTCGCTGCCGTGAGTGAGGTTTTAGAATCGCAGCGGTGTATCGGCGGGCCTAAGGTCGCCGAATTTGAAAAGGCAGTTGCCGAAGTCTGCGATTGTAAGTATGCCGTCGGTGTTTCAAGCGGCACAGATGCTATTCTGAATACACTGATGAGTCTTGATATTGGGCCGGATGATGAGGTTATTACAACACCTTTTACTTTTTTTGCAACGGTCGGATGCATCGCCAGGACTGGGGCAAGGCCGGTGTTTGTTGATATTGACCCTAAGACTTTTAATATAAACCCGGACCTCATCGGGCCTGTAGTGACTGAAAAAACCAGAGCAATTATGCCGGTACACCTGTTCGGGCAAATGGCTGATATGGACCCGATTATGGAAGTAGCCCGTCGTCACAATCTTTATGTGATAGAGGATGCAGCCCAGTCGATTACCAGCACTTATAAGGGCAAAAAAGCCGGCAGCATCGGAACGGCTGGATGTTTCAGCTTCTTTCCAAGCAAGAATCTCGGCGGAATCGGTGATGGCGGAATGATTGTGACCAATGACGAAGAGCTTTATCATCGGCTTTTTATCATGCGAAACCACGGCAGCGAGCCGAAATACTATCACAAGTATGTCGGCGGTAATTTTCGTCTCGACCCAATTCAGGCTGCTGCTCTTTTAGTAAAACTACCGCATCTTAACAAGTGGTCGCAGGCCAGAAGGCAAAACGCAGCTTATTATGACAGGAAATTTACAGGCAGTATTGTCGAAACGCCTTATGTGAATCCTGACTGTGTTTCAATATACAATCAGTACGTGATTCGTATTCCTCGACGCGACAAGCTTTTTGAGCATTTGAAGAAGAATGGTATCGGTTGCGAGATTTATTATCCTGTACCAATGCACTTACAGGAATGCTTTAGTTACTTGGGGTATAAGCAAGGCGATTTTCCGGAATCTGAAAAAGCGGCAAAGGAAGTACTTGCTTTACCTGTTTACCCCGAACTGACCGATGAAATTCAGGATTATGTGATAGTGACAATCCTGGCTTGAAAGAAAAGAACATTTGAAATATGCGTAGAAAGGTTTTTCGATATATTATCTTTGTCTGTTTGTTTTTTACTCTATCTATTGGAAGTGGATATGGGTTTGGAGCTATCAAGCTTGTTGAGGATAATAAAGCACTATCGACAATTGTGATATCAGCCCAGCCAACTGATTCAGCTCGATTGGGGGCTTTGGAATTACAATATCACATCAAGAAAATAACCGGTGTTGAATTACCTGTTGTTACCAGAGTTGAAGAAGCCGAAGGTATAAAGATATTCGTAGGTGAAAGTGTATCAACAAATGAGATGGGTTTGCGGAACAGTGACTTTGAATCGCAAGAATATTTGATACGTTTTTCGTCTAATTCAATTATTCTGATGGGACGTGACTGGTTAGGCACTGAACAGGAGCGTCGAGAGACAGGGAGAGGTACAAATGGCACTACACCTCAATCACTTCGTCAAAGCACAGATTATTATAAGGCAACAGGGCAAAATAATAAGACTAATAGATATATGATAACTTTGCCTGGTTTTTTTGATGACCAAGGTACGTGTTATGCGGTGTATGATTTTCTTGAACGTTTTTGCGGGATTCGCTGGTATGGCCCTACGGAGTTAAATATAATTTTTCCTTTGCGTAAAACACTGCTTATAGAGGGCTACGATGTGAATCGCAGCCCTTCGATAAAGTACAGGGAAAGCTGGAACTATCGCAAGTTGCCAATAACCACGGATCAATGGAATAATCCTACGAATGAGGAGTTAGCTCTTTATTGGCGCAGGATGAGAGTTGGCGGAGAGAAATTTGCGAGTAATCATTCTTTTTATTCTTATAAGGACCGTTTTTTGCCGGATAAGCAAAGCAATAATAAGTTATATGAAAGTTATCATCCGGAGTATTTTGCCCGCGGGCGTTCCGAAACTAATCAGCAATTGTGTTATACTAACCGTCAATTAATAGACCAGGTTGTAAAGGATGCTCGGGCGTATTTCGACGGTCATGGGATTAAGGGTGTTCAGCCGGCAATGGGGGATTATTTTTCAGTTGTACCTTTGGATAATTCACAATGGTGTAAATGCGATGAGTGTCAATCTTTAATAGCGAAAGATAAGCATAACCATAAAGGTTTTTTTTCGACGGGTTTAGCAAGCAATTATTTTTTTAATTTTGTTAATTCGGTGGCAAGGGAGGTTCGTAAGACTCATCCGGATAAGTATATTTCCACCTTGGCCTATTCAAATTATTATTATTACCCGGATTCGGTAAAGTTAGAATCTAATATTGCGATAATGCTTTGTATGCACGTTCGTAATTACTGGGCGCCTAAATTGAAGGAAAATGATATAGCTGCTTATAAAATATGGATCAACCACAAAGGTAATCGGATATACGTGTGGGATTATTACTGCTTTCCGATGCTGCCGGCAGTTCAGCAAGGTTGGCATTTTTTCCCTGGTTTTAGTGCGCATACTCTTGCGGAACAGATTAAAATGTACTATCACGATGGAGTCAGGGGTGTTTTTACCGATGGTATAGGCGAACAGCTTGATTATTACATTTCGATGAAATTATATGATGACCCTACAGTTGAAGTAGATGCATTGTTAGATGAATTTTTTGAGTTATATTTTGGCAGTGCGTCTGAGCCTATGAAGCGTTTTTATTTGAGGATTGAGGAGATTTTCAGTGATTCTTCAAATTACCCGGTCGAGGTTCAAACAGAAAGCCGGCAATTTCACCAGACAGAAAAAATAGCCTGGAAATATCTTGGTACCGCAGAGCGAATGGAAGAGTTAGGTTCTTATATAAGAACCGCAGAGCAATCAGCTAAAACTTCTTTAGAGAAAGCACGTGTGCAAACATGGAAAGCAGGTGTTTGGGATTATATGGTCGAGGGCAGAGATAAATATTTAAAAAAGAATTTTTTTCAGAGGTTAAAATAAGTAATTTTTTAATTGGTATGATTAACAAAATACACCCCTATTTTTCAAGATTATATACCCAGGCTTTTGGCTCTCAGTTGCGGCGCAATATGGTTTCGGGGATAGTTTTAACCGCCGTGAATATGCTTATGCTGGGAATATCTTACCCGATATACCTTCATCTTCTTGGATATGAGAAATACGGTCTTTGGCTGATTCTATCAGTTGTATTAACTTTTGCGCAATTAGGTATGCTTGGCCTGAACCAGGCAGTAATAAAACTTGTTGCCGAGGAATACGGTTTTGGCAATATCCATGGTGTGCAAAGTTATGTTATGATGGCACTGGCGATGTTGACTGTTATGGGAGCCATCGTCTTATTATCTATAATTGTTTTCAAAGTTCATATCATAAATGCATTCGGGATAAGTCTTGATAATTCGCAAATTGTATCTCGACTGCTTCCTTATATAGGAATTCTCTCGGCGTATGTTTTTCAGGTTCAGGTGCTAAATGCTACTCTTTCCGGTTTGGGCCGAATGGATATATCGAATTACATTCAGGCAGCCGGCAGAATTATAGCAGTAATTATGTCGACATCACTGCTTTTTCTTCGTGGCGGGATAGAAAGTCTTCTTATAGGCAACACAATTTCATATGTTGCTATTAGTATTATATGTCTTATGTTTATTCGGAAAAAGGTTAATTTTCGTTTCTTTCAGCAGAGCAATTGGAGTTGGCAACGGTTAAAAAAACTGTTGAGTTTTGGAAGTGGCATATTTGGTGGTTCAATAATGGTCATTCTGTTAGACCCTTTTAATAAATTGATGTTGTCGCGGTATGCGGGGGTGGCTTCTATTCCAATCTATGATATTGCATTCAGGGCTTCAATGCAGATTCGAGGTGTGATAGAGGCATCGCTTCGCGCAATAATGCCTGAGGTAAGCCGTATTGGCGCTAATATGACAGTTCAGACGCATGAAAGGATAAAAGCTATCAATCAAAGGGCCTTAAAACTCATTTTTGTTTTAGGGGCGCCGCTGTTTGTTGCTCTGTTTATCTTTGCTAAAGTACTGTTGAAGATATGGCTGCAAACCAGTTTTAATAACAACATACCTCCAGCATTCCGTATAATGATGATAGCAACATTTTTTAGCTTACTTGGTGTTCCGGCATACTATATACATATGGGATGCGGAAGAATTCGTCACTGCTTTATTGCAATGGGTATTCAATTTTTTGTAAACGTGGCTATTGTTATAATGTATGCCATAATTGCTCCAGATTTAATTGCTACCCACATCTTTTACGCGGTAATGCTTGGAATGGGTACTTCGACAATCTTTTTGGTATGGCAGTTAAAGCGAATTGACAGGAAGATGCTTGCAAGCCATTTCGTAACCTAAGTATTTGTAGAGTTTAAGCTTGCGCCCGACAAGGTGTTCCTCTGGCAAAACACCTGGACTCTGCGTCACCCTCGCAAGTCAAGCTGCTCGAAAAAACGCTGAACAATGTCGCGGGGCCGCGTAAAGGACAAGGCCGTCCGCGGAAAAAACCGAAGTGGCTGATTGCCGACAAGGGATACGATTGTGATGGGCTTCGCAAATGCCTGCGTGACAAAGGTGTTGAGTTGATTTGCCCGTACAGGAGCAACAACAAGCAGCAAAAATACTATGATGGCCGCAAGATGCGGCGTTATAAACGTCGCTATAAGGTTGAGCGGACTTTTTCGTAGCTGGGCAATAATCGCCGACTGGTTGTCAGATGGAATCGTGATATTGTCGTCTATAATACGTTCTTTCATATCGCTTGCCTTGTCATAACCCTCAGGAGGTTATGAAATGCGTTCTAATAAAATCTAAAAACTTTTTAACCGACATGAAAGATTGATGTAATGCATATAATTAAGGCTAATCATTCAAAATCAGTCTTAATGTAGAAACTATCAAGACAGGCAGAACCCACAAAAGAATTTTGGAAAGACCAAATTAGTGTTAACAACTCTATGCTATAAGTTATATCGATTTCAGAAATATCTGAAACAGTGCATTGCATCTGTATTGGTACGAATCTATTTAAGAATGTGTGGTGTCAAGTTTGGCAAAAATCTTTGTATTTATTCTTTCCCAATATGTTATCGCAATTCACGTGCAACAATAAAGTTGGGCTCTAATGTTACGATATATAACAAATTATCGGAAAACATGGCTGGCATTTCCCACAGAACGGTGCTTTGTGCTCAAAGCCCTGATTCGTGTATTCATATTGGAAATAATGTTGGCATCTCAGGTGCAATCCTTTTTTGTGTCGAAGAGATAACAATAGAAGATAACGTTTTACTTGGAGTAAATGTAAAAATATATGATAGTGATTTTCATCCGATACATACGGTTAGTCGTAGAAACAAAGATGTCAGCGCTATTAAAAAAGGACGCATATTGATTTGTAAAGATGCCTGGTTGGGGGCAGAGTCGATGGTGCTAAAAGGTGTAACGATTGGTTCAGGGGCAGTGGTTGCGGCGCGTTCGGTTGTGACGCGTGATGTTGCTCCTGGAACTATTGTAGCTGGAGTTCCTGCGAGAGAGATTGGCAAGGTAAAAACTGATTGATAGATACTATATATGTTTACAAAAAAATCTTAACTTGAGTTAAAGAGATTTTTATGTTTGGCTTGTACTTATTACTAATCACAATATTGGTTGTAAACATTCATAAGATCGTTTTAGAACATCGCCTTTATATAGGTCAAGTACCAATCAATATATATGAATTTTGTATTTTGTTTACGTTGTTGAATGTTTTTGTTAGTTCTTTTCGTCGTCCTGAGGAGATTGATAGCAGCAAGAAGAATATTTTATTGACAATCATGGGCCTTTACATTATTTCCGGATTAGCAAGCACAGCGGTTGGCCTGTACAGAGGCGTTCCGTTGTACGGTGTATTTCAGTCCTTGAAGATTTTTTATAAACTTCCGGCCGGTCTGCTTTGTGGTTATTTGGCGATAAGAAATCTTACCGATGTTCGCCGTATGATAAAATTAATAGGTTGGCTTTGTTTCATTATGTTTTTCCTGGTTGCGTATGATTTTGCAAGAGGTACCAGTGCATATCAGATTTCCAGGGATATTAACCAGGTCAGGACAATATCGTATAGTACATTCACAGCAGGTATCTTTGCAGCTTTTCTTATATATTGCGGTGCTATTAACAGGGGATATTATAAGCCTAAAACATTCCTGGTCTTATTTGTATTCAGTTTGCTTGCCAGCTTCAGTACTTTATCGCGAAGTGAATGGATTCCTTTGTTTGTTACGATATTCGCAACAGTTTGGTTAACACCTGAAGATTTACGAGAGCGCTCCTGGCGTATGTTATTGACATCTTTTGTATGGGTAGCCCTTGCGTTGTTTATCGGGATATTACTTGCGACTGTCTTTTTAAAGCTTGATATAGTAAGTATTATTAAGACGCGCATAGAGACGCTTTTTATCACTGGGGATGTAGCGGAAAATCCTTATATGTCCAGATTGATATCTTTAAAATTTGAGTTTAAGACCTGGATGAAAAGCACTATTTTGTTTGGAGCCGGCTGGGGTTATCTTTCTCTTTTTGTTTATGCCGGTACCAGTGGCGAACGCATAGCTTTTGGCCATAATGCCTATACCAATATATTGGCTGAAGGTGGGTTAATGGCTTTGTTCACTCTGCTTGTTGTACTTATAACGGCTTTTAAAGTTGGCAGAAAGTTAGTTCGTTCTCCGTATCCTGATTTACGAGCAATAGGGGCATTGGCAATAACAAGTTCCTTTTTCTTAAGTATATTAAGCGGCTTGACCGGCGGTCTAAAAGGTGAAAGAGAATCATTGTATATGGGTATAGTTCTTGGGGCAGCATTAAAAGCATACCGTTTTTATTTACCCGTTGAAGATGAATATTATTATGATTCTTATGAATCAGGGCAAGATTTATTGTTACCGGAATATTATGGGGAGTATTGAATTGGGCAATTATGTACATTTTACTGCGGTAGTTCCTTCATATAACCAGGGCAATTTTTTAGACGAGGCATTACATTCTTTAATTAATCAGGGATACCCACATTTGGAAATTATAGTAATGGATGGGGGCAGTGCGGATAACAGTGTTGAAGTAATTAAGCGCTATGAATCATACTTGGCTTCATGGGTAAGTGAACCGGATGGAGGACAAAGTGACGCTATAAGTCGAGGTTTTGCCAAGGGGAGCGGTGATTGGTTATTGTGGCTTAATTCAGATGACGCCCTCTTGCCAGGCTCACTTTTTTATGCGAATAAAATCATCCAGCAAAGTAATCCCGATATTTTATCCGGCTCAGTATGCTGGTGTGATGAGCATAGTAACATAATTCGTTTTGTCGGTTCTCGACCTTTGTGGCGAAATCTTTCCAGTCAAGGTATTCAGACTATATCTCAGCCTGGGACATTTTTCAGGCGGTCCCAATATGATGAGGTTGGTGGATTAAATTTGTCACTTCATGTCGCGATGGACACAGAACTTTGGACGCGAATGATTAGAGCTGATGCAAAAGTTACTTTGGTCAGGCGGCCCCTGGCTTTTTTCCGGAAGCATTCAACATCGAAAGGTGCCACATTGGACGATTTATGTAAGAAAGAAAGTGAAGATTTATACGATGCTTACAGTAAATCCAGATGGAGTCGTTTATTATTAACTCGTCTGTTTCAGATATCATTATTATTTAAGTGTTTATATTTTAAAGACATTATAACAACCAGAAAGCTTCGGGGTGTTAATATCAATGACGTTTGGGCAAAAAGCGAGTTTTATGAACATTTCTGGGATAATGAGTCAGCGAAAGCATATTAACGTCGCACATCAGCATTTATGAGTGACTCATTGAGAAACAGGAAGGAGATAGAATAATAAGAAAAATTAAGATAGCAATTATAGCTCATAATTGCAGGGCTGGCGGAGGGTTGCATGGGACATTAAATATCTTTAAGTCACTAAAAAATGTCACAACAGATGAGGATTATTTAATCATATGCCCTTCAGGATATGGCTACGAAGACATTGAGTTTCCTGTGAATAGTAAGTGTTTTTTTTATAAAGGTAGTCATTCCTCTGTAAAGAGATTTGTATTTGAGCGATTTAATTTACCTGCAATTATAAAAGAATATAGGCCTGATATAATTTATGGGGCTGGTAATATAGGGCTTATTAATCCGGTAGCTGCTCAAGCATTGATGATTCATAATGCTTATTTGTTTTATGGTAAAGAATATTTTCCAGATATACACATGAAGTTGCAGCTTCGTATAGCTATATTAAAGGCTGAAATAAAAAAAATGCTTGCCAAAACGGATTTGGTATTTTGCCAAACGCCGGTAGTCAAAAATCGGTTTTGCGCGGAGTTTAAATATCCCCCATATCAGGCGAAAGTCATCAATTGGCCCAATCCGACAGAAATAAGACCAAGAGCGGATTTGACAGTTCCAGCGGCACTTGATAAGTCGGGCAAGAGCTTTTATATTTTGGTTTTAACACGTTATCTGCCACATAGAAATCCTGAGATTATCCTAAAGCTTTGTGAACGATACAGCGAAAAAATAAAAGAAAAACAAATCAAATTTATTACTACAGTTGAGGCAGGTAATAATCCGAGAGCCGGTAGGTTTTTGAGTAATGTCGGTAAGGCCGGCTTTGGAGACATTATCATAAACGTGGGCCAGCTTTCCAGGGAAGATGTAGCGAGATATTTCATGCATAGTGATATTCTTTGGGAACCTACTACGTTAGAGACATTATGTTTGCCTTTTGTAGAAGCTATGACAATGGGTGTTCCGATATTGGCCCCGGATATCGACTTTGCCAGGTATGTATGTGGAGAGGCTGCTGTTTTTTATAATCCTTGGGATTTAGAGAACATATTTGAGCAGATAATGCTTTTGAGGGATAATAATGAACTCCGTCAGGGCTTAATCGTAAAAGGAAAAGTACGTCTTGAAAACAAAGAGATATTTCCGGGAAATTGGGATGAAACTGCTAAGGCGATAATAAAACAGCTTAAAGGACTTTTATAAGGCTTGTTATTAGGCAAGAATGCAAAAATATTTGATGCTGTTACCAAAAAATTATGAAAGAATACTACATTACACTGATTAACATTGAAGGGGTTATATGAAAAATCCTCATAAAAAACGTGTTCTGATTTTTGGTGCTGCGGGCATGTTAGGGCACAAGCTGTACCAGATATTCGAAGAGCACTATGATATTTGGGGAATAGTTCGCACATCTTATTCCAGCTATGCAAAGTATGGAATTTATAGTCCAAAAAATATTATTGGCGGGATAGATGTTTTAAATTTTGAATCAGTTGTGATGGCGGTCGCAGATGTTAAACCTGACATAGTGATTAATTGTATTGGCATTATAAAGCAACTTAAGGAAGCTAAGAATCCTATTTTGAGTTTACGAATTAACTCACTCTTTCCTCATCAAATGGCTAATTTATGCAGGGCTTCTGGCGCAAGATTTTTCCACATCAGTACTGACTGCGTGTTTGATGGCAAAAAGGGAATGTACACGGAACGTGATCCATCGAATGCCACCGACCTTTATGGCAGAACTAAATTTTTAGGTGAAATTAATCAAGATGGCTGCCTTACGATCCGTACATCAATTATTGGGCGTGAATTATATACCACCAGAGGCTTGGTCGAATGGTTTTTGAGTAATAAAGGCGGTAAAGTAAGGGGATTTCAAAAAGCAATATATACAGGTTTTACAACTATTGCACTGGCTAATATAATTAAAGATATAATTGAGAATCATCCTGACTTGTCAGGATTGTATCAGATTTCATCTGGTCCGATTGATAAATTCTCACTTTTGAATATGATTAAAGATGCATTTGGAGTGTCAGTGGAAATAGAACCTGAGTCACAGACCTGTATAGACAGGAGTCTTGATAGTGCTCGTTTCAGAGAAAAGACGGGATTTAAGCCTTCGTCCTGGGAAAAAATGATTTCAGATATGGCTGCTGACAAAACGCCGTATGACAAATGGCATGATATTTAAGGCTGATTTTTGAACAGTGTTTATCTGAGATTCTATTTAAGGAGCTAAAAGTGGAAGGTGTTGATGGCAAAGTAATTATAATACCGGGTGGAACCGGTTCATTTGGTACGGCAACTTTAGAAAGGCTAATTAAGACAGATTGTGAAGAGATAAGGATTTTCAGCCGTGATGAATTGAAGCAGGAAATGTTAAGAGTAAAGCATGCCAATCCAAAGATAAGGTTCTATATTGGTGATGTAAGAGACAAAGACAGTGTTGACCACGCAATGGAGGGAGTTGACCTGGTGTTCCATGCAGCTGCTTTAAAGCAAGTGCCCTCTTGCGAGTTTTTCCCCATGCAGGCGGTAATGACAAATATTATTGGAAGTCATAATGTAGTTACCAGCGCAATTGAACATGGTGTTGAAAAAGTGGTTTGCCTTAGTACCGATAAAGCTGTTTATCCTGTTAATGCTATGGGCATGAGTAAGGCATTGATGGAAAAAGTTGCGTTGTCTGCGCCGAGAATGATGAGAGACATTTCCACTACTGTCTGCTGTGTTCGCTATGGAAATGTTATGTGCTCTCGTGGTTCGGTTATCCCCTTATTTATAAAGCAAGCCAAGAATAATAAACCCTTAACTGTTACTGTGCCTCACATGACACGTTTTCTTTTACCACTAAGTGATGCAATTGAGCTTGTTGTATTTGCTTTTACCAATGCAAGGCAGGGAGACCTTTTCATAAAAAAAGCTCCAGCTTGTACAATTCAGGATTTGGCCCAGGCAGTTAGAGAATTGTTTAATCCGGATGTCTCGATCGATGTTATTGGCATAAGGCATGGCGAAAAAATCTATGAAACGCTGGCTACCCGTGAGGAGCTGATTCGTTCAGAGGATATGAGAGATTATTACAGGATATCTTCGGATGAAAGAGACCTTAACTATTTAAATTACAGTAAATACTTTTTTGAGGGCAGCCAGGAGGAAATTCAAATCAAAGATTACACTTCTCATAATACAAAGCAGTTGAATGTTGAGCAGGTTAAAGAACTTTTGTTAAGCCTTCCTGAGGTACAAGCTGAATTAAAATAGAATTTTTGGAGAAAATTATGTCTGACAAGCTCAAAGTAATGACTATAGTTGGGACCAGACCGGAAATAATTCGGCTTTCAAAGGTTATGTTTTTGCTTGACCGGTTTGTCGAACATAAGATCGTTCATACCGGTCAAAATTATGATTATGAGTTGAATGAAATATTCTTCAAGGAGCTGGGAGTTCGTAAGCCGGATTATTTCCTTAATGTCGACACAACTTCTCTTGGAACTGTTTATGGATGGACTTTAATTAAAGCGGAAGAGGTTCTCAAGGCCGAAAATCCCGATGCCGTTCTTATACTTGGTGATACTAATAGTGCAATTGCCTGTATTATGGCTAAACGGCTGAAAATACCAATATATCACATGGAAGCGGGTAACAGGTGTTTCGATTTCAATGTTCCGGAAGAAATAAACCGAAGAATCATAGACCATATAAGCGACTTTAATTTGGTTTATACCGAGCATGCCAGAAGAAATCTTATCGCAGAAGGATTTCCTGCTCGTCGTACTTATTTAACTGGTTCACCTATTCCAGAAGTTTTGGAAAGCCATATGGATAGCATTACAAAATCCGACGTTCTTAGCAAGTTAGACCTTGAAAAGGGAAAATACCTTTTGGTCAGCATGCACCGGGAAGAGAATGTTGACAGCAGTGAAAATTTATCCGGGCTGCTGAGAACATTGGAACTGGCAGCGGAGAGATTTGCTTGTCCTGTAATTGTATCAACTCATCCTCGAACTAAAAATCGTCTTAAGAAGTTAGGTAATTCATGGGCCGAGAGAATCCATTTTTTAAAACCATTTGGTTTTTTTGATTACGTCAATTTGCAGATGAATGCCAAGTGTGTTATCTCCGATAGTGGTACTATTAGTGAGGAAGCTTCAATTTTAGATTTTCCTGCGGTAACTATAAGAAATGCGATGGAACGCCCCGAAGCACTGGATTTCGGGCGGATAATTTTGACCGGAATTGACACTGAAACAATAATATCATCTATAGAGTTGCAAATAGATGATGAAAATCGTAATGCACGTCATGACATCCCAAATGAATATAAAGTGAAAGATGTTTCCTGGCGGGTTGTTAAATTAATACTTGGCACCGCTAAATTAAGCAATGCCTGGGGAAATATTAAACAGAACGATTTGTCTTGAATTGTTCGGAAAATTTTTAGCACTTATTAATAAATATATTTATCTTGCTGCAAGCATCAATACACTAAGTAGGGGTCTAAGGGGTTTCTAAAGAATGAGAATTCTTCTATTATCGCAGTGGTTTCAACCCGAGAAATTTTTATGCGGTATGCCTTTTGTTAGGGAGTTGATTGCTCTTGGCCATGAAGTAGAAGTACTTACCGGATTTCCAAACTATCCTCAAGGCGTTCTTTATGAAGGTTATCATATCAAGCCACTGCAAAAGGAAATTCTCGAAGGTGTACCAGTGATTCGAGTTCCTCTGTTTCCAAGCCACGATCAATCTGCGATTAGGCGTATTGCCAATTATATGAGCTTTGCTTTTTCTGCGTCAACGATTGGGATATTTGCTGTTAAACGCGCCGATGTAGCCTACGTTTATCATCCCCCTGGAACTGTCGGCTTGCCAGCTTGTATGCTTCGACTTATTCGCCGGATACCTTTTATATATGATATTAAAGACCTTTGGCCTGATACGCTTGAGGCATCAGGAATGTTTACTAATAGATTGGGGCTATGGTTCGTTAATAAATGGTGTCGGTTCGTGTATAAGCGTGCGAGCAAAATCGTGGTTTGCACTCCGGGATTCAAAAAGAAGCTATGTGAACGTGGTGTGCCTGAAGAAAAGATTGAAGTAATTTATAATTGGTGTGATGACACGATGATACGTCCCGTTGAAAGGGATGAAAATCTTTCAAAGGAGCTTGGTCTGGCCGGCCGTTTTAATGTGATATTTGGGGGCAATATTGGGGCTGCACAGGCTTTGATTGCCGTGCTTGAGGCGGCAAAAATAATAGAAGATCGGTACCCAAAAATTCAGTTTGTTCTAATTGGCGATGGTATTGAAAAAAACTTACTGAGGCAAAAGGCCGATGATATGAAGCTAAAAAATGTGAAGTTTATACCATTTAAACCCATTTCTGAAATAGCTTCTATTTTGAGTCTTGGGGATTTATTGTTTGTTCATCTTAAAGATGAACCTCTTTTTAGGATTACAATCCCTGCTAAACTACAAGCTTATATGGCTGTTGGTAAGCCGATTTTGAATGCGGTACGAGGTGAGGCTGCGGAATTACTGAGCAGAGCTAATGCCGGCTTATCATGCGAACCTGAAAACCCCAAAAGCATTGCAGAAACAGTTATTAAATTTTACTCATTGTCACCTGTGGAATTAAAACGAATGGGTGATAACGGTAAAAAGTTTTATCATGAACAGCTATCCCTGCAAATCGGGGCGGCCAAATTTGAAAAGATTTTCCGGATGGTGGCAGGAAAAAGTCAGCAAGCCAAATAAACGGCCAATATAAAACAATGAAAATAGACGCTATTGTTGGATATGCCTGGTGTCGGCCAAGTTACCATGCCATAAGAAGCCTGAGCAGGCTTGGACTTCGTGTAGCGGCGGTTGACAGCACGAAATTTGGGATGGGGCAGTGGTCCAAATATGCCAGTACTCGTTTTCTTCATACAGAACCCCAGGAAGATCCAGACGGATTCATCAAAGACATTATAAATATTATTACAGAGTGCAAAGCAAAGTTCTATCTGCCCGGACATGACGAAGGTCAAATTGTTGCACAACAGCGTGACCGTTTTAGCGACGATGTAATCATCCCACTCGCAAATTATGAAACAATTCTTCTTGCCAATGATAAAAAACGAATGGCAGAACTTGCTGATGATTTGGGGGTGCCTGTTCCGCAAATGCTAAATTATAAGACAGTGCAAGATCTTGAAGATATTCTTTCGGATATATCATTATATGTTATCAAGCTTCGTCGCAGCAGTGGTGCGAAGGGGGTATTTTATTCGCAAGGTATTGAGCAAACCGTTGATATATTTAAAAAACTCATAAAAACATTTTCGTTAGAGCCGGATCGTTATCCTGTTGTTCAACATCGAGTGCCTGGTCAGGGGTGGGGCGTGTCATGTCTGTACTGGAACGGTAAGATAATAGCATCTTTTACTCACCGTCGTCTCCGAGAGAAAACTCCCACAGGAGGGACAAGTACTCTCCGAGTTTCTGCTCATAATCCCCAGATAGAGCTGCATGCTCATAAGATTCTTGATCATCTTAACTGGCATGGTCTTGCGATGGTGGAATTCAAATGGGATCCAGAGAAAAGACAACCGTGGTTTATTGAGATAAATCCGCGCCTTTGGGGAAGCATTGCCCTGCCGATTGCTTGCGGAGTAGATTTTCCCGCGATGATGTATGTAGCCGCTACAGAAGGACCAGGAAAAGCTAAACAAATGTTTAAAGATTATTCCGATGGTGTGATTGCCAGATGGTATCTTGGTGACCTCATACTCAGTGCACATATGCTGGCAAAATGTCGGTTGTTATCTGCCTTCAAGTTGATCTTACCGGGCAGGGAAGATGTATACGATGATTTGTTATGGGACGATATTGGGGCAACTGCAGCGGAATTTATATCCTACTTTATAAGATTTGCCAAATTTCGTTCTACCAATCCCATTGATCGTGGAGTGCTTGGTTGACCGCAGGCGGATCAGAACAACGTTTTTTTATGCAGGAGAAATTATATTATGTCAAATATTAACTCTTCTAAATATGAATACGAACAGTTAAAGCCGAGTGATATTCCTCGCGAATACTATGGTTTTTCATTTTATGTCTCAAAGGAAAGAATGGTCACATACTGGCATCAAGTCAACGAAATACTTCCCCAAAAACCTGATAGACTGCTTGAGGTTGGTATTGGTAACGGAATAGTATCTGCTATACTTAAAGTGTACGGGATTAAGGTTACTACTGCTGACATAAATGAGTCATTGGCTCCTGATGTTGTTGTTTCCATTACTGAACTTGATTCAAGTTTCAAACAGGGCGAATTTCCACTCGTCCTCTGTTCCCGTGTTTTGCAGCATTTGCCTTATGATAAATTTGAGACTGCTATTAAGCAATTATACTATGTCACTAATAATTATATTTTACTGACACTACCCGTAGAAACGCTTCGGGTTTATGTCAGTTTTCGGGTGACAGGCAAAAGATCATCTACAATTTCTATACCTTTACCATTATTTTTAAAGAGAATAATTTCAAAAGTTATTAAACTCGACCAGAAAAGCGAAACGCAGAATTTCTGGAAAATCAACCACGCTCGCCACACATCCATGAATAATATACTTGGCATTCTCGAGAAATATTTTAAGATTGAGAAAGCATATCAAGTGCCGGAAGATAAAAGTCATGCATTTTTTGTTTTGAAAAAGCTGTAAGCACAATCAGGTTTACGTTGGTTAAATGGATAAATGACGGAGCTGTATGGTAGGCTGTTTTCGGAAAAAGGGCAGAGCGTCCACCGATACAATCGCTATATAATGGCTCCAGTAATAGTTTGATGTCCCGTGCGCATCGTGAAAAAAACAGAGCTCTTGAAAATGCAGCCGTAGCTGGCATTGAACTCGGCAGTTGATTTGATTGTCTCCTGCATCCCATTGGGACTCCTTTGGATGTTTATGGTTACATGATGAGCATGTATCCTAAGGCGGAAAAGGCGGATCGCGAAGTGGTTAACTTATCAGGTTATCTTTGTGTAACTGAAAAAACAGCGGCAAAATAATCAATTTTATAACTTGTCATACTCAGGCACAGTGAAAAGAATATTTGATTTGATTTTAGTTATACCAGCAGCAATCATTTTGCTGCCGGTTTTTGTCATTATATGGGTATTGATTCGCATCGGTAGTAAAGGGGTGGTTATATTCAAGCAGGAAAGGGTGGGCAAAGACGGTAAGCCTTTTGTGTTTTATAAGTTTCGGACGATGCGAACCGATGTCGACCCGTTTGGCCCAAGCCCAAAATCAGGCGATGACCCGCGTTTGACAAAAATCGGCAAGTTTCTGCGGGAGTATTCGCTCGATGAACTGCCGCAGCTTTTCAATGTATTCAAAGGCGATATGAGCATCGTCGGGCCTCGGCCGCTCTATATGGAACAGGTCAAAGAATGGGACGACAGGCAGAAAAAAAGGCTGCTTGTAAAACCAGGAATTACCGGCCTGGCTCAAATATCAGGCAGGGGGGAGCTGACACGCGAGGAGAAGCTTGAGCTCGATGTGCAGTATGTTGAAAATACCGGCCTTTGGTTCGACCTCAAAATTATCCTTATCACTATTGCCCAGATCTTCCGTCGCAAGAGCATCTATGAAAAACGATACTCCATGACGGAAGAGACGCGTGGGCAGAACCGAACCTGATTGCTGTATTACTCCTCTTCTTTCAATCGATAGAATTGCTATTGTGGCACCGACGAGGATTAAACACTGCGCACCTGGTCTTATGCGTGGGGAGCAGCTTGTACTTTTGATTTGGTTTTGGACAAGCCGTAAGTTAGAAATGGAACTATCGCGGCAAATGTTGCTGCGATTGCTGATAACAACCAGGCAGATGAAAATCTGTAATCGACAAGAGTGCAATATAATTCAATTGCCAACATGAGACCAATTGGTAATGCCGCTGCCGCGAAAAGCCATTTGCCCCGAGGAGGTTTGATTCGTAAAAAGTGATGAATAAATCGCAGCCACAAAAGTGTGAAAAAGGCGTAGGCACAGGCACAGAATAGCAAATCGATTCTTGGCCCTTTAACTACCGGATATGCTCTTAAAAAATTGGTCATCGCGAAAATTCCACCGCCGGCTATTACCAGCACAGCCGGCCAGAAATTCACAAACGTTAAAATCGAAAGACCTGTTACTGCGCCTGCCAGGTCGGCAAAGAAATCACGCACGTCAGCATTACGCCCCACATACATTTGCAGCCATTCGTCAATAACACCATACCAGACTACTGCAAATAAAATGAACCAGACGGTGGGCTTGCGCCAGTGTACTTTTTTGTCCGGGTTGACAGCAAACCA
>Ga0315554_1000064_pt1 | contig 51239 bp, 72 predicted proteins | sample SalMarSW160370MG_FD_202114 | JGI IMG/M metagenome (GOLD analysis project Ga0315554, IMG submission 202114) | Salt marsh sediment microbial communities from the Plum Island Ecosystem LTER, Massachusetts, United States - Salt Marsh Sediment SW1603-70 ...
CAGGTATTACAATCGCTATCATAGGCATCGTCTAAAAGGTTTTAACATTAAAGAATTTAAATTGTTTATAACAAGTTTATTAACTGGTATCTATGATTGAGATACGTATCCATGGTCGCGGAGGCCAGGGAGCTGTAACTGCTTCAGAGATTCTTGCCATAGCATCATTCAGGGATGGCAAGTTCTCACAGGCCTTTCCATCGTTTGGCCCTGAAAGGTCAGGCGCGCCTGTGGAGGCATACTGCCGTATTGACAAGAAATTTATCAATCTCAGAACCCACGTATACGAGCCTGATATTTTGTTAGTACTGGACGCATCACTTATCAAGACTGTTGATATTACAAAGGGCCTTAAGAAGAACGGTACTGTGGTTATCAACTCAGAAAAAAAACCAAGACTGTTTTATAAAAGCTACAACATAGACGCAACCAAGATAGCTATAGATACTATTGGCAAGCCTATAGTCAATACAGCCATGCTTGGTGCTTTTGCAAAGGCAACAGGCCTAGTATCAATAAAAAGCATAGAAGAGGCATTGAAAGAAAAGTTCTCCGGCAGTATTTTAGAGAAGAATCTCCAGGCAGTCAGAAAAGCTTATGACGAGGTGAAGTAACATGCCGAAAGAAAAAATAGAATACGGTATTAGCAAAAACACAGCAGGAAAGAAAACAGGATCATGGCGGTCTTTCCGCCCAGTGATTACTGAAAAATGCACAGGCTGCTCTGTCTGTGTTGCTATCTGCCCTGAAGGCGTCATCAAACTAAATCCGAAAACCAAGAAAGCAGAGGTCGATTATAACTACTGCAAAGGATGTTTAATCTGCCTGAACGAATGCCCGTTCAAAGCAATTAAAAAAGAGGAAGAGAAAAAATAATATGGTCTAGACTACTCACGAAGTGAGGAGGGTAGAAATGAGGAAACTTATCGAAGGTAGCCATGCTATAGCAGAGGCTGTTAGGCTTTGCGCGCCTAAGGTGATAGCTGCTTACCCTATCACCCCGCAGACTCACATAGTTGAGAAGATATCAGAGATGGTTGCTAATGGATTGCTTGACAGCGAATACCTGCGTGTAGAGAGCGAGCATTCAGCAATGGCTGCCTGCATAGGAGCGCAGGCAACCGGCGTACGTACTTATACAGCAACAGCCTCGCAAGGACTTGCTTTGATGTGGGAGTTATTGTATGTAGCCTCTGGCATGAGGCTGCCAACAGTCATGACAGTAGTAAACAGAAGCCTTTCAGCTCCGCTGAGCATATGGAACGACTGGTCTGACTCTATGGGCTGCCGGGATTCTGGCTGGATACAGCTCTACTGTGAAACTGCTCAAGAGGCACTGGACACAACAATACAGGCATACAAAATAGCTGAGGACAAGAATGTCCTTTTACCGGTCATGGTCTGCATAGATGGTTTTTATCTGTCTCATACCTACGAGCCTGTAGATGTGCCTAAGTCAGTAAGCAAGTTTCTTGGCGATTACAAGCCGCACATCACACTGGATACTGACAATCCAGTAACACAAGGAGCGTATGCCACGCCTGATTATTACCAAGAATTCAAAGAAGAACAGGAGATAGCAATGCAGAAATCAAAGGACGTCATTAAGAAAGCAAACAATGAGTTTGCCTCTGTGTTTAATAGAAAATATGGGAACGGTTTGTTTGAGGCATACAACATGGAAAAGGCAAAACACGCGATAATAACAATGGGAACCCTGGCAGGCACGATAAAACACGTTCTTAAGGAACAGAAGATAAAGGATATCGGTCTAGTCAGGCTGAGATCATTTAGACCATTCCCTGCAAAAGAATTAAAAAAAGAGCTGAGCAGCGTTGACTCAATAGGCGTACTGGAAAAAGACATCTCCTTTGGTCTGGGCGGTGCACTGCACAGTGAATTGAAATTTATCAGAAAGCCCATAGCAGGATTTATCGGCGGCCTGGGTGGAAGGGATATTACATCAAAAGAGATTATGGATATTTTTGATAAAATAAGGGAAAAAAAGGAAGGCGTTGAATGGGTAGGGTCAAAAAGGTGATAAAAAGGTGATAAAATGAGTGAATTGCTTTGTCAGGGCCACAGCAGTTGTGCAGGCTGTCCTCTGGCTATTGCACTGAGGTCGATACTTAATGCAACTGGAAAGGACGTTATAATCTCCAATGCAACATCCTGCAGCGAAATAACAACAACCCAATACCCAACAACAGCATGGGGCGTGCCATACATACATGTTGCCTTTGAAACAGCTGCTTCTGTTGCCTCAGGCATTGAGGCTGCTCTGAAGAAGTTAGGCAAGAAGACGAAAGTCGTGGCATTGGCAGGCGATGGGGGCACCTATGACATAGGGCTGCAGGCGCTTTCAGGCATGGTTGACCGCGGTCATGACGTTTTGTACATCTGCTATGATAATGAGTGTTATGCCAATACAGGCATTCAGAGAAGCTCTGCAACGCCGTATGCAGCATGGACCACTACGTCGCCGTCCGGTTGCGTGTCCATCGGCAACGAAACATTCAAGAAGCCGATAGCAGAAATGATGGCTGTGCAGGGTGCAGTCTATGTAGCTACCTCGTCTGTTGGCTACCCAAAGGATATTGAACAAAAAATAAAGAAGGCGATCTTGATAAAAGGCCCCAAGTTCATTGTTATCCATGCTCCGTGCCCGCTGGCATGGAGGTTTTCTGTTGGCGAGACTGTTAAGATTGCAAAGCTGGCTGTTGAAACAGGTCTGTGGGTGCTTTATGAAATAGAGAACGGACGGCTGAAGGTAACAAAAGAGCCATCCGGCAAAAAGGTTAACGAATATCTGAAAGCGCAGGGCAGGTTCAAGCACATAACAGAAAAAGAGATAAACTTAATACAGCAGCACGTCGACGAAGACTGGAAAAGATACAAGGCACTCCAAGACAGCGGCATAAAGATATAATCAGCCTCAAGAATAAAACTTTAAAAAACTTGTTGATAATGATGATAGGAAGATGGTGAGATATGGCAATTAAAAAACAATGGTATGAGATAATCGCGCCAAAGATGTTTGATGAGAAAAAGATAGGCGACACGCTGACGTCTGATCCCAAGCATCTTGTAGGCAGGACCATTTCCGTGAGCCTGGCTGACCTGACAGGCGATTACTCAAAGTTCTATACCAAGCTGCTTTTTAGAATAGAAAGCATTGATGACAAGGCCTATGTAAAATTCATTGGCCATGAATGCATGCAAGAGCGCATCTATAGAATGGTGCATAGGTACATGAGGCGCGTAGACTGTGTAGAGGATGTTGTTACAAAGGATAATAATAAGGTAAGGATTAAAGTAATCTTCATTCTCCTAAAAAGGGTAAACACGTCAATAAAGGATTCTGCAAGGCGTAAGACAAGGGAGCTTCTGAATAAGATTGCAGCAGAGAATACGTTCAATGATTTTATAAATATGATACTAAAAGACGAGCTACAAAACACCATAAGAAAGGAGGTAAGCAAGATATACCCAGTAGGCAACATAGAGATAAGGAAGAGCGAGTTAATGGAGGAAAAAACAGACAAGATAGCTGAGCTTATACAGAAGAAGCCTGAGACAAAAGCCAAGAAAGAATTCAAGAAAGAGGCAACGAAACCTAAGAAAGACTCGACGAAGCCTAAGAAAGATACTAGGAAGGAAGCTAAGCAAGAAGCTAAGCCAAAAGATACAGAAGACAAGATAGAAGATAAACCAAAGCCTGATAATAAAACAAAGGATACAGAGACAAATAAAGAAGAAAAGAAAGAATAATTTCTATTCGCCTATCTCATTTCCTGCCTTGCGTTCACAGCAGATGATATCCAGCAAAGGCCTGCTACAAGGAACATGACAAATGCCAGCAATACCGAGAATCCGAAGCTGAACTCTGTTGTGCCCTCTACCCATTCAATGTTGCCTGCTATCATTCCGCCTAAGAACATGAATACGGCTCCAAGTATCCAGAGGCCGTGAACGTGAAAATCGAACGTCATTGCTACCACCAAAAGCTATCATCAATCAGTAGTGAAAAGCTTAAAAAGCTATCGCTTCCCTTTTTTCTTTTTTCTGGCTGCTGCCTTTTTCGGCTTTTTAGCTGGTTTTTTACAAGCCTTTTTCTCTTTTGCCTCTAGAACAGGGGCCAGGTCGCGGACAAACCTTCTTACGTACTCCCTGGTAAGTTCTATGTCCCTTTGCGGGACCTCGTTTATCTTGTCCTCATCAAGAAGCTTCCTCATTGTGACAACCTTCTTGAGAACCTCGCCATAATACGGGTCTATCTTGCCAGGTCCTATAAGGTAGTCCTTTATAGCCTTTGGCAGGTCCTTCGGGTCTGGCGGTAATTTGTCTATCTTCTTTAGAGTGGCAACAGCTGCCTTTATCATTACTTCATAATTTTTCTGGACGATATTCTCCTTCTTCTTTTTCTGCAGCTGCATCAGCAACTGCTCCATGCGGTTGACAAAGCGCTTTGCCTTGTCTATCATTGCGTCTAAATCATGGCCAGTAATTTCCTTAATCTCTTTGTGCTCCACCTTTTTCCTGAATTCTATAACGCTTTCAAGGTCCCTCAGGTACTCTGCCTCCAGAAGGTTGGCAGTAATAAGATGCTCCTTTACCTCCAGTGGCGTGTGCTTTGGCGATGGCGGGTTCTGCCCCAGATACATCAGCACTGCTTGGGATGAGTTAAGCATGGCATAGTATAAATCCTCTGCAATCATGTAGAGCTTGGCTGTTTCCACGCGGTTTATCTTCTGTGGAGCTGTTTCCATGAATTTCTCAACAGCCTCCAGCGTGGTTGGAATCCTGCCTGCTTCGAGCAGCTTCCTTACAGGTATGAAGAAACCAGTATCATACAGGGCCCAGCCGTCCCTTACTATGGTATAGAGCAGCGGATGACCAATCCTGGCCATCTCCCAGAACTCAGTCAGTGTCCATGCCGGCTGAACTATTATATTTTCATCTATAGACTTGCCGATTCTGTAAATCCTCTCGTCAAACTCTTCCTTCATCTCTGGCGTAAATCTTGCGAGGGTGTCGTCTATGACAACCAGCAGGTCAATATCACTCTTGCTGTGGAAGTCCCCTCTTATAAGAGAGCCGAACAATACAACTGCCTTCACGACATTCTTGTATTTCTTCAGGACCTCGTCCTTGAACTTGTTGGCAATATCAATCTGCTTCTTCCTGAGTTTTTCCATCTTCTTTTTGTCTGTATCACTGGCTTTCTTTTCTTGCATTGTATCACTGTAAGTTGTTGAACCAAAAACTTAATAAACATATGCATTGCAGGCCGCGTGTAACCCTGTTCTTCAGGAGATATGAACTACCTGAGCTTCCTCTTTTCCCATTCCTCCCTCTTGCCCTTTTCAACAGCAACCTTGCTGAGGAAGGTATGCTTCTCCTCTGGTATTTCTAGTACGCCTTCTAACGGGTCCCAGGCATGGTCTCTTACAGTGACCAGCTGCCGTGCAAAGGTCTCCTTGGTCTGCTCTGATATTCCGTAGAACTCCGGTGGCAGTTTATCAAAAGGAACATCCTGTTCAAGGTATTTTACCATCTGCCTCATTACCCAGACCACATTCTGCATAACATCCCAGGCAGTTTTTCCACCCCCTCTTTCATAGATTATGTAACCGTCTCTGAAGCCCTTTTTCCTTAAGGCAAATATCCACTGGTATACTATTTCCTGTGCCCTGGACCCGATGGGTATGGGCGTATGCGCAGAACCGAAGTACGGTATTGGCTTGCCTACGTGCAGGGCAATTATATCCTTGCCCCCGCCTGAAGGCAGTTTGTTTATCATATTCTCTACATTCAGCTTATGGGAAAGCATGTGCTCGAAATCTATGCATAGTTTCAATATTGGAGACCTGAGTTTCCTTATCAGGACATGCCCCTGCAGAGGATCTATAAGCCTTAGAAGGCCTTCATAACCCTCGTGCGCCTCAGGTATTTCAAGTGCGAGTATTATCTTATGCTTTTCTAACCACTCTAAAACGCTCATGCCGTTCAGGTATTTTTTATTGTATTCGTTGTTCTTTACAGTCAGATGACCCTCCAGGTATTTGGCAGCAAGTGCTGCGTTGAACTCTGCATGATGATCAACGTAAGTACGTTCTACATCCCCGTTCTTGCATATATTGCTCCATAAGGGGTCGCCTGTTTCCTTCATATAACGTGCGACTATTGTATATGCAGCTATTTCTGCTGTATCAAGGTTATAGCGTGCATTTACAGATTCTTTCCATGCATAGTATACCTGATCTGGCAGCTCCCTATTGACAATAGACCTTGCATTTCCCTTTCCCCTCTCAGTTGCCTGGGCCTGTAAGACCCTTTGTAGAGAAAGGTCCCCAGATCCTTTAGCAGTTTCATACTCAGGACTTGATTCTAGCTCATCAAGCTCTTTTCTGACCTCCCTTTCTTCAATACTCGATTGCCATTCAAGGATTTTTTCATAACCATCTTGGTTATCATCAAAGACAACCCTTTCAACACCACGGATATGTTTTTTTGCAGCCTCTTTCACCTTTTCATTCTCTTCACATATTGTCCATATCGGCCTTCCATCATAACTTACAACAGGATAGAAATAACCAGTTACCCTGTACTGTGCCTCTAGAAACAGTAATTGTGGTTTGTTCGACAGGTGTATGTTGATATATTTCATACCGAGCTCAGCAGAGTACTTGACTGTTTCGACCAATCTTATATGCGACTGGTCCCATAACCTCCTCTCTGCGCTTTCCAGGGCCATCAGCTCGCCGACCTCAGCATGCAGGCCGAAATCCATGCCCATTTTATGCCTTATCCTATTTATCTGCTCCTTTAGCCTTGGCTCAAAGAACTCGCTCGTCGTGTCTAAATCTGCCTGTATGAACTGCACGCCAGCTGTGCCGCCAAATGATCCGACCTTTGTTGCCAAGCCCAGCAGATCAGGCGGTCTGTCTATCTTCCACCAACCGCTTGAAACACCTACTGTATACGGCATCTACATCCCCATTCCCATCTTGCTTTTTAGGAAACCAACTACAGGAGCATACCTGAGTGTGGCCATCTGCCTGCACCAGAACAGAGAGATCCTGTCGTAGAAATCCTTTTCATAAGGACCTCTCTTGAGGAACTGGAACGGCATTGAGAAGTATGCGAAGAAGTTCTTTGCAGGCTCCAGAGTTTTCCTGCCTTTCTTTACCTCCTCTTGAGGCAGCTCTTTTGCTACGCCGATAAGGCCATCAACATAACGGTTAAGATCCTCCTGCATCGCCCTCATCTCCAATAATTTAACAAACATAACATTCTGGCTCATGAGTGCAGCCTGTACATCAAAGACCCCGTCTTCCAGCTCATCGCCGTCTGGCGTTCTTATATTGATTTTGTTCAGGGTTATAGGCAGGAAAGAATAATACATCTTGTTCTCTTCCAGCCAATTTTTTTGCATCATCCAGTCCTTTTGGTCTGTAACCCATTTGTCGTCTATCCACGGATATTTTACAACCAGCCCGTGCTTTGGATGGAATATAAGATTCTCCTTTGTCCAGTCGTCGTCGCATTTAACAACGCCCTCGCCCAGCTCCCTTCCAAGCCTTTCACCGCCACCCTTGTGGAATTCCGGCAGTGTTAGCTCCCTCCATGCCCATATTGTTACCTTGCTCATTGAGGTTGCCTGCCCGCCGTGCAGTACAAATGTTGTTCTGAGCATGCCTCGTCTGCCAGCGTTTCCCATACCCTCCTCCAGCATCTTATGTCTTGCTATGAAAGGAGCAAGCCAGTTTCTGTATTGCTTGACTGATTCCTCCCTGCTTTTGACAAGCTCGCTTACCCTCCTGTAGCGTTCTTTCAGCTGCGGCTCAAACATCTTCTTCCACTGATGATAGAGCTTGTTCTTTGTTACCAGGACAACAGCTTCTGCATTGGATACATTCATTTTATTCTTGACCTTGTCAATATCAGTTTCATCATCCAGTCTGATGAAATCTGTTATCAGGGTAGGCCATCTTGTAACTATGGATCTCATGGATATGCCCTCGCCTGTATGGACATCCACCAGGTCAACGAACATGGCTTTTATCGAATGCTCATCCCGATTGCCGGTTTCCTCGAATTCATTGCCTGTGAACTCATAACCGAAGTATTCCAGAAACTCTTTGTATTTTCTCTGGTCATGCTTTATTAATTCCAGGTCTGCGACAGCCTGTGCAGCAGATGCAAGGCCTGACTTTATCCTTACCTCTAACTCTTCCTTCTGCTTATGCGTTAGCTCGTAATAGGCCCTGTGGGACGGGGATACCTCAATCCACTCATCACCCTTCTGGACCTGGTATTCCCATTTCCTGAGCTGGAAGCACAGGGAGTAATATAACTTTGATATAGCACCTGGGGGCGCTGTAAAGTCTATCTCAACCTGCGTCTCCCTTGGAAAAGCAATCAGGGAATGCCCTGCCCTTGGCCCGAAGCACCATTTCTCTATTCTTTGGTCAATTGCCTCTCCTGTTACCCTGTTCCTTGCAAAATTTTCATCATCCAGGATAAACGGGGCTATGCCCTTCTCCCCTTCTCCAGGCTTTTTTAACAACAGGTATACGATAACCACGATAAAAGCTACTAAAATGACTAGAAGAATCTCCAGCATAATTCTCTTTTATCCCTCCTGATATATTAAGTTAACTAAGATTTCTTTTGACACCGTCTAAATAACGATGGTTGTCTATTGACAACCATCTTTCATGGGCTATTGACAACAGTCAATAGCCCTTATTTAGACGGTGTCATTTCTTTTGATACCCTCTAAATAAGTGATACGCCTAGAAAAACAGCAGATAGATGCCTATTACAAGTAGAATAAGCCCGATAAAGACTCCTGCCTTGCTCATATCAAAACTCTGATAATCCTTAACATCAGGGAACCCTATTACAATGAACAGGCCAATACCTGCCAGTGCCAGCCCAGCCAGCTTTTTCACTATAAGCATGAGCGTCAGGCTTGATATAAGCAGCCATGCCCCAGCTACTATGCAGGCTGCCCCGAGAAACAGTATGAACATAAGCTTCGGGTCCTTGGTCCCGGATTCTATTGAAAAGTATATTGACAGGATTCCGAATGCAATCAGCACAGCAGCCAGTATTATCTCGATCATTTCAGAGCACTTTATAATTTTTTTTGAACGGCACACAAAGGCTTATTATAATAATTTATAAACGGAGATATAAATATATAGTAGACCTGAACAAGTATAATAACATCGGTGCTGATCCATGGTATGGGCTAGGACGAAATTATTGATATGGGACTATATCTTCGAGCCAGTAAAGGAGATAAAAATAAGCTACGTGGGCAGGAACCCGGAACGTTTCTACCCAAAGATAAATGAGTTGATAAGAACTGTATTCAATGTGCCTGATGCCTACATCCAGGAGAAGGATTACACCTGGGAAAAGGCCAAGGGAGCAGAACGCTTTGACATCCTCTGGGAAGTCACGAAAATACTGGACATGTTCTCTTATATCAACATTGAGATAGACCTGAGGGGAACCTCCACCGAGGGCGAGGGCAGGCTGTTTGTCAGGATAAGGCCAAGGCTTATAACCGAATACCCCCAGGATACGATATGGCAACAGAATATTATATACGAGATGTTCAGAAGGTTCTGGCACAGGATGTTCTATCAGCATAGAAGGATGGAATTCCTTGCTATGGGAAAGGAGCTTGTAATAAATTTTGAAAGGGCAATAAAATCCTTTGCAGAGACATTGAAAACAGCATAGGGTGTATGAATGCCAGAGATTACTATTGCAGATGACCTGCTTGCGCCAAGGGATTTCCTAGAGGTAAAATTCCAGGGAAAGGAGCCGTTCAAAGTCTGTACACTGTTTCAAAAGCTACTAATAGAGGTTATGAAGATAAGCGGCAAGGACACCTTTGAGACTGATATAAGGTGGGATGTTACAACAGAACCCAGGGAGTTCTACGGTATATGGAGAGGCAAACGTGGCGAGGACAACTGGACAAACACCAGGATAAAAATAAGGGCACAGGGAGCCCAGTCCAGCAAGGACAAGATGGGTTGGATCGCGATTGTTCTGAAAGGAAATGTTGAGACAAAGTACGAGTATACTAATTTCATACAGAAAAGCTTCTGGTGGTTTTTCAACTACATGTTCTATTACAAGCAGAGAAGGAAATACATAGACTTCGGCAAGGATAACGTATACAGGCTGAAGGAAAGGATACTTGATATACTCGGCATACCCAAGGAGGAGCAGGTGCCGTAAAAATAATTTAAACCGCAGAATCAATAATATATGAAGTGATGACATGGGAATATTCAGCGCAATAAAAAACAGGTTCCTGGGCAGAAAAGAAGAGCTCGGTGACATAAGAAGCCATGTTCTTAGTGAAAACGAATATCCTGAAAGAGGCTATCCTGAAAGGGAAGAAGGTCGAATGCAAGAGGTTCCGGATCTTCCAGAACTTCCAGAGCCACCAAGAAGAAGGTTCGGAGAGCAACCTGAACCACCGCGTTTTGCTGAACCAGGATTAAGCAGCAGGCTTGAAGAACCGAGCTTTGGAAGGGAACCGCTATCCATGGATGAGCCGACACCAGGAGGAGAGGGCAACTACGAGCTGAGGGACAGGCTAAACATAATAGAAGCCCAGCTGTCAGCAATAAGAAGCCAGACAGAGACAATCAACGAAAGACTAAAGAACATGGAAATGCGCATGGGCAGACGATACTGATTCTTCGTATAAGGTTTATGAATAGAAATTACGAATAGAAATACTCTCCTTTTTCTTTCTGCTCCCTGTCCTTGACGCTGTCAGGCTTGTTTGCCCTTGGCCTTTTTGTCTCGGAATCGCGCCGAAAGGTCACATCAACTGATTTAAGGAATTCGTTGAAACCATCCTGCAGCTGCATGCATTTTGCAAAGCCGTTTCTGCCGGGATTGCCGGAGAAAAGCATTGCCCTGTCAGCGATGTAGCTAAGAAAGAGCAGGTCATGGTCAATAACTATTGCATTATTATTCCTTATGAGCTTTGCAGCAACAAGCCTCTGGTCAACATCTAGATAAGCAGAAGGTTCATCCAAAAGATATAAATCACAGTCTCGTGAAAGGCACAGAGCAATAGCAGTTCTTTGTAATTCACCGCCTGACAGCTCGCTGACGTTCTTTTCCATCAGCTTTTCAAGTCCAAGCTGGTGAGAGAGATAAGCAAGACGCTCTTCATCCTTTACCGTAGCTAACAGCTCTCTTACAGTCATAGAGGCCTTGGTTTTCAGGAACTGCGGCTTGTATGAAATCTTCAGCTTTCTGCTTATTTTTCCGTTGAACTCAATCTCACCTGCAAGTATTTTTGCGAATGTGGTTTTTCCTAGGGCGTTTGAACCGAATATGCCTAGGATCTCGTCTTTGTAGATACTGCCTTCTTTTATGCCCAGCTCAAATCCTTCATATTTCTTGCTGATATTGGAAAACGATACCATCTCCTGGGTCCCCTTTATCTTCCTAGCTGCCATCTCCTCAAATATTGTTGGTTCTCTTATTCTTACATTGTCCTCTGGTATGTACCCACGCAAGAATGTATTAATCCCGTTTCTTGTTGAGTAAGGCTTTGACACCACTCCGAATGCGCCTGGCACGCCGTAGAATATGTGAATCCTGTCTGCCAGGAAATCCAGCGTTGCCAGGTCATGCTCAACAACAATAACGCTCTTGTTCTCTGAAAGCTCCCTTATGGTCCTGGCCATGTTGAGCCTTTGCTTTACATCAAGGAATGATGAAGGCTCATCAAAGTAGTATACATCAGCTTCCTTGCTCATGCTGATTGCTATGGCAGTTCTTTGTAATTCACCGCCTGATAATTCATCTAATTTTCTGTCTAAACAGTTCTTTAGATCAAGCTTTTCTATTAAAGAATCATCAACCAGCTCTTTTACAGTGCCTTTGAAAAGCTTTGGCAGAAGATTGACCTGCTGTTCCTTGTAAACAGCTCTTATGGTTTTTTTGGACAATTCTTCTAAATAGTCCTGGAGTTCTGTTCCCCTATGCATTTTGATTATATCTTTCCAGGTTTCTGTTTCACCAGTCTTTCCAATATTTGGTTTGAGATTGCCTGATAATATCTGCAGAGCAGTTGTCTTTCCTATGCCGTTTGCTCCTATCAGGCCGACAACTCCTTTGACAGGGATTGGCAGCCTGAAAAGCACAAAGCCGTTTACACCAAACCTGTGGATCGGATTTTCTTTTAATGCCTCTGGCAGATTAACAATAGAGATGGCCTTGAACGGACACTTCTTTACGCAGATAGAACAGCCGATACATAAGCCTTCGTCTATAACAGAACTGCCAGCTATTTTTACGCACTCCTCCCCTTTTCTGTTTACAGGGCAGAACTTCTGGCACTCATGGCCGCACTTATGCGGCTTGCACAGTTCTTTATCAAGAACAGCTATCCTCATGTTATCACAATCTATTATTCATTTATTATTAATTTTATAAGTATTTCATAGAAAGTGATAATAATGTTAATTGGCATTGCCGGCAAGACAAATACAGGGAAAACCACCTTTTTCTCTGCTTCCACCCTCGTGGATGCGGAGATAAGCAACCGTGTTTTTACAACAATCGAACCCAATAAGGGGGTTACCTACGTAAGAAAAGAGTGCCCGTGCAAGCAGCTCGGTGTGAAATGCAATCCTGTGAACTCAAAATGTATAGACAGTGTGCGATTTGTCCCTGTTAAGGCTGTTGACATAGCAGGGCTTGTGCCTGATGCACACCTTGGCCGAGGCCTAGGAAACCAGTTCCTTTCGGAAATAATGGAGGCAACAGTACTGATAAATGTTGTTGACATATCAGGCAGTACAGACAGCAATGGAAATGCAGTAGAGCCAGGCACCCATAATCCGAAAGAGGATATAGAATTCTTTTTCAAAGAAATCGATTACTGGATGCTCGGAATTCTTATGAGAAACTGGAACCAGGTTAAAAAGGGCAACCATCTTAATGAAATGATTTCTAAACAACTCACTGGCTTAGGCATAAGAATTGAGGAGATAGAAGACGCAGTAAACGAAACAGGCATTAGCAGCAGCTCTCAAGAAGACGAGCTACTAAACTTCATCCGTATACTAAGAGAAAAGAGCAAACCAATAATAATTGCTGCAAATAAGATAGATGTGCAAGGAGCAGACGATATATACAAAAAACTGAAAGAAGAATTCCAAGCTGTTGCATGCTCAGCAGAATCAGAGCTTGCCCTGAGGCGCGCAGCTGAAAAGGGTCTGATTAACTACATGCCAGGCGATTCTGACTTCAAAATAACCGGAGATATGGACAAGAAGCATGAGGATGCTTTATTGTTCATCAAGGAAAAGGTTCTCAAAAGGCATGGTTCAACTGGTGTCCAAAAAATAATAGACACAGCCGTTTTCGAGCTTCTGGACATGATAGTTGTTTATCCTGTTGAAAATGAACATAAATACAGCGACAAAAAAGGGAACGTATTGCCGGATGCCTTCCTGATGAAAAGGGGCTCAACTGCACATGATCTTGCCTATCGTGTGCACGAGGATATAGGCAAGAAATTCATAGCAGCTGTCGATGCCAGGACAGGCAAGCATGTTTCTGCTCATTATGAACTAAAAGACGGAGACATAATTTCTATAAAATCAGGAAAATAGCTATAAATAATCTTTTATGTGAGTGTTATTATGGTTTTCAAGACCTACAAAACATTAACACAACCATAGACTTCTTCTTAGTAGTTGATAATATGACCTATGTAAAAGACTTTAGATGGAACCGCGGTATGAGCGTGGATGATTTTGTTAGCTCCTTTTCTGGAATAGGCTTCCAGAGCATTGAGCTTGACAAGGCAGTCAAAACAATAGTAAAGATGAAAGAGACAGGCGCCAAGATCTTCTTGACCTTTACCTCTAACATGGTTACCTCAGGGCTACGCGGCTTCTTTGCACAGCTCATAGAACTGAAGCTACCTGACAATGTTGTCACTACTGTAGGAGGCATAGAAGAGGACATCATGAGAGCAATGGGAGAGAAATTCCTGGTAGGCGATTTCAATGCAGATGATTTTGCATTATACGAAGAAGGGGTTAACAGAGTAGGCAATTTGTTTATACCAAACAAGAGCTACGAGAAGTTCGAGAGCAGGATGAAAAATATACTTAATGAGCTCTACAAAAAGAAAAAGAACTGGCCTGTTTCTGAGATGCTTCGTGAGATCGGATTAATGCTGGAAGATAAAAACTCAATTCTCTATCAGGCAGCAAAGAACAATATCCCGATATTCTGCCCTGCTATTACAGATGGTGCTTTCGGCTTTCACCTGTTTATGTTCCAGCAGGACCATCCGGACTTCGCTGTGGATGTTGTGAAGGACTTTGCAAATATCCTGTTCTCAACAAGCCAGGATGACAAGAAAGGTGCTATCTGCCTTGGTGGCGGTGTCTCGAAGCATTATGCAATATTTTCCTGCTTACTAAACGGGGGACTGGATTATGCTGTCTACATGACAACTGCTCATCACACATCAGGTAGCATGAGCGGTGCAACCACAAAAGAGGCAAAGAGCTGGGGAAAGATAAAAGACAATTCAGATATTGCAACAGTTATCGGAGATGTTACAATAACATTTCCCCTAGCCATGGTGAAAGTACTTGATGAGCTGGCAAAAAAAGGCATTATCAAAGGTGATAAGAATTAAGGCCAGATTCGTCCTAAGTAAGTCAAAGGCACTAGAACAATATAGAATGGTAAAGGAATTGGCTGACGAGATCTCATACAGCCTGAAGACAAACCCTGCTCTTGTAAGCATACTGGAAGAAAGCACTGAAGCAAGGTTCAGTGTGCATTTCATCAATTCCCTGAAATACGTAAACGACAAGAAGCGCATATGGTTTCTCGCCCAGTCATGGAGCAGTGATGATATTGATATTCTGGTTAAGGAGGGCATAGACTCTTTCATAGTTGACAACGAGAATGACCTAAGATTACTTATTGATTATTTGAATGGCAGTAAACATGAAATAAATCTGCTACTTAGAATGCGCCTGAAAGAGAGAACAATACACACTGAAAGGCATTTTGTTTTTGGCATGTACTCGCATCAGATAAATTCACTAATGCCGGAGCTTAGAAAGAACAAGCAGATTAAAAAGCTAGGTATACACTTTCACAGGAAGTCAGAAAACATCGGCGAATGGGACCTTAGGCAGGATTTAGAGCAGGTTTTAAGCAAAGAGACGCTGGAGAAAATAGACCTGGTAAATATAGGTGGCGGGCTTCCTATAAAATACAAGAATCATAAGGTTGATACGCTGCCATACATATTTAGGCAGATAGGAGAATTAAGAGAATGGCTAAGCAGCTATGGAATAAAAATGATCATAGAGCCTGGAAGGTTCATCGCAGGTCCGGCAATACAGCTCGAAGCAGAGATAGAGAATATCTACGACAATAACATCGTGATTAACTGCTCTGTCTATAACTCAGCAATGGATACCTTTGTCGTGCCAATAAGACTGCTGATTGAGAACGAAAAGGAAAGCGGAAAGTCTTATACGATAAAGGGCTGTACGCCCGATTCTACAGATGTTTTCAGATACAGAGTGTATTTAGAAAATCCGAAAGTAGGGGACAAGCTAGTTTTTCTCAATGCAGGTGCATATACCTATTCAACAAACTTCTGCAATCTTGAAAAACTGGAGACAGTTATAGTAGACTAGCTTTTTTAAGAACAGTTGCATATGATTATTATGAGCTTTCAGAAATTCCAGGAAGAATGCCAAAAGCTTGTGAAAGAATACGGTGTTTTGGAGAGGCCGCCAAAAGATATTGGTGCTGATCTGGCTCTGCCGTGCTTTACTTTAGCGAAGAAATTAAAGAAAAATCCGACAGAGATAGCAAAGGATATTGCAGGAAAAATATGGCCAGGCATTTTAATCGAGAAAATCGAGGCATTGGGCCCTTATGTCAATTTCTATGCCAACTGGAAGAAATTGGGAAAAACAGTTATCGAAGAGGTAATTAGGCACGACAGCTATGGCTCTTCTGATAACAAAGGAACAGTAATGGTGGAATACTCCTCGCCTAATTCCAACAAACCACTGCATGTCGGCCACCTGAGAAACGACAGCATCGGGATGAGCATTAGTAATATTCTGGAATTCTTCGGGTTTAAGGTGGTGAAAGCGAATCTTGTTAACGACCGCGGAATCCATATATGCAAATCAATGCTTGCTTACAAGAAATGGGGTAAGGGCATGCCTAATAAAAAGGGTGACCACTTTGTCGGCGACTTCTATGTAATGTTTGAAAAGAAAAAGACTCCAGAAATGGAAAAAGAGATACAAGTCATGCTGAAAAACTGGGAGCAGAAGGATAAAGAGACTAGGGAACTCTGGAAAAAGATGAATAAATGGGCAATTGACGGTTTTAAAGAGACTTACAAAGAGTTTGGTTCAGAATTTGATGTATTCTTTTTTGAAAGCCAGTTCTATGACAAGGCAAAGGCAATAGTAGAAGAGGGCTTGAAAAAGAAGGTCTTCTTCAGGGATGAAAAAGGCGCGGTAGTGGCGAAGATAGATCCTTTGCCGAAAAAGATTATTTTGAGAGAGGATGGAACATCAATCTACATAACAAATGATCTTGCTTTAACAGAGCACAAGTTCAAGAAATATAGGCTTAATAAATCAATCTGGTGCGTTGGCTCTGAACAGAACCTGTACTTCAGGCAGTTATTCAAAATATTCGAGTTGCTTGGCTATAAATGGGCAAAGAATTGTTATCATCTTTCTTATGGAATGGTTCTGCTGCCTGGGGGCAAGATGAAAACAAGGGAGGGCACTGTTATAGACGCAGATGACCTAATAGAGGAGGTAAGGCAATTGGCAGAAAAAGAGGTAAAGAAAAGGTATCCCGGCATAAGCAAGGCTGAGCTAGAAGACAGGTCAAAGCATATTGCACTAGGTGCGATAAAATATTATCTGCTTAAGATGGAGCCGGTAAGGGATTTGCTGTTTGACAGCAAGAAGGCAGTAAGCTTTGAAGGAGATACTGGCCCGTACCTGCAATACACCTATGCAAGGGCAAAATCAATCCTGAGAAAAAGCAAGAAGAAACCAGCAATAAAAGATAATTTCACTGAAAAAGAAACAGAAATAATAAAGAAAATATCGTTATTTCCGGAGATAATTGACAAATGTGCAAGGGAGCTTAAACCGCACCACCTTGCTAATTACCTTTCAGAATTAGCTGCTGTTTTTAATGAATTCTACCATTCCCAGAAGGTTATTGACTCTGAAAAAGAGCCAGAGTTGCTTGCACTTATACAGTCTGTTGCAGTAGTGATGAAAAACGGACTGCGCCTTCTTGGAATCAAGACACTTGAGAAGATGTAGTTTTTCTTGCCAGAACAAAGTATTCGTTTTCCTTGCCTTCTATCTCAAATTCATCTACAATTTCAAAATCTTTTATTTTATCTTTCAACATCTTCTTTTTTTCCTCATAATTCTGTTTGTTAAAAAACAATGAGAAAAGAATAAACCCATTATCCTTCAGAACCCTTTTGAAATCATTGGTCTTTATCAAATGCATGGTATCTATGGAAATTATAAAATCAAAGGCTGAATCCTTTATTGGCAGCTCGTTTCCATCAGCAAGTATGAATGGGACATTATCTACCTTCTTTTCAATATCAATCGCAGTTATATCTGCCTTGATGCCCTTCTTCATCAGGAATTTCTCCAAGTAAAAGTTTCCAGAGCCTATATCCAGGATTTTCTTGTTCTCTAGATCAACCTTACCGATTATTTTCTCGTATTTCTTTTCCTGGATATCTTCCCAGCTGCTGTATATTTTTGAAAAGAACATAGGATAATTAGAGATAAAACAGATTAAAGCCTTACGAACCCTGCCGCCTTAATAACGATTCCTCTTTCTTGTCTGTTATTTTTCCTGTCAACGCATCTATATCAAAGCTTGTTATAATCATGTCCTGGGTTATCATGCTTACGGTCCATACAACCTTATCTTTCTTATGCAGCGATATCATTGAACTCACTGTTTTCTTCTCAAAACCCTTTCCAGCGATTTTGATTGCTCTGTCAGATGACACTTTTACCTTTTTTGCATCCAGCTTTTCCATCTCCTTTATTGCTGGCGTTTCATCGCCTATGTTTACTGCGCTACCAACAATGCAGTCAACCATCTTCTTGCTTTCAGGAGAGAAGTAATGAAGTACCCACTCATTTACGCTGTCATCCTTTATGAAAGCAAAGGCCGAGCATAGAAAATGGTTTTTTGACAGTTTTCTGACTAGCCTGTCTTTCTCAGCCTTCCTTATGGCGTCTATCAATAACATAACAACAAAAATAATAAAATTTGTTAAAATAAAAAGCTTATTCTTTACCAAGTTCTTTCAGCTTATCTGCTACAAAGTTTATTACAGCTTCGTCTATAGGTACAGAGAAGGATTTCCTATACCTTTTCTCTCCAGTCTGTGTAACAAAACCCCTGCTTATGGACAGGAATATGTTTTCTCCCTGCTCAGAAATAGCCTTCTTTTTTGCTACTTCTATGAAGTTATTGTTACCAAAACTTAGCTCGTCGCTGTTTATTGTCTCGAATTCTACCATTTTAAATCCTCCTTTTGTTTTTTTCTTTTATTCTGTTGACACCAACCTTTTTAAAGCTAATTCCCTCAGCCACACTGAACAGTATCATATTATTTTTCTGGTTCTGATTATAATAAAATCAAAAGAATTAGGATTAAAGAAAAATTAAAAAATTATCTCCTTCTCCTTCTCCTTGCCTTTGCCTTTCTCCTTGGCCTTGGAGCAGGTCTCTTTCTTTCTGTTTTCTTTTCTTTCATTTCCCACTTGAGATCTTCGTACTCAATCCAGGCTATTATCAATCCCAGGAATATCAGGAACAAACCGAACAATCCTGCGAAGACGGTCTTCAATGCCATGAATGTAGATGTTACACCGAGAACCACTGCAACGCCTGGCATTCCTAGTACTTCAGCAACGTACCAGTATATTCCTGCTACGAAGATCAGCAGACCAATAATAAGTTTTGCGGCCGAATGCACTAAATCACCTCTTGTTATTAATTTGCCTAAATTTAAATAGTTATTCTCTTGTAACTATTTAAGTATTGTTTTTAATTATAGTGATTCTATGGTTACAAGAAAATCCTCAAAGAGCAATGTAATCAAATGGAACAAAGAGGCAGTTGTCAAAAGAATAGAGAGGCCCACCAATCTTGGCAGGGCAAGGGCTCTTGGTTACAGGGCAAAGCAGGGATTTGTACTGGCCAGGACCAGGATAAAGAAAGGTGGCAGAAAGAGGCCTAAGATAAGAAAGGGGAGGAGACCGAAGAGGGCAGGAAGATTCTTCACAACTGCTCAGAGCCTGCAGGTAATAGCTGAAAAGAGGGTCTCAAGGAAATTCCCGAATCTCGAAGTGCTCAATTCTTACTATGTCGGGGAAAGCGGAACACACAAGTTTTATGAAATCATTTTAGTAGATACCTCTCATCCTGTAATAAAGTCTGACAGGAAGATAAAATGGATATGCAATCAGCGAAGGCGCGTGTTTCGCGGTCTGACCTCTGCTGCAAAAAAATCGAGATCACGTAAATAGGCAATCTTGGACTGTTAACATTACATTTTTGCTACTTTTTAAAAGCTTTCCTTTGAAATATTAGATTAAAGGTGGGAAGATGCCATTTTATGATTTGCACGTTCACACGACCCTTTCAATAGGAGAGAATTCGGTAGAAGAAGTAGTTGACATGGCTGGTCGGCTGGGATTAACAGGGCTTGGGGTAGTAAGATATTATACAGGAAGGATAGAAAAAATCCCAGAGATAAAGGGCACTGATATTGTGTCGGCTGTAATGATAAAGCCTGACAATAAAGAGGATTTAGACGCTACAGCAAAGAAGATAAGGAATAAGGTTGAGCTCCTGATGGTCCATGGAGGGAATTATGATGTCAACAGGGCAGCTTGCGAGAATTCAATGATTGATATCCTGTGCCATCCAGAACTCGGCAGAAGAGATTCTGGCCTGGATCATATCTGCGTCAAGGCTGCGCAGGAAAATGACGTGGCAATAGAAATAAACTTCCGTGAGATACTGGAAAGCTACAAGAGGCAGAGGGTTTATATTATATCCTCGATGATGAAGAACATAAAACTGTGTAGAAAGTATAATGCAAACGTAATCACGACGTCCGGGGCCATAACCAAGTGGGGAATGCGGGGAGGAAGAGAGCTTGCCGCAATAACGCACGTACTGGGTCTTGATCTCGGGGATGCAATATCATCTCTATCCATGTTACCGATAGAACTTGTGAAAAAGAACAGGGAAAAGCTTGCAAACAGGAGATGGGAAGGAGTTAAGGTGGTTGATTGATATGGCAGAACCAAGATTTTTGCCCCCGAGCCTGAGGTCGCATAAGAGGTACATTGTTTTCGAGATAATATCAGACGAGCCTGTAGTTTATAACGACCTTGTGAATACGATATGGAATTCCACTCTTAATTTCCTGGGAGAACTGGAAACCAGCAATGTGATGTTATGGTCAATCCAGAACCTCTACGATGAAAAGAGCCAGAGAGGCATTATAAAGTGCAGGCATGATTTTGTCGAAAACATGCGTGTCATTCTTTCGCTAATACAGACAGTAGGCGAGACAAAAGTAATAATCAAGGTTCTTGGTGTTACAGGAACTATAAAGAGCGCGAGGAACAAGTATCTATTATCAACAGACCTTAGGAATTTTACTGAGGAGAAGCGATGATTATGGATTATAACTATTCTGAGCTGCTGAAAAAAGCCAAGAAGGGCCTGCCTGAAGTTAAGAAAGAAAGCAGCAGGTTTGAATTTCCCAAGGCAGTTGTAGAAGTGATAGGCAGGCAGACGACAATAAGAAACCTTTCTGACATAGCCAAGGCATTAAGAAGGGATCCCAAGCATATTGTAAAATTCCTGCTGAAGGAGCTTGCCATACCAGGCAACATGACAGGCAGTGAGCTGGTTCTTCAGGGCAAGATATACGAAAGCATGGTAAAGAAAAAACTGGAAGACTACATAAAGGAATTTGTGCTTTGCAAGGAATGCGGAAAAGCAGACACTGTGGTTGAAAAAAAGGCAGACGCTCTCATGGTGAAATGTGAAGCATGCGGTGCAAGCAGGCCTTTACAGGCGATATGATGTTTTCATACAGGCTATTCAAGCAGGGCAATGACGTTTTATTGGCTATCTCTGATTCAGCTATCATAGGAAAGACCCTCCGGAAAGACGATGTTGAAATTGAAGTAAGTGAAGCTTTCTATTCAGGAGAATCCTGCGATGAGACAGCAGCAATAGAACTGATACAGAAAGCAACCATAGTCAACGCCATTGGTAAGGAAGTAATAAACCTTATGTTAAAGAAAAGATTCATAGAAAAGGATAAGATAATGGAAATAGAAGGTGTCCCTCATGCTCAGATTATCACAATCAGGTAGGAAAAAAGGCCAGTGGTTTCTGGTATCTGCTGTAGTCATAAGCGGGGCATTCCTGTTAATATCCATACTCTTCAAGGGCTACCTGGTCCTGGACCAGTCTGCTGTAGCCAGGATGAACGAGGATTTCTATTTCCATAACATAGAAGAACAGCTGAATGGCATTGTTAATACATACGGCTATGCTGATTGCAGTAATCTCAATGAAAAGCTGGATGAATTTGCGTTCTTCTCCAAAGAGAGAATGGCAGAGAAAGGCTATTATCTCTACGTCAGTAAGAATATCAACTGTGCCCAGCAGACAAGCAGCTTCGACATACTGCTTGCTTCTGACAGAATGGTTATCTATGAGAATGTTAATCCAGAAGACATTCTTTCTTAATCTATCTCTTCAATATCGTTTTCATCAAAGCCAAGCTCCTTTGCTATATCTGTGTTTTTCATGAGGCCCTTTATTAGTGGCAGTTCTTCACTTGCTTCTTTTCTTGATACGTGCAGTTTCTTTGCTACCTTCTCTGCAATGGTTTTATTGTTCTTCCTTGCATACATTCTGGGGTACTGGTACCGGAAAACAGAGCCCTTGCTCAGAACAAAGCCAGCTACAGAAAGGTCAATAAAATATTTCTGCAGGGACCATGCCTGCCTCTTTAGTATTCGCGCTGCAAAAACATCTGCTTTGGAAAGATAGTTATAAGCCCTGGCAATATCCTCTATGCTCCTGTACTCTCCTGCATTCTCCTCCAGCCAGATAACTAATTCTTCAGCTTTTTTATCGGAATTTTTTACTGCCATCTTTGCGCTATCCAGTTTTTTGCTTGAGAATATCGCCTTCAGTGTATCGAATACATTATCTTCGCTCTCCCTGTAGCCAGTTCTGATATGTTCCATATCGACATGTCTGAGCGTCTCCAAATCAAGCAAAGCTGCACGAATGTCACCGTTGCTCATCTTTGCAATCTGGAACAGGGACCTGTCTTCGCAGTCAATTTTTTCTTTTTTGCAGACATCTTTCAGAAACCTTGCTATGATATCAGGTCTTATCTTATCGAACCTCACAAGGCTGCATCGCTTTCTTAACGCTGTTATGCTGCTCTTGTAGGGATTTATTGATATGAATATTACTGGAAAATTGCTTTTCTTTATAAGCTCTATCACTGCCTTACCAGGCGACAGCTCTATTTCATCCACCAGTATCAGCTTCTTCTTGAAAAAAAGGCTCCTCTGTTCTGACGCCTTTAATATCTCAGGCACTGACCTCTCGCTGGCAGTGCTCTCCAGTATCTCGTAACCAAGCTCTTTGGCCAGCAGCTTTACAGAAAGTGTCTTGCCGGAGCCAGTTGGGCCGTATACAAAAAGCGCTCTGCCCTTTTTCCAGCTCTTCAGCCAGTTTCTTATTTCGACTGCCGGCCTGCTGTTTATTATATCCGTAGAAGATTTTGGCTCGTATTTCTTAAGAAGCATTATAATAATTGGAAAGAAAGGTTTTAAGCCAAAACCATTTTAATATTTTCCCTGCTAATAGTTATCATGTTCCAGTGCGTCCGTTGCAAGCAAAAGTTCAAAACGATAAAGGCATTAAAGAACCACGGAAAAACGCACCTGAAAAAGGAGGTTCTTGACGAACTGCTTCTGCTGGAAAAAGGTCATCTGCCAAAGAAGAACAAGCTCGGGTCAGACTTCAAAGGCAAGAACAAGATAATCATAAGTTAGCATTGTACAACTCTCTCACTTCTTTTAGTTCAAGCTGGTGGACTTTTTTTCTCTTCAGGTGGTCAGGGCAGCTCTCAACTACATTTACAACATCCTTGTTCCTGTGCCTGAATATATCGTTTAGAAAGGACCAAAAATTTTCATCCATAAGTTTTTCCTGCCTTAACACTATCAAGGAGGACTCAAGCGCAGCTGGATAGAAAGCATCGCCTGGTATGTTTCTGGCTATCTTCAATGTACAGCAATCTTTTACAAGTAAAGAGAGCCTTGAATTGCCGGATAGCTTTTCAGCAAACTCCTTCTGGACAACTAATACAGCTACTTCCCAGGGATGTTTCAATATCTCAAGTATTATTTTCTTTGATAAAGAGTATGGAATATTGGAAACTATCTTATTGAAATGAAAGGTTTTGTTTTCCCTGTTATTCTTAAGTACGCTCAATGCATTGCCCTGTATTGCTTTAACGTTCTTTATTTTTCTAAGATACTGCAGGAATCTCTTATCCTTCTCTATTGCAATTACGCAGGCTTTTTTTGCAAGCTTCTCTGTAAGGTTGCCAAAACCTGCTCCGATTTCCAGGACAGAGTCGTTGTTGCTGAGTTCTGCAAGCCCAGCCTCTTCTTCCAGTATGGATTCGTTCTGCAGGAACAGTTGGTCCCGGCTTTTTCTCGGTTCTAGGTTCTGCTCAATAAGAAATTTTTTTGCATCCATGGTATTACCCCGATAAACAGAAAATAATTATGCCTTGAATCTTGCAACCCTTTTCAGTACATCAACATGGGTCAGAAACAAAGCCCTGCAGCAATACCTGTCAATACCAAGGTCATCCAGTACGCTCTTGGGGTTTTCACCCTTTTCTACCCTTTTCTTGAATTTTTCCCAGAGACCGCCTACTGGTTTTCCGCAACTAATACACCTTGGTGGTACCAACATAATATCACATGAGTTCCATTCTTTTTATCTCTTACTCTGCTGCTTGCTTCTCCTTGGTCCGGCGCTGCTTCGGGATGGCTTGTGAGGCTCTGTTCTTCTGGCATCAGAGATTAGCAGCGACCTATCATATTCAAGATAGATTTTTTTCAGGTTATCATCCTTGCTGAAGGCAATCATAGCATTGGCTATGGCTGTCCTTACAGCATCAGCCTGGCCCCATACTCCGCCTCCTGACACCTTAATATCTATATCAACCTTGTCTGCAAGGTCGCCTGCAAGTATCAATGCCTCCTGTATCCTCATCTTATTGTATCTTGGTTCCAGTAGGTCAAGCAGAACAGAATTTACCCTGACCTTGCCAGAGCCCTTTCTGATAGTTGCCCTGGCTATTGCCTTCTTTCTCTTGCCAACTCCCTGAATAACCTTTTTCATGCCTATCAGCCTTTCCAGCCAAGTGATTTTGCCAGCTCCCCTACACGGATAAAACTTACTTTAACCTTCTTTATTGCTATTTTCTCCATCTTCTTATCCTTATGTTCAGAAGGCACTAAAATGTGCACCCTGAGCTTCCTGAAAGAAGCCCTGCCTTTTTTTGTCTTTGGCATCATTCCCCTTACTGCCCTCCTGACTATCAGGTCAGGGTTTTTAGGGAAAAATGGTCCATGATGAGCAGAACCCCCTCTCCTGCGCTTGAGGTATTTGCTAACAATTTGCCTAGGGTTGCCTGTTATCACTACCTCAGCTGAATTAACTATAATGACTTCCTCGCCTTTCAAAAGCTGCTTTGCAGTGTACGTAGCCATCCTGCCAAGTATTGCATTCTTTCCGTCTATTATCATTTTCAAAACACCTTTGTTTTGAATTGAGATGCAAACGAAGTTTAGCATCTCATTATACCGACCATTCAACAACTTTTTGATTATTTAATCCGTGCATCAGGTTTCTAGTTGGAACAGGCACGCTATCTATACTCATAAATGCTGGAAGATATCTGGCCATTGTATAATCAGGTGTTGGTGGCCTACGATCTCCTACACTACCTATAAGCTTCAATCTTATTGTTTTTTCTTCATCATCCATAGCGAAGTTTTTAGGCAGTGCTATAGTTCCATGGACTTCGCATATTGCTGTACCATTGCCATTTTCATAAGTATATCTACCGCTGCACCTAACTAGGGACATGCTATAGCCGCAAAAAGTACTGTCAGCGTACTTATTACTGTTTATTATTGCTATTTTATATGGACAACCAAACCTGTGCTTTGACATCTATGATCAGACCTTTTTCACCGTTTTTCAGTTTCTTCTCTCATTTTTAATATTTATAAGTTTATGCAGGGGATGAGATTCGAACTCACGAAGGCACTAAGCCACAGGATTTCTTATTTTCACAGCTTGCGCTCGAAACTTAAGACAACAAACCGACGCACAGCATCGGAATTCTTAAGTCCTGCCCCTTTGACCACTCGGGAACCCCTGCGCTAAAAAATCTTATCTCAGAGTTTTTAAATAGTTCTGGAGCAGACAGAAAGAGCTATTTGACAATTCTTCTTAACTCCTTGATGAAATTGCCTGATTCGGTTTCCAGGGCATCTAAGGCTTTTTCAAAAACCTCCGTCGCATTTAACCCTGATATTGACTCTATGTCGAAGATGAATGCTGATTCGTCCTTTGATACCTTTACAGCATTAGAGACCTCGGTGCAGCGCATGCATAGAACACATTTCATCGCATTCACCTTGACCCGTCCGCCTTCTTTCTTGAAAACACCCGCAGGGCAGACATCTATATATTTACTATCGCCACTGCTTACCCTGACTATAGGAAGGTTCTGATAGCCAGCTATAGAAGCCTGCCATTTTGCATGGTCCCTGCCGAAACCCAGCTGTGCTGTAGCAAAAAGCTTTATTGACTGGTTTTTCAGCAGCTCAACTATAGGAACATCTTTATCTACGGGAGAGACCTTATCGTCGTTGCTTACAAGCTCGCCTGACATTACAGTGCATGGTCCCTTCTTCTCTAGTGAAAATATAACCTCGCATCTTGAACAGCCCTTACCGGTGCATTTGCACTCATCCTTGAGATTGTAGGTGTTTGGGAATTTCAGCGGTATAAGGCCCAGCCTATGTGCAACAGCCTCGTCAAAGAGGCCTGAAGAATTCTCCTCTATATCAACAATCTCAATAGCCATGGTAGGTATCTCGCTCGTCATTGTTCTCCTAAGGGCATTGGCAAATGCAAAATCAATACCCTCCAGAAGCAGCCTTAATTTCCTGCTGCTCTTCTCAAGAACAGATACCTTCATCATAGTAATCACACTCTGCGGCCTCTTCTCCCGCCTTTCTTTCTGCAGCCGTCATGCGGAATAGGGGTCACGTCCTCTATTGAGCCGATCCTGAAGCCTGCCCTTGCCAGAGCCCTTACAGCTGGTTGTGCTCCCTGGCCTGGCATCTTTGATTTTATGCCCCCTATTGCCCTTATCTTTATATGCAGGTTGGTTATGCCGCTTTCCATGGCCTTTTCAGCTGCTTTCCTTGCTGCCTTCATTGCTGTAAAAGGCTTTCCCTTGTTCATGTCCCTGTCGCATACCATGCCGCCAGAGACAAATGCAAGGGTCTCGCTGCCTGTCACGTCAGTAATATGAATTATTGTATTATTCAAAGAAGAATATATATGCGCAATTCCCCATCTTTCTTTCATCTAAACACCCTTTGCCTGTATTTTTTCCTTTATCTTGTTCCTGAGTTCAATCTCGCCTTCCAGGCCTGTTGGAACAAGGTAACCAGGCCACAGCACCTTTCTTTTATTTACCGTGACATGGCCATGAACTATGTATTGCCTAGCCTCTTTTATGCTGTTGGCAAGGTTCTTCTTATAGACTATATGCTGCAGCCTCCTGGAAAGCAGGTCTTCCAGCTTTAGGCTGAGTACATCATCCAGTTTTGAGCAGCTCAGGCCAAGCTTATTCAGTTTTTCCAGAAGCTTTTTCTCCTCCTCTTTGTCTGGTTCAGCCTGCAGGCTTCTGGCTCTTCTACGGAAGTTCCTTACTATGCTCTCTGCCCTTAGTATCTCTTTCTTTCTTCTCAGGCCGTAATCCCTCCTGACTTTTTCTTCTCTTTCTAGTCTCTCCTTGTCAAACGGCCTCTTTGGCTTTTCAAATTTTTTTCTCTGTTTCTTAGGATGCCCCATAAATATCACTGCTTCTTTTTTGCCTGTTGCTGTCTTGCAGCCTTTTTGGATACACCAACTGTCTTCTGGGTTCTGAAAGTGCTTCTTGTTCTCTGGCCGCGTACTGGCTGGCCGAGCTCGTGCCTTATTCCCCTGTAGGCTCGTATTCTCTTCAGGAGGTTTATGTCCTCCCTTTTCTTAAGGTCAATAGAAGCACCAACAATATGCATATCTTCCCCGGTTTCCCTGTCTTTTCTCCTGTTCAGCATCCATTTTGGAACCTCTGCTGCCTTTATGCACTCTTCCAGCTTCTTTAGCTCGCCGTCATCCAACGACCCTATCTTTTTATCAGGATCTATGCCGCTGACATTAGTAATTGCCTTGCTAAACATTACTCCAATTCCCTTTACATTTCTCAAGGCCCTCTCAACACTCAGTTCCCCGTTCATATCTGTTGCCAGGAGCCTTACTATCTTTTTGACAGCCATGAAATCACATCTACGAAAGACAATCAAAAACTATTCTAACTTTAAGTTTTTAAGCTTTAATTCCTTTGATTTTTTGTTGATACCGTCTAAATAACGGTATCATCTTGTCATTAAATCTTTTTATCTCACGGTGAGAATATCTTTCTATGCTTGTAAGAGACATAATGACCAGGGATATCCTGACAGCAAAACCAGAGGATACCCTGGAAAGGGTTCTGGACCTCTTTGCTAAGAAAAGGGTTTCTGGCTGCCCTGTTGTATCCGGCAAAAGAGTTGTCGGGATTATAACACAGACCGATATTCTGAAGTTAATAGACGTTCATTCCAAGATACAGTCAGCTGAATCAGGCCTGTTTCCGCTTATCTTGGCAGCTATAAAATCAGAGCAGTACGACAGGCTCAGGGATGCACTGAAGAGCGTTCTGGGCCTAAGGGTAAAGGAATTCATGTCAAAGGCAGTTGTAACCGTGGATGCAGACGAGGACATATACAAGGCTGCAAGGCTGATGAACAAGAACGATGTAAACCGCCTTCCTGTTCTCGATAAAAAGAAGCTTGTCGGCATAGTCGCAAGGGAGGATATAATACAGGCACTTGAGGAGCTGGAAAAATAGTTTAAGGTGCTTTAATTTCTAAGAAAAAGAGCTACTTCTTCTTTGTCCACTTGAAATGCCTGCTGTCCCTGCCAAGCTTGAACATGTTCTTTTCGCACTTCTTGGAATCAAAATAGAATATCTTGCCGTTCCTCTCGATAAACATTAGCCCTGTACCGTGCTCTATCGACTTTCCACAAAAACTACATTTCGGCATAATCACACCCTGTACTCATCGCCTTCCGTAGCGTCCGCTGCTCTCCATCTCAGTCTCTTTTAACATCACAACATCGCCAACCCTGATAGGCCCCATAACGTTTCTGGTGAGGACCTTGCCCTTGTCCCTTCCGTCAGTAACCCTGCATTTGACCACAAGCACGCCTTTAGTCCCAGCCCTATTTAAAATGCTTATTACCTCAGCTGGTGTCGCATCCTGCATCTAATCACGAAACTATTCTTTCATGTATTCCTTTAGCTTAGCCTTTGCATCCCCTGCATCTGTAACTGCAATAGCCGCAGAAGACACGTCTATGCCTGCAGCCCTGCCAAGCTCTGATTTGCTAGGCACCTTTACCAATGGAATCTTCTTTTCATTGCACAAGGGATCCAAGTGCATTATTATCTCAGGCGGATCAACATCCTCTGCCACAACGACAAGTTTCGCTATTCCTCTCTCAACTGCCTTTGTTGCCTCATTGACACCTTTTCTTATCTTTCCGGTATCTCTTGAGATCTCTATGATCTCCAATACATCTTCAGGCTTCTTCATAGGATTCACCTACTAAATAGTTTTAACAAAATTATTTAAGTTGCTTTTACGGTATCATGTTTGGATACCGTCTAAATAAGGGTTATTGACTGTTGTCAATAACCCATGAAAGATGGTTGTCAACAGACAACCATCGTCATTTAGACGGTATCATGCTTAGGTAACTAAATTATTTAAAATTTTAAAAGGGATAGAAATACTGTTTATCTGATAAAAGGCGATGTTATGGAAAGCAAGTTTCTGAAGGTAAAATGCAAGAAATGCAAGAACGAGCAGGTAGTTTTCAACAAGGCAGCCATGAAGGTCAAGTGCCTTGTCTGCGGCAGCATACTTGTCGAGCCCAAGGGCGGTAAAGCAGATATAAAAACAAGGGTTCTTCAGGTAATGAATAAATAAGCTTGTGGTGAAAATGGCAAGAAAAAGGGGAGTTCCCTCTCCAGGCGAGCTGGTAATCTGTAAAATAAGCAAGGTCAACCCTAATTCTGCATTTGCAGTCCTGGAAGAATACAAGAAAGAGGGGATGATACACATCTCCGAGATAAGCTCTGGCTGGGTCAGGGACATAAGGAACCACATAAAAGCAGGCCAGACAGGCGTTGCAAAAGTTCTGAGAGTCGAAGGAGGCCATATCAGCCTTTCCATGAAAAGAGTTGATAGAAAACAGGAAAACGAAAGAATGAGGGAGTACAACCTTGACCAGAGAGCAGAGAAAATGCTGGAGATGGCTGCTAAGGAGTTCGGAAAAACCCTTGATGATGCTTATGAGCTGGTTGGCTTCTACCTGCAGGAGAATTTTGGGTCATTGCACAAGGGATTCGAGCTTGCGATTAAAAAGCCTGAGAAGTTAGAGATACCGAAAGATTGGATAGATGTAATGTCTGACATTGCCAAAAAGAACATAGAACAGAAGGAGTTTATATTCAAGGCAAAGCTGCTGATAAAGAGTTATAAAGGAGATGGTGTAAATATAATAAAAGCATTGCTGAAAAAGGCAGCTGAAAACGGCCTGGATGTCAAGTACATCGCTGCGCCGGAGTACATGGTTACCTACAAGACAAAGGAGGCAAAGAAGGGGGAGAGGGAATTTTTATCAGCACTGGAAAACATCAAATCACCAGACGTGGAATCTAGCTACAAGGTATTGAAATGATGCTGAAAAAATGCAGGAAGTGCGGGCGTTACTCCCTCTCGGATATGTGCTGTTCAGCAAAAACAAAGACCTCGCATCCGCCGAAGTTTTCGCTGCCTGACAAATACGGCAAATACCGAAGAGCTGCAAAAACGACAGAAACCAACTAAAGGGAAGATAATAGAGAATAAAGGGAAGATAATAGAAAAAGAAACCGAAGGTGTCTTGTCTATGGATACAAGAATAAATGTCACTGAAAAGGTGAAGCTCAAGAGCCCTATACTTATAGAAGGACTGCCAGGAATAGGCAACGTAGGCAGGGTTGCAGCTGGCTATCTTGTCAGCGAGATGAAGATGAAGAGATTTGCAGAGTTATATTCCCAGCATTTCCTGCCGCTGGTTATATTACATGAGGACGCTGTTGCTCACTTGCTGAAATGCGAGTTTTATTATTATAAGGGCAAGAAGAACGATATAATAGTCCTGACAGGCGATACACAAAGCATTTCTCCTGAAGGCCATTATGACGTCTGCGAGTGCATCCTGGATTTTGCTGAAAAGCTCGGTGTCAAGGAGATTATAACGCTTGGCGGTTTTGCTGAAGCGCGGGAGGTATCAGAACCCCGTGTAATAGGCGCTGTTAATAACAAGAAACTTATGAAGAAATATGATAACTACGGCATTGATTTCAAGGAAAAGGCAGTCGGCACTGTAGTTGGTGCATCCGGCTTGCTCCTTGGCCTGGGAGATGTAAGAGGCATTAATGGATTATGTCTGATGGGGGAGACGCTCGGGCTGCCGCTTATAACAGACCCGAGAGCAGCTGACAAGGTTTTGCAGGTCCTGACCAAGATACTGGAGCTCAAGCTTGATTTAAGTAAGTTAGAGACAATAGTAAACGAGATGGAGGAAAAGATTAAGAGGGCTGAGACCATCCATAAAAAGGTTTTGCGGGATTTCCCAAAGACAAAGGAGGATATTCGCTATATAGGTTAATTCTGGGTGTCAAGATGTACTATGAGAATACCACGAGATTCGAGAGAACAAGGATAATATCAGCAAGGGCATTGCAGATATCAATGGGCGCTCCAATCCTCATCAGTACAACTGAACACGACCCAAAGGCGATAGCAAGGCTGGAATTCGAGCAGGACGTGCTGCCGATAACCGTCAAGAGGACAATGCCCCAGAAGACCTAGTGTTCTGAAATAATTTATATACCCTGTCCAATAATTAATGGTATGAAGGTCAAAAAGATACATGCCAGACAGGTATTTGATTCCCGGGGCGTTCCTACAATTGAATGTGAGGTCAATGATGACGCCAGGGCAATTGTACCGTCAGGAGCAAGCACAGGCATTCACGAAGCAACAGAGCTGAGAGATGGTGGTAATGCCTACGGCGGCATGGGGGTTGCCAAGGCAGTTGACAATGTGAATAAAATAATAGCAAAGGAAATTATTGATAAAGGTGTAAGAGAACAGGGGACACTGGACAACCTGATGATAGACCTGGACGGAACTGATAATAAAGGAAAGCTCGGTGCAAACGCTATTTTATCTGTCAGTATTGCTCTATGCAAGGCTGGTGCCCTTGATTCTAAGGCCCCTTTGTACGAATACATAGGAAAACTAAGTGAAACTAACGAATTTGTCCTGCCGATACCCTTGATGGTTATGATCGAGGGGGGCAAACACGCCTTTAATTCTACGGATTTGCAGGAATTCATGATAATGCCTTTTAGAAAATCTTTTTCAGAATCCCTTCAATGTGGATTTGAGGTTTACCAGATTATTAAGAAATCCCTAGAAGCAAAGAACATGAAGACAGCTGTTGGATATGAGGGTGCATTTGCCCCTGAGCTCGGCACCAACGAAAAGGCGCTGGAAATCATATCAGACGCAATTAACGAATCAGGCTACGGCTCGAGCGTGACTATTGCAATTGATGCAGCTGCTTCTGAATTCTATGAAAACGGAAAATATACGCTGAAAAAAGAGAATAAGGAATTATCTTCAGCAGACCTTATAGAATACTATGCTGATATGGCTTCTAAATACCCGATTTCTTCACTGGAAGATGGCCTTGCTGAGGATGACTGGAAAGGATGGGCAGAGCTGAACAAAAAACTGGGTAATAAGATTCAAATTATCGGAGATGACCTCACTGTAACCAATATAGAGCGCTTGAAAAAGGCAGTAAAGCTCAAGGCTATTAATTCTGTTCTGGTGAAGCCGAACCAGATTGGCACTGTTACTGAGACCATAAAGTTTGTCAAGCTGGCAAAAAAGAACAATCTGGCAACGATACTGTCCCACAGGGGCGGTGATACTGAGGATACTTTCCTGGCTGATTTTGCTGTCGGCACAGGTGTGGACCAGTTCAAGGTCGGTCCTTCGAGAAGCGAAAGGATTGCAAAGTACAACCAGCTCCTGAGGATAGAGGAGGCATTGGGAAAAGACGCAAAGCTTGCAAGGTCCGATACCACCTAAGTTTATGATATTTTTCTCATCAAAGATAATTTTAAGTATTTAATTTTTTAATGTTGAATGATAAAGGATATCGTTAACTTAACTAGGATTAGCATCTGTTGATGCTAATCCTATATCGTGGGGTATCAACGCAAAGCCGTTGATACCCATTAAGTTGACAGTAAATAAAGGTGTTTTAATGGTCAAAGAGAAACTGGTTATCCCAAGGGAGAAGTACCTTTCAGCAGGCGTGCATATAGGTATGACTACCAAGACAGCTGACATGCAGAGGTTCATCTATAAGATAAGGCCGTCTGGCCTTGCGGTCCTAAATATAGGAGAGCTGGACAGGCGGATAAGGTATGCAGCTGATATGCTGGCTGGCAAAAAGAAAATACTTGTCGTCTCAAAAAAGGATATAGGCAGGGATGCCATCAAGCAGTTCAGCAAGGCAGTGAAGGCAAAGTGCATTGTTGGAAGATTCATGCCAGGGTCCCTTACAAATCCCTCCTACAAAAGGTTCTTCGAGCCTGATATAATTATTGTAACCGACCCGATGGTTGACAAGCAGGCGATGAAAGAGGCAGTAAGCATGAGGATACCGATAATAGGGCTTGCAGACACGTTCAACGAAACATCCTATATCGACCTAGTTATACCGTGCAACAACAAAGGCAAGAAGTCACTGGCTCTTGTCTACTGGGCCCTTGCAAAGCTGATATGCGACAAGAGGAAAGAAAAATTTGAGATGGAACTGACGGATTTCGGTTTCGAATAAGACTAAAACCTTTTCTACTCAATTCTTATAATGAGGCCGCCTGTTGCTCTTGGTTTCTATCCGTTTCGTAAAGAAGAACTCGAAGAGCAGCTGAGAAAATATCTTGTTTCCGATAAGAGCGTGAATGCCTCAGGCATTGTAGTGCCTCATGCAGGCTACCAGTTTTCCGGATCAGTAGCAGGAGCAGCATTTGCAACAGCAAAGACGGACAAGAGAAAATTCATACTGCTCGGGCCCAACCATACTGGCTATGGTCCTGCTGTCGCTCTTAGCAGCGAAGAATGGAAAACTCCGCTGGGAACAGTGAAACCAGATACAGAATTAATCAGCAGACTAAGCCTCAAGACAGACGAGTCTGGCCACAGGTATGAGCACTCTTTAGAAGTGCAGCTGCCATTTTTGCAGGCACTTTACAGGCAATTCACCATACTGCCTGTTTGCCTTGCTAACCTGCCGTTCAGCGAAATAGAAAAGCTCTCAGAGCTACTGGCATTTAAAGACTGCTTTTATGTTACCTCTTCTGACTTTATCCATTTCGGTCCAGCTTATGGATACGCCCCTGTTGGAGGCACCATAGAAGACAAGCTGAGATGGGTTGAGAACAGGGACAAAGAGCTGGCAAACATGATATGCAGCCTAGATGCAGAGCAATTCTACACCTCTGTCATAGAGAATGGATACACTGTGTGCGGGTTTGTGCCCATAACACTGATGATGCTTATAATGAAGAGGCTTGGTGTACGGCACGGCAGCATGGTCAGCTACAAAACCAGCTATGATGTTCATCCTGAGTCATCTTTTGTCAGCTACGTAAGCATTGTTTTCTAGTTATCTCAACTATCTCAGCATCTTTATTGTCAGATAGGCAAAGCCTATCAGTGCTATTATTATCAGAACTATGCCTGTTAGGTTGGTATCCTCCGCTGCCTCTGCTCCTACTGCATACTGTTCATTATAATCCTGTGCACTAGGCGCTTTCAGTAATTCTGAAGTGTCCCCAAGGTACATCTGATTAATACCAAAAACAAGTGCAAGTACTGATAATGACAGGATAATTACCCATGAATAGTATGCTGGCTTGAAAAGCTTCTCACCCTTTCCAGTGAGTTCGTAGTAGATCCACTTGTTGGTGGAGTCCTTCTTTGATATAAGGCCTGATTTTTCCAATCTGACCAAATGCTCGCTTACAGTTGTAACATGCTTGTTGAGTTTTTTCGAGAGCTCAGAAGCAGTATAAGGCCTTTTCTCCAGTAATTTTATTATATCCTGTCGCGTGCCTGCACTGAGCGCTTTCAATGAATCCCTGTCTAGGACTTCAGCCATAACAAATAGAACAATATCAAATTATTAAACATTTTGTTTTCTTAGGGCGAACGCCCTAAAGATTATTCAAAAACAACCTTGCATTGGCCTGGAAGCTTGTAGCGTGCCTTGTTGAGCGCACTCTTTGCAGCACCTACGTCTGCATTATTGACTTGTATTTCCATTAGCTTCTGGTTTTTCTTCACCTTGGCTGCTGTTCCTATAGGCTTTCCAAAGCTCATCCTCATACCCTGCTGGAACCTGTCTGCTCCTGCGCCTGTTGCCAATGGATTCTCCCTTATAACCTGGTGCGGGAACACCCTGATTTTGAAAAAGTACGAACCACCCCTGCTGAGGTTCTTTTCAATTGTCTGGACAACTATTACCCTTGCTGATTCCAGGGCGTTATGCCGTATCTGGATGTCACTGCCGGATATCAGGAATACTGATTTATCGTATTTTCCCTTTTTCCCGAGCTCGTATTCAGTTATCTTCGCTCTTGGCACACCCTTTACGTAGCCTTTCTTAGGCACCTTTATGGACTGACGTGTATATGCCCTGTGCGGCCTTGTGTAACATCTCCCAGGTCTTAGTGCCATATGAATCACAATTAATTTGATAGTAAAACTTTTAAGCATTAGATTCTAGCAGCGCCGAGAGCAGGATTCGAACCTGCGAGAGCATAATGCTCACATGCTATCCGTTAATATGGCACTCGACTTTTTGCATCAGCAAAAAGGGGAGTTCCAGGCATGCGCGTTAGACCACTCCGCCATCTCGGCAGAAGAGCAGAAACCTAAGGTTTCTCTCTTTCTAATCTCATTTCCTATGCAAGGATATTATCTTCTTATCAACTTCCTCTCCTATTTAAAAATATTAAAACCTTAGAGAATTAGAACTTTTCTGCCTCCTCTATGAGCATGTTTGGGATGCCATCAATAATCCTGTACCTCAGCCTGCACCTGTTGCATACCAGCTTGTTATTTTTATGCTGCAAAATGCCCTTGCATTTCGGGCAGGCCAGTATTTCCAACAAATCTTTTGAGAGCATGAAAAGAATTGAATGCAAATTTTTAAATCATCTTCGGATACGTGTCTTTCATTATAACCCTGTCTGTCTTGGCAGCAAGGCCTTTCTTCAGCATGTCCCTGCTTTTCATGTTGGCCCTGGCTAGTGCTATTAATTCCCCTTTCAGCGAAAGCAGCGCAACCATATCGTTTTTTTCTATGCCCTTCTGGATTCTTGAGATGCCCCCTGTGTACAGAGGCGAGCCGCTTGCTATAGAGCGTACAGAAGAATCCTTTACTATTATTTTCTTGAGATGTTCTATAGCCGCCTCTACAGGCAGGACGAACTCTCTGATTGACTCGTCTTTATTCTCTTTCCAGTAATGGTATGAATCAGCAAGGTCCTGGATCTTCACTGCCTTTGACTCGTCAAACCGACCTACTCTTGTCCTTCTCAGCTCGCTCATGTGCGCGCCGCCAATTTTACTCCCAACGTCACTGACTAATTTTCTGATATATGTTCCTGCCTCACAATTAACACGGAAAGCAACATCCCTTTCTTTTTTATCTATTATTTCAAAGGAATATACTCTTCTTTTTCTCTCTATCCTTGCAACAGCTGACCGTACTGGCGGTTTTTGTAGAATACTGCCTGTGAACTTCTTTATAGCCTTTTCCAGTTCTTTGTCACTAACGTCCTTGTGTAGATGCATCACACCAACGTATTCTTTCTCCAGTTTCTGGAGTGCCGGTATTACTTTACAGGCATTCTCAAGTGTTACAGGCAGCACACCAGAGACATTTGGGTCCAGGGTACCGGAATGCCCGACCTTATCCAGGCATAGCAGTTCTTTTAAGCAGGCAGCAACAGAATGCGAAGTAGGGCCTGCCCACTTGTCCAGGATTATAAACCCGTTATGCAGAAGCTCGTCCACTGTTCTGGAACCCGGGTATTTGCCATAATCAGGATTAGGGATTTCCTCTGATTTCAAAAGAAATTCGTCATTCATACGCTTATCTTTAGAGCTCTTCTTATTATCAAAGCCACTGGTATCGAGAGTATGAGGTACCAGCCAAGCCACCCAAAATCATTGCCAAAGAACGGAAGCGTTACAGGCAGGAATGCAACAACCCTTGCAAATTTCATCTGCTCTGGATGGGTAAGTATAAAGCCGCCTGCCTCTTCGTAGGATATTACATACCAGGCTTCATCTATCTCTAATCTACGGTCGTCCTCGCTTGCTGTTGTCATGGCGCTAAAAATAGTTGTGCCGCCTTTCATTACTAACAGGTCTTCATAGCTCTTTTCTACTGTATAAAGTGAATTTCCTAGGGTTATGTTTCCTTTGTTGTCTTGGAGATTTATCATCTTATCTCCGTAGTTGCCTGACAGCCATGGAAGAATAAGTATTATCACTACAAAAGAAACCAGCATCGGCTTCATGGTCATGCCCATCATCTTGCTGTTCTTGCTCATCATCTCCTTCATCAGTTCAGTGGCTTTTGTTGCATTTCCCTGCTTCTGCTCTTCCTTCATCCTGTTGCCGAGTTCTTTGACCTCTTCCTTTATCCTCTTTGCTTCTTCCTGGTTTACCAGGAGTTTCTGCAAGATATTGATTATGAAAATAACCAGGAGTGAGAATATCATCACTACTAGTATAGGGTTTACTGCTAGTAACGGGTTGAACAGAAAGTCGAGCATTAAAGCACCATTACTTCTTGACCTCAAATTTCTTTATCCTGAAGCCGCGTCCAAGTGTATGGCTCTTTTTGCACTCCTTGCACTTGTACCTGAGATCCATCTTTCTTGTCGGCTTCTCCCTTCCCTTCGGGTTTTCCTTTGGAAAGGACCCATAACCCTTTAGTTTTCTTAGGAAGCGGCGCTGGCTCTTGCTGGCCTTTCTTCTTGGCTTCCTCTTTGCCTCTGCTATTGTGTGTTCAGTGTGCTTCTGGCAGAATGGGCAGTATCTCCTCTGGATTTTCGGTATAAGCATAATCAATCAACCTTCTCGATAACGCCTTTTTTTAACAAAAGCTCATTGAGCTCTTTGGGCATTTTTGTTACGTCTATTACTTCATTTTCGGATAGCTTATATTCTTTTAGGTCAGGCCCCAGTACTGCAGGAATGCCCTCCTTGACCCTGTAAAGTTCTTTTTTTTCTGCTGCTGGCTTTTTAACAGGGACCTGCCTGAATTTCTTTAATTCTTCCAGAAGCCTGTTGAAGAACTCCTGTTCCTTTGTAGTCAGGTTCTCTACAGGCATGCCTGTCCTGGCAGTGTAGAGCACGAATTCAAATATCTTGTTTTCCCTGAGCTCAAATAACCTTTCTACCACATTCTTTATATTTGTAACCTCCCTTTTGTCAGCCATGGTCTCTTTCTTTTTTAAGTAATCGCCTAGCTCAGTAAAAAAGTCGTCTGGAAGCTTCTGCAGTTTGTTTTCTTCCCTCTCTTTTCTTTCCAGCTCCCTTATCTTTTCAAACGTAAGCATAGAAATAGAGTATACTGAAAATATTAAAAGTGAATTTATTATACATAATCAATGGTTAGGCGTAATTGAGCTTCGGCCAGCAGAATGAGTTAAATTTTTATAGAAACTACTATATTGTATCCACATGATAAAAGTAATAGGATTTGATTTAGGAGGAGTCTATTTAACTGATTGTTGGAGTAAAATTGTTCGAGAAAAAATTAGTGAGAAATTTAATATTTCAAAAGAAAAATTAGAAGAAAAAAATATAGAATTTGAACAGGATATCACAGAAGGAAAAATATCTGAAGCTGATTTCTTGAAAAACCTGATTAATGATGATGAAAAAACTATTGAGGGTGTTAAACAACTGATAAGAAGTTTGAATAAGGCAATTTTTCCTGAAATACTTGAATTAATGAAGAAATTAAAACAAAATTATAAGTTAGTTTTAGTAAATAATGAAGGAAAAGAATGGAATGATTTTAGAGTTAAAAGATTTGATTTATATGAAGTTTTCGATGAAATCCTGACTTCTTGTATAATCAAAGATTCAAAACCAAAAATTAGTTATTTTGAGAAAGTCTTAAAAAAGTTGAATCTAGATTCACAGCAAGTTCTATTTATTGATGACAAGTTAGAAAATGTAGAATCAGCCCGTAAAATAGGAATAATGAGTATTCACTTCAAAAATCCTATTCAATTGAAAGAAGAACTTTCTAGATTGAAAATTAAATTTTAAGCGCCATATCCCAAATAATACTTAGCTTTACTGGCCATGTGTTCTTGATTTGTGCGCATTGAGGGAACGCATGTTCTTGAATTCCTTGTTGCAGATGCCGCAGGAAAAGCCGCGGTATCTCTTTTTAACCCTCATCTTCCTAAATGGATAGTTTATCGGGTTCTTTATCATTTTTCTTCCTTTGCAGGTTTCATCTGGCTTGCAGATGCCAATGCCTTTATAGAACAGCTCAGTATCGCAATTTGCAGGATTCATCTGGTTTGACTGGTTCCATCTCAGCTGGCCAAGAACAATGTTCCTAGGAAGCTCCTGCGTGTTCTTCTTGTTGCACTCCATGACCTTCTCTTCTATCTCAGGCCATGACCAGTTCATCATCCTTAGGAAATTGGTTATAGTGAAGATGCTTCTTTTCCTGCCGTCAGGCAGCCCTGCAAGTATAAGCTTCATGCAGGGCGGGAAGAATTCTTCCGGCACTCGTTTTTCCCAGTTTATCCTCTTCTTTTCTTTTTTAGGCAGCTCCTTTTCCTGCAGCGCGTTCCAGTCAAGCGCTTCTATAAGCAGGGTTTCTGCTTCGTTTTCCTTGCTCTTGAAAAACTCTGCACCTGTTTTTACTTTCTCTGGCCTTGCAAGCTCTGTGGAAAAGTTCTTCAGCTGGCTTTCATTTATCGGTAGCGATGCAAGCCAGGTCTTCTCATTGAGCGAATAGGGCGCGCGAAACATGTGCCTGCTGCCCCAGTCCTTCTCCACCTCGACGAAATAAAAAGGATCCAAGCTCTCAGGAGGCTCTTCCAGTATATCAATAAGCTGTTTTGCACCCTTCCTCTTTATCAGTTCTTTCATTAGGCTTTCCGATATCTTTTCCCTTATAAATCCTGCAAGTATCCTGGGTGCCTTTGGATAAAGCTTGGCCAGAGGCTTGTAATCTATCTCTTTCGGAAAAGATCCCCAGGGCAGGCAGATATGAAAGCCCCGGCGACCTGAGAACTTTATACCGTAATTCTTTATTCCGTAGTTTCTTAGCAACGAGCATATCATCTCGGCCGCAATGCCGGCCTCTTCTATGCCGAGCTTGCTGTCTATGTCTATTACAAAGTCAAACCCGGTTCTCAGCTCTTCGTATCTCTCCCTTGCCAGCTGCATAGGGTTGCTCCAGTGCTCAACAGAGTAGTGGAAAGAGGTGACGCCCTTCCTGACCATCTGGACTATATCATTGGGGAACTGGATTATATTGGGCCTCTGGTCATACGAACCATCAGCAAAGGCGCCTGCCACCTCCCTCTCCTTTGTGTTTTTTATAATAGCACTTATTATATCATCTCTTGAATAGTATTCCAGTATCTGCTGCCTGTTCATCTGACCACTTAGATTAATAAGAAAAAATTCTTTTTAAGGCTTAGGCGAGCAGATGAAAAGTGGAAATAAAAGGTTTTACAGCTTAGTTCTTAATATGATATATTGGGATCCGCCTCTTGAGTATTGGAAGCCTGCCCTTTTAGTACTCGGTTATGCTGTAGGTGCAGGTTTGGTTTTTTACGGGTCTTATCAGATTTACAAAAAGACAGCATCAAAAATTAGGCGGCATGATAAAAAAGACAGAATTGATAATCTAAAGAGATACCCTCTGAATTAATTACTTAACAAGCAGCTTGGCCTTGTCTATGCTGTATTTCCAGTCTTTTGGGATTCTTCCTTTTCTGGAATAGTACTTGCCCAGCCTTCGTATCTTGGACTCTACCAGCTCTAAACCGTGCTTTGATTTTGCATCCTTCTTGTTCTCCTGCAGATGCCTGTGCAGGTTAACTGCCTTGGTCATGAGGTTGTACATGTCCTCAGGCATCTCTTTCTTCTCAATGAGCTTTGAGATTCTCATGCCTAATGAACGGACATCTGGAATTCCGTACTGGTCTCTTAATATGATGCCTATCATGCTGGCTGTCTTGCCCTCTTTCTCCATTTTCTTGATGAGATTCTCTATCTCATCCTTGTCATAAGCCAGCCAGTCTATTTCTTTCCTTGGTTTTCTTGAACCATGCTTGCCGTGTTTTCTTGAATGCATTCTTGCCATATAAACCACTTTTTCAGATTATTATCTTTTCCTGTATCTGCCTCTCTTTTCTATCTCGCCTAAGGTTTTAATAACTTTCCTTGCTTCATTGCACTTTTCCTCGTAAACCTTTAGTATTATCTCCCATACCTCTTTTAAGATGTCAAAGTGCGTTGATTCCAGTGCCTGGTGAAGGAGGTACATGTCTACAGCCCTGTCCTCAATCCTGCTGCTGTAGAAGCCGAGCCCGAAATCTATGAGGTACAGTTCATTGTCTTTCAGTATCATGTTCGATGTTGTGAGGTCACCGTGGATAATACCGTTTTCATGCAGCAGAGCTACTGTACTTGCAATCTTCCTGCCTATATCGCGGTAATTCTCTTTACAGAGAGCATCCTTTACCTTCTTGCCATCGATAAAATCCATCTTTATGCAGAAATCTGATTCGTCACGGATATTCGGTACTTCCACGCCTATCCGCCTTGCCTCTCTTAACAGCTTGGCTTCTGACCTTGTTCTTGATTTCCTCAGTTTTTTATCCAGCTCCTCGATTCTGTAGCCCTTCTTTATCCTATCTTTTTTCAGTTCATTATCCTCTCGAGAGAGCACAGCCTCTGCTCCCTGGGCAATTACAGGACTCATATATCAATTTCTTGGACAAAACTTTTTATTGATATTTATATTGGCCGAAAACAATAGATAATTAATCAGGTGCGCTGATGAAAAAAAACCTTAGGCTAAAAGACCTGCCCTTTGAGTCCAGGGCATATAAGATATACAAGGAGGAAGAAAGGTTTGCAACCCTGCAAAGGACCTTGTATGAAAAGGCATGCTCTTTTGCAACCAGAATATTCACCATAAAGCCTGACAAGAGATCCAGGAAGAAATTTACAGAAGCAATAGAATTCTCCCATCTAAAAATCACTCCTGAGGGCGTTGCCTCCCTTACAATACTCATTGCCCTGCTAATATGCATTCCTACCCTTGCTCTGCTGGCAATGAGCCTGTCTGGCCTGCCTGGCCTGTCCTTTGGCTCTGCCATGATAATACTCATTCTGGGGCTTCCATTCGTATTTTACATATACATCTATCCGTTGCATATGAAGAAGAGGTATGAGATGCAGGCTGGCTCCGAAATCGTGACAATGATACTTTACATAGCCATATACATGAGAAATTATCCAAACCTTGAGAGGGCAGTTAGGTTTGCCTCTGAAAACTTAACAGGCCCGCTGGCTTATGAACTCAGGAAACTGGTGTGGGACCTTGAAACCGGCACATACTTAACAATAGAAGAGGCCTTCATGGATTACATGAAAAAATGGTCCATGAACAAGGAGTTTCTAGAATCAATAGAAATTATTATAGAATCAAGAAGGCAGAAGGGCGAGAGAAGGATTGCGATGTTAAATGAGGCTGTCGATATAATACTCGAGGGCAACAGGGAAAACGCAAAGCATTTTAACCAGAAATTAAAGACGCCTGTAATGATAGTCCATGCCATGGGAATAGTATTGCCTCTGCTGGGCCTTGTTTTGTTCCCTATAGTTGCAGTCTTTCTCGGGGTTAAGGGAATATTCCTTTTCATAGGCTATGATATACTGCTCCCGATATTCTTATTCTTCATAATATCGAATATACTGGAGAAAAGACCGTCAACCTTCAGCAAGGTGGATATAAGCGAAAGCCCGAATATACCGCCCAAGGGAAGGTTCGCCCTGGGCAAGAAGTATGTACCGGCCTGGCCGTTCGCATTGCTTTTCTTCACTGTTGCAGCTATCTTTTCCTACCTGCTCTTTATGCTAGAGGGGGAAAACGGCCTGTTATCGCCCATCCTGCTGTCAGGCGGGATAGCATGCAGCATTGCCTTATACTATTTCCTGCTTACAAAAGACAGAGTAGAAATAAGAGAGAGCACCAGAGAGATAGAAAAGGAATTTACCGAGGCCATATACCAGATAGGCAACCAGGTATATACAGGAGTTCCTATTGAACTTTCCATGGAAAGATCAATACGACGGGTGGGTTCACTGAGGATAAAGGACCTGTTTCAAAAAGCTCTGAGCAACATGCGGACAATGGGCATGACATTCACAGCTGCCCTGTTTGACAAGGGCTACGGTGCAGTAAGGTTCTATCCGTCAAAGATGGTAAAGACCGTAATGAAGATAATAGCTGAATCAAGCATAAAGGGAATGAAAACAGCATCAATAGCAATGCTCTCTGTGAGCAAGTACCTCAAGGGCATTCATAGAACACAGGAAGAGGTCAGGGACGAGCTCAACGATGCGCTCTCCTCTATGCGATTCCAGTCGTTCTTCCTGTCGCCGCTTATATCCGGCGTTGTTGTTACACTGGCTATAATAATTATTACCATACTCACTCAACTCTCAGAGACGATAGAAGGCACTACTATTGCCCTGCCGATACTGTCCATGCAAGAAACATCTATAACGCCTTTCCAGTTCGTCCTTGTGGTTGCGATATACCTTGTAGAGACATCTCTTATACTATCGTCCTTTGTAAATGGTATTGAAAACGGTGAGGATCCAATAGGAAGGCAGAGCCTTACTGCCAGCTCACTTGTTGTATCGTTTATAACCTTTGTTATAGTCCTGACAGTGACCCTGGTAATGTTTGGCCCGCTGATAATGGTTGTTCTTCCTGTCTAAAGAGTCGAAAGAATAAAAGATTTTATCTTCATCTCTAAATAAGGATAAGAATGAAAATAGCATTTTTCACTGACACGTACGAACCACAGGTAAACGGGGTTGTAACATCGATAAAAAGCTTTGCCAAAGAGCTCAGAAGAAGAGGGCATACTGTATACATATTCTCGCCTTCTTCACCAGGAGCCAGGCATGATAAATTTGTCAAGACCTTTAAATCCATCCCCTTCAGCAGATACCCTGGGTACAGGATTGGGGTTCCTGTAGCAGGTCTGAAAGAAAAATTCGATGTTATTCATGTGCATACTCCAGCTACTGTTGGCCTGTACGGTGCACTGCTGGCCAGGCACTACAAACTGCCGCTGGTCGGTACATACCACACGCTTCTGCCGGAGTACACACATTACCTTGTAAAAGGAGGCATAGAGAAAATAACAAAAAAGGCGCTCTGGAAATACACCTCATTATTCTACAACAAGTGTGACTGTGTTATTGCACCGTCTGAAGAGACAAAAAAAGAGCTGATAAAACACGGCATACGGCAGGTAAAAGTAATTCCTACAGGCATTTCACTCAAAGGAAGGCCAGTGAAACATAAAGGCAGAACAATCCTGCATGTTGGCAGGCTGTGCAAAGAAAAAAACATCCAGTTTATTATGAAGGCGCTGAAGAATATTCTAAACGGCGATACAAAACTAGTTATAACCTCAGACGGGCCGTATAAAGAGGAGTTAATGAAGCTTGCAAAGAAGCTGAAAATAGAAAAAAACGTAACCTTTACAGGCTATCTGTCAAAAAAAGAGCTGGCAAAAGTATACGCAAGGTCTGATTTATTTGTAATGGCATCACTCAGTGAAACGCAAGGCATTGTATTGACAGAGGCAATGGCCTTCTCACTGCCGGTTGTTGTTTTGGATTCGCCAGTAACAGGCAATTTCGTCCGGCAAAACAAAATAGGCCTTGTTGCCGGCAGAAAGAATTTTGCCAGCTGCGTAAAGAAGCTGCTCAATTGCAGGAAAAAACTCAGAAAAATTGCACTGAACGAATACAGCATAAAGAGATGCACAGACAAGTTGCTGGATATATATAAACGTATAAGATAGGATTCACTGCCAGTATTCTGCCAAGGACCTGTGAAACAGGAAGTAGAACATTGTTGCTTTTATGTGCAGCTTTAGGAATTTCAAAACACCCAGTCTCTTCATTCTTCTTACTGACGTATAAACAGGAATATCAAAGAACCTGAATTTCTTATATCTCGAAACCCTTATTGCTAGGTCATGGTCCTCGTTTGTAAGCAGCTTTGGATTAAAGCGGCCAGCCTGCCTGAATACTTTTTTCTCAAAAACAAAGCAGCTGCCATTTGTTATGACAAGACCGCACCTTATCAGTGTCTTTATTATTCTGTTCCATACTCGGAAGAAAAACAGGTCGCTGAAACTGCCTGGGTCAAAGAAGGTGAGGTTGAATATCCCGCCGCCTGCATCATCAAACTGCATCTTCAGCTCTGTAAGAAAGTTACTGTCAAATCTGGTGTCAGCATCAGGGAACACAAGTATTCTGCCTTTTGCTATTCTTGAGCCTGTGTTCCTGGCAACACCAGGCCCCTTCCTGCCCTCGAAGACTACTTTGCCGTACTTTCTTGCTATCTTGATTGTATTGTCCTTGCTGTAGCTGTCAACAACTATTATTTCATGGCTTTCTTTCTGACGTTTTATAGAGCGCAGGCATTTTTCTATATATTTTCCTTCATTGAGCGTTGGAATAATAAAAGAGAATTCTGGATTCATGTTCTTACCTAGATAGACCAAAGACACCAACCAGTATCAGAGCTATGCCAAGCCATTTCAATTCTGATATATCCTCAGCTAGAAAAACAGCAGCCAGAAAAACGGACACCAAAATAACAACGCCTGTTATCATTGGTATGACAACAGAGACATAGTTTTGCAATGCCTTCTGCATCAGCAGAAAACCAACAACAGCCAGCAGCGCTGTAATCCAGGCATACGGCGAATAGATTATGTTCGTTGAAATACCGCCTGACAGAGTCAGCTTTAGGAAAAACGCACCCAACCCAAGCAGCAGCCCTGCAATTACAGCTGTTATATTATGGTTAAGCATATTCCCACCAGAATCATGCAAACGCATATCCATTCGCGAACTTCCAGCCTCTCTTTTAAGAGAGAAGCACCAACAAGTATCGGTATGATTATTGAAAGCGACAGAAAAACTTGCACTGTTGAAAGCGGAGCAATCTTTACAGCAAGTAAGTAAGACAAAGTCCCTACCAGGCCAACAAGCAATGATGCAAGCCATCTCTTGTTTCTAAATAATCGCCTAAAGGAGAAACTCTCCATTTTGGATATTGCATACTTCTGCATTGCTGCAGATATGCCATAGCATACAGCCACGATCAACGACAGCAATACCCCGAGCATAATAGATTATCCCCGGTATTATATAAAAAGTAGCTATAGGTCTTTAATTGTATCTATCATTATACCATGATAAACTGGAAAACCTGGTCTATCTCTATTCCCAAGTTGTAATCGTTTCTGATCTCCAAATTCATAGTACGATGCAACTGGACGAGATTCACCTTCTACACGAATTGAGGCGTCATTGGTTTTTCTGCCAGAAGGCATTACTATATCTTCATAAAAAAACCCAGTTTCTTCTAGAGCAAGTCGTACTAGCTCAGGGTCATGAACTTTGTATTCTGGAACACACCCTTTTGGTACATTAACTTCTTCAACAGCATTGGACATGGTCTTGTACCTCCTGAAATTTATTTCTTTTTCTTCTTCGGATTGTTATCAAGGCTGACCGGATGATAGATTTCTCCGCGTCTTAAAATCCTGTGCACATAATCCATGCCAAAGTATTTGTCCAAGCTTCCGTGTTTTTCTCTAAGCCCTTCAAAGTATTCTTTCAGTGATGTTATATGAGCTATTCTTTCCAGGTTTTTCCTCATTTGCTCAGGAACCTGTTCATGGTTTCTCAATGCTTCTGAGAAAGAAACCCAGAAGTTGAATGCCTTCTGGGGATTTATAGTCACGAGTTTGTCGGTTTTTGTTTCAGCACGGACCAGATAACCGTTATCATATTCTATATATGTATGATACAAATTATCGTCACGGATAGTGACTCTTGTATCATGAACCTGATAACCCCGTTTTTTGGATTCTGTTTCAACTTCATCTAATGGTATCGACCATAGGTCTCCACCTGCAAAGAAATCGCCCTGAAATGTGAAACTAATAGATTTAGGATTAAGCATATGTAAGAATGCCCCGTACTTCTCCTCTTTATGGTCAAACAATACATACGATTCTTCCATATCAACACCTTACCCAATACCATCACAGAAAACTTCTTAAACCTTCCAGAAACCGCTTTTCTAATTATATGCCCCCATCGGGAATCGAACCCGAACTAAAAGGTGTTTACCGTGAAAGGCGCTTTTTCTAAAAGGGCCGTCCGCAACCTTTCGTCCTATCCATTAGACTATAGGGGCATTACCGTATGGTACGAATAACATTCTTTGGATTCTTCCACAGGTTCCATGCGATTATTTTTCTTGTTGAACTGTTTGAGGCTATGTTCAAGAAAAGCTCTTTTAGTGCGCTCTTGCTCTTCCAGCTATCAAGGAACATATTGTAGCCTTTGTTAACTGCCTGATAGAGATAATCTTTTGTAAGGTTATCAGAGTATTCATATATCCTGTGGTTGCTTTTCCAATCATCTTTTCTGATACGTCCGTTTTTCTCGAATTCCTGCCAGAGCTCTGTGCCTGGCGAGAGGTCAAGTATGTTAAGCTGAACGCCGTGCAGCCTTAGCGAGCTTGCAAACCTAAGAGTGTGCATTATTTCTTCTTTACTCTCAACAGGAGCGCCCAGTATAAACGATCCTATTATGTTCATTCTTGCCTTCTTTGCATTCTCTACTGCATCTTTTATCTGCTCCACAGTAGTTCCTTTTCTATAGTAGTCAAGAACTTTCTGGGACCCGCTTTCTATACCGAAGTATATTGTTGAGAAGCCTGCTTTTTTCATTTTTTCCATTAACTGCAGTGAGGCGGAATTAACCCTGCCCTCGCAGTGAAGCTCCATGTCTACTCCCCTTTTTCTCAGGCCCTCACATATCTTCATTACTCTTTTCTCGTTCATGGTAAAGTTATCATCAACAACTATACAGGTCTTGTAACCCTGGGAGTATATCTCCTCGAATTCATCAAGAACATTTTCAACGCTTCTTTCTCTGTAAAGCTTAGTAAAAGCAGCACAGGAGCAATACCTGCATCTGTAAGGGCAGCCCCTAGACGTTAGTATGGTTGTGAACTTCCCGAAAGTCAGTCTTATATTATTCCAGTGATGACTGTATTCGTTCTTGCTTACAAGCCCTCGATCAGGAAAAGGCAGCGCATCAAGCTCTTTTATAACCTCTGGCTCATTGTTTACAAACTTCCTGTCAAAATAAGCAAGGCCTTTTATTTTCTTCTTGCTCTTCTTGCTTCGCTTTGACAGGCATTCTATAAGCTCCAAGAAAGACCTCTCGCCCTCGCCCTTTATGACATAGTCAACGAATTTGTAGCTGCTGAGAATCTTCTCTGCATTGAAAGTTGCCTGATAACCGCCCAAAACAATCTTTGCATTGGGAAGTGCCTCTTTTATCTTTTTTGTTGCAGACATCGCGTCTATGAACGTATGAGCAGTGGAGTTCATGCCTACTACATCAGGAGCTTCTTTTTTTACTGCACTCACGAGTTCAGCTTCAGTCATGTTGCAGGAGAACGCATCTATCACACGTGCGTCATAGTTCTCTGCCTTCAGACAAGCCGCTATGTACAACAGCCCTATAGGCGGCCACCTCTCTGTTGATGTGCTTGGCGGTGTGCAGAGAACTATTTTCATTCTAACAATACCTCATAACCACGTGATATACATTATCAATAGAAAAATGCAAAGATATAAAAGTATAAGCAATTGATAATAAGAGTGATACACGAGGCGTTAAAATGAAATGTACATCATGTCATAAGAATCTTATATCAGAGGATAATTTCACGAAATTTCTCTGCCCTGCCTGCTCTAAAGTAGAGGTAATAAGGTGCGATCACTGCAGGAAAAAGAGCAATATCTACAAATGCAGCTGCGGGTTTGAGGGGCCGTGAGTGGTTTTTATGGGTACTGTCGCTGTTACTCTTAATGTCATGCCTGATTCCCCTGAGGCTGACCTAGAGAAAATAAAGTCAGAAATAAGCTCTCTGATCAAAGACGCTGAGATAAAAGGAATAGAAGAAAAGCCTGTTGCCTTTGGTTTGAAGCGGCTTGAGGTACTATTAATGATGCCAGACAGCAAAGGCACGTCTGACATAGAAGAGGCAATCTCTAAGATAGAAGGTGTTGCTTCTGTAGAAGCAGGCGATATTACTCTTCTCTAGCGCGCCTGTAGAAATCATCTTCTAGTTTTCTTCCTGTTTGTTTTTCCCATTCCTGGATCGATACGCCTTGTGATTTCTGGTTCTCATCCCTGTACCACTGGGGGATTACGTTGAAGGCGCAGAACGGGATTATCCTGCCGTCTGTCATTGCATAATGAATGCAGCAGCGCTTGACACGCTCAATATCATAATTGTAGAGATCCTGGAAATGCATCATGCCTATGAACAGGGATTTGTAGTGGATCTTAAGCAGGGAATCATACTTGCCCCTGCCTGATATCATGCTGTATAACAACTTGGCTATGTTGAGTCCGCTCGGTTGCTTGCTCTTGTCAACGAACTTGCCTATATTGGCCAGCAGCTTGAGCGAAGCTATGTATCTGTTCTTGCCGCTTTCTATTTCTACTGCTTTTTCATCTAAGTAGTTCAACAGGCCTTCGACATCTACAAATCTTGTGATTGGTACAAACCTGTCCTTGTCAATGAAAAGATAGGTTGCCATGCCGCAGGCAAAATGCGAAGAGAGCTCATACTTCGGCTTATTGGTTATTGCCTCTATTAATCTTGTTATAGGAGCAACTGTCGGAACAGGGTAGAAATCCTCCTCACCCATCATGCCGTCTGTCTGTTCCTCCAGTTTTTTTATGACATCAGGTATGGTTATTCGCATATTCTGCCGTTCTGCATTTGTTATCCTGCCCACAAGTGAGACCGGCTGGAAGTTGATACCGCTTACAACATCTATATTCTTTGCACCGAACCTTACAATATCACCAAGCTCATGATCATTTCTGCCCTTTATGATTGTTGGAACAAGAACTGATCTTAGACCAACCTTCCTGCAGTTGTCAAAGATTTTAGGCACCTCCCAATGGTTTTTTGGATTGGTCTCTCCTGTCATGCCATCAAAGCTCAGGTATAACGTATTTACTCCTGCTTCCCTTATTTTTTTGCACAGCTCTTGGTTTTCTGAAAGCCTTATGCCGTTTGTATTCAGCTGCACGTGATCAAAGCCCTCCTCCTTTGCCATCTTTATTATATCGATTAGATCACTCCTAAGGCAGGGCTCACCCCCTGTAAGCTGTATAGCGTTGCAGGGAACAGGCCTCTCGTTTCTCAGAGTCTTCATCATCTCCCTTATCTGCTCCCGTGTGGGCTCATATACATAACCCATCCTGCCTGCGTAAAAGAAACAGTACCAGCAGCTCAGATCGCAGCGGTTCGTTAATACAATATTAGCCAGTGCAGTATGGCTCTTGTGCTCTTTGCACAGGCCGCAATCTGCAGGGCAGGATATTTTATCTTTTTTTATGCTCGGATTCTCTACGCCTCTGCCATCCTTTGCAAATTTTTTTGCTTTTTTGTACATATCATAAGAGCCCCAGTAGAGCTCTTCAAAAGAACCGTGCTTAGGGCATTCTTTTCTTATGAAGACCTTGCCATCCCGCTCAAATATTTCAGCATCTATTGTAATCAGGCATTCAGGACAAAGAGATTTTGTTTTTTCTATTAGCTGCATGCTATCATTTAATACTTTTTAAATCTTCTAAAACTTATAAAGCTTATTGTTATAAATTAACCATGGAAGCAGATGATAAGATAACCTCCATGTTTACTTCTGTAGTAAAGTCAATGGGCTACAGCGAGGTCCACGGCAGAGTTATTTCAATACTCTTCGTGGCTGACAAGGAGCTCTCTCTGCACGATCTTGCCAAGAGAACAGGCTACTCTATACCTTCGATATCAATATCCCTGGATCTTCTGGAGCTGATAGGAATAATCAAGAAAAAGAAGAGGGTTGGTGACAGAAAGCTCTATGTGAAGTTAAATGGGGACCTGCTTGAGGGCCTGAGAAGGGCACTGCTTCTGAAAGTGCAGAAAGAACTGATAATTACGCTGAACGAGCTGGAAAACTGTAAAGGCAAGAGCAAGGGAGTAAAGAAACTAGAAAAGGAGATAAAACGGCTTGAGAACTACATAAACAG